>Ga0187890_10003535_pt1 | contig 10759 bp, 8 predicted proteins | sample June2016WEW_21_1_FD_133005 | JGI IMG/M metagenome (GOLD analysis project Ga0187890, IMG submission 133005) | Peatland microbial communities from SPRUCE experiment site at the Marcell Experimental Forest, Minnesota, USA - June2016WEW_21_10 | ecosystem: Environmental > Terrestrial > Soil >...
CCACCTCCCTCAACGGCCGCAAGTCAACATCACGTCCAACTTGCGCTCGATTGCTGCTGCCGACTCCGGCACGTACAGCACGTCGCACTCGGAACCGACTATGTGCGGATGCCCCGCCTTGCGCTTGTTCTCGATCGGTTCCAGCGTCAGTTCCCGCACGCGCTCCACGGGAACGACCGTGTCCGAGTAGAAGTTCTTCGTCGGCAAATTGCCGAACAGCACGACATCCTTCGGCACCCTCAAAATCGCCGGGTGTACCCTCTCCCCGAATTGCCGGACCATGAAAGGATTCAACTGGCTGCAGTCATGGAAGATCAGATCGACGCCGGCGCAATCCAGCACCGCCTTCAGCCGCAAAGCCGGCTGCATCACGAAACGCTCGAAGATATCGGAGCCTTTCTCGATTTGCTTCGGCGACAGGTACACCACGTTTGCCGCCGGCTCGCAGACGATAATGGCGTGTGCGCCGGCGCGGGCTTGCGCGCGCAACGAGCGGTGAACCGTCAGCTCCGCGAGGGCCAGGCAGCGCTCCGCATCAGTACCCCCCGATCCTCGGCGCCGGTCACGCCCATGCCCGCCATGGCGATCGGAACGATGGGGTCGGCCATCAATTTCGTCATCAACGAGAATGGGCCGATAGCCATTCCGACCGGGACCAGTTTCGTTTCCTCGGCGATGTATCGAATGGAGTCGAAATGCGCCTGGCAGCGGGCCGGGAAGGCGGCATCGACCGCGGCCGCCACGCGGGCCATGTCACCCTCGGAGGGAGCGGCGTCGAAATGGAAGGCGTCTACCTGCGCTTCCGGCACGCCGAATCGGTCCAGCAGGTCCGCCTTCTCCAGGCGCAGGTCCATCAGGGGCACGGCCAGTGGCGTTCCGTACCGGCCGGCGGCTTCCTCGGTGACCTGGCCCAGGCGACGGCCATTGAGCACGATTTCCGCGGCATCGGCGTGCTCGTGAAGAACCAGGTCGGTGCCGATTGGCATCCGCAACCCCGGTGGCACAGGCTTCAGCCTGTGTGGGTCATGGCCCGCGCTATTTGGCATCGCGAGGGTGTCCTTTCAACGACGAGTACTCGTGCAGCGCGGGTAGCTTTTCCGCGGGCACCAGTTCGTCCCACTGTTTGACCGGCTCGGGCACCGCAACCGCCGAGCCGGCCCCGAATCGAATGGTCACGATCTGCTGCGGCCGGACCGCGAAGCGGTAGCGCGGGCCGCCTGCCAGCAACGTGCGCCGGCCTCCGGTAAGATCGGTGAGCCAGGCGCCGGTGTGAGGCAGGTCGAGCAGGACCTCGGCGGTTCCGTCAGCCCCGGCGATCTCGGCCAGGCGCAGTTCAATCTCGCCTCCGATGCGACGCAGAGCTTCGACGATGACATTCGGCGAAGCAGCCAGAAACGGCTTCGGCGTGGCGGCCGCCCGCCCGGGCAGAAGCACAGGCGGGCAATTGTATTCCCATGCGATGTTAGGAATGCGCGCATCTTTCCACTCACCCTCGTGGGCCATCAGAGCGTACGCGAATTGATGCTTTCCGGCCCCGCTGAGCCAGGAGTTCGGATGCCCGTAATACTTGTCCGTCGCATTGTAAAGGTAGACGATGGGTGTCCGGCCGTCGATCTCGCGGCCGGTAACTCCACGATCGAAAAGTGCCACGCCGCCACCGCTGGCCATCGCATAGTGCGACCACCGCACAGCCGGTACAATCCCTTTGGTCCAGCCATGCAGTTCCGCGTTCGGCTGGGCCCAGGCCCCGTGCGAGAAGCCGTATGGGATGCCCCGCCGGACTTCGGTAACATCCTGGGCCAGCGGAAACTCGGCCACCAATACGGTCAGGTTCGGAAGGTCCTCCACCTCGGTTTCGAAATCGATGCGCGGATGGTGGGCATAGAAACGGATCAGCCGGCGGCTGGTCTTGCCGCCGAAGAATTCTCCCTCTGCGATCACCGTCGTAGCGACCGGACCGGCGAAGGCGCTCACGCGAGCCTCGTAATCGAGCGACGAAGCCAGACGGTCGCGGTCCGGCCGCGCGAGCATGAAATCGCCGGGATCGCCCTGTTGCGATTTCGGTTTCTCCGCAACCAGAACGTTGGCGGCGCCGCCCAGAACTTCGCGCCCGCCGGGCTTGAGCTTCAGGCTGACGAGCGCTCCGGATTTCGGCGAAACGCGGGCCTGGTAGTAATCCGTCTCGATCACCTCTGGCAGCGCTATGCTTCGCTCGGCCGGAGGCTTCGCCGATTGCCACGCGCCGACAGATGCAGGAGGCAGTTCCATCTTGCACAGCACGGACCCGTCCGCCAGAGTTTGCGCCGCTGCCGGTTCCGGCGCCATTCCGGCCGGCAGTACGAATGGGTCGGAACGCTTCCAACTCGCCGGGTTGAACAGGCCGATCGCGTCGCCCGCACCTAGGATAGCCGAGCCCGCATCCACCAGCGTCTTGCGGGACTCCTTCGCGACCCAGTTCAGACGGTCGCGGACGTCCCAGGATTGCGGGTCCTCGAACACCATCCCACCGGCGGAGCCCCACAGCGTGTTGCGGTCCATGCTCAGGAACATCAGCGCCCACGCCTTGTAGAGCTTGTCCGCCGGATACGCGAACTGTCCGCTCAGACTGGCGGCGGTGCTGAGCATTTCAGCCGCCTGCAGCGCGTGCTCGTCACGGCGGAACCAGCTCTTCACCCTGGGGTTCTCGATCCAGAAGGCATCGAAGTCGTACGCCGTGCCGCCGCGCATCGTGGGAAGCGCAATCCGGCCCGACCGGACAGATGGCAACACTGCATCGACGTACTTGGAAAGCGTGGTGAAGCGGATCTCTGTCGACGGGTAGCGTTCTTTCCACTTCGCCAGGAATTCGCTGGGGTATGGCTTGTAGCTCGGGGCCAGAGCGTAGTCTTCGCTGCCGCCGAGGACCAGCGTGGGAGCGCCTTCCGGAACGACCTTCTGCTTATCGTCCAGGAACTTCGCGACCTCTTCGAATTGCTTGGGCGTCATCGGTTCCTTGGTTGCGAAGACAGTGCTCAGTTCGGAGTAATGCCCGGGAGAGATTGCCAGCGTGCGCGTGCCGTCGGGCGATTCGGCCCAGTGCAGCGACTTTCCGGTCGGGTTCTTGCGGGTGTACACCATGGCGTCAAGCCCCAGGCCCGATGTGATCTGTGCCATTTGATCGTGCGTTCCGCAGACATCGATGGTCCATGCGAAGCGCGGCCGTACCCCGAATACCGTCTGCTGCCAACGGAGGCCTTCCACGCCCAGCCGGACGAGAGCCTCACCGCCGGACAGGTTGATCGTAGACTCCAGGAAGAACGCGTTGACCAGCTCGATCCGCCCTTCCTTGATGCGCTGCCGGATCTCCGAACCGCGGTCCGGACGAAAGTTCATGATGGCGATCAGGTTGTTCACTTCCGACAGAACGAAGGCGTAGTTCGGGTCGTCGCGCACGCGGTCCAGATGGTCCAGATAGCTGTTGGTACAGAACACGCGCTCTTTCGAGAAGGTGGTCAGCCATCCGCAGCTGGCCGGGTGGAAATTCGGCACCACGTACACCGTTCGGTTTCGGCCGGGCGTCTTCGGCTGGCCTTCGAGCCGCGCCGCCGCGCCAGCCGCCACCGCGAGGAAACTGCGCCTGTTCACTTTCATAATTCTCCTTCCGTTTATCAGCTCATCGCGAGATCGTACTCGCCCAGCCGCAGTGGATACTTCCCGTATTCCCGGATCAACTTCACCACATAGTCATACTTCTCGCCGGAGATGTCGTTGGGAACGGAGTGATCGGATTGAAAGATGAACCCTCCGCCCTTAGCGGCATTCAGCTTGGTCAGCGCCGCCGCTTTAATCTCATCGAGCGTCCCGGCGGCCCACAGTTGGACGTCGATGTTGCCGCAGAACCCGATCTGATGGCCGAACCTCCGGCGCAGGTCGATCACGTCCATGCCCGCTTTGGCCTCCAACGGATTGTACGCGTCGACCCCGATTTCCACGAAATCGGCAAAGATCTTGTTGACGTTGCCGCAGCCGTGGTAGATCACCGGCAGGTCGTGGCTGTGACATTCGGCGATCAGCGCCGCGACCCCGGGCTTGAAATGCTTCCGCCAAAAAACCGGGGAGAACAGCAGTCCCTTCTTGTAGGCTACGTCGCCCCAGATCACCATGCCGTCCAGTTTTCCGCTGGCGGCCTGAATCTGGGCCTTCAGAGCCGCCAGGGAGAACTGAAAAATACGTTCGATGAAGCGCCCCATAGCGTCGGGATAGAGCGCCATCCACTGCAGGCTGTTCTCGGGCCCGATGAGGCGCGTCAGCACCTCGTTGGCCTCCAGGATGCCGAGGTAGAGGCTGGGATTTCGATTTACCGTGTTGGGTGGTTCTCGGCAGGCCGATGCACAAGGAGCCGGCGCCAGTTCCCGAGGCGTGCGTCTGACAGGTTGAAGTTGTGTGCTGGAACGCTTCAGCGAAGCTTCCCAAAGCATTCGCTCCTGTTCGTCGTACGCACGACCTGCGCCTTCGCCGCTTTAGAATCCCGGCGGTCGTTCCCCCACCACGCTGAAGGTACGCTCTAGCGCCAGCCCGACGCGCCCCAGCGTGCCCTCGTCAAACAGCCGCCCGATCAGCGTTATTCCGTGCGGCACTCGCCGTGGCGGCGAGAACTTCGGCAGCGGTGCGTTCGGGTCCGGTGCCCAGTCGCTACGCGCTTCGGATACTTGCACGAAACCCGCGCGAAACGTGAGCGAGGGATGCCCGGTGGAATTCGTGATGGTGAGCATCTCGTCACGGAGCGACGGCACCAGCAACAGGTCCACCTGGGAAAGGACGCGGGCCATCTCAAGGGCCACCTTGCGCCGCAGCCGGTCTGCCTGGACGAAATCCACTGCCGAGAGGAATCGAGATTGGCGGAATACGTTGGGCCAGGCGTCGGGCACCTGAACCCGAAGCTGATTCAGTCCGCCGCTGAGCGTAAGATCCTCGAATGCAGCCGCTGCTTCGGCAAACAGGATCAGGTTGAGCGAGTCGTAAGGCCAGTCGGGGATGGATACTTCGACCGGCACCATGCCGACCCTCTTGACCGCCTCAAGCGCGGCGCGGTCCACCTCGGTCGCGGGGTTCTCCTTCATCCATCCGGGGAAATAGCCCACCCGCAACCCTTTCACGGTTGCGCCTGCATCAAAGTCCAAGCGGCTGGGTACGCTCGACACGTCGCCGGCGTCGGGACCGGAAATGGCCCGCAGTACCAGCAGGGCGTCTTAGACGCTGCGCGTCATGGGGCCGAGCTTGTCGAGCGACCAACACAATGTCATCGCGCCGGTGCGCGGCACGCGGCCGTAGGTAGGCCGCAGCCCGGTAATTCCGCACCGCATGGACGGGCCGATGATGCTTCCACCAGTCTCGCTGCCGATAGCGAAGCCCACCAGTCCGGCAGCGGTAGCGGCGCCTGGGCCTGCGCTCGATCCAGACGATCCCTCCTCCAGCAACCACGGGTTCATCGTCTGGCCGCCGAACCAAATGTCGTTGAGTGCGAGCGCGCCCATGCTCAGCTTGGCGACCAGCACTGCGCCTGCCTCATGCAAGCGTTTCACCACCGCCGCATCCTCGGTAGGCACGCGATTCCTGAACGGCTCCGCGCCGTACGTGGTCGGAATGCCCGCTGTGTCAAGCAGATCCTTGCCGCCCCAAGGGATGCCGTGCAATGGCCCACGGTATTTACCCGCGCCGATCTCTTTGTCGGCCCGCCTGGCTTGCCTGAGAGCCAGTTCGCGCGTGAGCGTGATGACGCAGCGCAATTTCGGATTGAAGCGCTCAATCCGCTCCAGGTACAAAAGCGTGAGCCGCTCTGAGGTGAGCTTTCGTTGCTCGATCCAACGGGAGAGCCGCGCCAGGGGGGCGAAGGCAATGTCGGCGTCGCGTGCAGGTAAGGGTCCGGGATCATCGCTGGTTCGGACAAATCGGTCGCGCGCAGGGCCTGGTTCTTGTCCCGGCAGCACCGGATTCCACTGTGAATAAGGTGGGAGTGCCGGCTCCAACCCGACCTTGCGCGGCCCTGTGCGACGCTCGTATAGCGCGGCCATCGTAGTACGCCAACTGCCTGCGGCAACGGCGCGCTCCGTGCTGGTCTGTTCCACCTGCATCAGCTTCTCCGCCTCGGCGAAAGTAGAAGCCAACACCTCGGGTCCCACCGCCGGAGCAGTGCCAAACGCCGGCGGCGTGCCGGGCGGCCGTTCGGCGGGCTTCTGCGCTCTACTGGGGCCAGCAGCAGCGCCGAGCAAGCCAAGAGATGTGCGGGCGAGGAATTGCCTGCGCGATTTCGACATGAATCCTCCGATTCTGAATTGTAGCCGGGCGCTGGTCAGCACCGTGAGGAGCGCGGGTCCTAGTGTAATGCGTCCGAAATCGCGGAGAGTATTCAGACGCCCGTGTGGGGCGGCCAATCCTGGCAGCCAATCCTGGCCGCAGCCGCCTTTTCAGGCGGCTGGACCCGCTAGAGAGCGGGTCCGCGGGCTGAATAACCCGCCCCACGGTGTGCACATAATCGGCGATCTGCGCGACGCACTACACTAGCGATGCTGCGCAGCGGCGCGAACTGGCCTTGGCCCACACCTACGGAATGACGACCTATCTGGCCCGTCTCAGCCCGTTATAGCGTCCTCCATGAGCGGACTCAGCATCCAGCGCGGCTCGGGTGAGGAACGCCTACCTGCCGTGACTGTCGAGATACGTCAACACAGTGTTTGTCAAATCCTCCTCGACCTGGTCGCTGAAAGGATTCGTTTGGGTCTCGTAGCCGCCCTCGGAAAAAGCCTGCCTGGTGGCTAGATAACCAAGCCAGCCGTTGGCATAACCGAAATAAAACGTATGAGGATAAGGCGAGCGGCTCCGCACGTTCATCGAGATCTCGCAGAATAATTCGACTGGGGCCGACCAGAGCGCGAGGCGGTCGTTGACGATCGCAAACCGGATTGGGAATCGGATCGTGCCTGCTTCGCCCTTGTCGGCCCGGAGATAGTTGCCCAGGGAATCGTCCCAGCCGAAGCCCTTGCGGCGAGGGGTCTCTACGAATCTTTCCCCCTCCCTGATGCTGACTTCAGCGCTGGCCGGCGCGAGCGAGCGGTTGGCGGCCAGGATGCGGTCTCCGAGGAGCACGTTGAACTCCGTGATGTGCGCGGCGCGGAAATCTTCCTGAACGGTGTAGATCGGCGCCAGGTTCCCGGCGGCGCCGTTGACGTAGAGCATGGGAGCACCGAGTTTCTCTTCGACGTAGGTCTCCACGACACCGGGCGCGTCGCCGCTAATCAGCGTGTTGTGTGGGCCGAGGGCCGTACCGTGCATCGAGTAATTGGCGATCAGGGCAATGAGAGAACCGTCCATACGCTCAAGCCGGATCAGGCCGATCTGCCGGTCGGCCGGTCCGTCCGGATTCAGGCCCAGCGAAATCTGGCCGTCTACGTCGCGCGCGCGGCGGTTGATATTGGCGGCCGAGTAGCCGGTGCCGTAGGCCAGACGTGCCGGTACAAGTTCGCTTCGGGCTTTCTTGATGCCGTCGATCAGGGCTCTCTCCACCGAAGCCGTGTACTCACGGTCCGGTTCGTGGGTGTACCGCTCGGGCATCATGAGCTTCAACAGGCCGTGCGGTCCCACCTCCGGCGCGGAGTGCGTGTGGGTTACGGTCCACCAGACCTGGACTGGCCCGATTCCCGTTTCCTTTTTCAACTGCGCGGTAGCCTCGTCGTACACCGACGGCGCGAACAGGCAAAGGTCGGAGGAAACCAGGAAGAATTGCGTATGTCCATCGTCCATGGCAACGATGCGGTGGTAGAGGCGATCGTGCACGCCGGTGGATTGCCGAGCCGGATAGCCCGCCAGCCACTTGCTGGCAGATGGAGTTATGTCCACCTTCACAGCCGAGGCGCGAAATTCCGCGGCCGACGCCATCAGCGCGTAGGCAACCACGAGCCCGAACGTAAGAAGCGGTCGAAATCCGGACATGCCCCAGCCTAGCATGCAACGGAATACGCTAAGGTTTATTGGTGCTGAGTGCAGGAGGTGAGGAGTGTTGACGAAGTATTCATCCTGGTTGGTTGTCACGGCAGTTAGCGCGGCGCTATTCCATGCGCCGACACTTTCCGCGCAGGCCGGCGGGAAATTGCCGGCATACCTCGATTCGAAACGGCCGGTCGAGGAACGAATCGGCGATTTGATGAGCCGCATGACGCTCCCCGAGAAAGTCGGGCAGCTCAATTTGCCGTGTGTTTATGTGAATGAACTGGGTAAGAATATCCCTGAGAAAATGGAGGCGTGCCGAAGATTCGCCGCCGGAACCTACACTCGGGAGATTGGTCCGGGCTGCGGCTTTTTCACACTGGCGAATGAGATTCTGCACAAGGGGACCCGCCAGCAAGCCGAGTACTTCAACGAACTCCAGAAGATCGCGCTCACTCAGACGCGCCTGAGAATACCTCTTCTTGAGGACGAAGAGGGCACGCACGGCGCCATGTTTCCCGGTGCGACGATTTTTCCGGAGGGGCTCGCCATCGGGAGTACGTTCGACCTCGACTTGGTGAGATCCGTTTACGCAGCGGCGGCAGCAGAGGCAAGAGCCGTCGGCATCCACATGCTCTCTACTCTGGTGCTGGAGTTGGATCGCGATCCGCGAATGGGTAGAAACGAAGAAGCCTATGCGGAAGATCCTTACCTTTACTCGCGTATCGCGGAAAGCATTGTCCAAGGTACGCAGGGGACGAACATCGCGGCCGAGGACAAAGTAATCGCCGTGCTTACGGATTTCCCGACGCAAAGTGAGCCCGCCAGCGGTCTGGAACGTGGCGCCATCGAATTATCGGAACGCGCTCTGCGTGAGAACTTTTTGATTCCTTGGAGTGCGGCAATCACCAAAGCGGGCGCTCTCGGTGTGATGGCCGGATACCCGGAAATCGAGGACGTGCCCGCACACGCCTCCGAGAAGTGGATGAACGATATCCTCCGGCAGGAACTGGGCTTCCGGGGAGTCGTGGAGAGCGAAGGCGGCGGATTCGGGACGTTGATTTATGAACACATTGTTCGCACCCAAAAGGAAGCGGGCGCCTTGGCCTTGAAGGCGGGCGTCGATCTGGACATCACGTATGAACCCGCCTATATGGGACCTTTGATTGAGAACGTGGAAGAGGGACGCGTACCTATTTCCTTGGTGGACCGCGCGGTGCGCAGAATTCTGGAGCTGAAGTTTCGCCTGGGTCTTTTCGAAAATCCCTATGTGGATGTGGACCGCGCCGTCCGCACGGTTCACTCACAAGCGTATCGGGATCTCGCTCTGCGGGCTGGCCGCGAAGGAATCGTACTGCTGAAGAATGAACGAAACCTTCTGCCGCTGAAGAAGAACTTGAAATCGATTGCGGTCATTGGTCCGGACGCGGAAAACCTCATGAACCAACTCGGGGACTATTCACCACACAAGATCCCGCAACACGTCGTCAGTATCTTAGAAGGCATCAAAAGCAAGGCCGGTCCGGAAGTCAAGGTTGTTGCGGTGAAAGGCTGTGGAGTGTTGGGCACCGATAAAAGCGGCTTCGCCGAAGCTACGCGCGCCGCGAAGAGTGCGGATGTAGCGATTGTGGTGGTTGGAGAAAACCAGGGACAGAACGACATAGACGAGGGAAAGGACCCTCCCACGGACGGAGAAGGCCACGACGTAGCCAGCCTGGACCTCACGGGCATGCAGGAGGACCTGGTTAGGGCGGTTTACGAGACGGGAACACCCACCGTGGTCGTGCTGGTGAACGGCCGGCCTCTCTCCACTCGCTGGACCGCCGAGCATGTGCGGGCGATTTTGGAGGCGTGGCGGCCGGGCGAACGCGGCGGGGAGGCCGTTGCCGATGTCCTATTCGGCGATTACAACCCTAGCGGCCGTCTTGCTATTACGATTCCCCGCCATGTAGGTCAATTGCCGATTTATTACAACTACAAGCCCGCCAAAGCCTACTGGATGCGTGACCTGAAGCGTGGCTACGTCGATATGCCCGCGACACCTCTTTACCCTTTTGGTTACGGCTTGAGCTACACACAGTATGAGTACAGTAACCTTCGCATCGAACCGCCGCAGATCCATCCGGAGGGCATGGCACGCGTCAGTGTGGAGGTAAAGAACACGGGCGACCGCTTAGGAACGGAAACTGTGCAACTCTACATTCACGAGACAGTGGGTCCGGTGGCAACGCCGGTAAAACAACTGCGCGGATTCGAGCGCGTGGACCTGAAACCGGGCGAAACGAAAAACGTTACGCTGACCCTGACGCCGGAAGATTTGCAATTGCTCGACCGCGACATGCATTGGCGGGTGGTTCCGGGGGACTTTGAGATCATGGTGGGGAAGTCGTCGGAAGATTTGCCGCTCCAGGGAGTGCTGAAGGTTGTGCCTTAGCGACTTGAATTGCATAATGATGGAGGAGGAACAGCATGATCTCGAACCGATCGATACCTCGCGCCACCGTAATCCCGGTGCTGGCGTATCCGGATGTGAATCAGGCCGCGGCCTGGCTGTGCGATGCCTTCGGATTCACCGTGCGTCTGCGCATCGGTGACCATCGCGTGCAGTTGAATGTGGGCGATGGAGCCGTGATCGTGAGAGAAATACGCCTGAACGAGGTCAACGCGGCGCTAGGCATGGGACACTCGGTCACTATTCGTGTCGAGGACGCCGATGCCCACTGCAACCGGGCAAAGGCTCACGGGGCGCAGGTCACACAAGAGCCGGTGACTCACCCGTACGGGGAGCGGCAATACAACG
>Ga0187890_10003538_pt1 | contig 10756 bp, 9 predicted proteins | sample June2016WEW_21_1_FD_133005 | JGI IMG/M metagenome (GOLD analysis project Ga0187890, IMG submission 133005) | Peatland microbial communities from SPRUCE experiment site at the Marcell Experimental Forest, Minnesota, USA - June2016WEW_21_10 | ecosystem: Environmental > Terrestrial > Soil >...
GAAGCCGCGCAGTCCGCCCTTTACCTGTTGCCACTCGCCACGCGCATTCGCTCGCTGTTCAAGATGGACTTCGCCGAAGCGCAATACATCATCGAATTGCGCTCTGGTCCGGCCGGCCACTTCAGCTACCGACGCACCTCATGGGAGATGTTTCTAGCCTTCCAGCGCCAGCACCCGGCATTGGCTCGGCATATTCGTGTGACCGACTTCACCAAGCCTATTGATCTGCTGCAGCGATAGCGAGATGCAGTCCCAGGTGCCCAAATGCGAGGCACCTGGGGCACCCATCTTTAGTGGTTGTGCTCGCTTCTCCCGGCACTTGGGCAACCCCGCGATTGACAGCGGGGCGTTCCATGACGTATTCGTAAGAAAGTTGCTTGCGGTGAAGGAGTTCACCCTTAACCGCTGTCCATAGAACGTTCCGGACAGATGATGACTCCTGACAGGGAATCCTGTTGCGGAGTCATGTCCCAGCCCGATCCCTGATCTGAAAATTTAGGAGTTTAAGTTGATGATGAACACCTGGGCACTGGCTGCTCTTTGGGTAGGACTGGCTTTGGCCGCGACACTGCTTGCGATCTGGTTCAAGATCTCCACGGCACTTTCTGAGATTGTGGTGGGCACGGTGGCCCAACTGGTCATCGGAGTGTTCCTAACCGGGTTCTTTGGTTTTGCGCAGGGCGGCCTGGCTGGGAATACGCAGTGGATCACTTTCCTGGCGGGGACGGGCGCAATCGTTCTGACGTTCCTTGCCGGCGCGGAACTTGATCCCGTAATTTTCAAAACCAAGTGGCGTGAAGCATCGATCATTGGCCTCGCAGGATTCTTTGGTCCATTTCTGGGTTGCACAGCGGTCGCGTACTACGTGCTGCATTGGGCCATTATGCCCAGTTGGCTGTGCGGTGTCGCTCTTTCCACGACCTCAGTCGCTGTGGTGTACGCGGTGATGCTGGAGCTCGGTTTCAACGTGACGGAGTACGGGAAGGCGATTCTCGCCGCCTGCTTCATCAATGATCTCGGAACAGTGGTTGCGCTCGGACTAATTTTTTCGCCGTTCACCATCAAGACACTGATCTTCGTAGTGGTTTCCGTCGTCGTCTTTGTGGTGCTGCCATTTCTCACGCCGTGGTTCTTCAGGAAATACGGCGGGCGCGTCTCCGAACTCGAAGCCAAGTATCTTCTCTTCTTTCTCTTTGCCATGGGCGGACTGGCTATGTGGGCTGGAAGCGAAGCGGTTCTTCCGGCGTATATGATCGGCATGGTCCTGGCGGGAACGGTGGGAAAAGACCACTCGCTGATTCGCCGCCTGCGGACACTTACGTTTGGATTACTGACGCCGTTCTATTTCATCCGAGCCGGTTCGTTTGTTTCTGTGTCGGCACTGATGGCCGCGCCTGTGACGTTGCTCGTCCTCTTTGGCGCGAAGTCGCTATTCAAGGCAGTTGCAGTGTATCCGGCTGTGCGCGTGCACAAATACGATGGCAAGGCCGGAGCCTACTACACGCTGATGATGTCTACCGGCCTCACCTTTGGCACCATATCGGCGCTCTTTGGCCTCAATCACCAGATCATCACACAGGCGCAGTATTCTTACATCGTGGGAACGGTCATCGCCAGCGCCGTAATTCCGACTATGATTGCGAATTCATTTTTCCTGCCCCGCCATCTTCTTCCTCACGCGCAGGCGAGCAAGAAATCGGAACTGGCAGTTGAGCGGCAAGCCGCCGCAGAAAAGGTATAGGACAAGCCCATGGGAAGCCAGGTTTTTGTAGGAATTCAAAGGATACTGGTGGCGTTCGACGCGTCACCACATGCTGAACACGCTTTGGATGTCGCCCTCGCGATGGCGGGGGACATGAAAGCCAAGCTCTTCGTTGTCTCCGTAATCCGGCCGCCTGAGCCCGCCGAAAGCGCTGAGTTCAATGCTGTTCTCGAAAACGGACGCGAACGCTATGAGAGCTGTTTCGCTCCGCTCCGCGAACGCGCCAGGCAAAAAGAGATTGAACTCGAAACGGATATTGTCCTCGGTCATCCAGCGGAACAGATCATTCACAAAGCAGACACAATCCAAGCCAGCCTCATTGTGATGGGAAAGCGCAGCCACACCATCCTTCATCGCTGGATGCTGGGCTCAAACTCGGAGCGCGTTCTGAGGTATGCGCATTGCCCGGTGATGATCGTCCATTGATTCGGCGCGCCGGCTTGTGCCGGCGCGAACGCTGCGCTAGGACGGCATCGGCTCCAGATGCGCGGTAAAGTGGCGAAGAAACGGCGCCTCGTAGGTCAGGCGCATTCCTTTGATTCGGGCGCGCCGCGCAAAGACCTGCAAGATAATTTCCACTACGTAATCGATGTGGCTCTGCGTGTAGACGCGGCGCGGAATAGCCAGCCGCACCAGTTCCATCTGCGCGGCGGCGCCGAACATCAGGCCGCCAATTTCGACCGAGCGGATGCCGCCTTCCAAATACAACTCTGTGGCAAGAGCGACGCCGGGAAACTGATCGAGCGGGATGTGCGGAAGAAAGGCTTTGGCGTCAAGATAGATGGCGTGGCCGCCCGGCGGCTGCACAATCGGCACGCCGTGCTCTGAGACGTGATCGCCGAGGTAAGCTGTCGAGGCAATGCGGTAGCGCAGATAGTCTTCCTGCAACGACTCCTGGATGCCAACGGCGATGGCCTCCAGATCGCGGCCGGCAAGCCCGCCGTAAGTGGGATAGCCCTCGGTCAAAATAAGCAGATCCTTTTCCTGTCGCGCCAGAATATCGTCGTTAGTGCAGAGGAATCCGCCGATGTTGGCCATGCCGTCTTTTTTAGCGCTCATGGTGCAGCCGTCGCCCAGCGCGAACATTTCCTGCGCGATTTGTTTGGGCGTTTTGGCCGCGTAACCCGGCTCGCGCAGCTTGATGAAATAAGCGTTCTCCGCAAAGCGGCAAGCATCAAAGTAGAGCGGAATCTCGTGCTTGTGGCAGACCGCGGCGACAGCCCGCACATTTTCCATTGAGACCGGTTGCCCGCCACCGGAGTTGTTGGTCACCGTGAGCATGACCAGCGGGATGCGCTCACGCCCCACGCGCGCGATCAAGGCATCGAGAGCCGCGACATCCATGTTGCCTTTGAACGGAAGGCGGGTGCCGGGTTGCCGCGCCTCGGGCAGCAGCAGGTCAACCGCCTCGGCCCCGACGGCTTCGATATTGGCACGGGTGGTGTCGAAATGCGTGTTGTTCGGCACCATATCGCCCGGCTTGCACATTACATTGAACAGGATGCGTTCCGCCGCCCGTCCCTGATGAGTGGGGATGACGTGGGAATAGCCGACGATGTCCTGAACCGAATTCTTGAATCGGACAAAACTCCGGCTGCCTGCGTAGCTTTCATCGCCTTCCATGATCGCCGCCCACTGGTGCGTTGACATGGCTCCGGTGCCGGAGTCGGTGAGCAGGTCGATGAGAACATCGTCGGCCGGAAGCAGAAAAAGATTGTAATGCGCGGCGCGCAGCAGCAGTTCCCGCTCTTCGCGGGTGGTCCAGCGAATCGGTTCAACACTCTTGATGCGAAATGGCTCGATGATGGTTTTGGTGGACATGCGGAATAAAACTCCTGTGACCGGGCAAATCTTTCGTGCCATTGCCCTGGTCTTGCGCCGCGGGTGCGGCGATTTGGGCGAAGCAAGCCGGTATGCACCATTCGTGGTGCCGCGCTGCCCCACGGGCAACGATCAGATCCCGTTCGCCAAACCCTGCCAATCCTACGTCCAGAGGAGCCGAGTATGCAACCCGAGAAACAGGACTGGCTGCTAGAATCTGTTGGGAGCAGCAACCATGAGCGTAAAGGCCCTCTATCCCGGCACCTTCGATCCACCGACCAACGGTCATCTTGACCTGATCCAGCGCGGGGCCAAGCTCTTTGAGCATCTCACTGTCGCGATTCTCATCAACCCGGTGAAAGATCCGCTCTTTACTGTGGAAGAGCGAGTGGAGATGTTGAAGGAATCGACCGCCGCACTGGGCAACGTTTCGGTAGCCACATTCGACGGACTGATGGTGGAGTTTGCGCGGAAGCAGGGAGCAACGGCGGTGTTGCGCGGCATTCGCGCCATCAGCGACTACGAATACGAGTTCCAGATGGCGCTGATGAACCGGCGCCTGGCTCCGGAGATTGAGACCGTCTTTCTGCAACCCGCGGGCCGCTACTCATTTATCAGCTCGCGGATGCTGAAGGAAGTCTTCAGCTTCGGCGGCGATGTGAGCGGACTGGTGCCGCCCAATGTGCTCAAGCGCCTGAGGGACCGCATGGGTGCGAGCCAGAGCTGAATTGCGTCAGGTATGGCCTGCAAATGCGGGCTGAAGAAGGAGGAGGCAAAATGACAGGCCGGGACCCAAATGAAGAAATGGTAGTCGTCTTCGAGAGCGCCAATCCCATTGCGCTCGACATTGCGAAATCCGCGCTGGAAGATGCTGGGATAGAGTTTGTTGTGCCCGATGAGGGGCGCATCGGCTTTGGAGTTACCCCGGTTATCAATCCCGTTTACAGGATTGAGGTACTTGAATCGTATGCGGCCCAGGCACGCGAGCTCATGACGGACTCGGCTGGCAAATTGGATTCAGAGCCGGCGGAGTGAGCGCGCTGGCGTGTGAGGCTTGGCGCCGCTAGCCTGCTTAAGCACCTCTGCGACCGTATGGGGATGAGCGGGGAAACTTTTCATCCAACTGAATTGCGCTGCCGTGTCGAGGTTATTATGCCAAGAAGGATAGCGATCATTTTCCTGGCGATCATCATCTTGCCATTCGGAGTTAAGTGCCAGCCAAAAAACCGTCCGGCGGAAGTACCAGCCTGTCAACCGTCCGCCCTGGACATCTATGCGCTTCCGCCGATGGATTCGTCGCCGGTCCCAAGCAACCATCTCCTTGTTTTTGAAATCCAGAATATAGGTAAGACTGTTTGCTCTATCGACAGCCCTATGATCCAGCTGCTGCCCAAGCTAAGTCAAAGGGATGAGTTCTACAGCATCAAATATCTCCCAGACGGAAGCTCAAGGGACGGTAGATTTGACGAAACCGTTTTGTCTCCCGGGGATTGGGTTCACACGCTTGTCGGGTGGCATTCCGAAGGGTATCCCAATTGGCAGTGCAGTGAGCATTCGGGGCTGAAATTGCTGCTGATGCACGAGAATCGTGGCATGGAACCAATTGCAGAGACATCGGTTGAGGTTCGCAATCTCCCAATGCGATCCTGCATCCTTGTGTATGTGTTGGAGTACCGGAAGGGGCGCTATTCGTTGGACTCAACAGTTCCCAATGATTGGCTCAAATTTCCTCTTGCCGTTCCCGGCGAGAGCCCTAGCATCCTCAAACAGATCGCAGATTCCCGGATTCTTCATAATTCCCCTCGTTTTCAAGTCAGCAGCATTACCAGCCGCATCTTATTGGGCAAAGGCTCCACCATTGCGTTAATGCGTGAGCCGCAAGCGGACAATGGTTGTGACTATCGTATGCTGCGAATGCGAGATTCCGATGGAACAACCGTGATTTCATTTCAAAATTGTGAAAGTATCGCAACCAAGTTGAGCCAAAGTATATGGAACCCGGATGGAATCAAATCAACATTTGAGCAGCTTGATTGGATCGATATGATGCCAAAGCACGCAGGTCCAGTTGCCTACGACGTGGTTGCGAATCTCGGCAACTCGGAAGCGCCGTTTTTGGCCAAAGCACACCTCGATCTCATTGCGCATGATCCTACGCCTCCCGCCCAAGCCGCGATTGTTAATTCATTGTCAACCTGTACCGGATCGCAGTTACAGCTTGAATCGCCATCCCCCGTAATTGAGGAAGCAGGGAGAGTTTTACGCGCCTATGACGCAACCAATACGTCCAGCCAGGCGTGTTCGCTTTCAGGGGTTCCTAAATTAGAATTCCTCCCAATTTACGAGCCATGTCCAAATTGCGAAAACGATCTGTTTGGGCTACGCCCAAATGGTCGCATCGATCTTCAGCCTGGGCAGAGCGCGCATTTTCTGGTCGGATACAAAGAAGGGGCATCCTGGTACTTGTGCGAACATATCGACAAGATCAAGCTTACGGCGTCTGATCACGGCAAGCCTGTGACACTTCCATTTCATGGCGGAGGATGCGGTTTACTCGATGTCAGCGCATGGCGCGAGGGCAAGTTCGACAACGATCCGCTGAACATTAAATGGGCAAAGACGCACCCGCCCAGCGCAGACCCAACCACCCCAATTCCGCCGGATTGCAACAAGCCAGAATTGCTCACTTGGGGTCGGCCAAAGATTCCAATGGGAGAAGGCCATGCATTCGGCCTTTCCTTGTCGCAGCATGAATTCAAAGCAGGTGAGGGGATTACGCTTCACATCTGGATAGATAACACAGGCGACACTCGTGAAGGCGTAATGACCTGCATGGGACTGGATTACTTCAAGGCCAATGGCTTTGACCTCTATGACGCCTATGGACATCGGCTGCTGCGGCGGCATGAGGCCAAAATGCTGGAAGGATGCAAGAACGATCCAGAATCGCCGATCCGGATTCGCGGCTGGAACTGCACCAGAAACTTCCCCATCTATATTCCCGCCCACACCTGCATCACGCGCGCCGATTACGATTTCACAACGAGCCTTACCGCCGACTACGATCTGCCACCCGGTGAGTACACCGTGCGGCCGCGCCAGGACGAAAAAGCTTCCGAAGATGTCTGCAAACCGCAGAAGGAACAGCCTTTTCATCCAGAGCCAGGTAAGGACCTGACCTTTTCCGTTGTTCAGCCGTGAAGGAGACCGCTCGAGCCGCCATTTTGCTACCACCCCGAAAATCTGTAAAGATAGAAGTATTATGACGACCGCAAGCTCTTCTCCCCAAGTCTTTACCGGCCGCATTGGCCGGATCGAGGTCTCCGCAACCATGGCTGTGGCTGCCGAGGCCGCCAAGCTGCGTGCGCAGGGCGCCAACCTGGTGGATTTCGGCGCCGGCGAGCCGCATTTTCCCACGCCGCACCACATCAAAGACGCCGCGATTGCCGCCATCGAAGCCAACTTCACCCGTTATACCGTGGTGCCTGGCATTCCCGACGTGCGCAAGGCCATTGTCGAGCGCCACGCGGCCGACTTCGGTTCCGACTATGCGATTGACGAGGCCATCTTCACTACCGGTGGCAAGCTGGCTCTGTTCAATGCCATACAGGTGTTGGTGGACCACGGCGACGAGGTCATTCTGCCCGTTCCCTACTGGGTCAGCTTCAAAGACATCATCCAATACGCCGGCGGCAAGGTCGTCCTGCTCGAAACCAGGGAGGCGGAGAACTTCCGCATCACGGCCGATGCAATTGAAAAGGCCATTACGCCCCGGACCAAGGCGATCATCCTCAACTCGCCGTCGAATCCGGCCGGCTCGGTGGTCTCGGCTGAAGATCTGGAGCGCATCGTCCACCTGGCCCACGAGCGCGGGATCTTTCTGCTGCTGGACGAGTGCTATGTTTACCTGAACTATGCGGGGAAGCCGGTTTCCGGAGGCTCATTTACATGGGCCAAGGAGCACATCGTGGTGCTCGGCTCACTGTCGAAAACATACTCAATGACGGGTTGGCGTGCCGGCTTCGCGCTGGCGTCGAAGTCTGTTACGGCTAACCTGAGCAAGCTCCAGTCGCAATCGACCTCGAACGCCACCAGCTTTGTGCAGAAAGCCGCAGTGGCCGCACTGGGGGGGTCGCAGGAATGCGTCAGTGAGTTTCGCGACGAGTTCATCGGCCTGCGCGATTACATGCTGGCCAAGCTGGGAGAAATCCCCGGCATCACCTGTACCAAGCCCGAGGGAGCGTTTTACGTTTATCCCAACATTGGCGCTTTTCTGGGCAAGGGCGGAATCAAGACGGCGACGGAGCTGGCCACGCGTCTGCTCCATGAAGCCCACGTGGTGACCGTCCCTGGCGAGGCTTTCGGCACATCGGAGCACATTCGCATCTCCTATCCGGTGACCCGGCAGAACATCGACGAGGGTACGCGCCGCATGGGAGAATTTCTTTCCAGGCTGGAGTAACCGGGGTCGGCAACAAAGCCGGTCTTGCCGGGTGGCAGGCCGACGGGGTATTTTGCGGGAATTTCCCCATTTCAGCAGGTGAGACAGCTTTTTGCTGGAGGGTATCATTCATCACTGTGCAAACGTATGGTTTGTCGGGTAGGATGTGTCAACAATGTCGAAGCCTATTGATTTTCGTCCTGTGATTCTTGCCGGAGGCAGCGGAACGCGCTTTTGGCCCCGCTCACGCCGCGCCCACGCCAAGCAGGTTCTGGCCCTGGACGGCGAGCGCTCCATGATCCAGCAGACCGTAGAGCGCCTCAAGCCGCTGGCCGGGCTGGACCAGATATGGGTGATCACCAACGAGTATCTGGCTGCGGAGATCGCCGACCAATTGAAGGGGATGCCCGCCGGGCAGATTGTGCAGGAGCCGGTGGCTCGCAATACCGCACCCGCCTGCGGACTGGCCGCTTTCCTCATCGAGCGCCAGAATCCCGACGCGGTGCTGGGCATTTTTCCCTCCGACCACGTAATTGGCGACGAGCCGCGCTTCCTCAAGGCGCTGCAAAAGAGCATTGCCGTGGCTGCAGCCGGCGACAACATGGTGGTGCTGGGCATTGAACCCACGCGCGCCGAAACCGGCTACGGCTATATTGAAACCACCGACTACACAAGGGACGATTCCGCTCTGCACGTGCGCCGTTTCATTGAGAAACCCAACCAGAACCGCGCCGATGAATTCATTGCCGCGGGCAACTACTTCTGGAACTCAGGCATGTTCCTGTGGTCGGCGCGGACGCTTGCGAATGCTGTGCGCGAACACATGCCGGAGACCGCACCGCTTCTGGAGACCATCGCCGCCGCCTACGGCACGCCAAAATTCGACGAGGTTTTCCGCGACGTTTATCACAAGTGCGAGAACATCTCAGTCGATTACGCCGTGCTGGAGCCGCGCTCTGCCAAGGGCGAGCACTTGTCTCATCTCTACTGCATCCCGGCAGAGTTCAGCTGGAACGATCTCGGCTCCTGGGCCTCGCTCTACGAGTACCAGCTGGAGACTCGCCTGCGCGGAGACAGCGAAGGCAACGTGACCGAGACCTGCGGCCACATGGCTCTCGACTCCGGCAACAATTACATCTTCAGCCCGCACAAGTTTGTCGCTTTGGTAGGCGTCGAAGACCTGGTTATTGTGGACACCAAGGATGCGCTGCTGATAGCCCGCCGCGATCACTCACAGGATGTGGGCAAGATTGTGAAGGAGCTGGGAATCACCGGACGGACTGAGCTGATTTGAGCGGTCATTCGAGGTTTCAAAATCGAGCTCCTTCAGCAAGTCTGTAGCAGGCTCTGTGACGTCCTGCGATTTACTACTGACGAGCCGAAACGCAAAGGAAGATTGTTAATGAAGCGGATTTATCTGTTGCGAGCACTTCAGTCTTTCTCAGCCACGGCGAGACGCGCTTTCATTCTTGCTATTTTGTGCGTGGCTGCAATCTCGTGCAGTTATGCGCAACAAAAGGAAGCAGCAGATGAGCACTCCAACCGCGCGCATGCGCTTTCTGTCGCGGGCAACTTGAAAGGGGCCATCGCCGAATACCAGGTGGCGCTTCGGGTCGACCCCAACTCAGTTGAAGCATTAAACAATCTTGCATTGCTATATGCGACAGCAAGTGATGCATCGCTTCGCGATCCCGCCAAAGCCCTGAAATATGCGTTGCAGGCAGTGGCGCTAGACAATGCAAAGATGGCCGACCACCTCGATACCCTAGCGAAAGCATACGATGCCAACGGCGATCACGAGAACGCTGTTGCGATAGAACAGAGAGCAGTGAATCTTCTAGCTGAAGATTCAACCAGAAGGCTTACTTTTGAAACAAGCCTTGCGGGGTATCAAGCGAAAGAGGGGACTGTTCCGACGGATACCGCTTCGTTTGTTTCTTATTGCCCCAATCATTTAGAAGGCTGTCGCCACGTCTTGGTTGACGTTAACAACATCAACATGATGCGGCAGATTGGTGGTAATAGAGGGTGCACCATTCCACACACTGGCGCCGGAACTCGCGCGGATTCAAAGGATGCGATGCCGAAGATTCTCGATTGGATGAATGCCAATAGAGCTTCGCTTGCGCAAAAGAGTGATGTTGCCATTGAACAGGCCATGGCCGCGCTATGGCCTTCTGAATGTAAGGATTGATGCAACTCCCATTCCGTGTCGGTGGAGGCAGGTTGATCTCCGTGGGTCTCGGGCCTCGATTCTGAGGTTTGAGAGTTCAGCGGGACGCTCATCGCTGTAGACTTATGCTTTACCCTTGTCTTCAGGGAGCAAGAACGTCATCATGCCTCATCCTCAAATCAAATTCGGTACCGACGGCTGGCGCGCCGTCATCGCCGACGACTTTACTTTCGCCAACGTCCGAATCGCCGCCGAAGCCATAGCCGCTTACATCCACGCCAAGGAAGACCCTGCCAAGGGCCTTTGCGTCGGCTATGACACACGCTTCGGGTCTAAGGCATTTGCGCGCGCCTGTGCTGAAGTGGCGGCAGCGACCGGCATTCCGGTGATGCTGGCCAACGATATTACGCCTACCCCGGCACGCAGCTTCGGCGTGCGCGAGCGCAAGGCGGCGGGCGGCATCATGATCACCAGCTCGCACAATCCCGCGCAGTGGAACGGCGTCAAGTACAAGGCATGGTACGGCGGCTCGGGCAAGCCCTCCATTATTACTGAGATC
>Ga0187890_10003540_pt1 | contig 10752 bp, 9 predicted proteins | sample June2016WEW_21_1_FD_133005 | JGI IMG/M metagenome (GOLD analysis project Ga0187890, IMG submission 133005) | Peatland microbial communities from SPRUCE experiment site at the Marcell Experimental Forest, Minnesota, USA - June2016WEW_21_10 | ecosystem: Environmental > Terrestrial > Soil >...
GGCAATAGCGGGCGCCCTGGGGCGCATTCGGCCGGCGATCAGCACACAATGAGGATTCGATGAAAAAGGTTCTGCTCGTATGCACAGGCAATGTTTGCCGCAGCCCGATGGCGGAGGGCCTCCTTCGTCACATGTTGCGAGGTCGCGACGACATCCAGATCGTCTCCGCGGGCCTCGGCGCGCTGGACGGCCTCCACGTGACCGATGTCGCCGTCGAGGTGCTCGCCGAACTCGGCGTCGACATTTCTTCGCACCTGAGCCAGTCGCTGAATAGCGACCTCGTGCAACAGGCCGACTTCATCTTTGTAATGACCCGCCAGCATCAGGACGCGCTCCAGACGTTGTTCCCGTTCGCGGCGGAAAAGACGTTTCTGGTGCGGGAGTTCGAAGAACCGGGCACGGTTGAGAACCGGGACATCGCCGACCCGATCGGCCAATCCGTCGAGGTCTACCGTCGCACGCGCGACGAGATCCGCGATGCCCTGCCGAGCCTGATTGTGTTTATCGATCAGACCACCGCCGCCGCGCGCAAGGCGACCGCCGAGGCCGCGGCCCCCGTCACGAACAAGGACGCCCGTCCGCTGCGCATTGCTCTGGCGGGCGATCATGGCGGCGTCGAGATCAAGGCGGCCCTGAAGGATTGGCTGGCGCAACACGGTTATCCGTTCGCCGATTTCGGCACGCACACGACCGATCCGGTGGATTACCCTGAGTACGCGTTTATCGTGGCGCGCGAGTTGCTCGCCGGAAATTTCGACCGCGGGGTGCTCATTTGCAAGAGCGGCATCGGCATGACCATCGCCGCCAACCGCTTTCCCGGCATCCGCGCCGCGATGGTCAGCACCGAACATTGGGCGCAACTCAGCCGCGAGCACAATGACGCCAATGTCCTCGTCCTCTCGGGGATCGACACCTCTGCCGAAGAGGCGAAGCACCTGCTCGATGTCTGGCTGCACACGGATTTTGGCGGTGGCCGCCATGCGCGCCGGGTCGGCGAAATGGACCATCCGCCGACTCTCAACATCCCCGGCGCATCCACGAAGAAGACGTCCGATCTCGCCGGGGCCGACCCCGAAATTTTCGATGCGATCCAGCGCGAGAAACAGCGCCAGCAGGAGAATATCGAGTTGATTGCCAGCGAGAATTTCGTGTCGCCGGCCATCCTCGAGGCCGCCGGCTCGGTGCTGACGAACAAGTACGCCGAAGGCTACCCCGGGCGACGCTATTACGGCGGCTGCGAGTACGTGGATATCGTCGAACAACTGGCCATCGACCGCGCCAAACAACTGTTCGGCGCCGAGCACGTCAACGTCCAGCCGCATTCCGGGTCGCAGGCCAACATGGCGGTGTACTTCGCCACCCTCCAGCACGGGGACACGATCCTGACGATGGAACTGGCCCATGGTGGCCATCTCACGCACGGCTCGCCGCGCAATTTTTCGGGCCGCTTCTACAAGGTCGTCCATTACGGCGTGCGTGCGGACACCGAAGTAATCGATTACGATCAGTTGGCGAAGCTCGCCCGGGATTGCCAGCCGAAAATGATCACCGCGGGCGCGAGTGCGTACCCGCGCGTCATCGATTTCAAACGGATGCGCGAGATTGCCGACAGCGTGAAGGCGCTGTTGTTTGTCGACATGGCCCACATCGCGGGTTTGGTAGCTGCGGGCATTCATCCGAGCCCCGTGCCGTACGCCGATTTTGTCACCACCACGACGCACAAGACGTTGCGGGGTCCGCGCGCGGGGCTGATTCTGTGCAAGGCGAAATACGCCAAGGACATTGACAGTTGGGTGTTGCCGGGCATCCAGGGCGGCCCGCTCATGCACATCATCGCCGCCAAGGCGGTGTGCTTCCTCGAAGCGATGAAGCCGGGTTTCAAGGATTACCAGCAGCAGATCGTTAAGAACGCCAAGGCACTCGCCGCGGCGCTCGCGTCGCGTGGTTTCCGCATCGTCAGCGGCGGCACCGACAATCATCTGATGCTCGTCGACCTGCGTCCTAAGAAACTCACGGGCAAAATCGCCCAGGAATCTCTCGACAAAGCGGGCATCACGGTGAACAAGAATCTTATCCCCTTCGACCCCGAAAAACCGCTCGTGACCAGCGGCATTCGTCTCGGCACCCCTGCCATCACCACGCGAGGCATGAAGGAAGCGGACATGGACCTAATCGCCGCGCTCATCACTGAAGTCCTTGAAAGACCCGATAACGCATCAGTCCAAGCCCGCGTGAAAGAAAAGGTTCGCGCCTTGACCGCAAAATTCCCGCTGCCGTATTAGCGGCAGCCTGCCCTCCAAATGTGGTTTGACGGCGTGGGATGTGTCCGCTACTGTTTGGGGCGATGCGAGGAGTTGGTTGCACCCCGATCCAATGATGGGCCCTGTAGTTCATTCGAGGAGAATTCGACATGATTGTCACGACCGCGCAGTTGTTCAAGGTCGCTTACGGCAAGTACGCCATCGGCGCATATAACATCAACAATTTGGAGCAGACTGTCGGCCTGTTCAAAGGCAACGTCCAGAGCAAGGCGCCGTTCATCATCCAACTCAGCAAGGGGGCGCGCAAGTACACCGACAAGCGGTATCTGGAGGCCATGATTCGCACATCCGAACAGGTGTTCCCGGAAGCGGTTTTTGCGGTGCATCTCGACCACGGGGACGAGCCAACGTGTTACGACTGCATCGATTCCGGCTTCTACAGCTCGGTGATGATCGACGCCAGCCACGAGCCATTCGAGAAGAACGCCGAGATCACCAAGCGCGTGGTGGACCGCGCCCACGCGCGCGGCGTGTCCGTCGAAGCGGAACTCGGCATGCTCGGCGGCGTCGAGGAAGACATCTCCGGCCACGTCTGCCTTACCGAGCCGGACGAGGCGCAAAAGTTCGTCAAGCTGACGAAGTGTGATTCGCTGGCCGTCGCGATCGGCACCAGTCACGGCGCCTACAAGTTCAAGGCCGAGCCGGGCAAGAAGATGGGGCTGCATTTTGAAGTCATCGAAGCGATTCAGAAGCTGCTGCCGGGCTATCCGATGGTCATGCATGGCAGTTCCAGCGTGCCGAAGGACGAAGTCGATCGCATCAACAAGGCCGGCGGCAACATGCCTGACACCAGCGGCGTCCCCGAAGAGGATTTTCTGCCGGCTGCGAAGATGGGCGTCTGCAAGGTCAACATCGACACCGACGGTCGCCTGGTGTGGACACGCGTGCACCGCGAGTTTTTCCGCGACCATCCCGAGAAGTTCGACCTGCGCGACCCCGGCAAGATATACATCGAGGAGTACGCCAAGATGATCGCGCACAAGAACCAGGCTCTCGGTTCCGCCGGTCAACTCGATGATGTCCGAGCGAAGGTCGGCAAGAAGTAAGCCTTCCGAAATTCCCCTGTGGCACGAGAGGCGCCAAGCGCTGTTTCGCGCCTTTCTGTTGTATGGGAATCGCGGGCTCCCGCTTGGGGCTAGGGCTCTTGTGATACGGGAACGGCCACGGTCTGCGGGATGGGTGGCCCCGGAGGAGCGGGCTGCGGGATCAACATGTAACCAAACGCCTCTTGCACGGGCCGGTTGCCGACGGTCAGCACAAGTTTTCGCTCCAGTCCGTTCCGACGCACGATGAACTCCACTCGGTCGCCGGCCCGATGAAAGAACATCGTGTTGAGCACATCCGCGGTATGGTGGACTTCATTGCTCGTGATGCAGACCAGAATATCACCGTTGCAGAACCCCACGACGGCGGCGGGCGTGTTCGAGTACACCTGCTGAACGAAAACCTGACGCTCGGCGGACTCGGGATCGGCGGGGGGTTGACCTTCGGGAACACCCAGACCAACCCACGGGTGCTGCGCCTGGCCGAATTCTAGGATGTCCTGGCTGATTTTGCGGGCGGCATTGATCGGCAGCGCGCAGCATTGGCCGTCCGCATGCGCAGCGACCGCGATGCCGACAACCTCCCCATGCACATTCAACAGCGGACCACCGCCCTGTCCGGGACTGAGCCGGCATCCCGCGCGAATATGGGTGGTGGGAAACACATGCCCGTTGCTTTGAATGTCCAGCCCGCTGACAAATCCGACGACGGGCGCACTGGGCAAATCATAGGGAAACGCGACGGCGATCACCATCGAGCCCACGCGCAATGCGTCGGAATCCCCCTGCGGGAGGAACGGCGTCGGCATCCCGTTTTCGGGGTTGATCTTCAACACCGCCAGATTGGTCTGGGGATCCCGCCCGACGATGCGGGCGCTGATTCTCTGGCCGCGCCAATCGATCCAGCAGGTATCCATGTCGTCCACCACCGTGGCCGTGGTCAGGATGTGGCCATCCTTGTCGATGAAGAAGCCGGTGGCAATCCGGTACGAGGGCAACAGGAGCAAACTGCCGATTTGGAATTGGCGCAAGGCATGGATTTTGACGATGGCCTCCCTGGATTTCTCGTAGATGGACGAGACCTCCTGATCCATGGTCTCCAGCAAACTTTCTCCCCAGACTGTCGAGGTGGTAACGGCGATCAGAACGGCGGCGCACCAACCGACGCGCAGCTTAGAAATGGACATTGGGAACTTCATAACTGGCAGGAGTGATCCGATCCAACACGTAGCGCGGCACCGTGTAATCCGCGTGCGTGGTGGCCTGAACCAAGTCCACACTGCCAGCCGTCGCGGGCTGGTCATCACCGGGTACAGCTTGGAGCGAGGCGGGAACGGTGGCCACGATGGCGTCGGGGGCGGAATGCGACACGGCTGGTGTGGACTGCGAATCGGCGAGCATCAACGACGAATTGGCGGCGGCAGTCTGGTCAGCGGCGCTGTCCGGAACGTCCGTCTGACGCACGCTCATCCACATCACACCCACGACGACGGCCACGCCCATGGCGCTGGCGAGACCGTAGCGCCACACGCGCATCGTGCCGACCACCAGAAGACTGTCGATGTGCCCCAACGCTTGCTCCCACCACGCGGGTTGCTGCGTTTCTGCCATTAATCGGCTGTGAAATTCCGAGAGGAAATTATCCAGATACTCCGGCGCCGGTTGCTCGTAACGCTTGAGCGCCAAGAGCCGCTGCAGACGGGCCGCGCGTTGTGCCAACACACGGCAGTCCGTGCAATCGGTCAGGTGTTGGCTCACCTGCATGGCGGTCTCGGGATCGAGCCGGTCCTGCGCGAGATCGTCGAACAATGACTGTGCCTTCTTGCAATCCATGGCGGTATTCACAAATAATCGCTGAGCAGCCCTTGCAATTGTTGTCGTGCGTAAAACAACCGGGAGCGCACCGTGCCTTCCGAGCACTTCATCACGCGCGCGATATCGGCGTGGGTCATTCCCTGGATGTCATGCATGGCAACCACCGCTCTATGCGGTTCAGACAAGCGTTGCAGGGCTTCGTTCAATTTCTGTTGGAGCTCGGTCAGGGCCACCTCGCGGCGCGGCGTCACATGCGACATCAGCTCCACCAGATCGGGGTCGGTCTGGATCGAACTGTCCACATCGTCAAGGCTGTACTGATTGCGGTTCTTGCGGCGCTTGATGAAGTTGATCGTGCGGTTGACGGCGATCCGATAGACCCAGGTGTAGAAACTCGACTGACCGCGAAAACTCCGCAGGCTCTTGTACGCCTTGATGAAGGTGTCTTGCACCAGATCGTTGGCGTCTTCGTGGTTCGACGTCATGTGGTAAACCGTCGCGTAAAGCCGTTCCTTGTAGCGGCCCACCAGAACGTCAAACGCCGAGCTGTCGCCCTTTTGCGTGCGACGAACCAGCGCTTCGTCATCCTCGTGATGGAGGTCGATCTCACGCTCGGTTGGGGGGGCCAACCCGGTCGCGGACGGGCTGGCCCGTCGCAGCATCTGGCTACCGAGTTTGATTGTTTCCTTGAGTTTCATACCAATCCAACCGATGTCCCCGCAGCCCCATGGGCTAGGCCGCAACCGCTTCGCGAAGAAGCAATCGACTTTGCCCCGCAAGATATTCTGTCAGTGATCCGAGTGTGCTGGCGTACATATTCAATGGCAGCGCGGAAAGACTTGCCTGGGCGCTCCCAACGTACTTGTCAATCGCCGCCAATGATTCGGCCACAACGCCATTGCCGAGCACCAGCCGCAGCAACCGTCGTTGCTCCTGCTCATCGTTTCGTAGAATCATTGCCCCCAGTTCCTGGCGGCGTTCCGAACCGACATGTTGAAGCAGCAACAGAAACGGCAGTGTCAGCTTTCCCTTCTTCATATCTGTTCCCAAAGACTTTCCGGCCTGTCGCTCCTGGCCAAAAATGTCCACGCAGTCGTCATAAATCTGATACGCGATGCCCAAATTAGCCCCGTACTCATACATGGATTTGACAACCGAAGCGGGCGCACCGTTCAAAACAGCGCCCAGCTCGCAACTAACAGCAAATAGCGCACCCGTCTTCATGTTGATGATGTCCAGATACTGGTCGAGCGTCAAATCGAGGTCAAACCGGCGTTGTGTTTGAACGATCTCCCCGGAACAGACTGTATTTGTCGCCTCACTGACTCTACGGCAAACCTCTGTCGTTGGGTAACTTGCGGCCAGCTGCAGGGCATGAGCAAACAGGCAATCTCCCAACAATACGCTTATCTCGTTGCCCCAGCGATGGTTAGAAGTCGGAATCTGATGCCTGAGCTGAGCCTCATCCAACACATCGTCGTGAACAAGCGTGGCGATATGGATGAGTTCAACGATAACAGCCAAAGTGATGTGCTCTTCCCGAACGCCTCCTGTCGCACCGCCTGCCAATAGCGCGAGGCTGGGGCGAAGGCGCTTCCCGGTGCCCCCGAGAATATACTGGATGTAGTCCCCTAAACGGGGGTCAAAACTGTTTATCTGGCTGGCCAATGCCATTTCCACCCGAGGCAATTCGAGCGCAACCGGTTCCAATAAATCCGAGAGGGTTCGCTTGGAAAGCGATTTACGGGATGATGCCGCTCTGCTTAATGTCGACCCCAGCATAGTTCTGTTTAGTCTACGGGCCGTCACAAGGGGTGTCAACCCCGAAGCCCACGAATTCCCGCTCAGTCAGTTCACTCTTGACCACGTCGCAAGTCCCGACAAAGATACTGCCAGTATCCGCGCGGGAATTGGCCCAGGCTTGCCGGATGCCCGAGCGTATCGGTCATACATAATGCCACGTCTTGCTACGTTGATCATGATGGTCTTGCTCGCTGGGTGCGTGAAGAGTCCGGAACGCGCCGCCCTCGACAGGGCAAATGCTTTGCTGGACGAAGGGCGCATCCCATCGGCCCGGGACACGGTCGAATACTATCTCCGACAACATCCTGATTCCGCACCGCTGTTGCGCCTGCGCGTCGTGGTTCTGCTCCGTGAGGAACAGCTCGATCAGGCCGCGCTCGCGATGCAACGCATCCCCGACGACCGATGGATCGTCGCCGAGATCCTGCGCCACCGCGACAGAGTCGTTCGCGAGAATGCGGCCAAGCTCATTTCTGATCGACCTGGGACAAACGATTTCCATGAACTCGTTCGCGCTTTGGACGATTCCGACTTCTGGGTGCGGGGCTATTGCGCGCATGCCCTGGGTCGAGCGGGAAATCCTGCGGCACTCAAACCGTTATTTCGGCTGCTGTACGACGATAACTGGTTCGTCCGCGCCGAGGCCGCCGCCGCCCTCGGCAAGCTCGGTGATCCCCGCGCGGTTGGGTGGTTGATTCAATTGCTGCCAGATCCCGATGGCAATGTGCGGTACAATGCTGCCCGCGCCCTGTACGATCTGGCCACGGACTCCGCTCGTTCCTCGCTACGGCGTGCACTCGAACTGGCTGCGCCTGCGCAGCAATTTGATATCGCCGTGGCGCTTGCCAGAATCCACGATTCCGCGGCCTTGAAACCATTGGCCGCCGCTGTCCACGATAAAGACCCCGAAATCCGTCGTGCAGCCGGACGGGCGCTCGGCGAATGCGGGCTGCCAGAGGGGACGAACGCCATGGTGGTGCTGCTCCGAGACACCGATCAGACGGTGAGAGAACAGGCACAAGCCGCCATGGGCCAAATCACTGCCAGGGAGAAAGAGTAAAAGCTCGAAGTCCCGTGGCGTCCAACAGCCCCGGTTTTTCGTCCAACTTTGCGGCGTAACACCCAAAGACTACGGTGTTGGCGGGAGCGTCTTGCTGAACTTGATAATCTCGTTCAGTTGATCGCGGAAATCTTCGATTCCCGTCAGGGGAATAATGATGGCGTCTCGGCGACCATTAACTTCCTCGATAATTCTCAAGAATCGTCCCCGTGGATTCTCTCTCAGGTCGAACGTGAAATGCTTCCGCTCGACTCTGATACTTTGATTCTGTAGCTGCGTGTCCACGCCTGCCGCGCCTCCCGTCACTGGCTGTGCCATCGTTCGCATAAACTAGTCGTATTAGTTGCGTGACCCCGCTAGCGGCCTCTCAAAATCCGACGAACTTGTAACAACTCTTTGGAACAACGTCAACACTTTCAATCTCTTAGGTGAAATACGACCATCTTCAACTCCGTCATTTCCTCGACCGCGTACCTCGGTCCTTCCTTCCCAAAGCCACTGTTTTTCAGGCCTCCATAGGGCATCAGGTCGGCGCGCCACTGGGGTCCCCAATTGATGTGAATATTACCGGTCTGAAGCTCGCGAGCGAACTTCATGGCGGTGTCCAGGCTCTCCGTAAACACACCCGCCGCCAGCCCGAACCGGCTGTTATTGGCCAACGCCAACGCCTCTTCCACATCCTGAAACGCGGTGAACGCCACCACGGGTCCGAATAATTCCTCACAGGAAATCCGCATTTCCGGTTTTACGTCAGCGACAATTGTCGGCGCGTAGATCGCCCCGCGCCGTTCGCCGCCGGTGACGATCCGTCCCCCGCCCCCCACCGCCTCCTTCACCCATTGCTCGACTCGTTTTGCCTCCGGTTCGCGTATCATCGGACCGACTTTCGTCTTCTCATTCAGCGGGTCCCCAGTTGTTAGCGCTTCGACTCTGGACTTCGACGCCGCCAACACCGGCTCGTACACTCCCTGATGCGCGATCACTCGTTGCGTCGAAATGCATACCTGACCTGCATTGGAGTAACCGGTCGCCACGACCGCCTCCGCCACCTTGTTGGGATCGGCATCCGGCATCACAATGATCGGGGAGTTGCTCCCCAATTCCATCGTCACCTTCTTTAGGCCCGCCACCTGACAGATCCGTTCTCCGACCGGCACGCTGCCGGTGAAGCTGATCTTGCGTACCCGCTCGTCGCGACAAAGCGCCTCCCCCAGTTCGCCCCCCGGGCCGGTCAAACAGGAGATCGCTTCTGGCGGTAGCCCGCATTCCAACAGAAGTTCCGTGAGTTTGAGCGCCGATAGCGGCGTGCTCGACGGTGGTTTGATAACGACTGCATTGCCCGCGGCGATTGCCGGCGCGACTTTGTGCGTGACCAGGTTCAGGGGAAAATTGAATGGGCTGATCGCCACGACCACCCCGCACGGCACGCGCACGGTCAATCCCATTTTGCCCGCCCCGCCGGGCGACGCATCCAACGGCACCGTCTCCCCGTGAATCCGCCGCGCCTCTTCCGCCGACAACATCAGCACCTGCACGGCACGGCTTACTTCGGCACGTCCCTCCGCGATGATCTTCCCCTCTTCGAGTGTGATCGTGCGCGCGAATTCTTCCGCGCGAGTTTCCATTTTCTCAGCGGCCTTCTTCAAGATCTGGTAGCGATCCCAAGCCATGAGGCGGGCCATTTCTTTCGCTCCACGCACGGCTGCCGCCAGCGCCGCATCCACGTCCGCCAGGCGCGCGTGGGGTACCGTATCGACCACCGAATTGTCGTACGGATGGACCACTTCCATCTTCCGGCCGATTTCGACCCATCGACCGCCCACGCACATTTTCATGGCTTGATCTCTTTCATCACGATCCTCATCCCGCGCTTGCGCAATTCTTGAAAGAATGCCGTAACGGGCACCACCACCTCCGGCGGCAACACACCCCGTTGCGCGATCACGCCAGTGGCGATCATTTGCGCCACAATCGACGGCGGGCATCCGGTATCGACGTCCCCGGCGCTCGCGTGCCACCGACGATTTGCCTTCGCATGACAATCCACGGTGACCGTCTTGTGGTTGCCCGTGACGATAACGCGCGAAATCTCGTAATCGTTCGGCTTGGCCCGCGGTGTTGGCAACCTCGCGAGCTCGCGGACTGTCCAGCCGTTTTGTAATCGTTTGACCACTTCCCGGACGAACCCCCGATCAAACGATACAGCGAAATCGCAATCGGATAACCCCTTGTGCGCAAAGGACAACGGAATCGTGGCCACTTCGCTGTGCCGCGTGCGCACGACCCATTGTGTTCCGACGGGCTTCGGAAAGCGGACCCGCTCCCAACCCGTCCGCGGCGGCACCTCGTGAAATCTGGCGGATTGGAACACCCACGGCGTTAGCGTCAACTCCTCCACAACCGTTTGCGCCGAGTAGGGAAAAAAGAAATCATCCGGTCGGGCATTGAAATCCTTCGCGCCGACTCGAATCTGGACGGAATCAACGCTCGCCAGCTTTTCGACAGCGGCACGCGTCAAGACGTTGGTGATGCCCGGTGAGCAGCCCATGCCGAGGATCGCCGTCAGTCCCGCGTGTTTGAACTTTCGGTCCAACTTCAACTGCTTGCGGGTCCAACAAAACAACCCTCCCAGATCGAGATAATGAACCTTCGCCGCCAACGCTCCCTGCATGACATGCAAATTGAAGTCGTGCTGCGTGCAATTGACGAC
>Ga0187890_10003541_pt1 | contig 10750 bp, 7 predicted proteins | sample June2016WEW_21_1_FD_133005 | JGI IMG/M metagenome (GOLD analysis project Ga0187890, IMG submission 133005) | Peatland microbial communities from SPRUCE experiment site at the Marcell Experimental Forest, Minnesota, USA - June2016WEW_21_10 | ecosystem: Environmental > Terrestrial > Soil >...
CAGGTTCGTGTCTTGCGGAATGAGCGCGATGGATCGTCGCAGGCTCTCCTGCGTGACCTCCCGAATGTCCTGATCGTCGATGCGGATGGCGCCTTCGTCCACATCGTGCATGCGCAGCAACAGGCCCATGAGCGTGGTTTTACCGGCGCCGCTCGGCCCGACCAGTCCGACGCGCTGCCCCGCCGGGATGGTGAGCTCAAAGGCTTTGACGACATTACGGGCCTGCCGCGCCCTGTCCTTGGAGGGGGCATCGTACGCGAAAGCGACGCGCTCGAACCGGATCGTGCCTCGCGTCACCGCGAGCTCCGGGGCGCCGGGCTTGTCCACGATCGTCGCGGGCACGATCAGCGTCTCGAGGCTCTCGCGCGCCGAGCCCAGCTGGTCATAGAACTCCGGAATTCGCTGTCCGATGTTGTAGGCCGTCTGCAGCAGCGAGCTCGTGAGTGCCGTGATCATCACGAAGTCGCCCGCGCCGATCAGGCGGTGCACCCAGGCGTAAAGCGCCCCACCGACGAACACGATCCACATCGCGATATCCATGACGTACTGGACCGACCGCAGCCTCACCACGGCACGATAGGAGGCGCGCCGGCGGTCGCGCTCCTCACCCGTGTAGCGCTTGAGCTCCTCGTCTTCGAGCGTTTGGTTGGCGAAGAAGAACACGTTTCGGATGTTGGTGAGCACATCGACCACGCGGCCGGTGACGGCCGCCCGGGCCTCATTGTTGGCGATGGCGCGACGGGTGCATTCCCGACCGACGAACAGGCTCACGGTGAAGTACACCGCGATCGCCGCAAAGGCGGCGGCGGAGAACAGGGGACTCGCGATATAAAAGTACGCTGCGACAAAGACGAAAAAGCACGCGCCGGGAATGAAGTCGAACACCGTCATGTCGAACAGCGCGAGTAGCTGGTCGGGCAGCAGCACGGTCCGATGCGCGATCTTTCCGGACAGCGTGTTCTCGAAATAGGCACTCGAGAGGCGCTGCGCGTACGCGAAGACTTCCTCCTTGATTCGAACCAGCATGGGAGAGCGCGTGTGGTACGAGCTGAACCACATGCCGGCATCCATCACGAAGCGGGCGGCGACCAGAGCGACGAACAGCATGAACGGCCCGCGCAGCGCGCTCGCTTCCGCCGCGGGATCGTGCATGGCCAGCACGGTGTCCGTCAGACGTTTCGTGGCATAGGCAATCGAGGCGAACACCGCACGGCCCAGGACCGAGAAGACCAGGAGCCCCACGCAGCCCCAGAGGAACTGCCGAAAGAAGTGCAGCGCGAACGGCAAGAGCCGATTGGGCAAAGTCGAGGCATTCATACGACACGTCGACAGCAGCGTCAGACGCACAGTTCCCCATGCTGGTTGCCGCCGCCAGTTCAAGCGGTTAGTGGGACAGGTGTCCGACCGGGAGATTAGCCCATTCGCATGCGGATGGCTAAAATCGCACGGTCGAATTCATAAGATTGACAGATCAATCCGGCCGGAAGACTACCTGCCGTGCAAGCCGGGAACCCCACTTGTGATTTCACATTCGTGACGCGACATAGGCGGTCACAATCGGCAAGTTGCCCCCCAACGGCGTTTCGAGTTTCGAAGAAACCGCTCCTCCTGAAATTTCGCTCAATAGAACACTGCCGACTGAGCCAACTTTCAGACCAGATGCTTTCATTAATTCAATTTGCTCGTCCGTCGGTAAGACATATGAAGGGACATAGACCTGCCTGTCACCATCGATGGCAAACTCCGCGACACCGGTGCGGCCATTCTGGTGGTGCCGACGAAAATAGTTGACCCACTCCACTGCCGGCGTCGTAAAGAATAATTGTCCGGAATTGGACAGCACTCTCCAAAGACTGCGCCAGGTTTCACGCGTGTTATAGGGATCGCCAAGGCATGCAAAAATAAAATCAAACGACTCGTCGACGAATGGCAAATGTTCCACTTCCGCTACGATAATCTTTGCGACGTTTGCGCTCCAGTGTTCCGAGTGTCGAAGCATAGGGCCGGACGCATCCGTCAACGTCAGATTTTGCAACGTAATCGAGTGATCAAAAAAAGCCTCGGCAACCAATGATCGACCGGCACCCACTTCCAAAGATGGATTGACGATGTCTGATGAGTTCAAAATGAATCGCTCGAGGAGCATGCGAGTTGCTTTTCGGAAGTCCGAACACGTCGGGTGCTTGACTGGGTCATAGTACTCGCTCGCAATTTGATCGTAGGACGTATGATCCTTTTCAGTCGGCTCAGGTTGATTTGCCGGGATTTCAGCAGGATGTCGCACGGCTACGCCCCGCAGAAGCCCTTGACGATATCCAGGAGCTTGTGCATAGCCGGTATCGTCATGGACAACATTAAAGCTGCAGACAACAACGCCGATATTACCGCCAATCGAATTGCCCAGCGAAGACAAGTTAGGCGCCTGATCGTAATGGAAAAGAATAAATTCTCGTAGTCCGCCAGGGTGCGCTTTTTTTCGGATTTCGCCGCCATCAGAAGCCGCAGCAGGCACATTTCCGGTTTCCGGCACTGCGCAACATCCATTGCCTGCTTCGTGCACTCACACTTTTCCGTGATACGCGCGTCGACGGGTGAACCGGCGTCGGTGACATGATCAAATTGCAGGGGAAGCATTTGAAAGCAAAAAATCGTCGACACTGCAATGGTCAGGAAGACCAAGACAAAGATTAGCTCTTGCCACCAGTAATTTAATAAGGACGGCGGCGACTGAGAGCGAAGTCCGACAGAGACGACTAAAGTGATGATTCCAAAGAGCAGTGCGTTGAAACGAAGCAATGCTGAAGTCTTCGCATCGATAATATTGAGGCGATCGTACAGATACTTGATTGCGTTGAACTCGTTGCCGGTCAATGCACGAATCACCTCGAAGTGCGTCCGCTCGTCCTGATGCTCGCTTCTGACTGTCTCCCAATGGTCTATTATTCGAACGGCATCGGAAGAAGTGCGCGAGCGTTGGTCTGCCGCATTAAAAGATCCGATCCGCGATAGATCACTGTGGCATCCAAGCCGAATTCGAGGATTGCCTGGCGGCATGCGCCACAGGGAGAGCAAGCAGCATCGGCACCTTTGCTCCTCGCGACAACGGTAATGCTGGTGATCCGGACATTCGGCCCCTCGGCCGCTACGGCGGCCGCTATGGCGTTTCGTTCGGCGCACGTGCCTACTGGATAGGATACGTTCTCCACATTTGCGCCAAGATATATGTGCCCTGTCGAGGTGCGAACGGCCGAGCCAACTGCAAAGCCAGAATATTTTGCGTAGGCGTTTAGGCAGGCGGCCGCAGCGTTCTTCACAAGAACCAAGTCGTCCGGGCTGAGTACGGGGTCAATGTGCATCCGAAATCGCTCCTGCTCCCACCAAATCGCAGCACCTGGCGCGGTATGAATGGGTCGGTACCGGGCCCGGAGAGAATTCAAGTTATTGATTTTAACTAGAATTACAGCGGAGAACGAATTGAACGGAGAAGCAATTGGACCCCAGGCTTCAGGCGGGTAACTGGGGTTATTAATCAATCACTTGCATCACCTCGGGAGACAGGCTTTCTACTAAGTTGCGTGCGGCCAGTCGCGAGACAGGCGAACTGCGCCCGCGCCGTCGCGGGCGGTTCGCTTCCGCCGCTCAGATGGCCGCGCCACCCGACACGTACAACGTCTCGCCGGTGATCCAGCGGGCATCCTCCGAGGCGAGGAACACCGCCGGCGGCGCGATGTCGTCCGGCTCGCCGATGCGCCCGAGCGGCGTCGCGGCGACGGCTCCCTTTTCGAAGTCGCTGTTGGCGAAGCCCGCCGTTCCTTCGGTTTTGACCAGTCCCGGATTCACGGCATTGACGCGGATGTTGCGGGGCGCCAGCTCCTTGGCGAGGGAGCGGGTGATGGAATCAATCGCTCCCTTGGTGCCCGAATAAACCGAGCTCATCGCCGGCGCCAGGGTGCTGACCACGGAACTCACGTTGACCACGCTGCCGCCGCTCGGCGGGAACAGCGGCAAGGCCGCTCTCGTGGTTAGCAGCACACCGAGCACGTTGGTGTTGAACTGCCGGGTGTAATGCTCCACGGTGAAACCCTCGAGCGGCGAGAATTCGTACACGCCGGCATTGTTCACCAGGATGTCGATCTTGCCGTATTTCTTCTTGACGGTGTCGAACAGCGCCGCGATCTCGGCTTCGTCGGGCACGCTTGCCTTGACGGCAACGGCCTTGCCGCCGCGCGCAGCGATGTCCGCGACCGTTTTCTCGGCGCCCTCCTTGCTCGAGCCGTAGCCGACGACGACGGTGGCGCCCGCTGCTGCCAAATGCTTGGCAATCGCGGCCCCGATGCCCTTGGAGGCCCCGGTCACCACCGCCACTTTGTTGTTGAGATTGCTCATGGCCTTGTCCTTTGGATTTGGGTAACTGGTTTAATAATGAAACCAGACACAGCATTTCATATCGGGTATCATAATGCAACTACTTTACACGGATCGCCGGACGGTTCGGCGGGAACGGCCACGGATGCGACACAAGTGCATGAAAGCAGCGGATTGTCCCGTGGCGCGAACCCTCGACCTCGTCGGCGAGTGGTGGACTCTTCTCATCCTGCGCGACGCGCTCGGCGGGTTGAAGCGATTCAGCGAGTTCCAGCAAAGCCTCGGCATGGCGAAGAACATCCTCACGGTCCGGCTGCGCAAGCTGGTCGACAACGGCATCCTCGAGCTCAGGCCCGCCTCCGACGGCAGCGCTTATCAGGAGTACGTCATCACCGAGAAGGGCCGTTCGCTGAGCGGCGTCATCGAGGCCCTGCGCGAATGGGGAGAGAAGCATCTCGCCGACGGTGACCCTCCACGGCGGCGGAAGCGCACGGCAAAAACGCCGTCGACCTGACGCGCGCTAAGCGCTTCGCACGCCCCCTGGATCAGTCCGGAGCCAGCTCTCGTGTCCAAGCCGAACGAATTACGCTTCGAGCGGCGCAGGCCGGCTCGCGCAATCCGAGTGGATGCATTTCATCCAGGCTTGCCGAGCAACTCGCTGCTGCAACGCGACGCCGAAAGCGGACCTTTCCACATCAAATGCACGCGGAAGCCGGCGTATCTGCATCGACCCGTCGATTATGCTAAAAGAAAGGGCATCATCCGACACTCGGCGAGTGGGCCCTTCTGTCACCATCGGGCTGGAACACATCAAGCTAACCGTCGATTACCCATGCGAGATCGCCTCGACGTTGGCTCCGAATCAGTTCACCCATGCACGCGGGCTCTCACAGTGTTCGCCAACTACAGAATAAGGACATTAGCCATGGCTCCATCAAGTATTCGCTCACCCCCCCTGCCCTGGCTGCTGAGCGGGCTTTTCTTCAGCTCCGTGTTCGCCCTGGGGCTTGGCGATCTGACCAATCAGGATGCGGCTCGCGCCATTAAAGGGGCGCTCAACCAAGGAGCCTCCTCGGCGATCGGTAAGCTCGGCGTTCCAGGCGGGTTCTTCAACAATCCCCAAGTCAAGATCCCGTTGCCGCCGGCACTCGAGGAGGTCTCGAAGGGCATGCGGCTGATCGGACGAGGCAAGGATGCCGATGAGTTGGTCGCAGCGATGAACCAAGCTGCCGAACAGGCCGTCCCTGAATCGAAGGAGCTCCTGGTTAACGCGGTCAAGACGATGTCCGTCAAGGATGCCAAGAACATTCTCACGGGCGGCGATGAATCGGTGACTCAATTTTTCAGGGCCAAGACCGCGGCGCCGTTGGCGTTGAAATTTCTGCCGATCGTCAAGCGCGCCACGGATCGAGTCGGTTTGGCGCGGAAGTATGATCAGTTCGGGGGGCAGGGAGCCAAGCTCGGTCTCGTGAAGGGCGACGCAGTCAACATCGAACAGTACGTGACCGACAAGGCATTGGATGGTCTGTATCTCATGATCGGCGAAGAGGAACGCGCCATCCGGAAAAATCCGGCAGCGGCGACCAGTGCGATTGTGTCCAAGGTGTTTGGCGCGTTGCGTTGATCGAAGCGCCGTGCGCAACCTCAAAATCTTGGGATTTATCCTCGGCGGTTTGATCGCCGTAGTCGCGTTGGTCCTGATCGCGGTGACGATCTTCGTGAACCCGAACGATTACAAAGGGCGCATCGCGCGGGAGGTCAAGGCGTCGACCGGCCGGGACCTCACCCTGCAGGGGAACATCAAGCTGTCCGTGTTCCCGTGGATCGCGCTCGAGCTCGGGCCGGCCAGCCTCGGAAACCCAGCAGGCTTCGGCGCCGCGCCGTTTCTGTCGATTCAGCATGCCGCGTTGCGGGTCAAGCTTCTGCCGCTGCTGCGCAAGGAGCTGCAGGTCGGCAGGATCGAAATCGACGGACTCGATTTGCGCCTGCAGAAGAACGCGGCCGGCAAGGCGAACTGGGAAGACTTCGGCGAGAAAAGCGGCGCGCCCGCAACGGCCGAAGCGAGCCCCGGTTCCGGGGCGCCCGCAGTACTCGAGGATCTCGGCGGGGTTCTGATCAAGGACAGCCGGATCAGCTACAACGAACTCGTCGTGTCGAATTTGAATCTCGATGTCGGCAATGTGTCGCAGCGCGCCGCCGTACCGGTCAAGGCAAGCTTCGACGTCGACACGGGGCCGAACGGCAACCGGACCAGTTTCACGGGTGCGCTCGACATCACGCTCGACACCGCGGCGAAGCGCTATGGACTCGCGGCGGTCAGGCTGAGCGGTGAGCTCAAGCAACAGACCGGCGGCCGCCCGCTGTCCTGGATGTTCGCCGCGCCCACGGTCGACGTCGATTTGAATGCACAGACGCTGAAGGCGCCGAAGTTCTCGGCGCAGGCCGGCTCCGCTCGGCTGTCCGGATCGCTGACCGGCGACAAAATCGTCGATGCGCCGACGTTCAGCGGCGCGTTCAAGCTCGAGCCGCTGGTGCTGCGCGAGTTCATGGCGCAACTCGGCCTCGAGCCGCCGAAGACCCGCGATGGGAAAGCGCTATCGAAGCTCGCCGCGGCCACCGATTTCTCCTATGCGGCAAATGCCGTACGGCTCGACAAGATCGACCTGCAGTTGGACGACACCCAGCTGCGCGGTGCGCTCGCCATCACGAATATCGACCATGAAGCGCTCACGTTCGATCTGAATGTCGATCGCATCGATCTGGACCGCTACCTCGCGCCGGAGAGCGCGTCGCCTCAGCCGGCGAAGGCCGGCCAGAAGCCGGCGGAATTGCCGACCAGCCCGGTCAAGACGCTGAATGCCAACGGCAGCTTCCGCATCGGCAGCGCGAAGGCTGCGGGGCTCACGTTGTCGAACGTGAGCTTGACGCTCCAGGCAAACGACGGGGTGCTACGCCTGTTCCCGATCAAGGCAAGCCTGTACGGCGGGCAATATTCGGGCGATATCACCTACGACGCCCATGAGGCGGTGCCGAGCGTCAAACTCGACCAGGAGGTGACGGGCGTGGATATCGCGCCGCTGCTCAAGGACAGCATCGACAGCGAGCGGCTGACCGGCCGCGGCAATGCCGGCACGAAGCTCGCGGGGGCGGGACGCACCAGTGATGTACTGATGAAAAGTTTGAGCGGACGGGTCGACGCCAATCTCACCAACGGCGCGGTGACGGGCATCGATCTGTGGTATGAGATCAGCCGTGCGCAAGCGCTGCTGAAACAGCAGGCCGTCCCCAGCGGCAGCGATGACCGGCGCACGAAATTCGATACGTTCAAGATGTCGGCCGATATCGTCGGCGGCGTCGCGACGACGAAGGATCTAGCCATCGCTTCGCAGTACTTGCGTGTGACCGGCGCCGGGAGTTCGAATCTGGTGACGAAGGCGATCGACTATCATATCGTCGCGACGATCTTGAAGGCGCCGCCGTCCGCTCAAGGATCGGAGCTATCGCAATTGACGCTCGCCGACATTCCGATCGAGATCGGCGGCACGATGAACGATCCGAAGGTGCGGCCTGATCTGCAGGGAATCCTCAAATCGAAGTTGAAGCAGAAGCTTCAAGACGTCGTCAAAGGCAAACTGCAAGGAATCTTCCACCGATAACGCGACGATCCAACGCGAGCTCGACCGTCAGGTCGATGGATCAGTCCGGCGCGAGCTCTCGTGTCCAGCCGAACGGGTCCGGTGCGCGCCGCTCCTGGATGGCGAGCAGCGACTCGCGCAGCTGCTTCGCGACCACATCGGTGTGCCGCAGCTTGTATTCGCGGCCTTCGCGTTCCGCCAGCATGGCAATCGGCGCGACGATCGCGGCCGTGCCGCAGGCAAACAGCTCACCGCACCGGCCGCTGTCGATGCCCTCGAGCACTTCGTCGAGCGCTATGCGGCGCTCGTGCACTGGGTAGCCGAGGCTCCTCGCCAGAACGAGCAGCGAGTCGCGCGTGATCCCCGGCAGGATCGCGCCGTCGAGCTCCGGCGTATGCAGCTCTCCGTCCAGCACGGCGAAGAGGTTCATGCCCGAGAGCTCCTGCAGATAGCGGTGCTCGTTGCCGTCGAGCCACAAGGCGACGGTGCGGCCCTGCTCCACCGCTGCATTGGACGCACGCAAGGAAGCCGCGTAGTTCGCCGACGCTTTCGCCTCGCCAACGCCTCCGACGGCCGCGCGCACTTCGGTGCGCTCGATGACCACCTGCATCGAGCCGGATGCATAGGATTCCACCGGATTGGCGATGACCATGAAGCAGAAGGTGCGCGAATTTCGCAGCATGTAGCCGCTTTCGGTGCCGAACAGGAACGGCCGCAGGTACAACGACCGTCCCGATTGCGTCGGCATGATGGCGCTGCACGCGTGTGCCACCGAACTGATGCCCTGGAAGAACAGTGCCTCGGGCACTTGGGGCATGGACAGCCGGGACGCCGAGCGTTGCAGGCGCCTGCAGTTCGCATCGGGGCGAAACAGGTTGGGCCGAGGCTGTCCTACGCGATAGGCTTTCAAGCCCTCGAACACCAACTCGCCGTAGTGTAGAGCACGCGCTCCCGGCCACAGCTCGATCCGGCCATAGGGCTTGAGCCGCCCCCTTTCCCACCGGCCGTCGCGCCACTCGGCCTCGAACATCACCGGTGCGTTGACCAGACCGAAGCCGAGGCTCTCGGGCAGCTTGAAGCGCTCGATCGCCTCGGGCACTCCCGGGTCGATGTCGTAATCGTTCATTGAACCTCGAAGTGTACTCACCTCAGAAGCGGTAACTGGCCTGCGTTCCGATGGTCATGGGCTGCAGCGTCGAGATACGAGTCAACGGCGCGATGTTGAAACTGAAGCTGGTATTGTTCGCGGAAACCCAGGGTATCTTATTGGTGAGATTGTTCACGAACAGCGTGGCGGTCCAGCGATCCTGACTGAGTCCGATGCGGAAGTTCGCCATCGCATAGCCGGGAAGCTGGATGACCGAGTACGCCTCGTCCCAGGACGCACCCGTGTACGAGCCGTCGAGGCGCGCCTTCATGGTCAGGTTGCCGACCGGTTGAGAGTACTCGACCGCGGCGCTGGCCGTCTCCTTCGGCACATTGAGGATGGGGACGCTGCTGCAGTGGCCGGCACCGCTGCAATCGGGGAAGCTGTAGCCCGAGTTCCCCAACGAGGCGACGTAGGCGGGGTTCACGCTGGTGATATTGGCCATGGTGTATGTCCCCGCCAGGGAGAGCGTCCAGTGCTCGGCAACCTTCGCCGCGAGCTCGAGCTCCGGTCCGTAGCTCGAGCCATTGCCGGCGTTGGTGGTGTACTGGGTACCGCAGGAGAGCAAGGCGGTTTGCTGCACCTTGTCCCATTTGATGTAGTAGAAATCCGCGTTCAACCGGATCCGATTGTCGGCGAGCTGCGCCTTCTCGCCGGCCTCGTAGTCCCAGACGGTATCGGGATCGAAGGAGGCGGGGCCGCCTTCGGGGCAGGCGGTCAGGGGAATCGTCATGTTCGCCCCGCCGGGGCGGAAGCCCTTGGAGGCCGAAATGTAGGTCGTGAGGTTCTGATTGGGCATCCACGCCACGTCGGCGCGCGGGATCACGCCGCTCGCCGAGGCGACGTTGCCCGGCGGATTCGCGAGCGGCTCGGCTTGCGGGCTGAAGAAGTAACCCCACTGATTATTGTAGGCGGACGTGTCGTAGCGGAAATAGCGCAGACCGCCCTCGACCTTGAACGTCGGGGCGAACTGCCAGGACGCATCGGCGAAGACCGCTTTCTGGGTGATCTGGTACAGATTGTCGATGCCGAAGGTCAACCCCGCCGGATTGCTCATCGGCGGGTTCAGGAATTGCGACAGCTGTGCGATGTAGGGCGCGTTCTGCTGCTCGATGAAGGCGGAATTCAGCCTGCTGTAGAAAAGGCCCGTGACCCAGTGCAGCGTGTCGCTGTTCGAGGAATTCAAGCGCAGCTCCTCGGTCCACTGATGTTCCGGCTCCGCTTCATAGATGGGCGTTTGGATGTACGTGGGCATGCCGATAGCAGCCATCTCCGCGGGGGTGACCAGAAACGACTCCAAGGTCCAGGAAGTCGCCTCCGAGGCGTCCTGGCTCTGCTCCATGTGACGGTTGAAATAACCCGTCGCGTTCGTCAGCTTGGCGAAACCGAGATCCGCCTCGATGTTCGCGGAGAAAAGATCCACCCGATCGTCGATCGATTCACCGATCGGGTACGGCTGAAAGTGCGTCATGTACGCGGGCCCGGGGGGGTTATCGAACTCGTCATAGCCGCCCTGGGTCGAGTGTTGGCTGAGTGCGAGCAGGTTGATGTGCAGCGCGTCGCTCGGCTGTATGAGCATTTCGACGCGCCCGGAATACGTGCG
>Ga0187890_10003543_pt1 | contig 10746 bp, 10 predicted proteins | sample June2016WEW_21_1_FD_133005 | JGI IMG/M metagenome (GOLD analysis project Ga0187890, IMG submission 133005) | Peatland microbial communities from SPRUCE experiment site at the Marcell Experimental Forest, Minnesota, USA - June2016WEW_21_10 | ecosystem: Environmental > Terrestrial > Soil >...
CAGCGTTCAGATGCGAGTCAACGTTTGGGATTTCTTCCTGGTCTTCGGCACGGTGCAACAGCAGAGCGAAACTCAAGTGGAGATTCGTAACTTTCAAGGCATCTATCTCAGCCCGCAACAAGCCAAGGCGCTTCTGGGACTGCTGCAGCAAAACGTCTCCGGCTACGAAACGGCGTTCGGCGAAATCAAACTGGACCCGCGCATGAGTACCGGGGGGCAGGTGCACTAGAACTTCTACCTCTGCAACAAGTGCAGGAGGGAAGAGGGGAAACACCTGACTTGGAGCCCCACTAGAAGTCTTGAAGTAAAGAACTTGGTGCAAATGAGTCAAGTTTTATGCGGCTAAACGTGCGTGTTGGATCCAAGCCGTGACCTCCTGATCGAGTTTATCGAAGCTGCGCCGAAGAGAAGAGTTGGGTGCGGAGATCTGCGGCAGTACGGACGCGAGTCCGGGACGGAGAATGCGGTTATAGGTTCGGGTGCAGAACCATAGGATTCGCAGGCCGGGGTTGGTAATTCGATAGCGGTGAGTTTTTGGGATGCGTTCGATGATGCCGTGAAGGCGGAGGCGACGCAGGTGATAGGTCATTTGACCCTGGGAGAGGCTTTGGGGTGGTTGTCCCAGTAGGGAGGCAAAGTGCTGGCGGAGCTCACTGTTGGAAAAGCCAACAGGAAGGAGTTGGAACAACAAGAGGGCGCGCCAGAGAGCTTGCACGTTAGGATCGGCGAAGCGAAGCGCGGAGGCGCGTTGCGTTGTCACCCGTACGGGACGATTGAGTTTTTGAAAAGCTTCTTCGGCGAGGATGCAATCGTGGCTGATGCGCTGCACTTGGAGCAGTCGTTGGTTGGCTTGAAAGCCGATGCGCCGTAGCGCGGGCAAGTTGCGCAGGTTCTTGCCGATGTAGAAGTCATAGGTATTGTTGATAGTGGTTTCCGTCCGCAAGGCCCGGCCTTCCTTGTGGTACTGCTTGATGCGGGTTCCTTTGTAGTCGATGTGCAGAGAGGGGATCACTCCATCGGTGATGACCCGGGTACGAAAAGGGCCGGGCGTGGCCTTCGTGACCCTACGATCGAAGATGAGTTGAACTTGTTTGGGACGGCCGATGTCCAGGTTTTCTCGGATAACGTCTTCAAAGAAGATACGGCCGCTTACAGGTTGATCCAGAACCTGGGTGAGGGAAAGTTCGAGCTGGAGAATGGAGAGTTGATAACGATATCCCGCCTGACGGTCTTGGGCGGCGAAGGGATGGGGCAGTCGTTCCAACTATTTGCGGAGTAGGGCATCGATCTTCCCTTCCGAGAGCTGGTCGCACAGGAGTTGCAGTTGATGGGGATCTTGACACGATAGAATCCCATTCTCCAAGGCCTCGTAGGCGATCCCTTTCTGTTCCAATTGTCGTTTGAGGTATTCGTGTCCGTTGAAGCAGAGCTTGGCGTTATAAGGAAAATAGGAACAGAATTTTAAAAAGAACGGCCCGAAGGCTTCATCGACGCAATAGAAGTAGTAATGGTTTACCAGGGCGTTGGACTTGACGATCCAGGGATAGGTGCGTTTGGTCTTAGGATTGCGCCGCTTCTCGGTGCGATAAACCCGGCATTTCTCCTGGGCCTTGCCGATGAAAACCACACCTTCTGGCTGGCGGAACTGCTTACGCTGCTCTTTGGCGAAGTCGTCCTTGCGTTGTCCCTTCTCGAAAAGGATGAGAGGAATGTTGTTGTTCTGGGCAAACCGCTCGATCGACCCGACGAACTCGCGCGTGATGGGTTCCACCATGAGAGTGTCGGCCACCTTATGCCCGCGGTGGATCCGTATGAACTTCAAGGTACCCTCGACGGCTTGGAGTTCGGGCACATACACGTTGAGGTACATTCGATCGATGCTCTCCACTTCCAACACAACGTACACAACGTGCTTGCTCAAGACCTCGGCGACAGACTGTGGTACGCTCATCGCGGCTCCAGTTGTGGGGTGCCTTTACGGCCAGGCGATTCGCCTTACGGCGGTCCCATTCAATGGGATTGGTTTACCATTCCCAACTCAACGCACGCAACTGGAGCTATCCGTCGACCTATGCACGTAACGACATGCTTGTCGGTCTGAGGCGAAGCCTCGCTGGTTTCTTGCTCGAGGAATGGTGATCGGGAGGAGGGCATCTGAAAGATTACCCGACGGCCGAAGGTCGGGTGGTATGGACCGGCACCCACCCCGCTCCGGTTTTTGCCGCCATCTTTATATTCACACTTCTGCTCCACTTGCCCCTGCTGCGGCTTCCCTACTTCTGGGACGAAGCTGGATATTACGTTCCTGCCGCGCGTGACATCCTGCTGACGGCGAGTTTCATTCCGCATTCCACCGTCTCCAACGCACATCCGCCTGTCGTGATGGCATGGCTAGCATTGTGGTGGAAATTGGTCGGGTTTGCTCCGCTGGTAACGCGAACAGCCATGCTGATGCTGGCAGCATTTTCACTTCTGGGGGTGTTCCGCCTAGCCGAATGCGCAGCGAACACAAAGGTTGCGACCGCAGCCACGCTGTGCACGGCGGTGTATCCGGTGTTCTTCGCGCAAAGCTCGCTGGCTCATGTGGATTTGACGGCGGCTGGGCTTATTTTGTGGGGACTCTCCGCGTACTTAGAGGGGTGTGCGACGACGACGATGGTATGGTTCTCACTCGCGGCGATGGCCAAGGAGACCGCGATTCTTGCTCCGTTTGCGCTTGCGGGATGGGAGATGATCGGACTGCTCGTAGGGAGGACATCTCTGCGCAAATTGTGGCATGGCGAAGCTGAACGAAGTGATTCGATATCAAGCGGACGCCATGCGAGGCGCATCGGCTCGCTCTTGCTTCCGGCGTTGCCCCTCGCGCTCTGGTATCTCTATCACTACACTCGCATGGGATACGTTTTCGGCAATCCCGAGTTCTTCCGTTACAACGTAGCTGCAACGCTGAGCTCGACCCGCTTTCTTCTGGCTCTGGCCCTGCGGGTGTGGCAAGTCAGCGGCTATCTTCATCTTTGGGTTTTGACTTTGGCTACGCTGCTGGCGATGTGGATGCTGCCGCCGCGACGCGATGCGGATCTGGATCGTCCTAGGATCGCTCTTCCGGTGCAGATGGTTTTCTACGTCGTGGTGCTGACCTATGTGGTAGCGATGGCGCTGATCGGAGGCGCCGTGCTGGCTCGATACATGCTTCCAGCGGTTCCTCTGGTTATCACCCTTTCGGTTTCCACGTTGTGGCGCCGATTGCGCTTTTGGCGCGCGGCGGTAGCTTGCGTTGTGCTGGCATTCGTTGTCGCGTGGTTCTGGAATCCTCCGTATGGATTTTCTCCGGAGGATAACCTTGCTTATCGAGATTACATTGTGCTGCACGAAAATGGTGAGCGCTTCCTGGAAGCGCGTTATCCGATGGCTCACGTGCTCACGGCTTGGCCCTCATCCGATGAATTGACACGACCCTGGCTGGGCTACACCACTCGGCCGATGCGGGTGGTGCGCATTGAGGATTTCTCCTTGGACGAAGTGCTTTCCGCGGCTGACTTTCGTTCCAACTATGAAGTGGTCCTTATTTTCTCGACAAAATACGAGCCCGGGCCGGCAAGGTGGGATCGTTGGCGGACCTGGACAGAATGGAAGACCCTTTTTTTTGGCTTCCACCGCGACCTGCCGGCAGCCGCCGCAGCGCAGATTCTCAGCGGCCACATCGTTTTTTCAGAACGGCGCAAGGGACAGTGGATCGCCGTGATTGAGATGGATCAAGAAGAAGAGCAGAACGCGGAAGTCAGAATGCAAAGTGAGAAACCAAAATGACGTTTTCCCGAACTCTGCGGCTTTTCTTCGCGTCCTTGGCGATTACGAGCTTTGAACCGCAGAAAACGCTAAGAACGGCCGCAAAGGGCGCAGCGATGGACCACTTCGGCATTCCAACTTTATTTTTGCATGAGGTGGCACGAGTGGGTTTTGATTACCAGCCAAACCTCCTGGCCGGCTTCCAGTTGCAATGCGTCGCGTGCGGCAAGGGTTACGTAAACTTCCATCTCGACGCCGCAGTCGACGCGCGCGGAAATGATCATGTCGCGCTTTTCCAGAGAAATCAGTCGGCCCGCCGTTACGTTGCGGGCGCTGAGGTCCACCGGTTTTGAAGTAGCCAGGAGGATGTCGCCGGCACGAATTCCCATTCGCAGCCCCGAGGTCGCTTCGACGCGAATCAGGGGCACCTCCAGGAGGACCCTGCTCCCCGCTTCGCCGAGCAAACGGCACATCATGGTTCCCCGATCTTCGTGTATCGACTCTACAACGGCATTGAAGATATTTTCAAAACCGGCCAACTGCGCCACGGTTTCCTGAAGCGGAGCGCGCAGAACTTCATGCGGCGTGCCTTGCGCGATGATGCGGCCATGATCCATCACCAGCACGCGTTCGCCGAGGGCCATTACTTCCTCGCGGCTGTGTGTAACATAGAGAACGGGGATGCGATGAACCTGGTTCCAGCGGCGAAGATCTTCAATGATTCTTGCCTTGGTCGAGACGTCCAGAGCCGTCAACGGTTCGTCGAGCAATAGAACGCAGGGATCCGTAACGAGAGAGCGCGCTAAGGCGACGCGCTGACGTTCGCCACCGGAGATTTTTGCGGGAAATTGATGGCCCAGATGATCGATGCGGAACTCTTGCAGCATAGCGGCGACGCGTTCTTTTATGGCGGTGCGCGAGAGATGCGCCAGGCCATATTCGATATTTTGTTCCACCCTCAGATGCGGAAACAATGCTAGATCTTGCAAGACGTACCCCACGGCCCGTTTTGCAACCGGAACATGAGTGCGAGTGCTGGCGTCAAAGAACACGCGTTTACCGAGTGAAATCCTTCCTGCGTACGGTGTGGCAAGTCCGGCCACGCAGTCGAGTAATGTAGTTTTTCCCGCGCCCGAGGGGCCAAATACGATCGTGAATCCGGGCACAGCGCTGAATTCCACCTCGAGCGAGAACTCGCTTTCCCTGGCAGGAAATCGCTTGCGAATGGACACGCTCAACGCCGGTTCAGTGCAAGGATTTGCGGATTTTGATTCCGCGATTGTGGTCATTGAGTTTATTCGGTCGGACCCAGGGGTCACGATTTCTGATTCAACCTTCCAGAGTTCGGCGCTCTCCGCTGCAGCCCATATACGAGGGCTAAGACGACGAAGCAGAAGACTAACAGCAGCAAGGCCATGGCATTGGCTCCGGCATAGTTTGAAGCCTCAACCTGATCGTAAATACTGATAGAGACGGTGCGGGTCACGCCGGGAATATTGCCTCCGATCATCAGCACCACTCCGAACTCGCCCATGGTGTGAGCAAAAGCTAGGGCCAGACCCGTGATAAGTCCTGGGACAGAGAGCGGGACTACGACGCGAAAAAAAGTGCGCATCGGAGAAGCGCCCAGCGTGGCCGAGGCAGCCAACAGTTTGCGATCGACCAACCAGAACGAGGCCGCAAAGGGCTGCACCGCAAACGGCAAGCTATAAAGAATGGACCCGATCACCAATCCGGTAAAGGTGAACGCTAAAGTGTGTCCGGTCAACGACTGCCACCAAAGTCCCAGCGGGCTGCGGGAGCCGAGAGCGACCAGCAGATAAAATCCGAGCACCGTTGGCGGCAGCACGATCGGTAACGCAACCAGAGCTTCCACCAGGAATTTCCAGCGCCAGCACGAGAAGGCGATCCAATAGGCCAGCGGCAGCCCCACTACGAAAAGAATGGCCGAAACAATGAAAGCCAATTGTATGGTAAGCAGGAATGCCTGCCAGTCGATAGACATTTACTTAGCCAGTCCCTGCTTCTGCTCGGGGAGGGTGAAACCGTAGCGCTGCAGCACGGCTGCTACCTCCGCGGATTTCACGTAGTCCAGGAATGCCGTTGCGTCTTGTTTGCGAGGTGAACTCGAAATTACTAGCACACCTTGCTCCAGCCGCGGATAGGCCTCTGCCGGAACAATCGAGTACTTCCCTTTTCCTTGCATGGCGGGAGCTACCGCATGAGCCAACGCAACGAAGCCGACCTGCGCGCTTCCGGACTCGACGAACTGCGCCGCCTGCGAAGCATTTTCTCCCAGAACTAATCGGTCGCTCACCTTTTCGTAAAGGCCATAATGCTTCAGCGCGGCCACGGCGGCTCGACCGTAGGGCGCATGCTCCGGATTGCCGATAGAAATTTTTTTCACGAATGGATCCAGCAGAACATCCATCCCCTTCTGTACGACCTCGAGTGGAGAAGCCTTGGGGACCCACAGCACCAATTGCCCCACTGCATAACGATACAAGGTTGTGCCATCCGCCTCGCCGCCGGCGATCAACTGGCGTGGATAGTCCATATCAGCAGAGAAGAAGAGGTCAAACGGCGCTCCATTCTGAATTTGCCGGGTCAAAGCGCCCGATGCACCGAATGAAAGTTTCACGGCAACACCCGATCGCTTTTGATAGTCAGCGGCAATCTCCTGTAAAGCGGAGCTCAGGTCGGCAGCCGCAGCTACTGTGACCTCGCGGTCCGCATCCTCAATCGGCGGGATTGAAATCCCACACACGAAGATCAACAGAATCATCACACTCATCGCTATGAGATGCCCCATGTCGCTCCTCGAAGATTTTGCTATCAATAAAGAATCCGTGGAGATTGTACAGGCACCGCACGTTACGGCTAAATGAGCGCGCTCCGGTGCAAAGCAAATCACATTCCCATCATTGCATCCCAGAAGGGTTCTGAGCGTGCGTTTATTTGCTTTTGAGGTTAACCGCGCTTTCCTGATAGCGCTTCGAGACTGGCCTCGGCGTCGAGAGACTATCAGCTCACCCATTCCTAGTCAGGTCACTCCGGCAATAGCTCCGCTGCCGTGGGTGATGAGCATAACCACCACTGCGAGTTCATCCCGGTCTCCATACGTCTATTGCTCTGTGGCTGTCACTACCCGGATTTGCTTTCTAAAGCTCCAGAAGGCGTGGAAGAAAAACACGTTAGGCGTAGGTTGCCCACTTCACTGCTCGCCTTATTCTTGCTGGCTGGATTGCTTCCGCCCTGGGGCGGTGAAGCAACGGAGGTGGGTTGGAGGGGCGGTAGCCAGCAACAGGGCATAGCACCCGGAACCTATACAATTACCGTGACTGGCACCGGGGGCACATTGAGCCATCAAGCTGCCAAAATAATTCTGATCGTTAACCGGTGAAAGTCGCCAAAAAAGCGAAAGAGCGCCCATCGAATGGAATGTTGCGGGACCGATTAAGGCACATCGCAGACCATGACAGATTCATGCTACAGCGTCATCATTGTAGGCGGGGGAATCGTCGGGCTCGCAGTAGGTCTCGAAATCACGCAACGATTTCCGCGGCTTCGCCTGTTGTTGTTGGAAAAAGAAGACCGTGTTGGCCAGCATCAAAGCCGCCATAACAGCGGCGTGATCCATTCTGGCGTTTACTATAAACCGGGATCGCTGAAAGCGAAATTGTGCGTGACGGGCGCGACCGCCATGGTGGAATTCTGCCGCGAACACGGCATCCCCCATCAAATTTGCGGCAAAGTGATCGTGGCCACTCATGAGGAAGAATTTTCGCGCCTCGAGGAATTGCGACGACGTGGCGAAGCGAACGGGCTGACGGGTCTGCGATCCATTGGGCTAGAAGAGCTGCGCGAGATTGAGCCTCACGCGAGTGGGCTGCGAGCTCTGGTGGTGCCGTCTACTGGCATCACCGACTACGAGGCCGTCTGCGGCAAGTACGCGGAGATTATTGGCGGTCGTGGTGGAACGATTCTGACTTCGAATGCTGCCTTGGCGATCAAGCGGACCGCGAATGAGATTGTGGTCGAAACGAACCAGGGGTCGTTCTCCGCGACATCCATGATCAACTGTGCCGGACTCTTCAGCGATCGCATCAGCCACATGGCGGGGGACGATCCGCGGGTGATGATCGTCCCTTTCCGCGGCGAATATTACGACCTCATCGCGGAACGTTCTTCACTGGTGCGTTCCCTCATTTATCCCGTGCCCGATCCGCAATTTCCGTTCCTTGGGGTTCATTTCACGCGGCGTATCACCGGCAATGTGGACGCCGGACCGAGCGCCGTGCTTGCCTTTCGTCGCGAAGGGTACCGGCGCACGGACTTCAGTCTGCGCGACTTAGGTTCCTCTTTGGCATTTCCGGGGTTTTGGCGGATGGCGGCGAAAAATTGGCGCAGCGGGCTGGACGAATTTCACCGGTCATTTTCCAAGCCGGCCTTCGTTCGCGCGCTACAGCGACTCGTCCCCGAGGTGCGCGACGACGATCTCGTGCCGGGTGGTTCAGGGGTTCGTGCCCAAGCTCTCACGCGCAACGGTGCGCTGGTTGATGATTTTCAGTTTGTACCTTCAGGCAGGATGTTGCACGTGCTCAACGTTCCTTCCCCGGCAGCAACGGCTTCGCTGGTAATCGGGCGCAACATTGTGAGCACAGCCGCGGCCGGTCTGGGATTGCAGTAAAGCGCTCCTTCGCCCGGAATCGCCTTGCGTTCTTCAGTAAATGGCTCAAAATATTTGGCTTCTTTACAAGGGTAGTTCTTTCCGCGATTGTCTTTCGGGAGCGATGTCATTTCTCCGGCGTTTTATCGAACCCTTGCGGGAGCTATTCTTGGCCCGTTCCGCGGTACGGACTCGTCCCTTACGAGGGTTTGTAACTGACTTGCGCAGAGAGGCTCCGGGCAAACCGAAGGCGTACAGAACTACTTCTACCCTGCTGGAAACATCCAACTTCTCGAAAACGCGAAAGAGGTAGTTCTTGACGGTATGCTCTGTCAGATTTAAGCGGTGGGCGATCTTGCGGTTGGACAATCCATCTGCCACGCCTTGGACCACGTCCTGTTCACGCTTGGTAAGAACCGAAATATTCCCGGCGCTTACCGGGTAACCCGTGCGCAGGGATGCCGAAACGTCATCAATCAGATACTTGAGCTCGCGACTATTCGCCCAGACCTGGCCGGCGTGAACACAAGAGACGCACCTCGGCAGACACTTAGGTGATTCTGCGCGGGAAAAAGTACCGCTCGCGCCGGCCCGGAAGGCTTCCAGAACCGAACCCCGCTCGGAACGGTCCAACAGCATCACGATGCGGGTTGCAGGATGCAACTCGCGCAACTGGCGAGCCACCTGAAAACCCATTGAAGGGTCACCATCGAGCAAAAGGCAAAGAATCGCCACATCCGGCTTTTCTGCGGCTGTGGCCGCGAGGATTGCCGCTCCGGAAGGGTTGGTCGAGACTACCCGAAAACGCTTGTCGCGCGCCAATTCATCGGCTAGCCTTTCGCCGTTCAGCCCAGCACTGTCTACCGCCAGTACTCGAATGGATGGCTTAACTTTGCCGGGTTCGATGGAGTCGCCACTCACCGCTGGCTGCCCCAGATCGAGGCGTCTTGATTCCACGTTAACTTTTTCCATAGCGCTCGATTGAGTACCATCGCCTGTCGCGGCATAGAAGTGCCGGTGACCCCTTTGAATCTTTCGTATATTTTTCGGCGAGTTTATGACAATGGCCGAGGACGTTCACTTTGGTCAGGTTGCAGCCCTGTGTGAACTTAGTGCCCAGGAGAATCTCGGTAAATAGTACTTTAGTGCTGAAGATACGGCAGCCAATTGGCGGTCATTGCAGGGAAGCATTGACCGGCATCATTGCCCGGAAAAAGCTAGTTCTTTGGCTCGCTGCGCGGCCTTCACGACAGCTTTGATGAGGGTTACACGTAATTTCCCTTCTTCGAGTTCCATGATGCCATCCACGGTGCAGCCCGCCGGTGTGGTAACCGCGTCTTTCAGTAGCGCCGGATGATCTCCGGTCTCGAGTACGACGCGAGCTGCCCCCATCGTAGTCTGGGCAGCGAGCAAAGTTGCGATGTCACGCGGCAATCCCACCTTGACGCCTGCTTCCGCGAGGGATTCGATAATAATGTAGATGTAAGCGGGACCGCTGGCGGAAAGGCCGGTGACTGCATCCATGTGCTTTTCATCGACCACTACCGTTCGGCCCACAACGTCGAACATAGCGGTAGCCGTCTCCACGTGTTGGGTATCGGCATATTTGCCTTTAGCCAGAGCGGTCATGCCGCAGCACAGAAGGCAGGGCGTGTTGGGCATGGCGCGGATCACAGGTACGGGGGCATCGAGCGTCTTCTCGATCAGACTGTTCGGAACCGAGGCTGCTACCGAGATTACAAGCTGCCGCGGTGAGATATGGCCGCGAAGCTCGGCCACAACTTCCTCGACCACCTGTGGCTTTATGGCAATCAGAATTACATCGGCGTCTTTGGCGGCCTGCAAATTATCAGTGCCCACCGGGATGCCCAATTTTGTGCTGAGAGCGCGGGCCCGTTCCTCATGGGCCACGGTCGCAGCCGTGAGTTGGGGGACAAGGAGGCCGCTCTTCAAGAGAGCCTGGAGAAGTATGCCGCCCATTTTCCCTGCCCCCAGCACCGCGACTTTCTTGCCTGAAAGACTTGTCCCCATCGTTGATTCCCTCTGTTTTCGAGCTTAAGCCGCACCCGAAAAAAATCTTATACCGTGTGATTGTAACGGTTTTCGCGCGGCGCCCGAAGAGCGGGGACTCTAGGGCTTTCGCGCCTTCTGACGCCCACCCTGTTCCCACTGCCACGCGGTTTGCACAATGTCCCTCAGCGAGCGTGTGGCTTTCCAATGCAGTTCGGCCTGGGCACGAAACGGGTCGGCGACCAAGGCGGGCGGATCTCCTGGCCGGCGCGGCACGATCC
>Ga0187890_10003549_pt1 | contig 10740 bp, 7 predicted proteins | sample June2016WEW_21_1_FD_133005 | JGI IMG/M metagenome (GOLD analysis project Ga0187890, IMG submission 133005) | Peatland microbial communities from SPRUCE experiment site at the Marcell Experimental Forest, Minnesota, USA - June2016WEW_21_10 | ecosystem: Environmental > Terrestrial > Soil >...
AGGCCGCCTCGCCCGCCGAATTTATCCAGGCTCTCCGCATCGTCCACCAGGGCTCAGTGTGGGCTCCGCGCCGCGTGCTCTCGACTTTCATCGAACGCGTCAGCTCGTCCCCGGGCCGCATCTTCCCCGCCGGCCGCATCACCTTTACCGACCGCGAAAAAGAAGTTCTCGAAATGCTGGTTGCCGGCCGCTCCAACAAAGAGATCGGCTCCGCCCTCGGCATCGAAGAGCGCACGGTGAAGGCTCACGTCGCGAAACTGATGCGCAAAGTCGGCGTGCAGAACCGCATCGCCCTCTCCGTCCACGCCATCACGCATTCGCTGGTGACGGCGAAATAGGCCTCGTCGGCAGGGCCAGCTTCTTGGCCGCCTCGTCGAGTTGCCTCACCGCCGCCATGGTTCCTGCGGTATAGTCTGTACGCTTCTCGGACTTCTGGCGCCGGTGGCGTTTGGTGGCAGAATGCCGGTTTGACATTGGCTCCTCCTGTTGCTGCATAGCTTTGAAGCTCACTCTAGTCTCGGAGCCGGTCTCAAGAACGGTCAATTTTGCACAGCCAGAACCCAGGTGTCGAGGAATCACCTTTACGCCAACATCGCTCAGTTAGTGAAATCGCTGCTTATATCGACAACCCCGTTTTGCGTCGCTTGCATGGTAGTCCGTTATTCCGCCCATCACACCGAACTGTGACGTGGGTCACTGGACGCATAACCAAAGCGGGATAGCCTTGGCTCGAATTTCCGAGTCCTTCTCTCCTCGTAAGTCGGCCCGCAAGACCCCAACCAGGCAACTCGGAAATGTCCCGTGTTTCAGGTGCGGGAGCGTTTTGCTGGAGGCTCTAAATGGGGCACCGGTTTGAGTTCGACCCGTTGAACAAGATCTTGCTCATGCGAGTCGAGGGGCGGCTCACGGATGAATCCCTGGCAGAGCTTTATCGGACGGCGCTAAAGTACTGGGCCGCGACCGATGCCCGCGCGGCCATTTCGGACTACTCATCCGTTACGGAGTGGGCTGTGTCCGCCGAACTCATACGCGAATTGGCAAATGAGGAACCAGTCGTGACCAATCCGGTCGCGCGTCCTCGCATTGTCATTGCGCCGACCGCGGTTGGATTTGGTCTATCGCGCATGTTCCAGATCGTGGGGGAGGCTAAACGGCCGCTATTGAACGTCGTCCGCACCATGGACGAGGCGTTGGCCGCGCTCGGCATTCAATCCCCACACTTCGAGCCCTTAGAATGAGCGTCAGAACTTGGCATTCCGCGAAGTACCGATGGTTGCCTCGATTCCGGCTAAAACGGGCGCTGCACGAACCCAGATAATCAAACACGCTGCGGCGATACACTTTCCATGGCTGGTCAACTTCCTTCGGTTACCAAGGTACAGTGACCCTCGTAATCTTGTCCGCTTTCCCCACCTGCCGCATACTCGCCTCACCTACCACAGAACCTGGGAGACGGGGTTGGAAACGGAGATTAGGGTCGCCGATTTCAGCCCCGCATTTTTTTGCCTTCAACGATCTTGAGATACATTGAGCCCCGTGGTTCGTTGAAACCTTGAAACCTTGAAACTTTGAAACTTTGAAACTCTGAAACCTTGAAACTTTGAAACTTTGAAACTCTGAAACCTTGAAACCTTGAAACCTGGCTTTTCCCCGACTCACCCTGATCACTCCCTGGTATCCCCCGCTCTCTGCCCCGCATCGAATAGAATCAGAGTTAGTACACACGACAACAAATCTACACTCCTAGCTCCCAGGTGAGGCATGATGCGAAGTTTCCTCGTTCTGCTGCTGCTCGTTTGTTTCCTGACATGTTTCCAAACGACAATTCTTTCCGCTGATGAGGACACCAAGGCTCCGGATGCCAACTCCAAGGCTTCCGGACGCGTCGAGGCCGCCGGCACCGTGCTCGACGAAATCCAGGCCGCCCCGGACCAGCGTATCCCTCAAGAAATTCTTGGATCGGCCGAATGCGTGGCCGTGGTTCCGTCCCTGCTCAATGGAGGCTTCGTCTTCGGAGGCCGTTACGGCAAGGGCGTCGCCAGTTGCCGTACTGAAAAAGGCTGGAGCGCGCCCGCTTTCTTCACCATCGGCGGCGGCAGTTTCGGCTTGCAGATCGGTGGCCAGGCAACTGATCTCGTCATGCTGATCATGAACAAGGGCGGCATGGACAACCTGCTCTCCAGCCAGTTCAAGCTCGGTGCCGACGCCAGCGCGGCCGCCGGCCCCGTTGGACGCCACGCCGCTGCCGATACCGACTGGAAGATGAGGGCAGAGGTTCTGACCTACTCGCGCTCCCGTGGCCTCTTCGCCGGACTCGAGCTCTCCGGCGCCGTCATCAAGCAGGACAAAGGCAGCACCCGCGAATTCTACGGCCGCATGGTGCCCTTCAAAACGTCGCTCAAGGGAGAAATCGAGGCTCCCAAAGCCGCGTACTCCTTTTTGAGCACGCTAGCCAAGTGGGCGCAGCAGGCAGCAAAATGAAGTACCCAGTACTCAGTAACCAGTACCCAGTTGCTACTCTTCTCTCCAATTCAATGTTGAGAACTGGGTACCGGATACTGGGGACTGGCTACTGACTTACCGTGCGAGAACGCCTTGAGTACGCTCTAGTCTGGTCCTGGGTCAAGATCCTGGGCGTGCTCCCTCGTCCCGTGGCGCGCGCCATCGGAATCACACTGGGGTTGGCCGTCTATGCGGTTCACCGGCGCCTGCGCCGCGTTGCCCGGCGCAACCTCGCTCTCGCCTTCCCCGAAATGCCACAGCGCGAGCGCCGCCGCCTGGTTCGAGGAGAATTCATTTCTCTCGGACGTCAGCTCGCCGAAGTCTGCCTTTTCCCCCGCTACACCCGCGAAAATGTTTCCCGCATCGTCGTCTATGACGGTTTTGAAAACTTCGAGCGCGCCTACGCTCGCGGCAAAGGCGTTCTGTTTCTCACCGCCCACCTCGGAGCCTGGGAACTCTCCGCTTTCGCGCACTCGCTGCAAGGTCATCCCCTGTCGATCGTCATGCGCTCGCTGGACAATCCCTACATCGACGCCTTAATCCAGCGCTACCGCACCATGCACGGCAACCGTACCGTCGACAAAGACGATTTCGTCCGCGGCCTGCTCTCTGCCATGCGCGCCGGCGAAACCGTGGGCATCCTCATGGACACCAACATGACCCCGCCGCAAGGTGTGTTCGTCGATTTCTTCGGCGTCCCCGCCTGCACCGCCAGCGGCCTAGCCCGCATTGCCCTGCGTACCGACGCCGCCGTAGTCCCCGGCTTTACCGTGTGGGATAAGACACTGCGCAAATACATTCTGCGCTTCGATCCCGCCGTCGAGTTGATTCGCACCAACGATAGCGAGGCCGACATAGTAGCCAACACCGCCAAATTCACCAAAATCATCGAAGACGTAATCCGCCAATATCCCGACCAATGGCTCTGGGTCCACCGCCGCTGGAAAACGCGCCCCCCAGGCCGCCCCCCGCTCTGCTGACACTTCCCGCGGGTGCGGGTGCCCCGCCCTTGTGTCTGCGTTCTTTGCAGACACAGGGCGGGGATTTTGACGTCCGTGGAGTTGAGTGAAAAAGGGTGCGGATCACCTTCGCACCCTTTTTCCTTTTTGTTTGCAGCCAGGCTTTTTCTGGTTACTGGGTACTGGTGACTGGGTACTGTATTTTCCCAGCTAGGTGCCCCAGGTTCGCGCCCGTCTTTTGGGCGCTAACCTGGGAGAGGGTGCCCCGCAGCTTCCAAATCCCGATTCCCAAAGTCCTGTCAACCCCCCATTTCCCTCATTTTCCCCGTAACTCATTGCACCGCCACGGAAAATAAATCCCCAAAATCTGTCCCTGTGCCCCCCTCTAATTTGATAAAATAGAACTAGACATCAAAGAGGGTGCGGATCACTTTCGCACCCTTTTTGCTTGCAGCGAGGCTTTTTCTGGGTACTGGGTACCGGGTACTGGGTACTGTATTTTCCCACTTTTCACCGCCCATTTCCGCTAAGTCCTTATTCCCCAATACTTTAATATAAGTCATTTAGATTCAAAGACCAAAGCAAAAACTCCCTGTAACCCGATGATTCCATAAGACCCAGGGGGGAGTGGGGTGGGAGGTACCAAATAGTAAACAAATCGTCCCAATCTCCCACTTCTTCCATGTCTCATGTCAGATAAAAAACGAGAAGGAACCAATGACGCCGCGTCTCGTACCAAGAGTCGGTGCCCCAGGTCTCGATTTTGAGACCTGGGAGACCACAACCCTTCAAGTGCAAATTCACGCGGTCAGGGACCTAGGTTCGGCGCCAGTGTCTGCACTATAGATTCTGGCGACTGGCTACTGAGTACTGGCGACTGGGTACTGAGTACGCGACAATAGACAGCCATGAAGCAAACCCTGCGCGATCTCGCCGAAAAACTCGGCTGCCGACTCCTCGGAGACCACTCCATCACCGTAACCAGCGTCTCCAGCCTGCAATCCGCCGCCAGCCATAGCCTGGTCTTCGTGGAGGATGCCCAGCATCTAGACACCGCCCTCCACTCATCCGCCGCCGCCGTGATCGCCGGGAATTTCGCGGCCGCAGAATTCGCCGCCAGCGCCAGCGCCTCCAAGCCCATCCTGATTTCCCCCCAGCCGCGCCTCACCTTCGCCCGCGCCGCCCGGCTGCTCCGCGATCCCGACCCGAATCGCGGCATTCATCCCTCCGCCATCGTTGCCGCGTCCGCTGTGCTCGGCAAGAACGTAGCCATCGGCCCGCGCGCGATTCTCGGCGAACACGTCAAGATCGGCGATGAAACCACCATCAGCCCAGGTGCAGTAATCGGCGACAACGTCGTGATCGGAAGCCATTGCCGCCTCGATCCGAACGTCACCATCTACCCGGGCACAACTCTCGGCGACCGCGTCATCGTGCAGGCCGGCGCTGTTCTCGGCAGCGCAGGCTTCGGCTACGTCCGCGATTCTGAAACTGGACGCTACGAGCAATCCCCCCAAATCGGACGCCTGGTGATCGAAGACGATGTCGAAATCGGCGCCAACTCCACCATCGACCGCGGAGCCCTCGACGAAACCCGCATCCGTCGCGGCACGAAAATCGACAACCTCGTGCACATCGGCCACAACGTCCAGATCGGCGAGAACGTAGTCATCGCCGCTCAAACCGGCCTCTCCGGAAGTGTCACCATCGAAGACAACGTCGTCATGGGCGGACAGGTAGGCATCGGCGATCACGCCCGCATCGAAGCCGGTGCCATGCTGGGAGGCCAATGCGGCATCCTGCCCAAGAAGGTGCTTCGAGGAAAAGGCGTAGTCTTCTGGGGAACCCCGGCCCGCCCAGTAAGGGAGTATCTTAAAGAACTGGCGTTCGTATCGCGCTCAGCGAAGAAGAACCGCTGAGTGTCCAAATCGACTGCCGCTGTAGAGACGCGGCTTGCCGCGTCTCAGCCACAGCTGAGAACTAAGAGCCAAGAGCTACCAGCGAAAAGCTGCACCCATGCCCATCCTTGTCATCGGCGGACACTCCCGCAGCGTCGGCAAGACCAGCGTAGTTGCCGGTCTAATCGCCGCTCTGCCCGCCTTCCACTGGACCGCCCTCAAAATCACGCAATACGGACACGGCGTTTGCTCCGCTAACGGCGAAGCCTGCGACTGTGCCACCGCCGATCATTCCTGGGCTGTGTCGGAAGAAAAGGACCGCTCCGGCGAATCCGACACGTCGCGCTTCCTGGTCGCCGGCGCCGATCACTCCTGGTGGGTTCGCACCCAGCAAGGCCACCTCGCCGAAGCCATGCCTCGTATCCGCAAGATCCTGGCCTCCACGCAAAATGTCATCATTGAATCGAACAGCATCCTGCGCTTCATCAAACCGGATCTCTATCTAACCGTGCTCGACCCGCAAACCGCCGATTTCAAAGCCTCAGCGCAAACCTTTCTCGATCGCGCCGACGCCATCCTGCTGCACGCAGCCGAAAACTCCAGGGCAACGGCATGGCAAAGCGTCTCGCTGAAGCCGGTAATTGATCGCCCAATGTTCACGATCCATCCGCCAAACTACGTAACGCCGGAAGTCGCAGAGTTCGTTCGCGCGCACTTAGTGTCGTCTTCAGCCAGCCCGCGCCATAAATCCCAACTGTCATCCTGAGCGAAGCGAAGGATCTATGAATTTGAATCCGCCCCTTGCTTTGCTACGAACTTACGGGACACGACACTAGCGATCCGCGTAATATCCGTCTCTGGTTTGCACCGTCAGGTCTTTCTTCTTCACCGTCAATTGAATGTGGTGATAACCGGTGGCTGTGCTGTCTTTATCGGGTGTGTAGCCCATGCTGTACTGGGTTCGCAGTTCCTCGACAATGCTGGTGTAGATGTCGCCGACGGTTTCCTTCTTAGTGACTTCAAAGAAACGTCCACCGGTTTCTTTGGAAATTCGCTCAAGAATTTTCTTGCCATCGGTGCGCGGGCTCTCGGAAGGACGTTGGCCGCCGCGACCGCCCCCTCCGCCGCCCGGATATCCACCTCCACCCCCAGGCCAGCCGCCACCGCCGCCAGGCCAACCGCCGCCCCCTCGCCCCATTCCGTGGCCCGGTCGTTGGCCTTCGTCGTGGCGAGACTCCGCGAAATAGATGGAGTAGACAACGGTGTCGGCACGTTGGGCGGACTCGATCGCACTCTCCAGGTAAGTCTTGCTGCCGCGATCGACGCCGTCCGAGAGAACAACAAGAGCCTTTCGACCCTGCTGCTTTTTCATCAATTCATTCGACGCCAGAAAAACGGCGTCGTAAAGCTGCGTACCGCCGCCATGATGCGAGCCTGAGCCCGAACGCGAATCGTCGGAGTCGTTGGGATCGTTCGACCTCTCTCGATCCGATGGCGTCTTGAGCAAATCGAGCGCCGATTGCAGCTTTTCCCGGGACGAAGTCAAGTCCTGCAGCAGTTCTACTTCACGATCAAAGTGAATGAGGAATGCTTTGTCCTTGGGTTGCACGAGCATCTGTTCTAGAAAACTGCGGCTCGCGCTGCGCTCCGCGTCGAGGACGTTGGTTTGACTGCGACTAGTGTCGACGAGCAGACCCAGCGTGAGCGGGAGATTCGTGTCCTGCGAAAAGTAGCGAATACTCTGTGGTCGGCCGTCTTCCTGAAGTGTGAAATCGTCTTTCGTGAGGTCGCGGATGATCTTGTCATGTTTGTCGCGAACGGTCACGGGCAGCGTAACTACTTTGACATCGACGGCGATAGTGGCAGCGACGTCCTGAGCACTGATCGATGGGCCGACTCCAGGAAGAGCGACCAGCACGGCGATCAGCGCATAGGCAATCCGCTTCCGCAAGAATGAGCGGCTCGAAATCGCCTCCTCATTTGGCCGGGAACTATCTTGCCGCGACTCATCTAGCCGGGACTCATTCACCGTGCGTCCTCCGTTTATCGTGCTCCGTTATCGCGGACGAACTTTAAGAACACTGAATCTGCACAAGACAATAGAATACACAGCCAGGATCGCACCCGCCCAACTGGGGAAGGCAATCGTCAGCCGGTACAGGAAGCCTGCCGCGACCGGCTGCGTCTGCTTTTCCGGGCTGGATTTGTCAACGGACATGGGATCCATGCAAGCAAGGTTCTTTCGGCGACCGACCATGGTTACTGTCCGGCGCGGAAACGAATCAGTCCGCGCTTGAGACAAACCCCAACATGAGCTGGATACTGCGAGTTGAATACTTAAGACTGGATGCGCGGCAACAGAGTTGAAGTTGCCAGCGTCCTGTAAAAGCATCGTCAATGCCGGGTAAAACTTCGTAAATGCTCAACAGGGTGCGTTTGGCAATGCTAAAGTACAGTTCAGGTATGCCGATAGGTGGGACTATCCGCTGTCTCTGGCAGGGGTCGCCGCGTCTTGCGACGTGCCTGCTCACTGCATTAGTCACTCTCACGCTGGCGATGCCGGGCTACGTTTACGCGCAGGGCGGGCCCGCCGCCAGCGCGGGAGACGCACAGATCGCTAAAGCAGTTGGGACCATCAAGAGCATTCAGGCGGATTCGATCACCGTCGCCACTGCGTCTGGTGGCGAGGTCACAGCCAAGCTGATGGGCTCGACGAAGATCCTGCGCGTGCTGCCGGGAGAAAAGAATCTGAAGAACGCGACCGCTCTGCAGGCGCAAGACTTGCAGCTCGGGGATGGCGTGCGGGTTCGCGGACAGGCAGCAGCGGATGGACACACCATCGCCGCGCTGGAAGTGATTGTGGTGAAGCAGGCCGATGTGGCGGCCAGGCAGCAGCAAGACCGCGACGACTGGCAGAAGCGAGGGGTGGGCGGGCTCGTCACGAACGTCGACGCCGCCACGGGCACTATCACCATTTCATCCGGCGGAACGGGCGCGAACCGAAATATCGCCATCCACATTGCCAAGGATACGATTTTGCGCCGCTACGCTCCCGACTCGGTGAAGTTCGACGATGCGAAACCGGCGCTCGTCGATCAGATCAAGGTGGGCGATCAGTTGCGCGCGCGGGGAACTCGCAACCCGGATGGCAGCGAGGTGAGCGCGGAGGAAGTTGTCACCGGCGCTTTTCGGAATATTGCGGGAACCATCAAGGCGATTGACGCATCGAACAGCACCATGACGGTGCAGGATGCGATCCGCAAGAGCACGGTGGTGGTGAAGGTTTCACCCGACTCGCAAATGAAGAAGCTGCCGGCGGAGATGGCGCAACGCATCGCGATGCGTCTGAAAGGCGCGGCGAGCGCCGGCAGTGGAGATCAACCGGGCGCCAACGGCCAAGGCCAAATCCAAAGCACGACCGGGCAGGGTGCCGCGCCGGGCGCTGGTGGGGCGCGTCCAGGGACGGAATCACCAGCGGCACACGGGCCGGGTGGGAATGGGAACAGCCCTCCCGATTTGCAGCGCATGCTAAGCCGCTTGCCCAACAGCGCATTGGCGGACCTGCAGAAGGGCGATGCCGTGATGATCGTCTCAACCGAGGGCGGGGATTCGGGTACGGTAACGGCGATCACGCTGCTGGCGGGAGTGGAGGCCATCCTGACGGCGGCCCCAAATCGAAGCGCATCCTCGCTGCTTTCGCCGTGGTCGCTGGGCGCGCCCGGTGGAGAAGGTGAAGCCGCGCAGCAGTGAACAAATCTCAATCCATGTTCTCAATTAATGTGTTCTGCCTGGAAAGAATAAGGTGCGTGTTGAAGTATTTATCAGTCGTCATTCTGACAATCCTGATTCTTACGACGCTGATCGGGCTGGCTGCGCCTGCATCGGCGCAGTCGCAGACGCAGTCACCAGCAACGACGGGAACCTTGCGCGGACAGGTGACGGATCCTTCGGGAGCGGTGGTTGCGAACGCCGCGGTCGCGGTCCTGGTATCCGGAGGACAAACGCATTCGGCTACCACCAACCGCACTGGCGCTTACGAAATCGGCAATCTGGCGCCGGGCAAGTACACAGTCACGGCGAATGCCCAGGGGTTCGCCGTCTTTGTGCAGAACGACGTGAACGTAGCGGCGGGCGAAGTCGCGCAATTCAACATTGCGCTCGATATCAACGTGCAGCAGGAAAAAGTCAACGTCCATGAAGACACGCCTCAAGTCGACGTCAACCCCGCCAACAATGCCAGCGCGATCGTGCTTAGCGGCAAGGATCTGGACGCGCTTCCCGACGATCCCGATGAGTTGCAGTCTGACCTGGAAGCACTGGCTGGACCTTCGGCCGGTCCCAATGGCGGGCAGCTTTACATCGATGGCTTTACTGCCGGACAGCTTCCGCCGAAGTCATCGATTCGCGAGATTCGCATCAATCAGAATCCGTTTTCGGCCGAATACGACAAGCTGGGCTATGGACGAATCGAAATCTTCACCAAGCCGGGCACCGACAAATTTCACGGTCAGTTCTCAGTCGTCGGAAACAGCTCGGGATTAAACACGCGCAATCCTTTTCTCGGCGACGCTGCCCAGGAGCCGTACGACTCCGTGATCTATATGGGAAACGTCGGCGGCCCCATCAACAAAAAGGCGTCATTCTTCGTCGACGTGCAGCGGCGCAACATAGACGAGATAGCTGTAGTATCACCACCCGATCAAACGCCCGAGAGCATTCCCAACCCACGCACCCGCACCAACATCGGCCCGCGCATCGACTACCAACTCACCCCTAACAACACGCTCAGCGCGCGCTACCAGTATTACCGTGACACATGGGAGAACAATGGCGTCGGCGGATCGGTACTGCCGGAGGCCGGCTACGACACCACCTCCACCGAACACACGGTGCAGGTCACCGACACGCAGATCTTAGGAGCGAAGGCGGTAAATGAGACCCGCTTCCAGTACCTGCGCGACAATAGCGGGCAGACTCCGGTGAGCACGGCTGTAGGCATCAACGTGCTTGGGGAGTTCACAGGTGGAGGCGCCAGTTCGGGAACCGAGAACGATCACCAGGATCATTACGAATTGCAGAATTTCACTTCGATATCGCAGGGCAAGCACTTCGTGAAATTCGGAGGACGCTTGCGGGCAGTTCACGAAGTCAATACGTCCAACGCTGGATTCAATGGCACCTATACCTTTCCAAACATCACGGCTTACAACACTCTTACTCCGAGCCAACTCGTCATCGATGGCCCTAGCGGAGCGGCGCCCACCGTGCCGGTCACCGTGGTGGATGCCGGACTGTACGTACAGGATGACTGGAAGGTGCGTCCTAACATCACGCTAAGTGGCGGGCTGCGCTTTGAAACGCAGAACGCAATCCACGATCAT
>Ga0187890_10003550_pt1 | contig 10738 bp, 4 predicted proteins | sample June2016WEW_21_1_FD_133005 | JGI IMG/M metagenome (GOLD analysis project Ga0187890, IMG submission 133005) | Peatland microbial communities from SPRUCE experiment site at the Marcell Experimental Forest, Minnesota, USA - June2016WEW_21_10 | ecosystem: Environmental > Terrestrial > Soil >...
GCTGCATCAGTTTTTCCCCGGTTTCATGGCTGTTTGCTGCAATTACAGGGAAATCCTAAACCGAAAAACATCTAAAATCATCAGGTTTTATCACGGTTTTAGCGGTTTTTCAGGATCGACTAACTTATATGCAAAATGCATTCATGCAATTGCCCTGCTCAATTCACCGATTGGGCTTCTGATTGCGCTATCAGTTCTGGCCCCCCAGATCTCGACTCGCCGGTTCTTCTCCCGGCCGTCTGCTGTAACGTTCGAGGCAACGGGGAGTTCGGAACCAAACCCTTTTACGACCTTAGGCTTGAGCCCCCGCTGAACCAGGTGATTCTCGACGATTCTGGCCCTGCTCAGCGAAAGAGCCTTGTTTGCCGCAGGGCTGCCGACGCTGTCGGCAAAGCCATCCCTGTCGCGCTTTAACCATCGGCTCTCCCGCCTTTCGGTTCGCTGTCTGTTTTATCTTCGTTGTCTGGCCAGAAAGTCCGTTAACCGCCTCCATGCGAACTTCGCACCTGGCTTGCAAGGCTAAGCTAAACGGAAAAAATTGGGCCGTCCTCCGGCTGACAGGAGTGAAGGCGCTCAAGTTGAACGTCAGCCTTTTTGGACAGACTAGCGAATTGGATCGATGCGAGTCATCAACCGTCGATGAATCTCTCTGGCCCTGAGAATGAAGTAGCCCGTGACGTGGATCGGATGTCGATTCGCCGATCGAAGCTCTACTTCCTCATCCAGATCTCAACGCGGCGGTTCATCGCACGGCCATCGGCGGTGTCGTTTGAAGCAACGGGAAGTTCGGAACCGAAGCCTTTCACAATCGAGGGCCTGATGCCTCGCTGGATGAGTTCCTTCTCGACAATCTTAGCCCGGTTTAACGATACGGCTTCGCTTTCACCTGAGGCGCCGACATTGTCCGTGAACCCGAAGAGCAGGATCTGGTTCTTCGTTCCGCCTTCGTCGGCAACCAGCGAGACAACTCGATCCAGATCCGTCTGTGCCGTGCTGTCTTTTTGCAGATCCCCGGCATTGAACCGAAGATCCAAAGACAGCCTCTCCGCTCCTTGAGTCAACTGCCTGTATTCATCCGGAGCCGTCTTGGACATGGTCTGCGCTGTTGCGACCACGTTTTGTGCAACGAGACCATTTGCTGCAACCACTTCCTGACCTTCCTTGGAGAGAGCGAATTCAACAAACCGCTGCGTGAACGCATTTTGTGGAGTTGCGGGAGTGTAAAGATAGAGCCGTCTGGATAGTGGGTAGTCTTCGGTTTCGACCGTCAACCGCGTCGGTTTGAGTGCCTCGGTCCCTTTATCCGAAACGGCGATGGATTTCGCGCTATGGACAAATGGAAGGCTCACGAAACCGATACCGTTAGGATCGCTCGAAACGGCCCGCGAAAGCTCATTGCTGTCTTCAAAGAGGCGGGCCGCGGGCGTCAATTGCATCCCGCCGAGCACCATGTTTTTGAAAGAGTCGAAGACCCCCGACTGATCATCTCGAGCGTAAACCTGAATCATGCCGTGAGAAGACCCGACTCTCGACCAGTCGATGATTTCTCCGGCGAAGATGCGCTTGATTGTGTCTTTTCGCAGCTCGCTGAGCGGATTGGAGGGGTTGACGATGATTGCGATGCCGTCGAGTCCAAGGACGCGTTCGCTGGCTGCCGGATGAAGGTCGCTCTTCGACACCAGTTTGCGAGTCTCGGCGGGTTTGAGCACCTGCGAGGTAATTCCAACGATGTCGCAATTATTCTCCGCCAGAGCTGTAACCGCGCTGGCGGAACTATGAGCAGCAATCTCGATCGACGAGACAGCACCGTCGCCCGGCAAGATTCCCTGTACGACCTCGATCTGCGGATCGGCGCCCGACAACGTCTGCACGTCCGTAGCGCCCTGAGATTTGAAGAAGGCGTCGGCCAGCGCCGGCCCCAGACTGTCTTGCATGGTGCCGGAGTCGGCCAGACGAAGAATCGCCGTTTGTGTGCCTTTGAGCTCGGCAGCATTGGCTCCCGCAGGAGCGTTGACCCACTTCAAGTCGAGTGCGAGTCCAAATAAAATAAAAAGAATAAAAACGGAGGAGATCCCAAGGACGATTTTGGCTGGTATATCTCTGGACGGGACCACCACTTCGCTGAGCTTTTTGTCGCACAGCGGGCAATAGGTCATGGATCTTTTCTCATGGGAAAAGTCCTCATGAGTGTTCGCAAGGACGCATTTGCCGTAGTTTGTGCAAATCTTCCGAGGCATAGTCTCCATCCTCCGGTCCGCGCAGCCGCGCTGGGGAAAGTAAAAGGAGGCAGGGGCTGCATTCAACTAATTTACACTCTAAGTTACGGAAGTTCTCGCCTCAACTCGTGACGTCAGGTACTTTGGTAATTTTTGCCGCCCACGGCTTAGAGGAGTGGCTCAAGTCAGTGCACCATCGCATGAAGATAGGCCAGTAGTGCCGCCATCTGATCGTCAGAGAACCGGCCAGCAAATGCCGGCATCATTCCCTTCCCTGCCAGGACGTTGTGGCGCACGGCATCGTCGGTGGCGGGAGCACCGCTGGGAAGGGTCTTCCGTTCAAACACTCCGTGTAGATCAGGCGGAATTTTCTTCAGCGCAAGGTCGTTCTCCTCGTGGCAGTGGGCGCAGCGCACTTCATAGAGATGCTTCCCTTCCGCCTGCTGCGGCGTGAGAACGGGTGCTGAATGGCATCCGGCCTGGAAGAAGGCTGCTCCAAAGCAGAACGCAACCGAAGAGATGCGTAGTTGTGATTGCATGATCAGATGGCACAGGGAATCACCGATTATGTCAATGGCGGCGAGGCTTTCAATTACAAAACAACTGAGCCGGTATACATTGAATGAATCTTAGCGATCAAGAACCTCCGTTTGGGACACTCCTGGAGCATGAGACCTATCGAAGATCGCAGCGCTGACGCACACGACCGATGGTCCAATTCGCTATTCTGAATCCATGGACGTACCTCCTGAAAACCTCATACCCATTGCGCACAAGGCCCAGAGTCGCTGTTTCGGCTGCGGTCCCGCCAATGACACCGGGTTGCATCTTGATTTTCTGCTCGCCGAAGATGGAAGCGTAGTTTGCCTGGTTACGGTTTCAGAGCGTTTTGAAGGGCCGGCCGGCTATGTGCATGGCGGCATCATTGCCACTCTGCTCGATGAAACGATGAGCAAATCTGTTCGAGCCCGCGGCTTGACCGCCATGACACGGCAGATGGAGATCGACTACTTACGCCCTGTTCACTCTGCAACGCCGATCCGCCTTGAAGGGCGCCTGCTCCGAAGTGAAGGCCGCAAACATTGGACCGAAGCGCGAATCCTTGACGCAAGAGGCCACGTTCTTGCCAGTGCCAAAGGTTTGTTCATTGAGATTCGCACCGGTCACGGAATCTAGGCACCGGCCACGGAATTTATCTTGTCCTGCAAATTACCGCCGACTCGTTGGCCTGCGGATCAGCGAATCGATTGATTTTTGAGCTTCACTTCCTGATGCCTTCGGCCGTGTGGAGGATCGGTTAGACGTCGCGGGGACCGATCGGCCGTCTCGGAGTTCCCCGCATTACTTTGCTTCTGTCATGCATAAGAAAGATGCCCCACCCCTATGCGTATCTCGCGCTCGGGGTGGGGCACACAGGTTCGTTACCGGTGACCATCGCTGCCAAAGGTCTAGTGGATCATGTTGATGGTTTCCTGGGTGATGGTGTCGAAGGTCGTCACTGCCTTCGAATTGGCTTCGAAGGCCCGTTGGGCGATGATCAGATCGGAGAATTCCTGGGAGATGTTGACGTTTGAGGCCTCGAGAGAGCTTCCTTCGAGCGTACCCAACCCGCCCGCGCCGGCCACTCCAACCGTGGCAGCGCCCGATGCTGTGGTGGTCCGAAAATCCGTTGAACCTACGTCGACCAACCCCTGCAGGTTGCTTACCGTGGCAAGCCCCACCTGGCCCACAGTCTGATTCTGTCCGTTTGAATAGGTCGCAGTGATTGTGCCGTCCGAGCCGATGCTGAAGCCATTGTAAGTGCCGGCCGGATAACCATTGGCGTTTTGCCCCGACTGCGCCGATTTGACAGCGGACTGGCTCACCTCCCCACCGCCATTCGCGCCAAACAAGTTCCAGGTCACGTTCATCGGGGCCGCGCTGTCGGAGAGTCCGGCGAAATTGATGTTGCTCAAATTCGCCGAAGGATTCACCAGGTTGCCGTTCGAACCAAAGGTAAGCGTCCCGTTTGCGTTGGCCGAGGCCACCGGATCTTGAATCACGCTCCCCGCCGTCGAAATGTTTGCCCCGGTAATCGATAATTGGCCACCGGGTGTGGACGTGACCGTTACCCCCGCGATGCCCGCGGTCGTGATGGCACTGTTCAAGGCATCGACATACTGGTTCAGAGTCTCGCCCAGCGTGATCGTCGGCGCGACCGTAGTCGATGCCGCGCCGCTTGCCGTCTGTCCGGTGATCGTGAGGCTTGTCGTCGGATCGACCGTAGCGATTTGGCCGGCGCTCATTCCGAAGTTGTAGTTGACGGTTGTCGCCGTCAGATCCTGACTCGCGCCGCCCGCAACTTTAAGGGTGTCTGCCGGACCTACGATGGACAGCTGTCCGCCGGTCGATGTCACCGATACGCCGCTGGGACCGGTGTCGATGCCCGCTGAAACCAAGGCCTGATTGAGGGCCGCGGCGTACTCCGCCACGGTTTCTCCGGCAGTCACAGTGGGTGCGGTGGTTACGGCCGTGGCCGGGCTCCCAGTCACGGTGGGCCCAGCGATGGTCAGAGTCGTGGCCGGATTGACCGTCGCGCTCGACCCGAAGTCATAGCTGATGGTTGAATCGGCCAGCCCCTGCACCAGGTTGCCCGACGTGGACAGATTGGCCCCCGTGATCGCCAATTGGCCATTTGTGGCCTTGACCGAAACATTGGCGATGCCCGCAGTGGTCAAAGCTGTCATCATGTCCGTCGCGTACTGGGTCAGGGTTTCCCCGGCAGTGACCTGCGGAGCGATCACGCGCGCCGTGGTGCCACTCGCTGTCTGTCCGGTGATCACCAGATTGGTGGTTGGATCGACCGTGGCGCTCGGCTGAAACGCGTAGTTGGTGGTGGTTCCCAGCAGGTTTTGTGTGGCGCTTCCGCTAAAAGTGAGCGAAGATGGTCCGACAATCGACACCTTACCGGTGCTCGTATTTGCGCTCACCGTCACTCCGGTAATGCCTACGGCGGCCAATTGCGCGCTCACCTCAGACGCAAACTCAGTGACGGTTTCGCCGCCCGGATTCGTCGGCACGATGGCTGCGGTCGTGACTGCTTTTCCGGCACCATTGATGCCTGTGATCTTCAGACTCGTGGTCGGGCCAACCAATCCGGCCGAAGTCAACCCGCTGTTGGGGTCGGTATAGGTGCCAAAGTCGTAGTTGGTCGTCGTTGCATTGAAATCCTGAACCATGCTTCCACCGATGGTGATTCCCTTATTGATAGAGACTCCGCCAGAGGTGTTCAAGTCCGATGGCCCGGTAATCGACAGCAGGCCGGTCGTGTTGCTGCCCGTCACTGTCACGTTGGTGATGCCCGCAGTGGTTAGTGCCGATTGCAACGCATTCGCATAGGCTGAAACCGATTGGCTTGAGGTGAAGGTCGGCGCGGTGATCGGTTGAGCTAATCCCGGCTCGGTAATGCTCAAGGTCGTCGAGGGATCCACCAATGCAACCGAGCCGTTGCTGTTGGAGAAGTTGTAGTTCGCGGTCGTCATCGCCACATCCTGCTGAATGCCGCCTGTGGTCGATATGGCGGATGGTCCGGTGATGGTCAGCAATCCAGTTGAGTTGCTGCCCGAGACGCTGACGCCCGCGATTCCGGCCGCGGCGATGGCTGTATTCAGATCGGTTGCGTAGGCGCTCGCGGTCTCAGGGGTTCCCGTGAACGTCGGCAGATTGGTGGTTGCCGTTCCTCCTCCGACAGTCGGGCCCTCGATCCTTAGATTGGTGTTGGTGGCCACGGTGCCGGTCAAAGCGAAGTTAAAAGGAATGCTTGTACCGGTGAAGTCCTGGGTGACGCTGCCCGCGTTTACGGTCATATTCGAAGGGCCGCTAATGGTGATCTGGCCAGTACTGGTTACGGTGGCCGAGGCTCCGGAGATGTTCGCCAGGGAGGTATTCAGAGCCTGCGCATACGCTGCAACGCTTAAACTCTTGTTCGCTCCAAATGACGGCGCTGTGGTGTTCACGGTATTGCCATTGGGATCGGTCCAGGTGAAGGTCAGGTTTGTGCTCTTGTCTGCCGCGGCCACCGCGCCGTTGCTGGTGACAAAGTTGTATTGGTTCTGGTTGGCGGTGAAGTCCTGGGCGATAGTACTGTTACCCGGCATCACGGTCATCGTTGCCGGACCGGTCACGGTGATTTGACCTGCGGCGGTGAGGGACGCGCTGCCGCCCAGAGGTGCTAAGGAATTGTTGAGATCTTGGGCGTAGGTCGCCAGATCTTCATTGGGCTGTATGGGGGGGAATGCGCTCGTGATCGGCGCTCCGCCATTTGCTATGGTGAATTCCAGATTGGTGCCTGAATTAACCGTAGCCATGCTTCCATTGCTGTTGGCAAAGTTGTAAACAAAGGTGCCCGCCGCCGGCGATGAAGTCGCTACCGCTTGATCGGTCACCGGCACCTGCGCAATCGCGGTCGCGGGCAGCGGACTGCTGGCCGCAACTGTGGTTGTGTTACCGGCCGAAAGTGTCGCGGCGTCGATGGCCGGAGTTCCCGCAACCGAGGCCAGCGTATCGCTCACCGGGGTTGTGGTCGTCGCCACCTGGGGAGTCAGGCTGTTGGAGATGATGGTTCCCAGGGTGTCCTGATTCACGAACGCCGGGCCACCATTGGAATTGGTGATCGACATGTTCGAAGGCCCGGTCATCGAAAGCACGCCGTTCACGCCTGTGACCTTCACGTCCGTGATGCCCGCCGAGGTCAACGCGCTCTGCAGGGATGCGGCATAGGCGGAGACCGATTGCGGACTGGTGAAGGGCGGCACAAAGGCCGGTCCGAGTGAGCCCTCGCTGATTTGGAGCGAGGTTGTTGGATCGACCATGGCCACTTTGGTCGAGCCACTGGCGGGATCGGTGTAGGTGCCAAAGTTGTAGCTGCTTGTGGTCAACGGTACATCCTGCTGCAACGCGCCTGTCACACTGAAATTGCTGGCTGTCGTTCCGACGAAGGACAACGAGCCGCTCGTGCCCGTGGCCGGAACGCCGTTGACACCGGTGGCCGTCACTTGAATCCCCGCCGCGACGAGCGCGCTATTGATATCCGATGCATAATCCTGCGCCGATTCATCGGAAGAGGAAGGTTGCACGGTCACAGATTTTGCTCCGATCGCAATCGTCAACATGCTGCTTCCATTCGCCAGTCCCGTAGGAGCGAGTGTGTAGCTGAGAGGCGTGTTTCCTCCGTACTGCACTGGATTGTTTTGCGCCAGGGCGGTGCCGTTGGTTGACAAAACCGGCGTAGCCCCGCTCAGCAGAATGGGGGTTGTGGTCGCCGCAATCGCTGACGTTGTCGTTGTCGGAATCGAGGTTGCCGTCGGCAGTGTTTCGGCAACAGGGAGAGTCGCGGGAGCGCTGGCAGCCGCAGCACTTGCCGTCAACGTGTCCGGCAGGGTGACGGCATAGCTCCACTTGTTGCTGCCGAGATTGGTGTAGGTGACTGTGGCTTCATACGACTTGCCCAGGGAGTCGAAGACCTGCACCTGGCCGGGAACCTGCGTGCCGACCGCGGAGGTCGAATCGAGGCTCTGCGTCATGCTGAAGCTGGTGGTCGCAGATGGCTGCATCACCTGGCCGGTAGGAATCGTGAGGTCACTCAAACCCCCGCCTGTATTGATTACTCCGTTGAGCGCCATATACCCCATCACCGCCTGCCCCTGGGTGCTCTCGAGCGTGCCGGCGGAACTGGTCTGGAAGTTGCCGTCGCGGGTGTAGAGTTGGCTTCCGTCGCCTCCGTCCAGCACAAAGAACCCCGAGCCATTGATCGCCGCATCGGTCGAGACCCCGGTCGAAGAGACCGAGCCGCCGGTAAAGTCCGTGCTGTTGGAAGAGACCTGAACTCCGGTTCCAACCTGAATCTCATCTCCCGATCCGGTCGTGCCGACCTCCTGGTAGAAGAGATCGCTGAAGTTGGTCGTCTGCGCCTTGAAACCGGTGGTGTTCATATTCGACAGGTTGTTGGCAATCGTGTTGAGCGCCGTCGAGTCGGCATTAAGACCGCTGAGCGGGATATAGAAACTTGGCATGGTGTCTCCTCGTGCATCTGATTTTGGCGCAGGCCTTCGCGGCCGGCGGTTGAACCTTTTCTTTCCGGTTGCTTCATGCCCGTAAGTCGACTAATCGACGCGACTCCGCCCACTCAGCGACTGAGCCACGCGGTTGGCCGCGGCACTTGCGGGTGGAATGCCGAGGTTGCCGGGAGCCAGCTTTGCAGCCGCAGCGCCGATCGCACCGGGGAGGCCCGCTGCGGCCGGGGCCGGTTGCGCCTCTGCGTCCGCGCCCTTTGGAGCTTTGGCCGGCCCAGTCACTCCGGGTGCGGCAGTGTTGCCTGTGGAAGTCGTTGCGGGCGGCGTCAAATCCGTCGAAAGTGTCTGGTTGATGCCGATCAACTGCTGCAAGCTGTTCACATTGACCAGCTGGTTGATGTACTCATTGGGATCGGTGGTCGCCGTCGGATCCTGATTTTTCATTTCGGTCACCAGCAAGGTCAGAAAATCGTTGGCCGAAATCGTGGCCGAGTTGCTGCTTGAGCTGCTGGTACCGCTTGTGCTGCCGCCCGCCGTGGCCGCCATGGGCGTTGCCGTTCTTGCCGAAAGGGCCTGCGCCGTCTGCTGGTGATTGAAAACTCCCGCTACTGCCGCCATCTTTCCTCCTTGCATTTTGCTGCACTGAATAGCGTTCTTAGAACTTCTGCATCACTCCGAATCAAGCCATCACCGAGATGTGAACTCCCCCTGGCCCAGCCGCCGGCGCGCTTCCGTCCAGTTCATTTTCCCGAAACAGAGAACTGGAAGCATTCGACGTCGAAGTCGAGGCCTCCTGAGACGAGCCGAATGCCGAGGGGTTCTCAGCGCCCTGCCCAGCTTGTTGGCCCATCTGCTGCCCTGTTCCTTGCTGAAGGTTCTGTCCGGCATCCGCGTCGCTGCCTTGCCCTGACCACCGGGACTCAGGCGCTGTCAGCGTCAACGTGTCGACCGGGTTGTGATGCTCGTCCAGAAACGCGTTCAACCCCGCCAGGTGACCGCTAAGTGCCTGGGCGGCGTCGGTTGAGCCGGCAATCACCTCGGCGTGAACCCTGCCCCCTGCCGATTCCGCACGGACACCTACCCAACCGAGCGCCGGATCTTGAAAGCCAGCCTCGGCCCGCTGCGCTCCGGCTTGAATCCAGACCGGCTTCCCCGGTGCACCTGCGGAATCGAGGGTTGCAAAGGCCTCGCGAGGATCTGAACCACTTGCCGCAACTCTCGTAGCGCCCGCCGCCCCACCTGTAAAGCTCTCGCCTCCTCGCGCGTCCGCAAGCTGTCGAGCCATCCCGGATGGGTCCAATGACGGAGCGGTCGGCTGCATCTCGAGACCAGCGCTGGCTTGCGGAGCCGATGAAGATCCTTCCGGAGCGCCTGCGGACTTGATTGGAGTGCGGCCCACGGGCTTCGAAGCGATTCCACGACTGTTCGAGACTGCGCTGTTAGCCATTCCGGCCGAGACCTCGCTGCCCGTCGGAGCGATCTGCGCCGAGACCGCAGAGGCCGTGCCTCCGTTCACTGGCAATGGCAGTGAGAGATCGTCGCCGGCTGTCGACGGAGTCACTTTTGCAGAGTGATCTGCCGCGCTCGCCGAAACATTGTCCGAGTTCTGGTGTATCGCCTGGGGCGACACCGTGACCGGCTCTGCTGACTCAATGAGGCGCTGACCTTGCTCCGGCCTTACCGCCAGCATCGGATTCGGCTGGCCCGCGGGGGGCGAACTCTGGCCCGTCACCACAGGCACAGTCGACCTTCGACCCGGCGATAGGGTTCCGGCAACATTCTTCCCGCCTTCGAGAATCAAACTTTGGCCTGAGCTTGGAGCGGAGCTCCATAGCGAGGCTTGTGACGTTGCAACGGCCTGAAGCGGTTCCAATTCTGGCGATGGATGGCTTTCCTCTTCAGGAAGCTTTTCAGATTCCCGATCCGGCATCACCGCAACAATCGGGTTCAATACCGGCACTCCCTCCTGGCCCATCTCCTTGCCCGGAAGAAGTTCCGCAGCTTGTCCTTGTGTTGAAGTCGCTCCTTGGCCAACGTTCTGGGTCGGGCTCAAATTGACCGCTACCAAATCGATTCCGGTTGGCGTCGAAGCGAATCCCCTGGTCGAGTCCGGGGTCAGCGGCGCCACCTGAATCGGCTGCTCTGCCAACGACTCGCGCTGCCTGGAGTTCGGGTACGCATCGAGTGTCTGAGAGTCCTGAGTCGGTGCAATAGTTTGCTTCGCTTGCTGAGTAGGCGCGACAGCCGGTGCTTGTGCTGCCTCGTCGCTTGGAGACAGGCTCGGAGAGGGATTGTGATTTGGCACTTCTGTGGGAGTCGCTACCGGACCCGTCGCACCTTCCGGTATTTCTATCTCCGCTGGAACAACCTTTTGGGCCGAGTCCCGGTTCAGTTCGACCGGTTGAGTCGTGCTCTCTATCGGGCCTTCGCTCCGAACAGATCTCACCGGAGGCTCAACGCCGTGCCCGCCGA
>Ga0187890_10003553_pt1 | contig 10735 bp, 6 predicted proteins | sample June2016WEW_21_1_FD_133005 | JGI IMG/M metagenome (GOLD analysis project Ga0187890, IMG submission 133005) | Peatland microbial communities from SPRUCE experiment site at the Marcell Experimental Forest, Minnesota, USA - June2016WEW_21_10 | ecosystem: Environmental > Terrestrial > Soil >...
TGCATGGGCCAGATGGAGCTGCGCCGGCCCCAGTTGTACAGCTCCTCGATGGTGGTAACGAAGACGCCCTGCTTGCCCAGTTCGATCTTCAGCCCTGCCTCCACAGCCATCGATGCCTCCAGTTTCAAGGTATCAGTTCTGAGGGGGTCAGAGATCAGGGGTCAGAGATCAGGCCGAAGGCTCGCCGTGGCGAGGATCAGAGATCAGGGATCAGAGATCAGGGGTCAGGGGCCGGAGATCCGATCTCAGCCCCCTGCCTATTCCCTAGTGGCGCGTCCTCGCGATTGTGTTACGCCCGAAATGTAGCGCCGGTCTCCAGACCGGCTGTCCTGCGGGCGTCCACGCCCGCACTCAATTCATGAACCATTACCAAATCAGATGGTCTGGCCACTGGTCCCTGTTCCCTGGTCCCTATTCCCATTCCCTTCCCTTCTACGGCGCGGGCACGGCAACGATGGCGACGGGACCCGTTCCGGTGCTGTTGGAAGGAATGCCGGAGGTCAGTGAACCGGTTGAACTACTGAACGAGTAAGCATCAAAGTCTGGGCTGCCGAGACCGGACACCACTAGTACGAAGCCGTCTGTGTTGTCCTCGGCCAACCCGGTAGGTTCACTTCCAGTAGTAAAGGTGCTGGAGAGCTGCGTAAGGGCACCAGTAGATGCCACCTGGAAGCCAGCCCCGGTTGCGTTACCTGCCCAGTTGGCGACGTAAACGTAATTCCCCGAGGATTCTGGGAGGATGACATGAGGCCCGGTGCCGCCACTGGGATACGGCGAGCTGGCAATCTCGCTGGCTCCAGTGCTGCTGATCGTCAAGACGCGCAGACCGCCGGTACCGGTGCTGGCGGTGGAATTGGGAAAGGCATCAACCTCGCCGATGTATAGGAAGCGGTTCTGGGGGTCAGTGGCCACCGATTCCGCGGTGGCTGTGCTGGTAATGTTCGCGCCATACGGGGCGATGGTTGGTGTATAAGCATTTCCGATAGGAGCGGCGCTGCCGGAGGCGAATGGGAATACCTGCGTTCCGGAGCTGCCGAGAGCCACGGCCACAATCGCATTCGTCTGGGTCGGAGAAATGGTCATCTGAATCGGTGTTCCCGCGAGTTGCATCAACTGGCTGGAGTCTGAGACTAAAGTGCCTTTGGCTGTTATCGGGAAAGCATTGAGTGTACCAATGCTATACGCCGCCAAAAGCCATTTGCCGGACGGGTCAACTTGGATAGCTGCCACCGCTCCGGCCTGAGAAATCGTCGTCGGGGTCGCGGGCAGCGCGCCGCCCGATCCGATCGGGTAAAGGAAGATGCCACCTTGAGTGGCCACATAGAGAAGGGTGCCTGTTGGATCAATGGCCATGGCGGTGGGAGTGCCGATGCCGGAGGGCAAGGTATAAGGGCTGCCGCTGAGCGCAGTCAGAGTACCGGCATTTATGTAATAGCCGCTAATCGTGCTGCTGTTCAGGATATAAAAGTCGCCGCTCGTGCCAGCCGCGCTGCTGCAACTGCTTGTGGAAGACCCCACGGCAACGCAAAAGGTAGTGGTCTCCGAGGTACTGCCCGAAACGCCGGTGACCGTAAGCTGGTAAGCTCCGGTGGTCGTATTGGCCGCGGCAGCCGCGGTCAGCGTGGCCGTCTGCGCCGTTGCGCTGCTGAAAGTGAGCGAAGACGAAGAAAAACTGCACGTCGGGATATTGCTCGCGCCCGAAGGCGACTTGCTAATTCCGCAAGTCAGCGTAACCGTCCCGGTAAACGCGCTCCCTGGCGTCACGGTAATGGTCGCGGTGCTGGTCGATCCGGGGCTCACGGTGATAGCGCCGCCGTTAGAAAGCGAGAAGCCCGCGGTGCTGCCGCTGTTGGGCGCCTGCCAGAAATCTCCGCAGCCGGCCAGAACACCGGCCGATAAACAAACCGCGACCGGAGCCGCCACCGCCATCAACCGCCGCGCCCACCATCCCATTCTCATTGCCGCTCCCTTTCGCTCGCCTTCAGAACCCGTCCATCCCGGGCCTCGGCGCCTTCCGTATCCCCGCCGTCCGGCCTCAGCCCATTCAGGGGCCCGTTCCAAGGGTATCGCTTCGGCGCCGGTCCTGTCCCGTACCGGGATCGGGCTCGCGCGCCCGGCCCGCAACTCCCAGGTTGAGAGACGCGCGGCAACCGGCATTCGCTCGGACCGGTGCAAGCGTTCAATCCGGCGAAGGCTTCCAAGCGTATACTGGAGCGCGAAGCCGGAAAGGTATCTGAAAATCCCGGCTGATTTGTTTTTCTTTCCCCGAAGGCCTATTTTGTTCGTGTAGTGAACCCCGTTTGTACCGGGGATCGTCCCCAAGAACCCTGCAAGCCAAGCACTGACAAGGAGATGCAACTATGTCTGAGCGCCTGACCACCACCTCGGGAGCGCCGATCGCCGACAACCAGAACTCCCTCACTGCCGGTCCGCGCGGCCCGGTCCTGCTCCAGGACCATCAACTGCTTGAGAAGCTCGCCCACCAGAACCGCGAGCGCATCCCCGAGCGCGTCGTTCACGCCAAAGGCTGGGGCGCATTCGGCGCCCTGACCGTCACCCACGACATCACCAGATACACCCGCGCCAAACTCTTCTCGGAGATCGGCAAGCAGACCCCATGCCTCTTCCGCTTCTCCACCGTGGCCGGCGAGGCGGGCGCGGCCGACGCCGAGCGCGACGTGCGCGGCTTCGCCATGAAGTATTACACCGAGGAAGGGAATTGGGATCTGGTAGGGAACAACACACCGGTCTTCTTCGTCCGCGATCCCTTGAAGTTCCCCGACTTCATTCACACCCAGAAGCGCCACCCCAGAACCAACCTCCGCTCGAACAAGGCCATGTGGGACTTCTGGTCGCTCTCGCCGGAGAGCCTGCATCAGGTAACCATTCTCATGAGCGACCGCGGCCTGCCCCTGAGCCCGCGATTCATGAACGGCTACGGGTCGCATACCTACAGCTTCTGGAACAACGCGGGAGAGCGGTTCTGGGTGAAGTTCCACTTCAAAACCGCGCAGGGACACAAGTTCCTGACCAACGCCGAGGCGGCGGAGGTGATTGGAAAAACCCGCGAGAGCTACCAGGAAGACCTCTACGGTTCGATCGAGCGGGGCGACTTCCCGCGCTGGAACCTGCAGATTCAGATCATGCCGGAGCTGGATGCCGAGAAGACCTCCTACAACCCCTTCGACCTGACCAAGGTCTGGCCGCACAAGGACTATCCGATGATTCCCGTGGGCGTGGTCGAGCTCAATCGCAATCCCGACAACTACTTTGCCGACATCGAGCAGGCCGCCTTCAGCCCATCGAACACCGTGCCGGGGATTGGATTCTCGCCCGACAAGATGCTCCAGGCGCGCGTGTTTTCTTATGCCGACGCGCACCGGCACAGACTGGGAACGCACTACGAGGCGCTGCCGGTAAACGCCCCCAAGTGCCAGGTGCACAACTACAACAAAGATGGGGCCATGCGCTTCTTTGACAACAACACCGCCAACCCCGACGCCTTCTACGAGCCGAACAGCTTCAACGGGCCGAAGGAGGACAAGTCGGTGGCCGAACCGCCACTGCGCATCTCCGGCGACGCCGATCGCTACAACCACCGCATTGGCAACGACGACTACACGCAGCCCGGCGACCTGTTTCGGTTGATGAATCCGGAGCAGCGGCAACGGCTCTTCTCGAACATTGCAACGGCCATGAGCGGCGTCCCGCAGTTTATCGTCGAGCGCCAGTTGGCCCACTTCGACAAGGCCGACCCGGCGTATGGCGCGGGCGTTCGCGCAGCGCTGGCGGCGGCGCGCAGCGAAGTGGAGGAAACTGTGGCGGGAGACTAGAGACGGTCCCGTTTGCTTATCGCACCAGCTCATGACCGGTGAAGCAGAACCAGACGCCCCATCGTCGCGACGAAAGAAAGCTGCATGGATGGGGCGCCTTGTTTACGGGGTCGGGGTGGCGGCGGCTGGAAGTGTATTGGGCGTTGGGGCGTTGCGCTGGGTGAGCATGACGCGCTTGACTTTGTTGCGATCGAGGTGCTGAATTGCGCCGCCGATGCGAACCTCGACATCCATTCCCGAGATGGAAACGAGATCGCCGTTGAGCACGCTGCCGTCGCGCAGTTCAATGGAATCGAAAGCCGCGGCCCCGAGTTCATAGCTCACGGTTCCGCCCGAGACATCGTCGGGGGTGATCTCCAGCGGGAAGTTGCCAACTGTGAATCCTTCCTTGGCGAAGGTGAGTGTGTGTTTGCCCACGCCCACCTTGATGATCCGCGGAGTTGTGCCCTCCTCAACCCCATCCAGCTTGAGCGTAGCTCCTTGCGGAGTGGAGTTGACAGTGAGCGAGACAGCTTTGGCGGCTTGCGCGGCTTCCTGGATCGAAACGGAGGCCGGCGTACCGGAGGTTACCACTGTGGTCTCGAACTTCACCGATTCGCCGGGGCCCAGGTTGGTCAGCGCAACGGCGTCTCCGCCGATTCGCACCTTGTTTTTGTCGAAGAGATAGAGCGAGAATCGTGCCGTGGGAATGAGCCGCGGCGACAGGTTCTCCGCTGTGATGTCCATGACAAAACCATGCATGGCGCCCATGCCTTCAAGCGGCTTGAACCTGGCGAAGGTGAAGCGCACCGATGGGGTTCCGGTGGCGGGCCAGTCGATGACCTGGAAGGGTGCGTCTTTGGCGAGAGCTGGGACAGCAAGCAGCAGAACGGCAAGCGCGAGGCGGAAAACTCGCGAAGAGAACGAAGCGCTGGTCATGACGAGAACATCATAGTCGAAGATGGCGCTTGCGCGGATGGAATCAATGTCCCATATCAGCCGCGGAGAACAAGGTGAATGCCGGGGCGCCCGTCGTTTACTGGGCCTTCAGCGCCTGCGCGATGCCGCCGGCCCAGGTCTCGATCTCGGCCCAGTTGCGGAAGTCGCCCTGGGGAAACAGCGCGCCGTCGCGGTTGGCCGGCAGCTTGTAGATGAGGCGGTGCGTAAAGCCGAGCTTGCCCGCGTCCATTGCGCCGAAGAAGACGCGGTGATCCCTGGGCTTGACGGTCTCCCGGAACTCCGCGATCTCTTTGGGTTCCAGAACCGCGCGCACGTCGCGGCCCTGGTCGTCCTTGTCCTTCGTTCCCAATGGACCGACGCTGAACAGCCATACGGGCCGCTTGGCGAGCGAGTCCGCGTGGCGCCGCACGAGCTTCACGGCGGGCTTCATCCAGCGGAAGTAATACGTGGCGCTGCCGATGACGGCGGCGTCGTAGCCCGCCGGATCGCCGGCTCGCTCTGCGCCCTCGACCGTGGCCTCAATACCCTGTTGGCGCAGCGTGGCGGCGATGCGCTCTGCGATTCCTTGGGTGGCTCCGTAGCGGCTTGCGTACGCAACGAGTACTCGCATATTCATCGGCTCCGATCGTTCAAGTTGGAGAATCCCGGTGGCCGTTCTGTCCGGCGCGCGCCCGGTCTGGGTGCGCGAGGATAGAATACGCTCGTCCGGTTGCCGCCGCCGTGGTCTCCGTCACCAAGCCTGCAACGGAAGAAGCCGCGGGAAAGGGGCATCTGTCCCTTATAGCCTGGCCAGATCAATAGCTTGTAAAAGGGCTGCGTTCGAGCCGGCGCGGATGCCGAGGCTCCCGACGCCCGATTAGTTCTTTCTAAGTACCGCGGTAAGCCCGTTCCTCCAACAATCCGGCCGCTTCTCCTCAGGAGGCGCGCCTTCCGGGCCGATAGATAAGAAGACGCTCAGACTCGGGAGGGCTCTCCCGACTCTCTGGCGGACTTCTTGATCTTGAAAGGCCGGCCATGCCGAGCTTTGTTGGAAGTTGCTCATTCTGCGCCGGGCTTCTGGTTCTGGCCGCGGGATGCACGGGGGGGATGGGGCAAGTGCCTGCGAACCGGGCGGCGGATCCGAGCCGGATCGCGGAACCTATCGATGAGTCGCGGATGGTGACGCTGGTGGGGAACGTGCATCCGCTGGCGCGTGAGGAGTTTGACCACGGGGTGATCGGCGCGGAGACCGGGCTGGGGCGGATGGTGCTGGTGCTGGAACCCTCGGCCGCGCAGCAGGCGGAGCTGGACGCCCTGGTGGCGGCGCAGCACAATCCGCATTCGCCGCTTTACCGGCAGTGGCTGACGCCGGCCGGGTATGGGGCGCGGTTTGGGGTGAGCGCGGAGGATGCGGCGCGGGTTGCGGCGTGGCTCGAAGGGCATGGATTCACGGTGGAGGAAATTCCACCTAGCAACCGGCTGATCGTTTTTTCCGGGACGGCGGGCCAGGTTGCGGAGGCCTTTCACGCCCCGATTCACCGCTATCTGGTGGACGGGGTTGAGCATATTGCCAACTCCGGGAACCCTCGGATTCCGGCGGCCCTCGCCGGCGTGGTGGGCGGCGTGGTTTCTCTGCACGATTTCCGGCGCAGATCCGAGATCAAGGCGCGGACTCCGCTGGCTACCGAAGCGCTGTTCGGTAAGCGGACCTTCGTTGGGGCGCAGCCGCTGTACACGAGCGGCAGCACGCATTATCTCTTTCCGGCCGACTGGGCGGCGATCTACGACCTCGATTCGCTGTACGGCGCGGGAACCGCGGGGATGGGAACCTCAATTGCGATTGCGGGGCGAAGCAATATCGACGCGAACGACGTGCGGTCGTTTCGGACCATGGCCGGGCTGGCGGCGAACGACCCGGCGGTGATCCTGGCGGGGGCCGATCCGGGGCTGGTTGCCGGAGATCAGGATGAGGCGACGCTGGACGTGGAGTGGAGTGGGGCGGTGGCGCCGGCGGCCGCGGTAGACCTTGTGGTGGGGGCGTCGACGGCGACGACCGACGGCGTGGACCTGTCGGCGCAATACATTGTGAACCACGCGCTGGCGCAGGTGGCGAGCACCAGCTACGGCAGTTGTGAGCAGGAGATGGGAACCTCGGAGCTGGCCTTCTACAACGGGCTTTGGGAGCAGGCGGCGAGCCAGGGAATGAGCGCGTTTGTGGCCTCGGGAGACGCGGGCGCGGCGGGCTGCTATAAGGGTTCGTCCGCAGCGGGGTCGGGGACTGCGGTGAATGGGCTGTGCAGTTCGCCCTATGCAACCTGCGTGGGCGGAACCGAGTTCAACGAGGGGTCGAATCCGGCGCAGTACTGGGCTGCGGCCAACGCGGCGAACTATGGCACCGCGCTCGGTTACATTCCGGAGGAAGTTTGGAACGAGAGCGCGTTGAACAACGGATCGGGGCTGTGGGCCTCCGGAGGCGGAGCGAGCGTGATTTATGCGCAGCCGCCGTGGCAGCAGGCGGTAATCGGGACAAGCGCGGCCAATGGAATGCGGGCGGTGCCGGACGTAGCGGTGACGGCGGCGGCGCACGATGGGTACGTCATCTATGAGAACAGTTCGTACTATGTGGTCTCGGGAACCTCGGCGGCCTCGCCTTCGTTTGCGGGGGTAATGGCGCTGGCCGTGGAGCGGCAGGGCGGGACGGGGGTGGGCAGCGCCAATCCGCGGCTGTATTCCCTGGTGAGCGCCGCGCCCAGTCCGTTCCACGCGACGCCGTCGGGAACCAACAGCGTTCCGGGCGTGATGGGGTTCACGGCCAGCGGGGGCGAGTTCAACCTGGCCACCGGCCTGGGCTCGGTGGACGGAGCGCTGCTGGTCAACCAATGGGGCGCGCCGGGCGCAGACTTTGCGCTTACGGCTTCGGCGACGGGCGCAACAGTGGTTGCGGGCCGGACGGCGGCGTTTACGGTGAGCGTCACGGAGACCGGGGCGGCGAAGAACGCGGTCGCGCTGACGGCGAAGGCTCCCAACGGAGTTACGGTTGCCGTGCAGCCGGGGTCGATAGCGCCGGGAACGGCCGCCACAGTGACCATCGCGGTTGGCGAGACGGCGGCGGCGGGGACGCAGAACGTCACGCTCATCGGGTCGGACGCTTCGGGAACCGGGACGCTAACCTATGCGCTGGCGGTGGTGCCGGCGCAGGCGATTCCGCTGGCAGTCCTGCCCACCGCCCTCACGGCTGGGACGCTGGGAATGCCGTATCCTCAAACGGCTATCTCGGCAGCCGGCGGCGTTGCGCCGTACGCCTACGCGGTAAGCAGCGGCGCTTTGCCCCAGGGGTTGACTTTGAGCGTGGCCGGTGAACTGTCGGGAACGCCAATGGCAGCCGGCTCGTTCCCCTTCGCCATCACAGCAACAGACAGCAGCGCGGCAACCGGACCGCGCACCGGCAGCCAAAACTATGCGTTCGTTATCGAACTGTCCGCCGTTACCGACTTCACCATCGGCCTGGCCAGCGGCGCCGGCAGTTCGGTGACGGTGCTTCCGGGGGGAACCGTCGCGGAGAGCTTCACCGTCAGCCCCGCGAACGGAGCCGGCGTCTTTACGAATGCGATCGCGCTGTCGGCCAGCGGCCTGCCCGCCGGAGCGACGGCAGCCTTCTCCCCAGTCAGTGTTCCGGCCGGCTCCGAAACCACCACGGTAACCCTGACCATCCAGGCGCCGCGGATTTCAGCAGCCGCGCAAAAGCCCGGCGGCGCCGGCATTGGCGGTAGATTGGTTCCGCTATCACTGGCGCTGCTCCTGCTGCCGCTTGCAAGCAGACTGCGGCGCGGTTCCAAGCGGATTCGCCGCGGGATCTCCGTGCTCCTGCTGGCCATCGCGGGCATGGCGGCAATGGCCGGGCTGAGCGGCTGCGGGGCCATCAGCGGCTCTCTCGGCCAAACCGCGCAAACCTACACGGTGACAGTAACCGGAACCTCGGGCGCGCTGTCGCACTCCACCACCATCACGTTGACGGTTGAATGACCAGGGGAATCTGAGACGCGCATTGCGATTCGCGGCAGGACGCTCCTCAGTCAAAGAGGGCGAAGCTTTCGCCGATGTGGGCAGTGATTTGGGCGGGGGTCTCCGGGAGGTCTTGGGCGATCTCGAGAACGGTGGCGGGAGCGCTGGGTAGGGCCTTGAGGGCTGCGACGGCAAAAGGCCAGTCGATGGATCCCTCGCCCGGCCAGAGATGCTCGTCTTTCATGCCATGGTTGTCGTGGACGTGGACCGAGGCGATGTGAGGACCGAGGGTGCCGATGGCTTCAACGACCCCCATGGTGAGGTGGGCATGGCCCAGGTCCAGACAGACGCCAACCTGATTCAGGTGGCCCATTTCGAGGATGGTGAGCAGGTGGCTGGGGGTAGTGGATTCGCTGGTTAGGTTCTCGACCAGCAGGCGCACCCCCAGGGGGTGGGCAAAGGCGCCCAGATGTTCCAGGGCGGCGATGCCGTGCTCGATGCTGCGCATCGACCATCCGTCGTCGCGTTCGCCGAGGTGGAGGATGAGGTTGCGGAATTGGAGTTGCTCGGCGGATTCAAGGGCGCGCTTGATTTCGTCCATCGCATCGATGCGGCGGGCCTTGTCGGGGTTCAAAAGATTGACGGCGGGAGCGCCGGCGCGGCCCATTTCACGGTCCGGGAAGAGTGGGGCATGCATGGAAAAAGGTTCAAGCGGGTTGGAACGGAACCAATTGGCGAGTTCGCTGCGATGTTCGCGGCTGGTGTAGTCGAAGTGCTGGCGGGCGGCAAAAATCTCCACCGCTTCCGCGCCGGAGCGGGCAGCCAATTCGAGCAGGCCCGGGTGCAGGCGCTGCTTCAGGAACAGGTGCGTGGACAAGACTCGCAGCATGGTCAAGGGCTCTCCCCGGTCGATCTGGAAAGCAAGTCGAACACTACTCCGATTGTCTCATTTTCGCAACAGTTCAGGACCAAGCGCGCACTGCCGGAGAGGATGCGGGGAGCGAGGGGCAATGAATTCGAGGTGCAAGCCCGCGGATCTGGGAGGTCGCAAGCTTGCATCCCGATAACGCACAACTGGGAAACGATGGTGCGTAACAGCAAACGCTCCCGGAGATTGCGCCGCATGGAACGCGACGGTCCCGGTGAGGCGAGTTTGGTTGAGGGCCCTTGTGCGAAACGGCGGGATTGCCGTTCTCGAGCCGCCGCGTGCGCAATCTTTGAGCGCTCCAGTGGCTGCACGATAGAAAGGGTAGCACCAAACGCGAGCGCTGAATGGTCAATTCCGGACATCTTGCAATTAAACTCCGGTGTGGAATCGCGGTAGCTTGGCGCTCTTCAATCTAAGATGACCGCTCCTCCCCGGCCTCCGCGTCACTGCCCAATTCCCGCCAGATCGGCGAGAATACTGTTCGATGGTGAAACGGCTGCGAATTCTCTTGAGCCGGACGGGCCTGTTGCTGGCGCTTGCCGGCTTGCCGGTATGCGCCTTGCCGGCAGCGCAGGCAAAGGACAGTGCTGGCTTCGCGCCGGACTCGCCAGGCGCGGCCCGGCCCCGAGAGGGCCAGACCCGTCAGACCAGGGAGCGCTCGCTTCCCGACTGGCTTCCCGATAAGCCCTCGCTCCCGCCCGCGTTCTCCATTCCCGTTGGCCCGCTGGGCTTTTCCGCGCCCGGCCCACTCTACCTGGGCATGCGCAACAGCCTGGTTTCGCTTGACTTTCTGGACGAAAACCGCCTGCTCTTCACCTTTCGCTTCCCTGGATTGATGCGCCGCGAAGCGGAGAACAGTGCGGACGCCGAAGAGCGCCGGATTCGCGCCGTGGTACTGGCGCTCCCGGCGGGGACGGTCGAGTCCGAGGCCCTGTGGACCGTGCATGATCGCGTGCGCTACCTGTGGGCGCTCAAGGACGGCCACTTCCTGCTCCGCGACCGGGACGGCCTTGCGCAGGGCGACGCCACGCTGGAGTTGAAGCCCCTGCTGCAA
>Ga0187890_10003554_pt1 | contig 10733 bp, 9 predicted proteins | sample June2016WEW_21_1_FD_133005 | JGI IMG/M metagenome (GOLD analysis project Ga0187890, IMG submission 133005) | Peatland microbial communities from SPRUCE experiment site at the Marcell Experimental Forest, Minnesota, USA - June2016WEW_21_10 | ecosystem: Environmental > Terrestrial > Soil >...
AACAGTTCGAGTGGCAGTTCCTCAAATCTAGCTCGTATTTCAGCCTGAGTCGCCTTCTTGGTGAACCATTTCTGCTCGTCCTTCTCACTGGTCTCGTCCGATTCAGCCGCGATGGGAAAGGGACCTCGAGCAGCTACCACGCTCTCCGTATCGGCGGGGAGCCACCAGATCAGGTCTTTCTGGCCGACCGTCTGATCGGCGGCCCCAGTTGAATGCCTCGGAGACTGAGATGAATTGGCCACCTGAGAAGCGGGAGCTGCGCTTGCGTAGATCGCGACAAGAAGCGTGGCACAAAGGATTGCGCTTTTCGAAGAGCCGAAAAGGAGATGCCTTCCATCACATTCCCTCGCGGTGAGTCGTGCGATCTTGTCGACGCTGCGTTTCTCGAATTCCTGCGACGATTTTTCGTCGGCCCTCGCATCGCGAACCGCAACTACGCCCAGCAGAAGTGCATCGGACGGGTACCTGACATTGCTTCTCATGAGTTCCTGATTCCGCTCGTGGACAGCCAAGCGCGGGTGGTGTCTCAACACCGCCCGATGCACTCCGTACTGCATAAAGGCTAATCGTTTTTACTTACCGGGTTGCGCACAGTTGTGACACTTTTCAAAGTGTCCTCATGTAAAGTCGATCCATCTCAGGCGCGAACGACACTCTGGGCGGATCACAGCCAATCCGGAAGTGATTCTCACTCGACGATGGCATCCCAATGCGCTTATCGAACCCGCAGGCATTTTCTCCGTTCCGGACGCATTGTCGGCCACTCGAAGACGGCGCCGCTGCCGCTCCTTGTCAGCCTGCGGCAGGTTGATGGATGGCGTGGCCGCAAGACCGCGCTCCTTTGGTGTTTAGGCGCCGTCGAAGCCCGTGCGAGGTAATCAACTGTGTTCCCGCGGCCGTTTTCCCCATCGCGGACCGGTCAGGCGTGGCTGCCAAGGCCTGACCATGAATGCATGACCGGGCGGCGCTTGACCTGAGCGCCACGGGTCACGGAATATACACTGGAATCCTCCCATGCTGGTCAGCGCGGCTCCTTTCTTTGTCTTTCTGGTTGCGGTGAGCCTGCTCTACTGGGCCGCCGCTGGGTTGCGCCGGCTGCGGCTGGCGGTGCTGGTGGCGGCCAATCTTTTCTTCCTGGCCCGCTTCAGCCTGGTTTATCTGGCGCTGCCCCTGGCGGCAAGCGCGGACTATTTCGTCGGCCTTGGATTGGGCCGATTCCAGCGGAAGGCCACGCGCCGGCTGCTGCTCGGGGTTTCGCTGGCCGTCAACCTGGGCCTGCTGGCGGGACTCAAGCTGCTTCCGCTCCTGACCGCGGGGCGCTTCGCCTGGCTCTTTCCGCTGAGCCTTTCGTTCTATTGTTTTCAATCGCTTACCTATACTATTGATCTCTACTTCGGCGAGATGCGGCCCACGCCTAGCTATCTTGCCTATCTGGGCTCCGCCCTGTTTTTTCCCTCCATGACGGCGGGGCCGATTCCGCGCCAGGGGAAGCTGCTCGACCAGCTCTCACGACCCTTCGCCTTCAGCGCCGAGGATGCCGGCCGCGCCATGCTGCTGATCGCGGTGGGCCTGGTAAAGAAGCTGCTGATTGCCGACTACCTGGCCAACAATCTGGTGAACCGGGTATTCGATACTCCCGCGCTCTATTCCAGCGTGGAGACCCTGGTTGCCGTCTACGCTTTCGCGCTACAACTCTTCTTCGACTTCAGCGGCTACACGGATATCGCCATGGGCGCGGCGCTGCTGCTGGGCATCCGCCTGCCGGAGAACTTCCGCCAGCCGTACCTGGCGGTGAGCGTGGCCGAGTTCTGGCGGCGCTGGCACATCACCTTCTCCGAGTGGCTGCGCGACTACCTCTTCGACGTGCTGCCCAAGCGGCGCAAGTATCCGCTGCTCTCTTACAGCTACGCCTTCCTGGTCACATTTGCGCTGGGCGGGCTGTGGCACGGGATCAGCTGGAACTTCCTCATCTGGGGCGTGCTGCACGGGCTGGCGCTGGGCGTGGTCTTTGCCTGGAAGCTGCGGCGCAAGATTCCCTCGCCCCATTGGTGGGCCAAGCTGCTGGGAGGTTTCATCACCTTCCACTTTGTCTGCTTCACCTGGATATTCTTTCGCGCTACGACACTGGAAAACGCACTGGCCATCTTGCGCGGCCTGGGCGCGCTGACCTGGCCGGCGGAGAATCTGACGCCGCTGCTGCTGGGCGTCCTCGTGCTGGCCGCGGTTCTCCATTCGCTTCCGCCGCGCTGGTTTGACGTTTCGGCCGGCGTGACCGCCCGCATGCCCTTCTGGGTGCAGGGACTGGCCATGGCGGCGCTGGTGCTGCTCATTCAAACGCTGGCGGGCCGTGGCTCCGCTCCCTTTGTTTATGGCAACTTCTGAGTCTTCCCAACCCGGTTCCGACCAACCCGGCCCGCGCGCGCCTCGTCCCGGCCCGGCCGGCGGCGGCTCTGGCTTTCCGATCAAGACCGCGCTCGCCATTCTTGTTCTGGCGGACGCGCTGATGTGCTGGCGTTTCTATATGGACCGCGGCAAGGGTTTGGACCCTGCTGTCTTCCCGGAGACCTTCCGGCTGCGCTGGCCCCGGCCGCCTGCGCCTCCGGTTCCCAAAGCGCGCGCAATCCAACCCCAGGGGAATGAAAGGCCACAGGCCATCTCTCCCGTTTTTGTGGATGACACCAACAGCCTGGACCCATTTTTTGCGGCCCTGTGGCAACTGGAACAAGCGAATCCGGCTCAGGGCAAAGAGGGCGGCGTGGTCACCATCCTGCATTATGGCGACTCGCCCACTACCGCCGACCTGATCACCGGCGACGTGCGCGCCCAGTTGCAGCGGCGGTTTGGCGACGCCGGGCGCGGCTACACGCTCATCGCCAAGCCCTGGGCCTGGTATGGCCATCGCGGCGTGGAGATCAGCGACCACGGCTGGAAGATGCGCACCGGCGTGGGCCTGATGCGCGAGGGAATCTATGGACTTGGCGGCGCGGCCTTCGAGGGCCAGCCCGGCGCATGGAGCAAGTTCCGGCTCACCGAATCGCAACAGACGGCCGTCGAGGTGGAGTACCTGGCCAACCCCGGCGGCGGCGTGTTTGCCGTCGAGGCCGATGGCCAGCAGATCGTCGAGCAGACGACCGGCGCCGAAACGGAGGCAACCGCCTCGGTCCACGTCGAACTGCCACCCGGAACGAAGATCGTATCCATCCGGCCCGCATCGGGAAGCGTGATTCTGTTTGGCGCGGACTTCCGGCGCGGGTCGAGCGGCCTGCTCTACGACAGCCTGGGTCTGAACGGCGCAACCGTCACCGTGCTGGGCCGCGTCCTGCGGCCGGTTCTGTGGAAGCAGGAGCTTGATCGCGCCCAGCCGGCGCTGGTGATCGTCAACTACGGCTCCAACGAGAGCAGCTTCGGCGCCTTCGTTCATAAGCAGTACGCGGGCGAGTTGCGTCTGGCTATACAGCGGCTGCGCCAGGTCGCCCCTGGCGTGCCGATTCTGGTGATGAGCCCTATGGACCGCGGGGAGCGGAGCGGGTTGAACGAGATCAGAACCATGAGCACCATTCCCGAGATCGTCGGCATTCAGCGCGCGGCGGCGGCCGAGACGCACTGCGCCTTCTTCGATACCTACGATGCGATGGGCGGCGATGGGACCATGAGCCGCTGGTATACGGCCAGTCCCAGGCTGGTGACCGCCGACTTCTTGCATCCCACGCCGCAAGGAGCCACCATCGTGGCCAGCCTCTTCGTCGAACAATTGGGCCTGGGATACAATCGATGGAAGATGCAACACGGAATTCCCCTGCCAGCCGCAGTCCCCGCAGCCGTCCCCAAGGCTGAAGCGCCCCAGGCGGGGTCGCAATCCAAACCTGCCGCGAGGCGAGCGGGAAGGAAGGCCGGCAAGAAATGAACTGGCGTCTTCCAACCTGGCGTCTTTCAACGAAGCTGGCCGTGGCTGTGGCCGCCGCGCTGCTACTGGCGCTGGCCGGCGCTAACCTTCTGCCGGCCGCTCCGGCCAAGAAGAAGCATCCCGCGCCGGCGGCAAAACACTCGACCGCCCAGGCGCACAAGAGCGGAGGAACCACGCCCGGAAAGACCGCGCCAGGAAGAACCTCAGCCGGCAAAGCCACCACGGCCCCGGCCAGGAAGACTACGACTGCGGCGGGCAAGGGAACTCGATCCCGAAGGCGCTCGCGAGTCCGATACTACGCAGGACCGCGCATCGATCCCGCGCGCAAGGCCGAGCTGGTCGAGGAGATCGGCGCTCAGCTCAAGGAACCGGCCGCGAAGGCCATCGCTTACGGCTCCGCGCTGGACGGATTCTATGCTCAGCTCGCTTCGTATGAGTCCTCGCTCCATGCTGCTGAGCTGCAAACCTCCACGGTTCGCGTACTTCAGTTCGGCGATTCCCACACCGCGGCGGATACGTTTACGGGCGAGGCCCGGCGCGTCTTCCAGGAGCAGTTCGGCAACGGCGGCATTGGCTACTCTTACGCCGGCCATCCCTTTGCCGGTTACAGAATTCTGGGCTCGGCGCGGTCGCAGTCGCCGGGATGGAAGACGCAGGGAAACAAGTTCCTCGATCTCGGCGACGGGCAAACCGGCCTGGGCGGCATCAGCATCTCAACCGCGCGCGCCGGAGAGTGGGTAACCCTGGACACAACCTGCGCCACGCTCGACCTGCAGTACCTGCAACAGCCCGGCGGAGGCAGCCTGCGCTTCAGCGACAACGGCGGCGATCCGGTGGAGATTGAGACCGATGCGCCCGTCGCCGGACCCGGCACATATAGCTACTTCTGTCCGCCCGGCGACCACCATTTTGAAGTCGCGACGGAGCAGCGCGCGCCGGTAACTCTGCTGGGCTGGGTTGCGACCCAGCCGGGAGTTACGTGGGAGTCGATCGGCATCAACGGGGCCGAAGCCCCGCTGATCCTGAAGTGGGATCAGCCGCTCTTCTCGCGCTACCTCAAGGACAACTCTCCGGCGCTGATCGTGCTGGCTTACGGAACCAATGAAGCTGCCAGTCCCAGTTGGGACGAGGAAAGCTATCGCCAGGCCTTCGGTTCGATCATAGATACTCTCCACCATTACGTGCCGGAGTCGTCGATTCTTGTCGTTGGCCCGCCGGACCGTTCGGTGGTTCAGCATCGCGCCTGGCATCCCTTCGCGGGAACGGATAGCATCGTCCGGGCGCAGCGCGCCGTTTGCCGCGCCCATGGGTGCGCATACTGGGACCAGCGCGAGCGCATGGGCGGCCTGGGAGCGATGCAGCAATGGGTTTATGCGGGCTGGGCGCAGCCCGACCACACGCATTTCACCGGCGACGGATACCGGGCGCTGGCCGACGCGCTGATGACCGATCTGATGACCGGCTATCAAAGCTACAAGGAACGCAATCCAGCCGGCAGCGAGACCACCGCGCAGGGAGAGGCGCAAGGAGCGGCAGATGGAGCCACAGGCTCGAATCCTTAAGGTACTCAAGAAGGTTACCGGAAAAGAGATAACTCCCGGCGCGGATGAGTCGCTGTTCGTCTCGGGGTTATTGGATTCCTTTGTTCTCACTGACTTCCTCGGCGGCCTGGAAGAGGAGTTCGGCGTCTCCATTCCCGACTCCGACTTGTCGGCCCGCAAATTCGATACCATCGGCAAGGTCGAGACCTACCTTGCCTCCAGGGCATAACCGTGGCCTGGCTGCGCGCCTTCGGTTCGTGGCTTCCGCCGCGCCGCGTGAGCAATGGGGAGATTGCGCCCCTGGTGGATGCGACGCCGGAGTGGATTCTCGAACTCTCCGGCATCGAGGAGCGCCGTTACGCATCGGACGAAGACACGGTGGCGGGCATCGGCCTGCTGGCCGCGCAAGATTGCCTTGAGAAGGCCGGAGCAACCGCCGCTGATTTGGGCATGATCCTGGTCGCCAGCGGATCGAGCGACCGCTTTTGTCCCGGACCGGCCAGCCAGATCGCTGCCTCGCTCGGCCTTGCCTCGACGCCCGCCCTCGACATTCCCGTCGCCTCCGCCGGGTCGCTGATCGGGCTGGCGCTGGCCGCGCATCTTGCCCCCGCCGCGGGCCGCGTGCTGGTGGTGGGCACGGAGATCATGTCGCGCCGCATCTCGCTCACCCCTCAAGACAAGAACACCGCCATCCTCTTCGGCGACGGCGCGGGCGCTGCCCTGGTGGACGCAGAAGCCGGCTTTGCCCGCATCGCCGACTCCTACCTGCTTACCGATGGCGCATGGGCGGAGATTCTCTTCCTGCGCGGGGGGCAGATTCACATGGATGGATCGGCGGTCATCCTGCAGGCAGCGCGCAAGATTCCGCGCGCCATCAACGAACTGCTCTCCCGCAACCGGATTGCGGCCGCCGAAGTGGAAGCCTTCCTTCTCCACCAGGCCAATCTCAATCTCATTACGCGCGTCGCGGCGGCCGTCAAGGCGCCACGGGACCGGTTCTTCACCAATATCGCCCGCTGCGGGAACACGTCGTCGGCATCCCTGCTGATTGCGGCCGACGAATGGCATCGCGCGCAAACCGCTCCGCTCTCCGGCCCTCTGATTTTCTCCGCCTTCGGCGCGGGATTGAATTGGGGCGCGCTGCTGGCGCTGCCGCGCTAGAGCATCGTCTTAGCCAATGCCGGGCAGCTTGAGGCCGCCCAGCATTCCTTGCACGCTGGATTGCAAGGCCTCATCGGCCTTGCGGCCGGCCTCGTTGACGGCGGCCACCACCAGGTCTTCGAGCATCTCCACATCCGGCTGGCCGCCGCTGAGGCCAACGACCGCTGAGGCGTCGATGCGCAGTTTGAGTAGCTGCTTCTTGCCGTTCATGGTTACGGTCACCGCGCCGCCGCCGCTGTTTGCCTCGACCACGGTTTCGGCCAGCTTGCGTTGCACCTGCTCCTGCAACTGGTTGGCCTGGGCCAGCATTTCGGGAATTTTGAGGGGGTTGATCATCGTCTCTTTTCCTGGTTGGAGAATGGGTTACTTCGGTCGCAGATCGAGCACGCTGCGAACCTCGGCCTTGAATACCTCTTGCGCCCGCTGGACCAATGGATTGGCGAGCGCAGCCTCATGAATGCTGCCCGCCAGCGGCGCGGCTATTGGACCCGCGGCCTGCGCCGCGCCGTCCGCCGGGACGATCAGAAAGCGTGTAGGCGCGCCCAGCCGTTGCAGCTCCTGGCGAATAATCTTCTCCGCTGCGCCGTTTACCGTCAAGGCCAGCATCTTCTTGCCCACTCCGGGCACTTCAATGCGCAGGCTGGAGCCGTCGAGGGTCCATGCGGCAGTGCCCAGCAACTGGGCGGCGGAGTTGTGCCCGGCATCGATCAGCGCGGAGCCGGCGGCGTGGCGCACGGCCTCCATGCTGGGCGCAGCGGGCAGAGGCGGGGGAGATTCCGGCGCCCTGGCCAATGCGCCTTCCGTCAGCGGCTGGACAGCGAGGCTTGCCGGGGAAGGGAACTGCGTGCTGCCCCGGAACGGACTGCTGGCGGCTTCGGCCGCGGGCGCGGGAGAAGGCGCGGCGCGTTCCACCTCGGCAACAGCGGCGGACCCAGCGCCGTACTTGAGGGATGAGGCCGGCTTCGATCCGGAGTTTGAGGGGCTTGAGTTCCAGCTATCGCCAGCCGCTCCAAAGGGAGAGGTGGAGGGGGCGGAGGCGACCGGACGCGATGGGGCCGGCGACGGCCGGGAAGCGCCGGATGCGACGCCGCGGGTCGCAGAACTGCCTTGCGCGACCGCCGCCACGCCGCTCAGCAGCTCTTCCAGCGGCAGCAAGCGCTGCGCATGGATCAGCTTGAGCAGGCCCAGTTCCAGATGGAAGCGCTGCTCCTGGCGGTAGTTCAGATCGTCGAAGGCGCGCAGGACGATCTGGAGGTTGCGGGTCAGCTCCTCCTCGGTGAAGAGCAAAGCAGTGCGGACGGCGCGGGCGCGCTCATCGTTGGAGATCTGGAGCAGTTCGGTCTGCTCGCCGTCGAGCTTGGCCATGAGCGAATTGCGCAGGTAACGAACCATCTGGCGGGCCAGCGACGAGGGGCTGTGGCCGGCATTCACCAGCAGGTTCAATTGCTCCATGAGTTCGGCGCTTTGGCCGGCGGCGACCGCTTCCAACAAGCGCTCGAAGACGGCGTTGGGAACCGAGCCCATCAGCTCGCGAATCTGCGCGGCGGAGAGCACGGGACGGCCGGCCTCGATGGGAGCCGAAGCGATGGCCTGGTCCATGATGGAGAGCGCGTCGCGCATGGAGCCGTCGCCGGCTTCGGCCAGCAGGGCCAGCGCGCCGTCCTCGGCCTCCACCTGCTCCGCGACCGCGATCATCCGCAACTGGGCGAGAATGTCGTCGAATTTGACAGCGTGAAAGCTGAAGTGCTGGCAGCGGGAGCGGATGGTCTGGGGAATGTTCTCGGGCTCGGTGGTGGCCATCATGAAGATGACGTGCGCGGGAGGCTCTTCGAGGGTCTTGAGCAGGGCGTTGAAGGCCGCCTCGGTAATCTGGTGGGCCTCGTCGAGAATGTAAATCTTGTAGCGGTCGCGGGCCGGGGCGTAGCGGGCGGCGTCGCGCAGTTCGCGAATCTCGTCGATGCCGCGGTTGGTGGCGGCGTCAATCTCGATCACGTCAACGGCGTTGCCCTGGCGAACCTCGATGCAGGAGTCGCAGACGCCGCAGGGCTCGCATGTGGGCCGGGCCTCACTCCCGGCTTCGGTGCGGCAGTTCAGGGCCATGGCCACGATGCGGGCGATGGTGGTCTTGCCGATGCCGCGATGGCCGCTAAAGATATAGCCGTGCGCAATGCGGTTCTGGCTGAGCGCATTCATCAGCGTGCGGGTGACGTGGTCCTGGCCTACCACGTCGGCGAAGCGCTGTGGACGGTACTTCCTGGCCAGAACCTGATAACCCATTGCTGGACCCGCTCCCGCGGCCCGCCGGAGATCCCGGCGGCCTAATGGGGATTGTATCGTTCCGGGGTGGGCGGGCGCGGCTTGACACCGCCTCTAGCCGACAACGCCTGTCCTGCCCATTGGGCTCAAATCGAGTCCGAGCAAGAACTCCGAAACCAGCTCGGCAGATTTCTGAGGCTCTCTCTGGAGTAGAAGATGCGGCCCGTCAAGTCTTGCCACTCTGACTTGTGGCTTGATGCGTCGAATTTCTTCGACACACGAGGCGCTAACAAGCCGGTCTTGCTTTGCTTGGATATACAAGATGGGTACTGTGATTCGTTCCAGTTCCGCAAGCACTTCACAGGTAATCACTTCGCGGACTCGAGCGGCCAACACGTTTGGCTTCAAAGACGAGATCGCAACTTGGACAGCCGTGAGCAAGTAAGACGGCGCATCCTGCCCGATGAGCCAGAACTCGGCAGCAGATTTGCGCAACGGAATACGAAGCATGATTGGTGCTATAAGCGAAGCGAGAACGCGCCGCCAGCCCCCGACTGGGCTTGCGGCAAACCCGGCACAAAGAACCAACGCGGCAAGGTTTGTTGGATTCGCCGCAGCGTATTGGACTGCTAGAGGCGTGGAATAGGATTCGGCCAGGAGAACGAATGGCTCTGAGGCCGGGCATGATTTGCGAACAAGACCAGCGAGCTCCGAGTACGGAAGAAATCGGTCAGAGGGGTACCGCACCACCACGGTTTCGAACAATTTGGGTAGCGCATCCACGAAATCCGTAAACAGCTCTCCTGTCCCGTCCATCCCCGGCAGGAGAACGAGCTTTAGTGCGGGCGACAACGGAACACCATAGGCGCGGGGCTCTCCAGTGTCATTCCCCACGCTCCTTCGCAGCGCCAGCGACCTGTTGGGGAGGATTCCGCTTCACAAACCGGCGTCCGCGAATCTCATACTCCCCGCTGGCCACGCGGGCGATGGCCTCGCTGTAAGCGATGTGCTCTTCAACCAGAATCCGCGCGGCAAGCGAGTGCGCGTCGTCCGTTTCCAGCACCGGAATCGCCCGCTGCACGACGATCACCCCGTGGTCCAGATGCTCGTCAACAAAGTGAACCGTGCAGCCGGCGACCTTCACGCCATGGTCAAAGGCCTGTTGCTGCGCATCAAGTCCGGGGAAGGCCGGCAGCAGCGAAGGATGAATATTGAGGATGCGGCTGGGAAACGCGGCCACAAACTCCGGCGAAAGCAGCCGCATGTAACCGGCCAGGCATACCAGGTTCACGCGGTGCGTCCGCAAGCAGGCGATCACATCGGCGTCGTGCTCGGCGCGCTTGCGCCCCTTGGAGACCAGGACCGCCGTGGGCAGTCCCAAATCGCGAGCGGCCTGCAGGCCGGCGGCATCGGGCACATTCGAGATCACCACCGCGATCTGAACGCCCTTCAGCCGGCCGAGGCGGATAGACTCGGCGATGGCCAGAAAGTTCGATCCGCGGCCGGAGAGAAGGACTCCTAGCCGGAGGGGCGGACGCCCTTCGGTCACGGGGACAGAACGGGTTTGGGCCAGCTCTGCGAATTCCGTATTGCCGGCGCTCATGTGTACTGCACCCGGCGCTCACCCTTAACCACGCGCCCAACCACGTAGAACTTCTCCTCCGCCCGGTCCAGCAAAGCCTTTGCCCGCACATATTTGGCCGCCGGAATGGCGGCAATCAGGCCCACGCCCATATTGAAAGTGCGCATCATCTCATCCTGCGAGACCTGGCCCAGCGCCCGCAGATGCTCAAAAATCGGCAGCACCGGCCACGACCCGATCTCCACCTGCGCCCCCACATTCTTAGGCAGGATACGGGGCAGGTTCTCGG
>Ga0187890_10003558_pt1 | contig 10730 bp, 6 predicted proteins | sample June2016WEW_21_1_FD_133005 | JGI IMG/M metagenome (GOLD analysis project Ga0187890, IMG submission 133005) | Peatland microbial communities from SPRUCE experiment site at the Marcell Experimental Forest, Minnesota, USA - June2016WEW_21_10 | ecosystem: Environmental > Terrestrial > Soil >...
CGGGCCTGCGGTCCACGCCGAGCGCCGCCCGCCCGACGGCATCGGTCAGCAGGTTGGTGCCGATGGTGAGCAGGGCGATCAGCAGGGCCGGGATGACCACGGCCCATGGGTTCAGGGCCAGCCCGGCCCGGTTCTCGTTGATCATGGTCCCCCAGCTGGGGGACGGCGGCGGCTGGCCGAAGCCCAGGAAGGCCAGGCCCGCCATGATGATGATCGAGTAGGTCAGCCTCAGTCCCGCCTCCACCATCAGCGGGGTGCTCAGGCTGGGCAGTATCTCCCTGGTCATCACCGTGGCCGGGCGCATCCCCTGCAACTCGGCCACCTTGACGAAATCCCGTTCGGAGATGTCCAGGGTCGCGGACCGCAGCACCCGGGCGACGGCGGGCGCGTGGGTCAGCCCGACGGCCAGCACGATCAGCCACAGCCTGGGGCCCAGGATGCTCAGCAGCAGCAGGGCGAAGACCAGCTGGGGGAAGGCCAGGATGACGTCGACGGTGCGCATGATCAGCCCGTCGGAACGTCCGCGAAGGTAGGCGGCGCTGATCCCGGCGGCCGCCCCGGCGGCGACGCCGAGCACCGTCGCGGCCACCGCCATCAGCAGCAGCAGCCAGCCGCCCTCCAGGACCCGGGACAGGACATCGCGGCCGAGGAAGTCGGCGCCGAGCGGAAACTGCCCGGACGGTTTCCCGAACGGGAAGGTCAGCAGTGCGGTCGGCGAGTCGGGGGCCACCAGCGGGCCGATGACCGCGACCGCCACGACGAAGCCGGCCAGCCCCAGCCCCATGGCCCCGCGCGGGGTGCGCACCGCCGAGCCCACGGAGGCCAGCCACTGGTGGCGGCGGATCCGCTCCGTGGCTGGCCCGTCAGCGGTCATCCGTACCCGCCCTCCGTCCTATCTGGGGATCCGGTGCCGTGGTGTGACCAGCAACGCGATCACGTCGGTCAGGATGTTCATGAACACGTAGAACGCGGCCAGGAACACGACGATGAACTGGATGACCGGGATGTCGCGGTTCTCGACCGCATAGACGAGTCCCTGGCCGATGCCCGGGAAGGCGAAGACGTACTCCACCACGACCACGCCGCCCGCCAGGTACAGGAAGTTGAGCCCGATGACCTGGATCACCGGCGCGGTGGCGTTGGGCAGCGCATGGATGAGCACGATGCGCCACATCGGCACGCCCTTGAGCCGGGCCATTTCCACGTAGTCGGACTCCAGGGCCTCGATCATCGCCGCCCGGGTCATCCGCTGGATATACGGCACGATGACGATGACCAGGGTGGTCACCGGCAGGATCAGGAGCTGCGGGGCGTCCCAGGCGTAACTGCCCGGCGGCAGCAGTGACACCGCGGGCAGCAGGTGGGTGACCACCGTGGAGAACAGGATGACCAGGCCGATCGCGACCACGAACTCGGGCAGGGCGGTCACCGCCAGCGCGGTGACCGCGCTGATGTGGTCGAGCCAGCCGTCCCGGCGGAGCGCGGCCAGCGCGCCGAGCGTGACGCCGGCCGCGGTCCCGATCAGCCCGGTGATCCCCATCAGCACCGCGGAGTTGATGAGCCTGGGCGCCACGTAACCCCAGACCGGCTGCCCATTGACCAGTGAGTGGCCGAGGTGGCCGGTGAACAGGCCGGACAACCACAGCCAGTACTGGTCCGCCACGCCCCGGTTGAGGTGCAGGGCTGCCTCCAGCCGGTGCAGCGCGGCCGGGCTGCTGGCCGCGGTCCGGCCGAGCACCGCGTTGGCCGCGTTACCCGGCAGCACCTCGGTGGCCGCGAACACCAGCACGGACACCACCAATAAGGTGAACAGCCCGGCCGCTGCCCGGCGCACGAGGAGATGGCGGACCGGGTGAGCGCCGCGGCCCGCGCTCGGGCGGGCTGGCAGGGCCGAGCCGGCGGGCCGCCCCGGCTCCGGCCCCCGGACGACGCGGGCGTCTGCCACGTTGCCGATCCTTCCCGCCAGCATGAGATGGCCCATGCGCCATTTACCGGAATCAGCCTGAATCTTACTCTTCGCGGGGATATTCTCCTCGAATCACCACCTCGAGTGGCGAGTGGCCTCGCTGGTTCAGCCAGGCCGCCCGGCTCGGGCAGCACCTTTATCTCCGAATTACCTTAGTAAATCCGCGTCAGGAATGGAGCTTGGGGTCGCCCATGTCAGGCTTCGCTTGTGATTCCTGGGTTCACCCAGTGACAGGTGCAACCAATGTGACGAAACATCGTCACAGGTGCGCGTCAGGACGGACCGTTTCCGGGGGCCGCGCCAGCCAGAGACGAGCACATATGACGCCCCCTAGTTACTTCGTAATTGCGTGCACGAGAATGGCTTCCGCTCCCCGGCCCATCCGCGGAGATCAGGGCCGGCCCGGGCAGGGAGGCCGCGGGCGGTGAAGGCGGCGGCGTTCTACGAATACGGGCCGGCCGAGGCCATGCAGTACGCGGACATCCCCGATCCCGAGATCGGCCCGCGGGACGTCCTGATCCAGGTGCAGGCCTGCGGGGTCAACCACTCAGACCTCGACTCCCGCGCCGGGACGTCCCGGTGGCCGTTCGAGCTGCCCATGGTCCTCGGGGCGGAGTTCGCCGGCACGGTCGCCGGCGTGGGCGACCGCAGCGGCCCCATCCGTACCGGCGACCGCGTCACCGCCTTCCAGCAGTACAGCTGCGGCCGCTGCGCGCGGTGCGCCCGCTGGCGGCCAGATCTCTGTGAGGCCTTCGAAGTGTTCGGCACCACGCGGTGGGGCGGCTACGGCGAGCTGGTCTGCGTCCCGGCCGCGGTGGTGGTCCCCCTCGAGCCCGCTGATGACCTCCTCGCCATGGCCGCCGGGCAGTGTGCCGTGAGCACCGCATGGCACATGGTGAACCGCCTGGCCTGCGTCCGGCCAGGCGACCTCGTCCTCGTCCCCTCGGCCTCCGGCGGGGTGGCGGGCGCCCTGGTCCAGTGCGCGAAGCTGGCCGGGGCGACCGTGGTCGCGACGGCCGGCACGACCGGCAAGGCTGGCCAGGTCTCCTCGCTCGGCGCGGACACGGTCTTCGTCCGGGGTGAGAACGACATCACCGGGGACCTGCTGCGGGCCACAGATGGCCGCCGCTTCGACGCGGTCCTCGACACCGTGGGCGGCCCGCTGTTCGGGGCGCACCTGTCCGTGTTGCGCGAGGAGGGCACGTTCGTGACCTGTGGCGCGCACGCTGGCGAGGTGGTCCCGCTCGACTTGGTTGACCTGTTCCGGAACGGGTGGCGCATCATGGGCTTCCGCCTGGCACCTCCCGATGAGCTGGCCACGTCGCTGGACCTCATTCGGCGCGGGTCCATCACGGTGCCCATTGCCGCCACCTTCCCCGTCAGTGACGCCGCTGCGGCACATCGTTTCCTGGAGCGCCGCCAGCACGTCGGAAAGGTGCTCCTTGTTGCCGGGTAACCCGTCGCTACCGGAGCGTATTCGCACGGGTAGCGCGACCACTCGGCCTGTGACATTATGGCCAGTAATCCGCATAGGGCGCTTGACCAGGAGGATTGGTCCCGCCATGCCGCGCCGGGCCGTTGTGCGCCTATTCGATCATGTCCCCTGAATACGTTCAGCGTTGCTATGCCGAACTCGTGGAGGTAGATTTCCGTGGATCGACCGGATCAGAGCAGCACGCCGCGGCCGGGAGCAGAATTCGGGCGACGTCAATTCCTGCGCGGGATTGCGGCGGCCAGCGCCGCGGCGGGCGCGGGGGGCTTACTGGCCGCCTGCGGCGGCTCCAGTTCCGGGGCCACCCAGCATTTAGATCAGGCGAACCGGAGCCTGCGGCGCGGCGACCTGAAGCTGGGCCTGTCCGGCGGCTCCAGCTCGGACACCCTCGACCCGCACAAGAGCCTCACTTATATCGACACCTCCCGCCTCCAGTCGCTGTACCAGCCCCTGGTGCAGCTCGACGCGCAGGCGCAGGTCGAGTACGTGCTGGCCGAGTCGATCACCCCGCATCAGGGGTCGCTCTCGGAGTGGATTATCGACCTGCGCCCCGGCGTGACCTTCCATAACGGGAAGGACTTCACCGCGTCCGACGTCCTCTTCACGTTCCAGCGGGTCTACTCCAACGGTTTCACCGGGAAGTTCGGCCTCGGCCCGATCGACCTGGCCAACACCAAGGCCCTGGACTCCCACACCGTGCTGGTCCAGCTGACCAAGCCCTTTTCCAGCTTCGCCGATCAGCTGGCCGCCTTCTGGTACAACCTGTACATCGCGCCGGAGGGGTTCAACCCGGCCAGGCCGGTCGGCACCGGAGCGTTCGTCTACCAGAGTTTCACCCCGGGCCAGCGCAGCGTCTTCACCCGGAACCCGCACTACTGGAAGCCGGGGCTTCCCTACGCGGACACGCTGACCATCATCGACTTCAGCGACAACACCACTCTCCAAGATGCGCTGAGCACCGGCGTGGTCCAGGGGGCCGGCGCGCTCGACGGGCCGCAGATCGCCTCCCTGGCCACCACGAGCGGCATCAAGACGGTCGTGTCGCATTCCGGCGAGATCATCCCCTTCACGATGCGCGTCGATCAGCCGCCCTTCAACGACGTCAACGTCCGGCAGGCCATGCGGTTGCTGGTCGACCGCCCGCAGTTGATCGACTCGGCCCTGGACGGCTACGGGGTGGTCGCCAACGACCTGTTCTCCCCGTACGACCCTGACTTCGACCACTCTCTGGTCCGGCCCGCGCAAGGCGACATCCAGCAAGCCAAGTTCCTGCTGAAGAGGGCGGGCCAGGAGGGCCTCACGGTGACCCTGACCACCTCGGCGGTGGCCACCGGCACGGTGGCGATGGCCACGGTGCTGGCTGCGCAGGCCAAGGCGGCCGGCGTCACGGTCAACCTCAGCAACGTCCCCGCCGGGACCTTCTTCGGCCCGAACTATCTCAAGTGGACGTTCGCCCAGGACTACTACAACTATTACCCGTACCTCGCCCAGGTCGCGGAGTCGATGCTGAAGGCATCCCCGTTCAACGAGACGCACACTAACAATGCTCACTACACGAGCCTGTACAACCAGGCTAACGCGACGGCCAGCCCGTCGCTGCGCAAGGAAATCATCACCGAGATGCAGAACTACGACTTCAACGAGGGCGGTTACATCATCCCGGCCTTCATCGATGTGCTGGACGCGTACAGCAACAAGATAACCGGGTACACGGCCGGTAAGGTCGGCCAGCCGCTATCCAACTTCGACTTCGAGCATTTCGCCTTCACCGGCTGACCGCTCGCGAAGCGGGTCGAGGGGGCACCTCCCGCAACCGGCGCTGATTTGCCGGCGAATGGCGGGGGGCCAGGGGGGCGCCCCCCCGGACAGACTTAGCGGAGTACCAGGCTCTTCACGGGGATCGTGGTGCGGATCATCCCGGTGCCGTACATCAGGTCAGCCACCCGCTGCACCTGCCCGACGCTCAGGAAGGTCGGGTACTGGCCGATCGTGACGAGGGCGGCTTCCCGCGCGGACATTCCCGGCAGTGTCCCGAGCGCCGACCGGACCGTCCCGAGCTGAGCCGTGCTCGCCTTCGCCGCGTTGAGCGCGGACCGGAAGCCGCGCAGGGCCGCGGCATGACCGCGGGTGAACGCCGCGGTGGTGAAGTAGCCCGAGAGCGGCAGGTTGGCGGTCACGCCGCTGCAGACGTCGAACAGCTCGACGGCCCCCAGCTCGGTTTCGGCCTGCAGGATGTACGGCTGAGTGGCCACGATCGCGCTGACCTGATGATCGCGCAGGGCGGTGATCATATCCCCTGCGGGCATGGCCGTCCACAGGACACTGGAAGGGCTCACGCTGTCGCTCTGCAGCACCGCCTCGGCGGTCAGCGTCTCGACGTTGTAGGGGGCGTCGGCCGAGAAGGGGGCGAGCTCCCGCGGCGGTGTGGCGACCGTCTTGTCCTGCAGGTCCTGGGGGGTCGTGATGGCGGAGCCGGGCAGGGTGAGAACTTCCATCACCCCTGGCGTGGCGTCGTATCCGTCCGCGATCAGCCGCAGCGGGGCATGCGGGTCATGGGCCTGCGCGTAGAGCAGCCCGGCGTAATCGCCGCTGATGACGTCGGCCTGGCCGCTGGTTAGGGCAGCGTAGGCCTGCTGGAGGGTCTGGTACGTCTGAACCGTCACGCCGAGGTGGCGCTGGGCGAACAGCCCGTCCTGGACGGCCACCTGCAGCGGCGCGTTGGCGAAACCCGGCACGACCGCCACCGTAATCTGCTGGCTCCCCGCCTGGCCTGCCGAGGTTCCCGGCACATGGCATCCGGTCGCGAGCAACGCCAGCAAGGCTGACACCGCGGCAGCGCGGGACCGCCGGACCAGCTGCGCACGCCCGCCGCGGGTCCCGGCCTGAACAAGCCCCATGGAGCCTCCTCCTGTAGTCCCGGCGAGCCCGATAAAAGGCCGGAATAGAAATGGTAATTTCCTAAGTGATATAGCAGCGGCTGAGCTTCCGAAGAAAGGTAGTATTATTGCCGGGCTCGCTGCTTAGGCTAACCCTCATGGACAGGGCGCGTACGCAGATTGAGGACGCTTTACTGCTGACTCGTCAGACCTCATGACGAGGTTTGGCAACAGTGGTAACAATGAGCGCGAGGAGGCCCGGCACGGGTTAGAGTTGACTCCTGGCTCTGCGGCCAGGGCCCGCCTCAGAATGGTTTGCCAGCGACCGGAGCTGCCATTTTGGTTCCACGTCCGGTGCCTGCGGCTCGGTGGGCGCCTGCCATTTCCCGGTTGAGAGGTGCAGAAACTGTGCGATCCAGGCGAGGGAGAGCAGTCCACCCGGCCCCTGACGCGGACAGCCGGCCGCCGGCCCCGCTCCTCACGGCGCCGCTGGGCGTGGCTCTCAACGGGAGCCGCACGTACGCCGGCGACGGTGCGGCGTGGGACGGCGGCACGGCGGGCTACGGCGGTGCGGCAGGCGGCGCAGGTGCGGCAGGCTACGGCGGTGCGGCAGGCTACGGCGATGCGGCAGGCGGCGCAGGTGCGGCAGGCTACGGCGGTGCGGCGGACAACGGCGGTGCGGCGGACAACGCTGTGGTGCAGCAGATCAGCCCGCCCCCGGATCAAGCGCCGCCGCCGAAGGCCTTCCGCCTCTTCGCGCTGAAAAACTGGCGGGTACGGTCACGCCTCCTGCTGCTGGTCCTGCTGCCCACGTTAGCGGCCGTGATCCTCGGGGGCGTGAGCGTGGTCTCGTCCGCACGCAGCGCCCTCGCGTATCAGCGGGTCGAGCAGTTCTCCCGGCTCGGGGGTGAGATCACCAACCTGGCCCAGGCCCTCCAGGCCGAACGCGAAGACACCATCAAGTTCATCACCATGGGCCAGGCAGGCGGCCGCGGCTCGCCGGGCACGGCCGCGGCCCCCCAGCTGGCCGTGCTGGCCCAGGACCGCCAGGCCACCAACCAGCTCGCCGCCCGGGTGCGGAGCGGGGCCGCGGGCATCGGCCGGTCCTACCCGGCCGTGGCCCAGCAGGAGGCCAAGGGCGCGATCACCGCGATCGACGGGCTCCCCGCCCTCCGCAGCGTCGCGACCAGCACCCAGATTCCCTCGCTGGCGGTGATCCAGGAGTACGCCACCACGATCAACCAGCTTCTCGCCCTCGAGGACGAGATCGCCACGGGCAGCCACGACGCAGCCCTGGCCGACACCGCGCGGGTCGTGGGGCTCATCTCCGCCTCGAAAGAAGAGGCCTCCCAGGAGCAGGCCATCCTCACCTCGGCCCTCACCCCCGACCTGGTGGGCGCCAACCAGTTCCAGCCCGGGCAGCTGACCGCTATCAACGCCGCGCAGGCCGAGCAGCAGGCTGATCTGGCCCAGTTCAGTCTGACCGCGACCAGCAGCCAGCGTCACCTCTACGACAGCGACCTGTCCTCCGCGCAGGCCGACCAGGCGCAGGCGCAGGTACAGCAGGCCATCACGCTGGCGCTCGACGGCGGCTCGTCGTCGGAGAACCCGGCCTTCACCGACGCGGCCAGCGGCTCGGCGTACCTGGTGGCCAGCCTGCACGCGGTCGAGCAGGGGCTGATGGCCTCCGTGATCGGGCAGAGTGGCTCGCTGCGGGCCCAGGCCATCACGGCGGCACTCATCGGCGGTTTCGCGGTGATCCTGGTGCTGGCGCTGGCGCTGCTGTTCACCCTGGCCCTGGGCCGCTCGATGACGCGGCCGTTGCGCCAGCTGCGGACGGGCGCGCTGGAGGTGGCCGAAGTACGGCTTCCGGAGACCGTCCGCCTGATGAGCGGGGGCGGCGACCAGGCGCCGCCCGAGGTAGCGCCTATCGACGTCGACTCCACCGATGAAATCGGCGAGGTGGCCCGGGCGTTCGACCAGGTCCACCAGGAGGCCGTGCGGCTGGCGGCCAACGAGGCGGCGCTGCGCGGGAACATCAACGCGATGTTCGTCAACCTCTCCCGCCGGAGCCAGACGCTGGTGGAACGACAGATCCGCCTCATCGACGACCTGGAACAGGGCGAGCAGGATTCCGAGCGCCTGTCGAACCTCTTCCAGATGGACCATCTGGCCACACGGATGCGCCGCAACTCCGAGAACCTCCTAGTCCTGGCGGGCCACGAGCTGGTCAAACGGTGGAGCGAGCCCGTGGCGCTGGTGAACGTCCTGCGGGCGGCGGTCTCGGAGATCGAGCATTACGAGCGGGTCATCCCGGACATCCAGCCCGGCATCTCCGTCCGCGGGCGGGCGGTCAACGACGTCGTTCACCTGCTGTCCGAGCTCGCCGAGAACGCGACCACCTTCTCCCCCTCGGAAACCCTGGTCCACGTGTCGGGGTACTTGCTCAACAGCGGCGGGGTCTTGCTGGACATCACCGACCAGGGCGTCGGGATGGGCGCGGAGGAGATGGCCCACGCCAACTGGCGGCTGGACAACCCGCCGGTCGTGGACGTCGCGGTCTCGCGCCGGATGGGCCTGTTCGTCGTGGCCCGGCTGGCCGCCCGGCACGGCATCCATGTCCGGCTCCGGCCCGCGTCCAAGGGCGGCCTGACCGCTCTGGTGTGGCTTCCCGACGAGGTCATTACCCGGCAGAACACTGCTTCCCCGCCGGACGTGCGCCCACTGGGAGAGACCAGCACGGCCGCCACCCCATGGATGGAAACGGGACTGGCCGTTGACGGCGAGGATGACCACACGGCGGCCACGTGGCCGACGGCGGAGGTGCGCTCGCGGCGGACCGCGCCGGATCAGTTCGGCCACGGTGACGCGGCGGCGGACACCGGGACCGGCCCGGACTCGAATACGGCGTTCGCGCCGCCAGCGGTGCACGGGACCGGCCCGGACGCGAGCGCGGCGTTCCCGCCACCATCAGTGAACGGGACCGGGGCTGGGACGGCCAGCCTCGGCGCCGGAGCTCCAGCGGCACACCGGGTGGTCGTCCCGCCCGCGGAGGGCACCGGGCCGGAGAACCGCCTGCCCATTTACGAATCGGTCGAGTCCGACTGGTTCCGGCGTGGCGGCCACCTGGTTGGGGAGCCAGCCGCGCAGCCGGCGGTAGAGGCCAGCTGGTCATCACCCGCGGACGCCGGATGGCAGGCGGCGGAAGCGGTGCGGGCCCCGGTGTTCGCCGATACCACGGAGGCGGGCCTGCCCAAGCGGGTACCCAAGGCGAACCTAGTGCCCGGCGGGGCGGGCTCGCCGGTGACGGCGGTCCCGGCCGAGCCCGGCCGGACCGCCTCGCAGACCAGGCAGCGCCTGTCGAGCTACCAGCAGGGAATCAGGAAAGCGCGGGCGACCGGCCCCGAGGACGACACGCACATCGGCGGCGAGGCGGACCGTGCCTCGTGACGCGGCGGCGCGCCCCGGGCGGCCGCGATCATCCAGCTGGCCTTCCCAGGCCAGGCAGAGAGGGGAATCGTGAGCCCGCTGACCTCGCCGGTCCAGGACCTGAACTGGCTGATCACCGATTTCGCAGACCGTGTGCCTTCCGTCGCCCACGCCATCGTCGTCTCGGCCGACGGCCTGCCGCTGGCCCTCTCGGACGGCTTCCCCAAGGACCGGGCGGACCAGCTCGCCGCGGTGACCTCGGGCCTGACCAGCCTCACCCAGGGCGCGGCCCGGGTCTTCGAAGGCGGCACTGTCACGCAGACGATCGTTGAGATGCGGCGGGGCGTGCTGCTCGTCATGGCGATCAGCGACGGTTCGAGCCTGGCCGTGCTCGCGTCCGGCGACTGCGACATGGGCCTCGTGGCCTACGAGATGGCGCTGCTCGTGGAGCGAGTCGGACGTGCCCTCACACCCGAGCCGCGCAGCGCCCTGCGCCCCTGGAACGGCAGCTAATCCCCGAAGGGACTCGTGCCCCGACTCTCACCTGCGCGGAAGGCTACTCAGTGGATTACGCAAGCGCACAGCCCCTCCGGGGTGATCCAGGGACCACGGCGATGACGTCCGTGAAGATCGTTATTGCCGGTGGTTTCGGGGTGGGCAAGACCACCTTCGTGGGATCGGTCTCGGAGATCACGCCGCTGACCACCGAAGCTGTGATGACCGCGGCCAGCGGCGACGTGGACGACCTGTCCAGCGTGCCGGAGAAGACGACCACCACCGTGGCCATGGACTTCGGGCGGGCCACCCTGGACGCCGGGCTGGTCCTGTACCTGTTCGGCACGCCCGGCCAGCAGCGCTTCTGGTTCATGTGGGATGACCTCATCGAAGGGGCCATCGGTGCCGTGGTGCTCGTGGACAGCCGGCGGCTGGCCGACTCCTTCCCGGCGGTCGATTACTTCGAGGCGGC
>Ga0187890_10003561_pt1 | contig 10725 bp, 11 predicted proteins | sample June2016WEW_21_1_FD_133005 | JGI IMG/M metagenome (GOLD analysis project Ga0187890, IMG submission 133005) | Peatland microbial communities from SPRUCE experiment site at the Marcell Experimental Forest, Minnesota, USA - June2016WEW_21_10 | ecosystem: Environmental > Terrestrial > Soil >...
ACGAAGATCCACTACATCTCATTGATCACGGGGCCCAGCCGGACGGCCGACATCGAACGGGTGCTGACGATCGGTGTTCATGGGCCGTCACGCTTGATCATTGTGCTGGTCGACAACACGGCGGTGGCCCTGTGAACAACGAATTTAAACAATCCATTCTTGACGCACTGAACAACTCCAATCTTGCTGGCGCGCTCGGGCGTTTTTCCGAGGCATACCGTACCAGTCGTGCCAAAGCGTATGAAGGTATGGATTTCGAAGCTCTTCGAACGGAGATCGCCGAGATCAAATCGAGCGCTGCCGAGGGCTTCGAAAAACTCTCGAACATGTTCCAGAAGAACGCCGAGGCTCGGGGAGCGAAGGTCTTTTGTACCAGCGATCCGCAGGCAGTCCGGCAATACATTCTCAAACTGGCGAAGGATCGAGGCGTCAAGACCATCGTGAAGTCCAAGTCCATGGCTTCCGAGGAGATTCATCTCAACTCCTATTTAGGGCAGGCCGGCATTGAAGTGGTGGAAACGGATCTTGGGGAGTGGATCATTCAACTGGCCGGGCAACGTCCCTCCCACATGGTGATGCCGGCCATCCACATGACCAAGGAAGAGGTAGCTGAAACCTTTAGTGACAAGGTCGAAGAGGGACAGACGCCCGACATTCCGAAGTTAGTCAAGTTTGCGCGAAACAAGCTGCGTCCGAAGTTTCTGGCGGCAGAAATGGGAATCACTGGTGCCAATATCGCAGTTGCTGAAACGGGAAGCATCGTGATTGTGACTAACGAGGGCAATGCTCGATTAGTCACCACACTTCCGAAAATCCATGTGGCTATCGTCGGCATCGAGAAACTGATCGAGCATTTTCAGGACGTTGTGCCCATCCTCACGGCTCTCCCCCGCAGCGCAACTGCGCAGTTGCTGACCAGTTACGTTTCGATCATCAGCGGGCCGGTGGCCAATACCGACGGCTCTTCTAAAGAACTGCACATCATCCTGATGGATAACCGGCGCAGTGAAATGTCGCGCGACCCGCGGTTTAAGCAAGCGCTGCAATGCATTCGCTGTGCCAGTTGTTTGAACGTCTGCCCCGTGTATCGACTTGTCGGCGGGCATGTATTTGGGAAGGTATATACGGGAGGAATCGGGGTGATCCTCACCGCATGGTTCGATGCGCTTAAACAGTCGAACGAGATTCAGAGTCTTTGTATCCAGTGCGGGAACTGCAAAGATGTTTGCCCGGGCAAGATTGACATCCCCGATTTGATTTTGGAACTGCGGCGACGATTGACCATCGAACAGGGGCAACCGCTGGTTCAGAAGGCAGCCTTTTCGATCGTCAACAGCCGTCGAATGTTTCATTCTGTCCTGCGCACAGCGTCGATTGCTCAAAAGCCATTCGCCAAGGATGGATTTATCCGCCACTTGCCCCTCTTTCTAGGCAGCATGACGGAATTCCGGTCGCTCCCGAGTATCGCGGATCGCCCCTTTCGCGATGTCTTCCAAAAGAATAAACAGCCGGAGTGCAAGGAGAAAGCTGCTCTCTTCGCAGGATGCCTGATCGACTTTGCCTACCCGGAGATGGGGGAGGCAGTTGTGAATGTTCTCAATAAGGCAGGCATCGAAGTCACGTTTCCCGATAAACAGACCTGCTGCGGAGCTCCGGCACGTTACAGCGGGGCGTACGATGTGGCGGCACAGAATGCGCTCGATAACATTCAAGCCCTTCTGTCTGAGGACGTGAAATACATAGTATCGGCTTGCCCCACATGCACAGTAGCACTCAAGCACGATTTTATTGCGAGTCTTGAAAGTACGGGTCAAGTCGATGCGCTGCCTGCCGCTCGTGCACTAGCCGACAAAGCGATGGACTTCTCTTCGCTCATAAGTTCTTTGGTTAAACAAGGCAGGCTCAAATTTAAGAAAGGGATTACCCCGACAAGATTCACGTATCACGACTCCTGCCACCTGAAGCGAACGCTTCATGCCGAGCAAAATGCCCGCAACCTGATGAAGCAAGCTGGTCATGAGCTGGTGGAAATGCAGGAGTCTGATATGTGCTGCGGCATGGGAGGGTCTTACACATTGAAGCTCCCGGAGCTCTCGGCGCCGATCTTGAAACGCAAACTCGATCATATCGAACAAGCCAACGTGCCGCTTGTCTTGATCGATTGCCCAGGATGTGTAATGCAGATTCGAGGGGGACTGGACAAACGCGCTTCGGATATCACAGTTGAACTTACAGCGCAGAGATTAGCAGATATGTTTCAGTAAGGACAGTTGCGCGACTACCTGGTATGGGACAAAATCATTCCAGGCCATGATCTCACCATGAGCTAGAAGTTGAACTTCACCGCCCCCTGAACAATTCGAGGCGGGGCTGCTTTCAGCACGTCGCCGAATGCTGGACTGTTAATGAGGCGCTGCAATGCACGTTTCTTCTCACGGTAAGTTGCTTTCTTGCGTCTATAAATGCACCCACCCACGCTGCAATGCGGTGATGCCTGCCTGCGGTCGCTTACATTCAGGCGCATCAGGATTGTGCTGACGTGGCTCTTGACCGTTGCTTCGGTAATGCCGAGGGACTGAGCAATTTCCTTGTTGCTTTTGCCGGCAACCAGCAAATGCAGCACCTCCAGTTCACGGGCACTCAAGTCGGAATCGGGCATACGGGAAAGAGCGCCGGCAACCGGCGGCGGCAGGAAACGCTTGCCGGCATGGACTCGTTGCACGGCTTCAACCAGCGTCTCCTTTAATGATGTAGCCCTGGGCTCCGGCTTCGAAGGCGCGGTGAATGTCTTCGTCTCCGTCGTATGTGGTTACGATGCTTCTCGGGAATATCCGACACGTTAAGATGTTGGCATTGAAGAGAGGGCACGAATGGGTCTGAATGTGAACCTTGGCTCGGGAGTGGTGCTCCTGGTTTTTGGCATCGTTATGTTTGTGCTGGGCAGACAAGCGAATGTGAAGCTGCATCGTGCCGGGAGCGCGGCAGGCACCGGCACAAAATGCGGAAGGAAGCCATGATCGCTGGCATCGTGAACCGTGAGTCCGCGGACAGCCGCATCGCCGCACTTTTCCGGGAGAAGTTCGGAGCCACCGCGCGCATTTTCCGCGCACCAGGACGCGTCAATCTGATCGGTGAACACACGGACTACAACGACGGCTTCGTGCTGCCGGCGGCGATTGGCTTCTATGCATGGGTGGCAGCGGCGAAGCGGCAGGACCGGGGCCTCAGAGTGTACTCCGATCTTTACGACGAAAAGATCGCGTTGTCACTCGATGGACTGGCGAGTCCGCCGCGCGGGCATTGGAGCGATTTTATTCGAGGCGTGGCGGCCACTCTGCAGGACGCGGGGCACAAATTGACTGGGGCCAACGTGGTGATTCACGGAGAAGTCCCTCTCGGCGCCGGGCTGAGTTCTTCGGCTTCGCTGGAGGTGGGCGTGGCCTTGGCGCTGAGCAGCGTGAGCGGGATTGAAGTGCCGCGCCTGGAACTCGTGAGGCTTTGCCAGCGCGCTGAGCATGAATACGTCGGCACGCGGTGCGGGATCATGGATCAGTTTGCCGCGTGCTTCAGCGAGGCTGGACACGCTCTTCTGCTGGACTGCCGTTCGCTCGACTATCGACTCGTTCCGATTCCGCCGAATCTCCGCTTGGTCGTTTGCAACAGCATGGTCCGCCACGAACTAGCGTCCGGGGAGTACAATCTCCGTCGATCAGATTGCGAAACGGGAGTGAAGCTTCTGCAGGCGCATTTACCGGGAGTGAGGGCGCTGCGCGATGTGGAACTTAAGGATCTCAAGCACGATTGCTCGGTGCTGCCGGAGCGGGTTTATCGCCGCTGCCGTCACGTGGTCACGGAAAATCAAAGGGTGATCAAGGCGGTTAACGCGCTGGAGGCGGCCGACGCGGAGCTGTTTGGCCAGCTGATGTATCAGTCGCATGCCAGTTTGCGTGAGGACTACGAAGTAAGTTGTAGGGAGCTTGACTTGCTTGTGGCTTTGGCATCTACAATCCCTGGCGTGTTTGGAGCTCGCATGACCGGCGGCGGATTTGGCGGATGCACGGTCAATCTGGTCCGCGCCGAGAGCGCGGCAGATTTTCAGGTGCGGATCGCACAGACGTATGCCAAGGAGACAGGCATTGCGCCGTTGGTCTACGTTTGCGAGCCGGCACAAAGCGCCGGGGAGTGGAACCGCGCGGGAAGCGATCGCGCATGACGCTGGAGAAACTTGCTGCCCAGCCGCACCGCCGATTCAACCCGCTCACGGGTGAATGGGTCCTGGTGTCTCCGCATCGCAACGAGCGCCCGTGGGGCGGGCAAAGGCAGACCGCGGGGACTGCTAAGGCTCCGGCGTACGATCCGCAATGTTATCTTTGCCCGGGTAACCTGCGGGCGGCCGGGGCGCGCAATCCAATCTATGCCTCGACATTTATTTTCACAAACGACTTTGCAGCACTTGTCCCCGACGTTCAACCGGCAAGACACGATGACTCAGGGCGGGGATTGCTGCTCTCGGAGAGCGAGGCCGGAACCTGCAAGGTAGTCTGTTTTTCGCCGCGGCACGACCTGACGCTGGCGAGGATGACGGTTCCGGAGGTTGGGCGTGTGGTGGATGTATGGGCAGAGCAGCACGCGGAGATCGGGTCTCTGCCCTATATCAACTACATCGAGATCTTCGAGAATCGTGGCGAGATCATGGGCTGCAGCAATCCCCACCCGCATGGACAAATCTGGGCTAACCAGACCATTCCCAACGAGCCCCGCAAGGAACTAGAGTCGCAGTTAGCGTACAAAGAGAAGTACGGCACCTGCCTGCTTTGCGACTATTTGGAACTGGAAACAAAGGCGGGGGCTCGGATGGTCGTGGAGAATGGTCACTTTGCCGCGCTCGTGCCGTTCTGGGCGGTGTGGCCGTTTGAAGTGCTGCTGGTTGCTAAGCGGCATACCGGCGATTTGGTGTCGCTCGATGCGGCCGCGCGCGAAGGGCTGGCCGACATCTTCAAACAACTCACCGCGCGGTACGACAATCTGTTCGAAACCTCGTTTCCCTATTCGATGGGTTTTCACCAGGCTCCGACAGACGGCGAGGCGCACTCGGAATGGCATCTGCACGCGCACTTCTATCCACCGCTGCTGCGCTCGGCGACGATCCGCAAGTTCATGGTTGGATATGAAATGTTAGCCAGTCCGCAGCGCGACATCACACCAGAAGCTGCGGCCGCCACCCTCAGGAATCTTTCTGCAACCCACTATGCCGACGTCAAACCGCGGTAAGAACGGACGCCCGCAGCGTTCCAGCCCTACGGAACAACCGAAGAAGGCCAGACTGTCAGCCTGTACACGCTCACAACCGACAGAGGCATGAAAGTTGCCGTCACCAACTATGGAGCCACCATTGTGTCTCTAAAGGTGCCCGATCGAAGCGGCAAGGTCGAAAATGTCGTGCTCGGTTACGAGAAGCTGGAGGACTTCGAGCGCGGGCGGCTGTATTTTGGCGGAACGATCGGCCGCTACGCCAACCGAATCGCACACGCTAGGTTCACCATTGGTCAAATCGATTATGTTCTTCCCATGAATAACGGCGACAATACCCTTGACGGTGGAATCAGGGGCTTCGACAAGCGCGTGTGGATGGCCACGGACGTCTCCAGCGATTCGCAGCAGGCGGTGGAGTTCACTTACCCAAGTGAAGATGGAGAAGAAGGTTTTCCCGGGAACCTCACAGTTACGGTTGTCTTTGCCGTGCCTTGCGACCGCAATGAACTCCACATCGATTACGTGGCGGCAACGAGGGGCAAGGACACCTTCCTAAATTTAACCCGTCATTCTTATTTCAACCTGGCGAGAGCCGGGAACGGCGACATTCTGGGTCATCAGTTGATGGTGCGCGCCAACCGATTTACGCCGATTGACGCTACGCAGGTGCCGACTGGCGAGCTCCGCGACGTGGCGGGAACGCCGTTCGATTTCCGCCGCGCAAACCCGATTGGAGAGCGCATTGACGAAAATTGCGCACAGCTGAATTTCGCCGGGGGCTACGATCACAATTTTGTGCTCGATCATATAGCGCCAGGCTCGCTGGACTTAGCCGCGGATGCTTATGATCCGTCGTCCGGCCGCGTGTTCCAGGTTTTCACGACGGAGCCAGGAATGCAGTTCTACAGCGGCACTTTTCTGGGCGGCCCGATCCAAGGAAAAGGGGGAGGAGCGTATGGGTATCGCGGAGCCTTCTGCCTTGAAACTCAGCATTTCCCCGATTCACCAAACATCTGAACTTTCCTTCAACCGTGTTGAAGGTGGGAGACTGTTTTCGGTCAACTACCGTTCACCGATTCTCGACTCGTTAACCTACCGTACCCATTTGCACCCATTATCGCTCATGGCAAAATTCGGAACTACGACGCAGGCTCAGGCCACCCGGCGACGTGCTTGCGACGATGGGCGGAGACTTTCAGGGTCTCTGGATTTCTGTCCGCGTCTGTACTGGATCAGACCGAACAGTCCACCCAGCACTGTGAACGCGATCAGGACGAAAAGCACATCCCAGTAGTACAGAGCGAAAAACTTTACGATGTGCCGCCCGTAGTGCGCTCCGAGATAGCCAAGGATGGCGAAGCGAACGCCGCGCCCCACGGCGAGGGCGGTCAGAAACTTCCTGGTGGGGTACTGCATGGCGCCAGCGGCCAAAAGCATGGGCACGATGGGAAACGGCGGCGGAAGAAGAGCGGGGATCGCAATTGCCGCGAAGCCCCAACGATCAAAAATCGTGTATACCTTATTGGTCGTCTTCTTCGAGAACCTCTTTTCCAGAGTTTCTTTGCCACCTTTGCGAGCAATGCGGTAGGTAAGATAGCCGCCCAGAACAGCTCCTGCGGTCGCCATGATTGTGTAGTAGACCCACAGGTCGGAATGGTGGGCCGCCAGCAGAATGGTGACGATGTCCGTGCTACCCGGCAGAGGGATGACTGAGTTGTCAACGAGGCCGAGCAAAATCAGGCTGGGTCCGCCGAGATGGATCAGCCATCGCAAGGCGCTCTTTTTCGAAACAAGCAGGAGGATCGCAAGCAAGTACATCTCTTATTCCATAGAGCAGGATCTCGGCTGCCAAACTACAACATTAAAAGGCCGGCGTTCCCCTAATGGAGCGGCTCACGCACTCCCCAGTTTCTAAGAGGAGCGCCGGAAACCCCACACGTAAGACTGTGCAATTTTGAACAGATTTCCGAATCGGCGCTGTTGTAACTTCTCTTCACAAGAGCTATGCGGCCTCAGATATCGCCGAGGTCGGAACGCTCGTACTACTCGTGGCGCAGCATAGTCTGCGCCATTTTTCTTCAGGCACGGGTCGGCGCAGATTACACAGGCGAAGCGTAAGCATTTGCCTGGGTGCAAGACACAGGTTCAAAGGAAAGCCGATCATAGTTTGTCCTGCCTTCGACCATCGTGTGGTTCTTGTCGACGGTGATCTTGCGGGCTAGGCCGAGGTCGGAAACCTGCACGTTTCTCAGTGGGATGTCGACTCCTTCGCCGATGGCCTTGGCACCGGTAACCAGGGCAATTTCCCGCAAAATGCGCTTGCGCTGCTCTCCGAAGCCCGGTGCCCTTACGGCAGCAACCTGCAGGGGACCACGCAACTTGTTTACGACGAGCGTAGCCAGCGCCTCACCCTCGACATCCTCTGCGATTATGAGCAGCGGCTTGCCAATCTTTTTAATCTGCTCAAGCAGAGGGAGCAAGTCTTTCTTGCAACTGATTTTCCCTTCACTAATGAGAATGCAGGCGTCCTCGAAGGCAACTTCCATGCGTTCGGGGTCGGTGATGAAGAAGGGTGAAAGGTAACCGCAGTTAAAGCGCATGCCGCCAACCTTCGGTTTGTCGCTGGAAACGCGGGGGACCATTCTCCCGTCGAAGATACCGCAAGCATCTTCCGCGCCGGCCAAAATGTGGTCGTCTACTGTAGCAAGTTCCGCAGCCATAATTGTCCCTCGTTTCTAGCCTGGGTTGGTTTGGTATCACTGTCGAGTATGTTCCCTTTCTGCATTGCATGATGGTCAGTTTTGTACACACTCTGGGATAAAAACCGACACATGGCCCGCAGCCTTATTGAATTTATTGGGGGCGAGATTCTTGGAAGAGGGAAGCCGATTTGCAATCGGGACGCCACGTTGTCCGTGCCCTTGCAATTCTCCGAAGTGAGCCATCCTGCACTGTATTTCGAAAGGGGTTGAGCGAGTCTACGTAAAGATCACAGAGGACATTATGGCAAAAACAGCAGTGGGTTTATTTGAGAATCCAGGCTAGGTCGACGAGGTTGTCCGTGAGCTTGAGGCTATCGGTTTTCCTCGGAATGACGTCCGTATTTTGGGCGAGCCGCTGGAGATGGCGAGCAGCGGAGTCATGAGCACTCCGCACACCGATTTTGAAGTGGATCTGATTCGGGATCTCAGAGCGTTTGGGGCGAACGAAGCGCACGCGGAAGCTTACGTCCAAGGAGTGCGGCGTGGCACATGTCCGCGCACGAACTCACCAGACAGGCGCACGAGCGTTCCATGAATGTACACAAGTTGGCCGAAGAACTTGCCACAAAAAACGCGAAACCCAGCAAGGCGTGAAATCGGCAGGCTCATTGCGACTAGATCTTGTCCCCAACCTTAGACGCCGCGTAGTTCCTTTGCCTGGCTTACCGCTCCGCCATCTCCTTTTCTCAATTCACGGAAAACGATTGTCGAGAGGATGGTCATCCCGCCCAGCACGAAGAACGCGCGGTGAATGCCGTGAATAAATTGCGGCGGATTTGAACGATAGCGGTCGGGAAGGAAGAACACAGTCACCAGCGAAGCTGAAGCGACGCCGAAACTGATGGCCATCTGCTGCATGGTGCTCGCGATGGAGCTGGCGCCGCTCGCCTCCTCTTCTGTGACGTCCGCGTACACCAGCGTGTTCATGCTGGTGTATTGCAGCGACGTGAAGAATCCGTAACAGAAGACTTCGGCCACGATCAGCCACACTGGCGTCTCCGGCCCGATAGTCGCGAAAAGCAAGATCATCAAGCCAATGATCAGCGTGTTCGAGACCAGCACTGCACGATATCCAAAGCGCGCCAAAATTCGCGGCATCAATACCTTCAGACTCATGGCAGCGATGGCCTGCGGCATCATGAGCAGACCGGATTGAACCGGCGTGAACCCGAGGCCAACCTGATACAAAAGTGGGAAGAGAAATGGAATACCGCCGATGCCAAGGCGAGTCAGGAAGCTGCCGCTCACCGCCGCGCGGAAGGTGCGAATCCGAAACAGGGTCAGACGCAACATCGGATATGCTGTTTTTGTTGCGTGAAATCCATAGCCCGCCAGGAGCAGGATGGATAGGGCGAGAAACCCGAGGATTTCGCGAGCGTTCAGCGTGTGTTCGCCAAACACTTCCAGTACGTAGGAAAGCAGGGCTACGCCGGAGCCGAAAAGAATCAAGCCTGCCACATCTAAAGGGTTGGTGCGCTCGCGGTAGTCCGGCAGATGCCGGTAGACCATATACAAACCGACGAGTCCAATCGGAATATTTACAAAGAAAATAAACCGCCAGTGAAGATATCCGACGATCAGACCGCCGGCGATCGGGCCGAGCATGGGCCCGACCAAACTGGGGATAGCAACGAAGCTCATGGCGCGGACCAGTTCGGACTTGGCGAACGTCCGTACCAGGGTGAGCCGGCCGACGGGCACCATCATGGATCCGCCGCAGCCCTGCAGGATGCGACACGCGACCAGTACATGGATGCTGCTCGATATGCCGCAGAGAAATGAGCCCAGTGTGAAGATGCCAATCGCGGATGCGAACACCCGGCGCGTTCCGAACCGGTCCGCCATCCAACCGCTGATCGGAATGAAAACCGCAAGGCTCAAGGTGTAGCTTGCCAGCACTGACTTCATGCTAAGGGGGGCAACGTGAAGTGCCGCCGCGATCGTGGGTACGCCGGTGTTGAGGATGGTGGTGTCCAGCGACTCCATAAAGAACGCCACCGCGATCAGCCACGGCAGCAGCCGCATGCTCGAATTGGGTAACGAGGCCTGCGAGGAGGCAACTTCGATCGGACTCGGCGGGTTGATGTTCGTCGGACTCGGCGGCATCGGAGGGTTCACTGTTCCACGCTGCAATCTGACAAGCTGTGCAATTTAATACAGTAACCGGCGTCAGTCTCGCGCGACAATCGTAGCGGTTTATCTGCAGCCTCGCCCAGATTGGAACAGAGGAGCCACCCAACCTGTGTGAGACAGAAAGCAGTGTGATCTCATGACTGATAGAGTTTCTAACGATAACGCGACGATTACCCTGGTTGGAGCTGGCATCGCCTCGCTCGCCGCCGCAGCCTTCCTTATTCGAGACGGAGATATCCCGGGCCAGAACATCACGATCCTTGAGGAATCAGCAAAAATCGGTGGCAGTCTTGACGCGGCCGGAACTCCTGAAGATGGCTATGTCATGCGCGGCGGTCGAATGATCGAGAGCAAGTATCTCTGCACCTTCGATCTTTTCTCCTCGATCCCCAGCCTGGATGGGAGCAGGACGGTTACGCAAGAGATCTTCGACTGGAATGAAACGATGAAAACCTCGTCCAAATCCCGGCTCTTTCGGGATGGACACAGGGTCGACGCGCCCAAGTTCGGGCTAAGCGAAAAGCACATCCTCACCATCGAGCGCCTGGAACTTGAACCAGAAGGGCTGCTTAGACGC
>Ga0187890_10003563_pt1 | contig 10720 bp, 9 predicted proteins | sample June2016WEW_21_1_FD_133005 | JGI IMG/M metagenome (GOLD analysis project Ga0187890, IMG submission 133005) | Peatland microbial communities from SPRUCE experiment site at the Marcell Experimental Forest, Minnesota, USA - June2016WEW_21_10 | ecosystem: Environmental > Terrestrial > Soil >...
CAAACTACTCCGAGTCTCAGATGGCTGAGCTCTGTTTGGCGGCGAAGAAGGCCGGGTGGTCAATCTTGATCCACTGCCAGGGCGACGCGGCGATCGACGACGCGCTAGACGCGATCGAACACGCCTATGGCCCCCATCCGGCCACAGGCCTTAACCGCGTGGAGCACGCGACGTTGGCGCGTCAAGACCAACTCGACCGAATGAACCGGCTCGGCGCGGAGCCCAGTTTCCTTCCTGACCTTTTATATCTGTATGGCGCCGCCTATCGCGACCAGATCTTAGGGCCGAAGCGGACGGAATTCATGGAGCCCATGGCCGCCTGTGTGAAGGCGGGTATCCCATTCTCCCTGCACACCGACTCGCCGGTCTCTCCGGCCGGTCCGCTGCGCCTGGCGCAGATCGCCGTAGCCCGACGCTGCGTCATCGACAAATCGGTGATCGGCGCCGACCAGGCGATCTCGATCGATGAGGCGTTGAAGGCGATCACCGTCCATGCCGCGCGGCAAATTGGTCTCGAGGATTCAATTGGCACGCTTGAGCGGGGCAAGGAGGCCGATCTGACGATCCTCGAGAGCGATCCTTACAAAGTGGGCCCGGACGCAATCTCCGGCATTAAGGTCAGCGAGACATGGGTGGCCGGCGAGCGGAAATTTGGCTAACGGGGCTGGCTGTCTACTTTGACACGTCCTGCTAGGATTCAACCTCCTTAGACAGGCGTAATTGGTTCTAGCACACCACCAGTTGGTCAACATGGGGCTTCAGCAGATCGTATAACCAGGCAGCACAAGTTCCTTCTTCGAAGGTCACCGTCAACGTTCCACGCAGTCCGGCAAAGAACTCCAGAATCGTTGCGGCTTTCGTCTCCAGAATGGATTCCATGATGATCCTGCCGGTGGAATCCGTCACTGCGACCGAGATCGTGGCTTGATGAACGTCGAGCCCGATATACTTTTCACTATCCATAAGGGTGCTCCTTTCTGTAGGTCATGATGCTTGCGCTCACAACCTACTCCAAAAGGGGCGCCCTCTTATAATGATGAAGCGTTAACGCTTGTCCTGGCAGGCTTACTCGCCCCAGACGCTCCATAGGCCATTCCCGGCTCTTAGAAGGGCTTAAAACGAACGATCGCACGCTTTCCAAGCAGCACTGCGATCCACTACGGGCGTTTTACAAGTCAGAACAAATTGTCGTGGGTCGCGCGCTTCCCCGAGGGCGTTTTATAGCACAAATTTTACGGGGCACTACGCTCCCCGTCGTTGCGGGTCCCATTCCGGTTTTCTTGAGGCGGGGGTATGCCCTGTTTCCGGTGTCTCAATTGAGACATGGCATTTAACATGTGATTGAGTCGCCTAGGCTGGTTGCCTTGATCCATCAGAATGCTTCTTATGAAGTCTTAAGACTTGCCTAGCAGGCTTACTCGACCCAAATCTTCCCCGAGGTCACCCCGGCTCTTAGGAGGGTTTAAAACGAAGATTTCGCCCAAAATTTCGCGAGCAGACGTACGCAGGTCTTCCAGATTCGTTGCCGGTGTCTCAATTGAGACATGACACGTAACCATGTGCTCGGGTTCGTGAGAAGCGTTTATAAAGTCCGATGACACCACAACGATGCAGGCGTATTATCCACTCAATCATGAAACATGCCACTTCTCTGCTAAGGTCTGCGCTCCTGCTGCGTATATCGGTTCCTGGTCAGCTCTTCCTCTTCTCGTGTTTGATCTTAATCGGCCTGTCGCCGGTCGTTACCGCGCAGACAACGTATCCAAACGTCGTAAACCTTCCGCCCACGACCTCGCAAACAAAGATGACAGTTAATGATGTGATTAAGCTGTCGAAGGCGGGGCTGAGCGACGATCTCATCATCGAGCAGATTAGGAAGAAGGGCCAGCGTTTCGATTTATCCACTGACCAGCTTCTTCAGCTCAAGGCTGCTCACGTCAGCGAGCGGGTTATACAGGTGATGATTGATCCGACAAAAGAGACAGTGCAGTCACCGCCCGAGAAGATGACTGTTCCGACTGCGTCTGTTCAGGCTGCACAGCCGCCGCCACAAGCGAACGGAAAGGACCCGCCCTCCTCGGCTCTGCCCACCGAAATTGGGGTGTACGCAATGGAGAAAGGTAAGTGGGCTGAGGTACTGCCCGAAGTGGTGAACTGGAAGAGCGGAGGCGCGGTTAAGCATGTCGCCTCGGTCGGTGTCGTGAAAGGAGACTTAAACGGGCACGTCAACGGCGCGGCCAGCAGAAACCGTTTTACAATACCAATCGAGTTCCTGATCGTGTTGCCTGAAGGTATCGCAATTACGGAATACCAGCTGATAAGACTTCACCGGCACGGCGGCGACCGGGAGTTCCGCACGGTAACTGGCGGCGTGTTCCATGTTTCAGGCGGTGCAACGCGCGACCTTATGGCATTCGATGGTACAAAGGTCGCTGCTCGCACCTACGTAGTGAAGCTTTCGATGGGCTCGGGTGCAGGCGAGTATGGATTCCTGCCGCCCGGAGCATTTGCTTCCACGAACGCGGCCTCATCGGGCAAGATTTACTCGTTCGGAGTAGTTGAATAATGGACGCACCGTCCTGGTTGCAAGAAGTTTCCGTCGAGTTCATTATTGTGAAAAGCGAACATGGGCCACTATGAATCCTTCAGAGATTATGCTCAAGGGCAACGCTGAGATAGGTACTAATGCTACCCTGCTGGATTTCTGGCGATGGGCATTTTCGGACCTGTGCGACGATGACATCAAGGGCATTTTTGCAGAGTGGATGGTTTCCCTGCTCCTAGACTTGCCACTGGCATTATCCCGGCGCGTGTCTTGGGCCGACAGTGACATTGGCCTTTCAAATGGCACGCGAATCGAGGTGAAGGCCAGTGCCTTGTGGCAATCATGGAAGCTTGTAAATCCAGACGGCACTCGCAAACCTGTTCCCCCACCAGCAGTTCTGAATTCCAATCGTATCCGCTTTGGCGGGCTGCAAGCCCGAAAGGCGATTGGGATTTCTCCTGCAACCTTGAGCGCCAACAAGCAATTGAAATCTGACATATATATTTTCTGCATGAATACTCAAACGGATGCTGCGAAATGGGATGCATGGAATTTGGCAGATTGGGAGTTCTATGTGATGACGGCTCAAGAGCTTAATGCTTCGAAAGTTGGCAGCTCTATATCATTGGCCGCTCTACGCAGGGTCCGGCCTGCAATGTCAGCGAGCGAATTTCAGTCATATGCAAAGAGTCGTTTTTTGGGGAATCTCGCCTGCCCGATGGCATCCGATCCTGGGTGCTAAGTAAGGGCTCTCTAATTTGCTGGCGAAGGGCAATTAGATGAATACTCTCCGGGATACACCTCTCCGCCATCTGGATTTTGTTCTATTTTTCTCGCGTAAGGGGATACCCGACTGCCGGTGTCTCAATTGAGACATGGCATGTAACATGTGAAGAAGCAGAGTAAACAAGACAGGCTGACCGAAGCCAGCCTGGAGCAAATCTTTACGTGGCCCGGTACACTGCTTATAGCTTTACAGCCTCTTCTTACCTGACTTCTTTGCTGCCGCCCAACGTTTCCGCATTACTTCCGCGATGCGCTTGCGAGCAGCGGCCGACATTCCACGTGTCTTTTTCGGGCCAGCCGTGGGGGTTGGTTTGTTAGCGTTTCCCGGAGGCCGTCCACGGCGTTTCGCAGCTGGCCCGCCGCCGACACCCTCCAGAGCTTGTATAGCAGCCTCGAGCTTGTTTCTTTCTGCCCGAAGCCTCTCGACAATCTGATTAATGTCCATCTGGCGATCCTAACACCCGCACATGGTCAAAACCCATACTGGCTGCTGCGGCACCGGGCGGAAGATCACGTAGCGTTTCAGTTTTTCTGAGATTACTGGCCATATGAGGCCAGAGCGCCCAGGCCGGTTACTTGCGAAATTGATTCCATGACAATGTCGGCTCCTACCCAAGTAAAGTTGGTGGTGCTGACCAACCAACAGGCTCGGGAGAAGGAGCCGAACGATGATCATTATAGGAGCAGATTTTCACCCCGAGTTTCAGCAAATCGCCTTATCATTCACTACGTGGGTTGGCAAGCTGAAAGAGGTTTGGGCACTTGCCTGCCCAGGATTCACATCCGCGCATAGGGCGTTATACGGCATTTATCACTGGAGGCGTAATAGGCGCGGGTATACCCCGGATTTCAATACAAACGTTCGCAGTGTTAGCAGGGCACGTAACGCGGCCAGTTCGGTCATATGTGGAGGCAATCAGGAACAGTTTGCTTCCCGCATTCAATGACTTCCCACTCGCCCGTTTGACTGTCGGTTTCATAGGAGAACAACTCTGCACGATGTACGTGCGGCAATCGATTGCAAATCGATGATATCGACAAGGCTTTCACATATTGAATGGCGCCTTGGGTGCCGTTCGCCGAGGAATGGACTGTGCGGGCGCACACTGCGATGCCTACGAACGCGAGGCTAACAATGTGTTGCCTCATATTTCACTCAGACTTCGCTTCAGCGGTTTCGGTCTCAACTGTTGTAAGCAGGGTTGCGCCCCGGTTCGCTTACATGAAGAGGGTTGGCTCAAGCACGGTGCACAAGTTAGATCATCTCCCGCTCGTTGATCTCCGTGGTGAAAGATGCGTGTGAGGCAGCGCATACGTCACACGCCCGAGAAAAAGCTGGATTATGGAATGATTTGCCAAACCACTCCTAGGTTGTGAGTTCCTCCAAAATAAGCGGTTCCGTACAGATTGCCCTCTGGCCCTATTGTTACCGTGGTCCACGGCTGGTAGCCGTCACCGCTGCCTCCAAATATATGCAGCGGTGTATACACCCAGGAGTTTTGACCTTTCACAATCTCCCAAACTGCTCCGCAACCGTAGGCCGTGACACTCGCTCCATAGAGATTGCCAACTGAGTCCATGGTCAAGCCCGCACCTGAAGCTGAGGGAATGTTGGCCAGCACATGGAAAGACCAACCGCCACCGGAAGGAGACATCTCAAACACCGTGGTGCCGGTCATACCGTAGAGATTTCCAGACTGATCGAAGATGACTCCCGATGGGCCGGATCCGTCAGCGCCGCCTTGGAAGCTGTAAAGAATCTGTTCCGTCCAGCCATTCTCTGTCGGACTCAGTTCGAACACCGTTCCCTGGCCATAGGCACCCCCGGCGGAAGTTGTTCCATAGAGATTGCCGGACCGGTCGAACACCAGGACAAGATCACGGGAAGGCTCCGATCCATCGCCTGGTCCGCCAAAGCGGTAGATAGTGTTCTCCTTCCATCCCCTGCCAGAACGGCTCATTTCATAGACCACACCGCAGCCCCCGTACTGGCTGCACCCGATACCGCCGCCGGCATACGTGGTCCCGAAAAAATCGCCCGACGCATCAAACGTCACGCCTGCGTAGGGTGCCCTTCCATCGTCTCCGCCGCTGAATTGGTACAGCGTAGAGTCGCGCCACGTACACATCAGGCTTGGACACATGTTGGGCGCGGGCTGCAGATGAAATACAGCTCCCGACCATGTAGCGCCGTACAACGTCCCATCGTAGTCTTGAGTAACTGCCGAGTAAGGCTCGCTGCCATCCGTTCCACCCTGGAAATCGTACAACGTGGAAAAGAGCCAGCCTGAGCCGTGGGGAGAAAGCTTAAAGATCTGGCCATAGCCGAAGAGATTCGTGCCATAGAGGCTACCGGCGCGGTCAACAATCAAACCGGTCGCAGGACCTCCGCCATCGCTGCCGCCGCTGAAATTGTGAAGTATTTGGTAGCTCTGCACCTGTGGCGAGGTAGTGAGTCCGGCAAGTTCGGCGTCGCAAGTCGGGGGTCCCCCGCCTTCAACCTGGAAAGACTCAGATGGAATCGTGCCCACAGCGCTGAAGTCAGCCTGCGAGGGACACCCCGGTGAGCTGCAACCTACCCCTGAGTTTTCGTCCCAATAAACGGGATCACCGGTATTAACGACAGCATTTTGCAGTGTCAGCCAGTTGGTGCCGTTAACACTCGTGCCTGACCAGTTCCCATCGATTTGACATACCTGGTAACCATATTCATTCGCCGAGCAGTTCGACTGCACCACCGGCACGCTTCCATCAAACATATCCGTGCCGAACGGCGATGTACCCAGCGCAATCTCGACCGATTGCAACGTATCCCCCGGGATCAACCATGCATAAAACCTGATACCTGAAGCAGTCGCTGACGCGATAATACTGTCAGTTACTGCATACCCGAAATTGATGGTCCAAGCATCAACCGTTCCGTTCACTGGACCGTTGTCGTAGAGGACGTCGTCCGGCAGGAGGGGCTGGGCTTGAGGCGAGGTGCGATAGCTAGTCTTCCGCGCCAGACGTGGGGCGAATTGCGGCAAAGCGGCAGCTTGGCGCGCAGTCGCCGGCATCGGGTTCTGCGCCTGCAGAACACATGTGACTGTTACCAAGAACCCTGCGAATATTCTCTGTGCGACGTGGAGAATGACGGCCGGAAGACGGCTCGTTTCCATACGGATACCTCCTTGTCACGGACTTGAACGAAGCAAGTTCAGGTCTTAATCCATTGGAGAGTTTTCGCTGGAGACCCTGAACCGGGTTCGAGAAGTCGGCGCCGGGACGCTGCGCGCTTTAATTTCACCTCATGCCAAGGCGCATTGTCGGTGACAGATGTCTCGTCGCGGTGTGACTTGAATGATCTGCTCCTTACGAACCTACGGTGCGATGTTTACCTGATTGCGGTAGCGGTGCTGACGATAGATCGCCTACAGCACTCATTTGCCAAACGCCCGTCATGCAGACGCCAACGATAATTGATCCACTGGACGTATAGTCGGCATGTCGTCGAAGTGCTTCGGTGCGATTAGTCCCCACAAGCCGGCCAGTGTCACGAATGTGTCCACTCCCAGGCGAGCGGGCATTCTAACGGCCTGCCCAATTACCCTCGCGATTATGCCCCCGCTAAGTGCCTGATATTGGGCGCCGATGAATTGCGCGTTTTACTTGCCCACCAACACTAGATTTCGGGCAGGCTACACATTTTAGCCGGATTGAAGAATGGGGAGTCGGCGGCCTTGGAACCTAAGATTGGCTGCACTTCTGCATGACATGGGTCACGTCCCTTTCTGTCATACGCTAGAAGATGAAACGCCAGTCATTCAGAAGCACGACGCTCCCTCTGAGGGCGGTTCGCCTTCAAGGATGGAGGCGCACAACAGCGACACCGCCAACCGCGTGACATGTGTCCCCACATGCAAAACGCCTGCTCCGGCGATTGCACCAAAAGTGGTGTGTAGCAAAATCCCCTCGCTGGATAGTACCCCGTCAAACGGCAAGAAGAGTATTACGTTTCAAAAAATCGTGTTACGCGCATACCTCGGCATGGTATCTGGGATGCCGAGTTACTTTATGCGTGTGGGAACACGTTTCACGCGTGGGCGGGTGGATGGAGCGCGAGCCGCGATGAACCCACTCGGTAAAGTTCTGCCAAGAATGTTTTTGGAGCTAGACGCCATCCGGGCTTTGTGCTAACGTCCCACGCCGAGGCCGTTTGAACTGAGAAGCGCCTTATCTTCGCTAACTAGGATTGAGATTACTGAGGAGATCACTCTATGCGCCTTCGTTACTTTGAAAATTCACCGTCCATCGCCATGGGGCCGACTGCGCACGTGTCTACAAATTCCAACACACAAAAGGAGCGCATCATGCGCCGTCTCAGCATCGCTTTTGCTCTCTCCACTCTATTGCTGGTTACCATCTGCCCAGCGCAACAGACGGCACAAAGCACACCCGCCAACCCCGCGCAACATGGTCCAGCATTGCCGCCGGGGCCAATCCTCGGCGGGATGGGTACAGCCGGCAGTGTCGCAATGTTCGCCGCCTCCAACTTCCTCGTGGATTCCACGCTGTGGGTCAACCCGGAATGCGTCCCCCCGCCCCCCGCTTCCCCCGCTGGGTGCGTCGCGAATAACGGTGCTATCGATTCCGAGGGCAGCGCTCCCGGCTACAATATCCTCGGCATGCCCTTGCTCACAATTTTCAACCAGCATGGCAGCCAGGATGACGAGAACCTGTTTGTCGGCATTACCTCAGGAATGCACAACACGGGAACTTTGGGCCAACACACCTTCGTAGGCTACGGGGCTGGCTTTAACAATACGATGGGAAAATACAACACGTTCCTCGGTCACAACGCTGGCTATGACAACACAACCGGCGACGACAATACTTTTGTAGGCAACGGGGCTGGCTATCCCAACGTGGGCGGCAATGACAACACGTTCACTGGTTACCAGAGCGGTTTTAACAGCAATGCCGGCAATAACAACACTTTCTACGGTTCCCAGAGCGGTTTTAACAACACGAGCGGCACTAACAACACGTTCCTGGGTATCAATGCCGGCTACAATAACACGACTGGCGACTTCGACATCTACATTGGAAACCGAGGCCCGACTAACAACAACGCTGAAAACGACACGATCCGCATCGGCAATTCAACCCACACCACGACCTACATTGCCGGCATCAACAACTCAATGGGGACCCCAAATCCCCCCATTCAGGTCGCTTGCGTCGATTCGGTCGGACTGCTCTTTGGCGCAACATTCGGAACCCAGTGCACTACCTCCTCCCGCAGATTTAAGGAGCAGGTACGCGACATGGGCGACAGCACCAACGACTTGATGAAACTGCGCCCGGTCACGTTTTTCTATAAGCCGGAGTACGCAAACGGAGAGCACACGCTGGAGTACGGATTGATCGCGGAAGAGGTGGCCAAGGTCTATCCCGAGCTGGTCGCCTATGACAAAGATGGCCAGCCGTACACCGTTCGCTATCAGTACATCGCCACGATGCTGCTGAATGAAGTGCAGAAGCAAAATCACCGCGCCGAGGCTCAGGCCGATCTGATCAAAGCGCAGCAGCAAGAAATCGACGATCTCAAGCAGCAATTGCAAGTGCAGAATGCAACGCTACAGGAACGCCTGTCGCGGCTGGAAGCTCTTACGAACGTGGAGAGAGCAGCCGCGCACTAGCGGCGGCCGCAGCAGTGGTGCGGTTTGATTCTTCAACTAAACAAACGATCAAACTGCACCGCTACCCAAACGGAGAATGCGGCGGAAGCTGGAATTCATCGAAGATTATTGGTTATTGGCCAACTTGGCGTACTCGGCTTTGGCTTGTATGAGGATGGGGACGTCGGGATCGGCGTCTTTCCAGAGGGTGAGGAAATTCTGATACGCTGCGCGGGCCTTACCCCGGGCAGCAGGGTCGGTGGCAGCTTCCTGCGCGTTAGCGCGAGCCACGCCAAGCCGGGCCAGCGCTCCCCAGGGAAAGTTAACCACCAGACCATAGTGGTCGATGAACTTCTGAAATTCGGCCGCTGCTGCGTTGCCGTCGCCCAGCGTGAGATAGGCCTCTCCCCGCAAGTAAACCGGACATAGGAATACGTTGAACTGCGCCGACTGTCCGAGTTCGATCGGGCTCGCTGGCTTTAACAGTTCGACTGCGCGATCAGGCTCTTTGTGCTGCAAGGCGGCGGCAGCTCGGATGGTGGGCAGCCAATACCTCTGGACTATCGTGTCCAGCGGGAATGCCTTATCGAGTTCGGCCGCCAGCTTCTCCGCGCGTGCTGTATCGCCTGCCCGCGCCAATGCCAGCGCCGCCATCGCCCGAACATCACGGTTCGGGGCCAGATCCAGAGCCGCATCGGCGTCAGCACGGGCCTGCCTCCCGTAGCCCGATTCCACCTCGCGCAGCGCTGCTACAGCCTGGTATAGAGCGGCAGTCTCTTTCGCGTCGTTATGCTGAGCTGAATCCATCGCGCGACGGGTCAGCTCGCGTGCATTCTTCAACCTCCCATACCAGCCTTCCGTGTCTGCTTGGTTTGCCAGCAGCACATCTTCCGTGCCCGGCTTGCGCATGGCATCCGAGACCAAACGCGCCATCTTCGTTGTGTCTCCCTTGAGAAAAGCCAGCAAGTAACGCCCCGGTAGCAGGTCGTCACTCCCGATCTTGCGTTCCTCTGCCTGCTTATACGCAGCCTCCCCCTCGTCCAGCCGGTTGAGGCTCGCGTAGCTGATGGCTAGAGTGGTGTACTCGACCCCAATTTTCGGTTCCAGGCGGATTGCCTCTCGTGCTTCCTCCAGCGCCTTTTCCCAGTTTCCAAGGCCGGTGGCAACGAACGCCGAGGCCGCCCATGGCCAAAAATCCCTCGGGTAGGTCTGCTGATACAGATCCAAGACCTCTGCCGCCTTCTCCAGTTCTCCCGTCGTAGTCATGTAGTACGACGCCTCTATATGCAGCCGCTCCCGTTCGCTCACCTTCCCCCGCAACTCGTACGCCTTGCGTGCATTCTCCGCTGCAAGCCCGACTTCGGCGCGGTGAAAGTAGACCCCCGCAATGGCGGCGTAGGCGCTGGCGAAATTCGGGTCGAGTTCCACCGCACGCTGGTAGAAAGGCATAGCGGAGTCGTGCCCTTTCGCAAAAGACATTTCACGTCCCTGACTGTAGGCTTTCAGTGCGTCCAGGGATGGCGTGGTCGCTTCCTCCAGCGGCGTCGCGTATTTCTGTACCGAGCTGAGCGATTCGCCCAGCTTGCTGCGTAAACTGACTGCGGCGGCGTCCAAAGCCTTGAGCACCGCCTCCTTTCCAGCCGCCTGCTTCTGCTCCTGCGCCAGCACGTCTCCCGTCTCGCAATTCACCGCCTTCAGACCAATGACGTACTGGCTACCAAGCTGA
>Ga0187890_10003565_pt1 | contig 10716 bp, 6 predicted proteins | sample June2016WEW_21_1_FD_133005 | JGI IMG/M metagenome (GOLD analysis project Ga0187890, IMG submission 133005) | Peatland microbial communities from SPRUCE experiment site at the Marcell Experimental Forest, Minnesota, USA - June2016WEW_21_10 | ecosystem: Environmental > Terrestrial > Soil >...
GCGATCAGGATTGTTGCCAGTCTTCCTTTGGTTCCCATGTCCGTAACCTCCGAGATGCGGAATAACCTTACGCCGATCAGCTCTTCGTGAATATCTTCTGGGTATTACGCGCTAATCGCGGGAAGAATGCATCATCGGGACTGGGCGAGGGATTCGGCGGCGCGGAGGGCGAGGCCGTGGGCTACGGAGGTGAACTCGTTGCCGCCGCGAATGCGGGAGGCGCCGAAGCGGGTTTCGAAGATGCGGCGGACAGCGGGGACGAACGATGATCCGCCGGTAAGGAATACGCGGTCGACGGCGCGCGGATCGATTCCAGAAGTCTTGAGGAGCGCGTCGACTGCGGTTTCGATGGCCTGAAGATCTTCGGCGATCCACGATTCGAAGCTGGCCCGGGTAACGGGAATGCGCAGGTCCATTCCACCGCCGCGAAACCAGAACTCGGCGGCGGAGCTGCGGGATAGTTCGTACTTCAACTCCTGCACGGACTGGTGCAGCTGGTAGCCGAGGTCCTCATCGATGATGGCGATCAGCGCTTCGATCTTTTCCGGCTCCAGGGCGCGGATGCGGACGCTTTTCAGGATCTCGCGCACGTTGTTGGTGCGCAGGAAGGAGAGATAGTGCCAGCGCTCGAGGTTTGCGTAAATCCATGCCGGAACAGCGGGCAGAAGCTTGTTGAGAGAGCGCGCTTCAGAATCGGACCCAAGCGCGGGGGAAACGAGCTTGCGAATGATTCGGGCGTCGAAGGCATCGCCGGCAAGGCCCACTCCGCTGTTGCCGAGCAGATTGCCGGGCGCGCGCCCGCGACGCCGCACCTCGGGGCCGACTCGGAGCAAAGAAAAGTCGCTTGTGCCGCCGCCGAAGTCGCCGATGAGGATGAGTTCTTCGTGGTCGAGCGTGGACTCGTAGGTGTAAGCGGCGGCGACTGGTTCCATTTCGAAATCGACCTGCTCAAGACCGGCAAGGGCGAATGCGGCGCGCAAGCGGGATACGGCGTATTCCTGATCTTCGTCCGTCTCGGCGCCAACGAACTGCACGGGACGGCCCACCATGGCATAGCGAATGGGCTTTGCGAACTGGGAGGCGGTGTGTTTGCGAAGATCGCTAAGCATGCGGGAGATCAGCTCTTCGAGCTTGTAGCGACGGCCAAAGACTTCAGTGCCGGTAAGAGTGTGGCTGGAGAGATGCGATTTGAGGGACTGGACGAGGCGGCCTTTTTCGTCTGTCTGCAGGTAATGTTCGATTGCAGCGGGACCGGCGAGGGCGTGCGTTCGCCTGGCGCCTTCGGTGGTTTTGTACTGCTCGAAGTACAGAACCGAACGGAATGACGGAGTTTGCGACCCATGCGAGAGGAACGAGGCAAGGTGCACGTTGGCGTGCTCATCGACGATGGCGACAGAGCTGTTGGTGGTTCCGAAATCGAAGCCAACGGCGTCGCGCCGATTGTCTGCTGCAGGTAGGGAAGTCATCGTTTCGTCGTCAGAGTGTGTTCCGATCCTACAGGGCGGCAGGCGACGCTGTGGGAGCCGTAGACAGAATTCAAGGTGCGAAGTCAGACGGAGAGAAACCAGACGACACCAAGTGACAAACGGCACACAAAGTCCTTGTCGCGGGTTGCCTAAGAGAATCTATTGAGGCGCAACTAATGGTAGCCACCAGTCTCATTCAGAAACAAATTGCGCGAATCTTCATAGCTTACTGACCCAAAGTGAAAACAGACCTTTGGCTCAAGTGTGATACGCGGGCTCTTTCTTCGTCGAAATGCGCCCTATCACTGCACTGTCCTTCTCCGCACCTCGCGTTGCGAACCCCTTCTCGACCAGCGCTCCCGTCGGGCAGGCTTGGATGCATTTACCGCAACTGGTGCAATTTCGGGCATTGCTCCAATCGTCCGCCATATCGCTCACCAGCCGCGAAGAGATGCCTCGCGCTGAAATCTCCCAAACATGAGCACCTTCGAGTTCAGCGCAAGCACGAACACAGCGAGTGCACAGAATGCAGCGGTTGTGATCGAGCACATAGCGCGGATGGCTCATGTCGACAGGAACGCGCGGATTGTTGTACGGGTAGCGAACGTGAGTGACCTCCAGCGACTGCGCAAGTGCCTGCAGTTCGCAGCGTCCGTTCGACACGCACACCGAGCAGATGTGGTTGCGCTCTACCAAGAGCAGTTCGATGGCCATCTTCCGATACTCTTCCAGCTTGGGCGACGTTGTTCTGATTGACATGCCATCTTGAACAGGCGTTGTACATGCCGGCAGCAGGCGATCAGTGCCTGCAAGTTCTACCATGCACACCCTGCACGCGCCTGTCGCGCTGAGACCCTTGAGATAGCAAAGCGTAGGAATAAATTTCTCGTGTTCGCGAGCCGTCTCAAGGATAGTCTGACCTTCCCGTGCTGTAATCAATTCGCCATCTATTCTTATCGAGATGGTTTTCAAGGGTGCTCCTTCCCAAGACTCACTTTTCGACGGCTGCGATGCGCAGATCGCAACGAAGACAACGGCGACTCTCTTCCAGCGCCTCTGCCGAACTAAGCGTACAAACTACTTCGTCGTGCGTTCGTACCCGTACGGCGGGCGGCGCATTTAAACCGACATGACGTTTGCTCAGGCTGGGTTCGCCGGGAGTGGTGCGGCCATATTCAAACTGCGGAAAAATTCGCTCCCAGCGCGCATCTCCCATCAAGCGCTCATCGATCTTTCGCGCGGCCTGTTTGCCGCCGCTCATGGCATTCGAGACATTCGAGGCGCCTGTAATCACATCGCCTCCGGCGTAGAAGCCCGATCGGCTTGTTTCGAGGGTGAACCGGTCGACCTTGATCGTTCCTTGTTCCTTCAGTTCCAGTCCCGAAGCGCGGCAGAAATCAAGATCAAAGGTCTCTCCAACGGCAAGAATCACTGAGTCGCACTCAAAGCGTTTTACCTCATCTGTAGGTATCGGGCGCCGGCGTCCTGAGTTATCGTAGGCGCCAAGGCGGGTCTTCACAATTTCAATTGCCTTCACTTGCCCTTTGGCGTCGCCGAGGATTCGGTGTGGCGCCGCGAGAAAAACCAATCGCACACCTTCCTCCTCGGCCGCCTGAATTTCTTCATCGATTGCGGGCATGTCTCTGCGCTCGCGTCGATAAAGTATCGTCACATCGGCGCCGGTCCGTTTTGCAGTCCGTGCCGAATCGATTGCTGCATTTCCGCCGCCAACAATGGCCACGCGCGCGCCGAGTGCCACCGACTCGTTTTTGGCCATCGACTCAAGGAACGGCAGAGCGGGATAAACTCCCGTCAATTCGGTGCCGGGCAAATAGAGCCAGGACTCTTTCCATGTTCCGATGGAGAGAAATGTCGCGTCGAACTGGCTCGCCAGATCATTCAGCGAAAGATCGCTACCCACCTTCGTGTTGAAAGCCATCTTCACGCCGACGCGCTCGATCAATTCGAGTTCGCGATGAAGCACCGACTTTGGCAGCCGATATTCCGGGATCGCAAATCGAAGCATGCCGCCGGCTTCGCCGCGCTCTTCGAAGATGGTCACGTCATGTCCAAGCATGGCCAGGTAGAATGCTGCCGTCAGTCCCGTCGGTCCTGCTCCGGCAACCGCGATTTTGCGGCCTGTAGGCGCCAGCTTGTGGGTCAAGATTCGCTCGACCATCGGGTTGAACAATTCCGATGAATACACCGAGTCTGCGATGTAGCGATGCACCTCTCGCATATTCACAACTTCATCGAACGACTGTCGCCTGCACCGGTTATCGCATGGATGCTGGCAGACGCGACCGGTGGAAGCTGGCAATGGGTTATCCAAAAGCACTGATACAAAAGCGTCTTCCAGGCGGCCTTCTTGAAACAGCTCAAGAAAGCGCGGAATATTCATTCGGAGCGGACAACTGTTCTCACAGGGAGATATTGCAAGCTCCTGGCACACCCCGGCCCGGCATCGTTTTGCGAGGATATGGTCTTGATATTCGTCGCGAAAATGTCTCAGGGTCGTCAGCACCGGATTCGGAGCCGACTGTCCGAGACCGCACAGGGAGCAAGCGCGGATCATTCGTGCAAGCTCATCAAGTGTCTCCAGGTGTTCCTTTGTTCCTTGTCCATCGGTAATTGCGTTGAGTATCCGCAGCGCCTTGTCGAGCCCGACCCTGCATGGCACGCACTTTCCACAAGATTCGGAATGCGTGAATTCAATGAAGTATCGCGCTACATCGACCATGCAGTTGTCTTCATCCATCACCACCATTCCGCCCGATCCCATGATCGAGCCAATCTGCGCCAGGCTTTCGTAATCGACCGGTGTGTCAAACATCTCGGCCGGAATGCAGCCTCCCGATGGTCCCCCTGTCTGCACCGCAAGTACACGACGGCCGCTGGATGCGCCCTCGCCGATATCGTAAACAAACGTCTTCAACGGTGTGCCCAGCGGCATCTCCACAAGCCCGGTGTTCTGCACCTTGCCTACGAGGGAAAACACTTTTGTCCCTGGACTCTTTTGACTGCCCGTCTCCGCGAACCAACCGGCGCCTCGACATATGATCGCAGGGACATTGCACCAGGTTTCGACGTTGTTGATGTCTGTCGGCATGCCCCACAACCCTCGCTGCGCCGGAAAAGGAGGCCGAGGGCGAGGACGACCTGCGCAGCCTTCCAACGATGCGATCAGCGCGGTCTCTTCTCCACAGACAAATGCGCCCGCCCCTTGTACAAGTTCGATTCCGAAGTCAAATCCCCGGTTGAGGATGTTGTTTTCCAGCAGCCCGTATTCGCGTGCTTGTTCGATAGCGTGGCTCAGCCGTCGCACTGCGAGCGGGTATTCCGCTCGAATGTAAACAATCCCTTTTGTGGCGCCGGTGGCATACGCTCCGATGATCATGCCTTCCAGAACTGAATGAGGATCGCTCTCGATCTCATTCCGATTCATGTACGCGCCCGGATCTCCCTCGTCTGCGTTGCAGATAACGTACTTCTCATCTGCCTTTGCCTTGGCCAGAAAGTCCCACTTGTTTCCGGTGAGAAATCCCGCGCCACCGCGTCCGCGCAACCTCGATGCCTTCATCTGATCAATCACGGATTCCGGACGTCCATCGATCAGAACCTTGTACAGCGACTGGTATCCTCCAACCGCGATGTATTCCTCAATATCCTCTGGATTAATCAGCCCCGCGTTCCTCAGCACAATCTTCTTCTGGCCTTTGAAGAATGGGGTCGAGTTCCACAGAGGTATTTCAGGATAGCCCTGGCCAAACTTGAATTGCGCAGTGATATGGTCCCACTCTTCCAACTTACAGAAGATAAGATCTGGCGGCATCACTTTTGTCGAGATGGCTTCGAGGATACGGTCGGCGTCGTTCGGCCTCACACGGCTTAGAATTACAAGCGGTCCACCTGGAATTCGAACGGTTACAAGCGGCTCCAGGAAGCAGGCTCCGAAGCACCCCACTCCCGCAAGCTGTACGCCCTGCCCGCTTCGTTCGATGGCTTCTTTCAGTGCGTGGAATACCTCTTCGGCTCCGTTGCCGCGCCCGCATGTGCCCATTCCCACAGTGATTCGAGGAATGGAAGACATCAACTTGGCTACGCCAGCCTCGCGTACAGCGTTGAAATTCCCGATATCTTCGATGCGAGGTTTCATTTCTTCCTCAAGCTCAACACGTTGATTTCACGCTGGAGAGTGCGTTCGTTTACATGACTCAGAATGTGGTGATTCACTTCAACAACCGGGGCCAGGGCGCATTGTCCAAAACAAGCCACAGTCCTCACCGTGAAGCGGCGGTCCTTCGTCGTCAGCGACACCTTGTCCGCGTCGCTGGAATCATCGGAGTTCCTCTGATGCAACCCGAGGTCGAGGCATAGCTTTGCAAGCAGATCCCGCGAACCCCGCGTATGACAAGCGGTTCCACGACACACGCACACCACGTTATCGCCTTGCGGTTCCAGATTAAAGAGCGCATAGAAAGTTGCGACGCTGTAGATTGTCGCAGGGGGAAAATCAGTTTTGGCGGCGATATAGCGAAGAGTCTCAAGCGCCAGGTACTTGTGAGAACTTGCTGCTTGCACGTCTTCAAGAATGCCCAGCAATGCTCCCGCGCCGTCTCCGTGCTCGGCGATGGCCCGGTCTATGAGCAATTTCTCGCTTGCATTCAGGGGCTGTACATTGTGCTCCGGCATCCGAACCCTCCTACCAAAGTGCCAGGAACCTTCGTCTCGCTTTCGTTCAATTCATTCCGATTGCCACGTTATCCGGGACGACGAAGAACCTGCCCGGCGACGTTGCCAAGGGAATTCAGGTTGCACCGGTTGTCGCAGTAGATTTCGCCAAGCGAATCCTTCGTGCTGCTGCGCATGGACATGAAATCACAGGCCGAGCCTCAGCTCTTCCGGCAATCCTCGGGAAAAAGGAGAAGGGGCAAGAAAGCGCGGGTCAACAGAACATATTTCAGCGGGGCGCGCGCTGCCCTTTCCAGCATTCTGCAGCGAGATTTATCTCCCGAGAATCGTCCGCCCGGAACTTTGATCTGACCGGTGCCGGCTTGGATGTGCCTTTTATCACACACCGCCGTGACGCGGTTCAAACTGAGGTCTTGTTTCACCGCACACACAGCCGTCAAGGAGGCTCGTGTTGAATAGAAGGCTCGTGTTGAGAAAATTGAAGAGTTGAATGGAAAAACGTCATTCGCAATGAAATGCAAAAATAGCGGTCACTCACCTTTGTGCAGTTCGACGGAGACAAGAGCATCTGGCCTGTTGTCAGGGTGCCCGCTGACTTCGGCACAATTCCCAGTCACCGATCCTCGTAGAAAAAATGTGACCGGGTGCGTGAGATCAGCCGGTACCGCTGCGCCCGCATAGGGACTTACGCGAACATTCGCGTACAAATTGGAACCCTCTTCCTGATAAGAACCGGAGTACGTGTGCGCCGGGTCGCCACCTTCAATCTGCCCGTTGCGCAGCACGGCCACGCCATCTCCATTCGCCTCTCCTGATGTGAAATGCGCATACCAGATCCCTTCCATTTCGTTTCCTCCTTTCAGAAAGAATGCGAATCTGGCCAACCAGCATACTCCAAATTCAGAAATCCGCACCAGTCCTAAAATAATTTCGCTGATATTTACAGGCGGGATACGACATTTGTCTCAGAGAAAGCGGCTTGCAATCTCTCGTGATGTTTGTCACAAGCAATATTCGCCATGATGTGCTAACACCATGCCGTGCTCGGCTAGCTGCCGCGGCGGGAAGCAGTAGTTGAAAACCGATCGTGTGATGCTAAGTTGAATTGCCCACGCCTTACTGGCAGACTGTCGTAGCTCGGCGCTGCCCTGGGATCGCTCGTCTTCGCAGTCTCGCGGCGCCAGCCGCGACTGCGGCGCGGGGATCCTAAATCGGGCGCCGTCCCATAAACATGGGAGGTGCGCATGCCGAAGCCGAACGATTCGCTTTACATCTTGCTTGCACCGTGTGTCCTTCTCCTCGGAGCCCTGTTGCAACTTCTGATTGCGCGGAGCTCTGCCCGGGTCAAGGGCATTGTGGCGGCGGCGACGTGCATCCCCGCGCTGTTCAGCGTGATAAGCCTTCTGCCTCGCATACAGTCAGGAAATGTAATTGACATCAGCCTGTTTCCCTGGGATGGGCCTCTCGTCCTTGCCTTTCATATCGATGCGCTCAGCATCCTGTTCGCATTTATGGGCACTTGCCTTGGCGCGATTGTTCTCCTCTATTCGATCGCCTACATGGGGCGGGATAAAGCGGTCACTCGCTTCTACGCCACGATGTTAGTGTTCATCGGCGGATTCGTCGCTCTCGTCTATTGCGCCAATCTATTTTTCCTGTATGTGTGCTGGGAAGTCATCGGTCTGTGTTCCTTTAGCCTGGTGGGCTTTTGGTACCAGCAGCGCGAGGCCGTGTCGGGTGCCCGCAAGGTTCTGCTGATGACGCACCTGGCCGGCTACGGATTGTTGATTGCGATCCTCGTTCTCTATCACCGCGCGGGCACAGCTGTTTGGACCGACCCCAGCATCGCGCGCAACTTCTCTACCAGCGTGTTCCTCCTGATGCTTGTTGCGCTGGTTGCCAAGTCGGTGCAGGTTCCTCTGCACACCTGGATACCCGATGCCATGGCAGCGCCAACTCCGGTGAGCTCTCTGCTCCACGCTGCCTGTTACGTCACTGCCGGTGTCTATCTTGCCGCGCGTATTCATAGCTTCGCGACATGGCCCCCTGCATGGAACTTGATACTGGTTTCCATTGCCTCGGTCACCATGATGGTCGGTGTCATGTACGCCCTTGTGCAGAGCGATTTGAAACGCATGCTGGCCTTCTCCACCGTGAGCCAGATCGGCTTCATGCTGCTGGGAATTGGCATCGGCACTCCGCTTGGAATTATGGCGGGACTTCTGCACTGCCTCAATCACGGATTCTTCAAGGGCGGCCTGTTTCTGAATGCGGGCGCGGTGCAGCACGCGGCTGGAACACGAGATATGAACTGCCTGGGTGGACTGGCCTCGCGCATGCCTCGCACAACGCTCTGTTGGCTTGTCGGCGTGGGGAACATGGCCGGAATCCCGCTCATGAGTGGCTTCGTCAGCAAGTGGATGCTGTATGCTGCCGCAATTCAGGCGGGATGGGCAGCTCCCGCTGTGATTGCCTGGATCGCAAGCCTTGGAACCGTGTTCATGTGCGCGAAGGCGACCAGCGCGGTATTCCTGGGGCCGCCGTCTGAAGCCGCGCAGGATGCGCACGAAGCCGCGCCGGGCATGCAGTGGGCCATGGGGTTGATGGCTTTCGGAAGTATCGTTCTCGGCGTGGCGCCGCAGATCGCCTACGTCTGCTTCTTCCATCCAATGTTCAGCGCCATTGGACTTGATACATCGTTGCGCATTACGTGGCTTGGTATGTTCGGCGGGGCGGGAACGTTCTCTACGGCCGGTGGACTCGTACTCGCCATTATCTCGTTCATGCTGGGCACAGCCATATTCGCGGTGGCCCGGGTTTCGAGTGGTTCCCGCGTCAGCACTACGGCTGCCGGATCTGCAGGCATTCTCCTCGGCGGTCCCGGCGATGTGTTCACTGGCGGCGAACCGTTGTGGGAGCACGATAGGCTCTCTGCCGCCGACTTCTCGCACATCTTCGAACAGAACTGGAGAACGTTCTTCCGCTGGTCAAACGTGGACAAGGCTTACGCATACATTTTTCAGCAATTGAGTTCAGCTATGCGAACGCTCGCGCTCCCGGTGGCCTGGCTGGAGCAGCACGCACTCCAGGGAATTCTGGTTATCTCTGCCGCGATGATCTTCGCTGGCTTCTGGTTGGGCAAGGCCCCGACTATCCCCGCCACGCTCTCCACCACGCCGATGCCGGCGCTGCTCATCGGTGCGATCTGTATCGCCGCAGTGTCACTAGTGTGTGTCGCGGCGACAACCAATGAGAACAGGTTCCTTCCAATGCAACTGGCTCTGCCCTCAATCTTCGCGGTTGCCGGGTGCATGACAGGAGTCGAGTCACTTCGCTTTGGGTTGCTTGAAACAGCGGGGCTGCTGAGCATCGTGCCAGTGTGGAAGGCTGCAGGTTCGCGCTCATCGCGTCTCATATATGTGGCGATCGTTGTGCTTTCCGGGATTTGCGTGGCGTCGTCGCAACTGTTGCCCAGACCAGATCAATTGGGCTGGAGCCGCGCGCTTCTGCTGACCGGGGTTTGCATCAAGTTCGCCGCGATTCCGTTCTTGTTCTGGCTGCTTCGCCTCGCTGATGAACTTCCCGCCGTTGTACTTGGTTGCATACTCGCCGTCATCGACATTGCAGCCTTAGGCGAACTCCTGCTGCGCGCACAGATTGACCCATCGCCGTTTTCTCCGGCCGGACCATGGATACTTATCGCTCTCCTCACCAGCCTGACGGCCGCCGTACTGATGCTTGCGCAACGCAGCGTCAAACGCCTGCTGGTGCTTTCCAGCATTGAAGACTTTGGCTTCCTGCTCCTCGGCGTTGCTTCGATAAGCAGAGTCGGACCGGATGGCGTAATCCTCGCGGCCGCATCGCATGCTCTGGGAAAGAGTCTGCTCTTCATTACCATTGCTTCTCCTGAGCATGATGGGGCGTTCGCTCGCGGAGATGTGGGATTGGCCAAGCGCTATCCCTTCAGCGCATTCGGGTTCCTGATGGGAATGTTGACACTGCTCGGTATTCCTCCGATGCTCGGGTTTGCCGGCCGCTGGAAACTCTACGAGACAGCCCTTACGATTCATCCAGTATTGCTGGCAGGGTTCGTACTTGCATCGATGCTGGCGCTCATTGCGTATGTCATTGCGTTCACAAGTCTGTGGTGGGGAATTCCGTCGTACGATGAAAAACACATCACCGCGGTCGATGCAACCGAACGGTACTTTCCTCATTTAATCCACGAGTCAACGATTTTGAAGGCCGTCATCCTGTTGCTCTTTGTGAGCATCCTTGGTGCCGGTCTCTGGCCTAACCTCGTTGTCCAGGCGTTTCAAGGGGGGCAGCCATGAGGCTTTGGAATCGCTTGCTCTGCGCCTGCCGCCGTCGCAGCCCGTGGATCTTTCATATGAATTCGGGCAGTTGTAACGGATGCGACATTGAACTGATTGCTTCGCTCACGCCACGCTATGATGCGGAACAGCTCGGAGTGTTGTTGCAGGGAAGCCCGCGCCACGCCGACATCCTGTGCGTAACGGGTCCGGTGACACGCACATCCGCACCTGCCATTCACACC
>Ga0187890_10003567_pt1 | contig 10716 bp, 9 predicted proteins | sample June2016WEW_21_1_FD_133005 | JGI IMG/M metagenome (GOLD analysis project Ga0187890, IMG submission 133005) | Peatland microbial communities from SPRUCE experiment site at the Marcell Experimental Forest, Minnesota, USA - June2016WEW_21_10 | ecosystem: Environmental > Terrestrial > Soil >...
GAACACGGAAACGGTAACGGCTCTCAGGCGGACGCGGCGCCTGCAATCAATGCGATGGTGCAATACACCAAGGATTTTTCATTCGAGAATCCGAATGCGCCGCGCTCGCTTGGGCCGCAAGAGAAACCACCGAATATTTCGATCCAGGTCAATGTCAACGCGCGGCAAGTGGCGGAAACCGATTTCGAGGTGAATATTTTACTCGAAGGATCGGCAGGCGAAGGCGCGGGTGTCTTGTTCAAATTCGAGCTTGACTACGCGGGTCTGTTCCGGCTGCAGAACATTCCCCCAAGCGACATGCATCCGGTCGTCATGATCGAGTGCCCGCGCCTGTTGTTTCCCTTCGCGCGCCAAATTATCGCCGAGGCCGTCCGCAGCGGTGGCTTTCCGCCGCTTTACATCGATCCGATCGATTTCGCGGCGCTTTACCGCAAGCGTCTCAGTGAGGCTGCAGCCGCGGCGCAGGCCCCAGCCAGTTGAGCTAGCCCGGCAAGACACGGGAGAGAAGCTGGCTCTGCACGGCCCGCAGATCGCAGGCGCCGTAGGTCGCGTGCGGAGCGCCTTGCAGCCTTGTCGCGGCGTAAGCCTCGGCAAGGGATCCGTTTGCTTCATGTAGGGCGGCAAGAGCAGCAAGCCGGGCGAGCTTTTCCGCGATACTGCGCGCATGGCTCTCGCAATCTTGGTCAGCGAGGCTTTGCTTGATTACAATGGCAGCGGCTTTTCCGGGAGCGCCGCCCGCTTGAGCAAGATCACCGATCATGGTTTCCGCCCTTTCGCGATCGCGGCGCAGGACGCGGAGAACGTCGAGCGCCACGACGGTCCCTGATCCTTCCCAAATCGCGTTCAGCGGCGCCTCGCGATAGAGCCGCGCCATCGGCAAATCCTCGACATAGCCATTGCCGCCGAGGCATTCGAGCGTCTCATAAATGAACGAAGGCGCCAATTTCGTCACGAGATATTTGATGGCGGGAGTCATCAGCCGCGCATAGGCGGCTTCGGCCTCATCGTATTGCGCCAGGTCGAAGGCGCGGGTCAGGCGGAACACCAGCGCCGTGTTTGCTTCGCACTCCAAAGCGAGATCGGAGAGCACCGCCCGCATCGCCGGCTGATCGGCAAGAAGACGTCCAAACACCGAACGATGTCTTGCATGATGCACCGCTTGCGCCAGCCCGAACCGCATTTGGCCGGCACTCGCGACTGCGCAATCGAGCCGCGTCCATTGCACCATCGCGAGGATGGTGCGCACGCCTTCTCCTTCAGTACCCAATCGTTCGGCATGGGCCGCGTGGAACTCGACCTCGGCCGACGCGTTGGAGCGATTGCCGAGCTTATCCTTGAGGCGTTGAAAGCGGAGCGCGTTGACACTTCCATCCGGGCGAAACCTCGGCATCAGGAACGCTGTAAGACCGGCTTTTGCCTGTGCGAGCACAACAAAGGCATCCGACATCGGCGCCGACAAAAACCATTTGTGACCGGAAATTTCATAATGCCCGTCGCAAGCCCGCGCTTCGCTAATAATGGCGCGCACATCCGTGCCGCCCTGACGTTCCGTCATGCCCATGCCGAGCGTAACTGCCCCCTTCTCGAACCAGGGCTTCATTGCGCCATCATAGTCGCGGGAGACAAGATGCGGCAGCCAGGCGGAGTAGACGTCCGGCGAAGCGGCGAGCGCGGCGACGCTGGCGCTGGTCATGGTGGTTGGACAAAGATGCCCGGCTTCGATCTGAGTCGCCATATAGAGCCGCGCGGCGCGTTCGCTGACTTGGCTTCCGGCTGGCTCATCAGGAGCGGACGCCGGGCAATGTAGGCCCGCGGCCATGCTTTTTTGCACCAAGGTATGATAGGCGGGATGGAACTCCACAAAGTCGTTGCGAGTGCCGGTTGCGTCGACGATCCGCAGGCGGGGCGGGTTTTCATTGGCAAGTCTGCCAAGCCGGATCGTTTCAGCGGAACCAAAATCCTTACCGAAAGCGGATAAACCGGCCGTCTCTTGATTGACACCCGCGCGCGACAGCGCTTCGCGCAGCACAAGATCCCTTGCGAAGAGATCGATATTTTCGAAGGGCGGCGTTTGATTGAAGGAGGCCGCCTCGAACCCCCCTGCGGCAGAAGCCCCGGATTTTGTGTTAGGTCCAAGGGAATTGTTGCACAGATGATTTTGCAGCGGATTCTCCCACAATCACTTGTCCTGCCTCACAACCGATAGGGTTATAAAATCGTGTTCTCGCTCTTTTCTCTAACGGGCATACTCAATTTCCACTCGGTATAGTTTGTTGGAAGTTGCGGCTTGTAGTTGGCCGACGGCTCAGCTCGACGGGTCAGCACGCCGGAGTAGATTTTCGCACCTTCGGGAATTTCACGGGTGACAGCCGGCCAAATCCTCCAAAGCCCAGTGCGGGACTCATGCATCGTACCCAGAGGATTGCCGGTGATACCGTCCCGCCAACCTGCTTTCAGCCTCAAGTCGTGTTTTTCGGCATTCTCCAGCATCCATATGAGAGTGATGTTGGACAGGTCTCGCTCCTGATACCAACCGCCCACATCCGAATGCACACCCGCGAACCAAACCTGCTGGACGTTCTGATGGGGCGTGAGAGCCGTCTCGTCCCATATGCTGACGGAGAACTTTTTCCGCTTCTCATCGATGGCAATGGCCTGGTAGGCGTTGGGCACATCCTCATTCAGCCGGTCATCGAAAAATTGTCTGCCATAAAACAAGCCGAGGGAACCGACTGTATCCCACACGCCGATGAAATGAGGCTTGCATTCATTGCAATAGGTTTTTTTGAACCCGTTCGCGATCGCATCGTTTCCCCGAGTGTTATAGATTTTGCTGGCATAGGGAATCAGATTGCTGCTGCCTTTTTGCAGAAGGCCGACTTTGTGCAGCATGCCCGCCAAGCACCGCACCGCGAAAGCGCCACGGCTGAAACCAAACAAATAAAGAGTATCCTCCGGTTCGAATCTATCCATAAGATAAGAATAGGCGTCTTCGATGTTTTCGGTTAGGCCAACGCCAAACGCCTTGCCCAGGATTATGCCGATTTCTTTGCCCAATGTGCGGCCAAATACGCTGAAAGTTCCGACGCCGGGATCGTAAAACGCGATTTGGTCTTTGTCCCGCACAACGAGTTCATACATCCTCTCAACATTCGTATCATTCTCGCCATATTCATTGCCAGTTCCGTCGATGCACACCACGATATTTTTGCCCATGGCCGTTACCCCCGCGGAATGGCCCGCTTAATGCTAAAAATTGCGAAGTGAACGTCGCTGGCCGAGAAACCTACGCCGACTATACGGTTTTTGGAAGTAAGCCTCCCTGCCAGCAGCAAACAGCATCCCTTCTTTCGTCTATTCACCTGCCAGCCGCAAATTCGCCCCGATGGCATCGCGCTTACGCAAATACGCTTCGATGTGGCCAATATAGTCCCGCGTGACGGGCACGGTTTCGAGCTTTTTGGAGAGCTGAATCTGGAAAACGACAAATCCCTCGCGCCGGAACGCGCATTCGCACCCGGCAAGATAGAGCTCCCACATGCGGCAGAAGCGAGCCCCGCGGCTGGCCTCAATCTCCGCTCGCCGCGCCTGGAACCTCTCATGCCAGGCTTTGAGCGTTTCGGCATAATGAAGCCGTAAGATCTCGACGTCGGTGACGAAGAGACCGGTGCGTTCGATCGATGGCATGATTTCGGAGAGGGCGGGCATATAGCCGCCGGGGAAAATATGTTTTGCGACCCATGGATTGGTGGGCCACGGCCCATCCGCCCGGCCGATGGTGTGAATGAGAGCAATCCCATCCTCATCGAGCAATTGCGCGACCTTCCGGAAAAACATATCGTAATGGGCAAGGCCGACATGTTCGAACATGCCAACCGAAACGATGCGGTCGAAGCGCCCTTCGAGGGTACGGTAATCACTAAACCGGAAATCGGTTGCCCCTGAGAGGCCGAGTTCTACGGCGCCAGAGCGGGCGACGCCAAGCTGGGTTTGCGAAAGCGTGACGCCGGTTACACTCGCGCCGCAAAACCGCGCCAGATAAATGGCCATCCCACCAAATCCGCAGCCGATATCGAGCACGCTGTGGCCAGGCTCGATCAAAAGTTTCGCCGCGATATGGCGTTTCTTGGCGAGCTGCGCGTTTTCGAGGTTTTGGCCCTCACGCTCGAAATAAGCGCAGGAATATTGTAGCCCGGAGTCCAGAAACTTTCTGTAGAAGGCGGCGTCGAAATCGTAATGATGGGCGACGTTGCGCCTTGCCCGCAGCAGGCCGTTGGGGAGCGTGAGCCGGCACAGCGCACCGCGCGCCCTTTCCACCAGGCGCAACCAGCGCGAGCCGCCAGGCTGCCACAGATTGGCGGCACTCAGCATCAACACATCGAAGAGCGTGCCTTTGGTCACTTCGATGCGGCCATTCATATAGAGTTCGCCGAATTGAAGTTCGGGGTCGGCCATGAGCTGGAAAACTGCGCTCATGTCGTTGAAACGCAGGCCCAGCTTGCTTCCTGAGCCGTCGCCTACGGTGAATATGTATCCGTTCGCTGTCTCGATTTCGATAGATCCGGTCTTGATCAAACCTGCTAAAAAAGGCTTCAGCAATTTGCTCATCGGTGTTGCCTCGACAAAGCTTCCTCCCAGAGCCAAGCCAAAGGTTTGCCGCCGCTTATCTGCGCTCGGGGCTTCACGAGCTCAGCGCCCCTTGCAACCTCGTCCCCTAAAACAGAATTCACGGAACGATTTTCACCAAAGTGGTGTTTCGCCCTCGGCTAGCTTCGGAGTGGTAAACGGCGTTGAAACGAGATCGTTCACTCGCGCTCGTGCAGCAGCCGAAACTAAGGGAGAAGATGACGACGAGACGTTCTGGCGTATTGATGGACTCGGCAGTGCTCGGCGCGGTGCTCATCGCGAGCGAGCCCGCTGTGGCGTTCAGGGGCAGTGCGGGGTGGCCGGTGCCGTGCGGAAACCAAGAGGCCGGTGAAAACCCGCCTGCTTGATCATCCGGCATCCGCCGGCGCGAGAGGTTTTTGCAAAACCACGGATAGGCGTGCACGGGGTTTTGTCATGCAGCAATCCAGCGCGGTTAAGGCCAGAAATCCGCTTGATGCTAGCCGTCTTGCCCTGTGGCAAGCTCGTCCCGCAATAAAAATAATGGAACGATTTCACCAAAGTGGTGTTTCGCCCTCGGTTGTTATTGGACTCATAAATGGCGTTGTAGGGAAATTGTTCATTCGCCATTTAGGCATGGTCGCCATGGTGACAAAATTGGATAGGAGATCGGTATGAAACGCTTGGGTGTTTTAATGGCGGCGGCCGCGCTAGGCGCGGCACTGTTAGCGAGCGCACCTGCTGAGGCGCGTTGGGGCGGCGGCGGCTGGCATGGCGGCGGCTTCCACGGCGGCGGCTGGGGTGGCCGTGGCTTCGCCGGCGGCTGGGGCCGCGGCTATGGCGGCTGGGGCCGCGGCTATGGCGGCTGGGGCCGCGGCTATGGCGGCTGGGGCTACGGGGGCTGGGGCCTGGCGGGCCTCGGACTAGGCCTTGGGCTGGCCGGGTTGAATTACGGTTCGGACTACCCTTATTACGGCTACGGCTATCCTGGCTATGCCTCTGGCTACAGCTATCCTGGCTATGCCTCTGGCTACGGGTATCCTGGCTACGGCTATGCCGCGGCGCCTCTCGTGACGGGCAGGAGCGTGGCAATCGGTGGGATGGGAGGCTATTGCTCGACACCTGTCAAGACATGTGAACTTTATCAGGCGTCCTATATCGGCAACGGCTGTTCCTGCCGGGTTCCGGGCGGACACGCACGGGGTTCGGTGACACACTGACTGCCACGGCTTGAAGGCACAGCTTCGGTAAAATTACGGCCGGGATTTCCCGGCCGTAATTTTTTAGGAGGTTCCAAATAGCTGTGGCGCCTGGAGCATGTTCCGAAAAACTTGCCCGGCTTTTTCGATTCCGACAGGCTCCAACTCTTTGACTCTGAGCGCTTCCTTATCGGTCCGATGATTCCACCTGATCGATAAGGAAGCGCTCTAGCCGGGCTCACGTCTCCAGTGCCGGGGACCGCCGGAACTGTCTCATACGAATTTGCTCAGCCAGCGCCGGACTTGCGTGAAACTGATCCGCCTGCCCGGCGTTATGGGCTTATAACCGTAAACTGAGGTGTTTCACGCCCGATCGTCGCTCACCTTATGACATGCACGTTTGAATGGAATGTTTGGCATGCAGGTTGTTTGCCCGTTTAAAGTGAGATCGTCCGTTCATACTCAGCCGGGAGCGGAAAATACGGCCAACAACAAAGGGAGAACGTGATGAACCGCACAGCAGCAGCATATTTGGTTTCGGCCGCCGTGTGCGCGGGATTGCTAGTGAACAGTCCCTCTTGGGCTCAAGCAATGGACGGCCGCAGTGGACGATACGCCTCCGACAGCTATCCTTACGGGTACTTCTGCTTAACATACCCGACTTACCCAACCCCAACGCCTCCGAGTGTTTTCTCCGGCGATTACGGATGCCCTTCCAGGAACATCTACCACGCCAACCTTCGAACTTCTCGTCTGTTCATTCCCGGCGCACCCGGCGCCTATGACGCATACTACTATGACTGGACCGATCCGCTTGATCACGTGACCTCGCCGTTTGTGGTCCTAACCTGGCCGATAAAGGCATTGTCTACGCCAGTCGTAGAAGTGGAGCCGGTTCCCTTGGCGATCGGCCGCAGCATCGCTACGGGCCAAATGGGAAAACTGTGCGCGACGCCGGTTAAGATCTGCGAGCTATCTCACGCGTCCGACGTTGGGAACGGCTGTTCCTGCCGGGTGCCCGGTGGGCGTGCGCGGGGTTCGGTGACACCCTGATGATGAGTCTTAGCGACAGTCGTTGACTGATAGTGCGGCCGGGTTCTCCCGGCTCTCTTTTTTGAAATTTTTCAATTGCTTGTCCGCTCGCCCCGCACATAGCCTCTATCCAGAATCACATGAAGACCGATGTGAGGTTTCGTTGCGAGGTTCGGGCGGCTACGCCGAATCATTGGGCTGATACCAGCGGGCAGCTCACCAAAAAAATTTGAATTCATGAAACTGTAATCCCTTCTTCCGGATTTTGTCGTATTAGTGTCATAATCCCCGATGCAGGCGATACCACTTGATAATCGAGCAAGCCGCCTGCAGAGGGGACTCACTAGGAGACATGCGGATGAAACGCTTTAGCTCCTTAACTGCTGCCGCAGCCCTGGGCTTGGTAATGATATCGACCGGTCCGGCCTTGGCGTTTGACGGCCAATTCACCCCTCCAATGCTTGTGCCTTTTCCCAGGACGCCTCTAAGCTCGTGCTTAGTCATGGAGAACGAAGGCTATCCGAACCCCGGTGGAAGCGGCTGTGGCTATCTCAGAGCTGGTTCCCCCCTTGATTATTCCACCGAGTGGAATCCGCCGGCGCTTTGGTCAGGCCGGAGTGTTGCAACCGGCCAGTAGGGAATGCTGTGCTCGACCGCCGTGACGGTTTGTGAACTTCGCCACGACTCGTTTTTTGGCCACGGTTGCTCCTGCAGGACCGTGGATGGCCGCGCGCCGGGTACCGTAACGCCGTGATCAGTCCGGCGCAAAAGCAGCCTTCAACAAAGCCGCGGCCGGGCCAAAACTCGGCCGCATTTTGACAAATTCTCAAACGCCGAAATACTCTTGGTACCAGGCTACAAAACTTTTAACTCCATCTTTTAGCGGGGTTTTCGGCCTAAACCCCGTTAAGCGTGAGAGCAGCGCGGTATCGGCAAAAGTGACGGGAACGTCGCCTTGCTGCATATCCATGAAATTGCACTTGGCCCGCAATCCGGTCGCGGCCTCGATGGCGGCGACGAAATCCATGAGGGCGATGGGCGTCTCGTTCCCGATATTGACGACGCGCCAGGGCGCCACGGGTGAAAGACTGTCGCCCGCCATGAGCGGCGCTCGCCCCTCGACCTGTGGCGGCGCTTGGCTGGCGAGCCGGGACATCGCTTCGATGAGATCACCGATGTAAGTGAAATCCCGGGTCATTTTCCCATGATTGTAAATATCGATGGGACGGCCTCCGAACAGCGCGGCCGAGAATTTGAAAAGCGCCATGTCCGGGCGGCCCCAGGGGCCGTACACCGTAAAAAACCGTAACATTGTAATCGGGATCTTGAAGAGATGGCTGTAGGCGTGCGCCATCTCCTCATTCGCCTTTTTCGAGGCGGCGTAGAGCGTCAAGGGATGATCGGCTCGGTCGGTCTCGTGAAACGGAACCTTCGCATTGGCACCATAGACGGATGAAGTCGACGCCATCAGCGCATGCGCCGGCGGCGCGTGGCGCATCAATTCTAGGAGATTGAAGGTTCCGGTCAGATTGGCGTCGACATAGGCGCGCGGATTGTCGAGGCTGTAGCGCACCCCTGCCTGCGCGGCGAAATGGCAGACCACATCGAAGCCGTCGCCATAAATCCTTTGCAGCGCCGCGAAATCTTCGAGCATCGCCTCATGGCCGGAAAACCTTGGCCTTTCCTGCAATATCTCGTGGCGGCGCAACTTGAGGTTGCGGTCGTAATAAGGCGTAAATCCATCGATGCCTACGACCTCATGACCTTCGTCGAGAAGACGGCGGGCCATGTGAAAACCGATAAAGCCGGCGCTGCCGGTGACAAGAAGACGCATTGTTCGCACGATCACGGAGAAGGGGTTTGACGGCCCACGGGAACCTCGTTAAAGCCTTGGTCATGCACAGTATATAAACCAGGTAGCATAATTACCCTGCTCCTGTCATATTGAGGGCGCCCGCCGAAAGCTTCCGGCGTTCGCCAGATGTTAAAGAGGCAAAAGGAATAAACCGGCCTTTTTAAAATCACGCTGCCGCGCGCGGGCTCGCGTCCGTTTATGCTGCTGCCGCGACCGGAGTATCGGAGACTGTTCAAGATGTCCTATTCGCACTTCTTCGATGATGCGATTTTAAAGTTGAAGGGGGAACGCCGCTACCGGGTCTTCGCCGACATCGAGCGGGACGCGAAGGCATTTCCGCGCGCGCTGTGGCACGGACCCGAGCGCATCGAAGAAGTCGTGATTTGGTGTTCTAATGATTATCTCTGCATGGGCCGGCATCCGGAGGTGATCGATGCGATGAGAGCGGCCGCCGCCCGGCATGGCGTTGGTTCCGGCGGCACGCGCAATATTTCGGGCACCAATCATCCCCTCGTCGCGCTCGAAGCCGAATTGGCGGGCCTGCATGGCAAGGAGGCGGCGCTTGCCTTTACGTCCGGCTGGATTTCCAATCTGGCGGCGATTTCCACAATCGGCGATCTTTTGCCCAATTGCCTCATCCTTTCAGATGAGTTCAACCACAATTCGATGATCGAAGGCATCCGCCGCTCCAAGGCGCAGCGGCAAATTTTCCGCCATAACGATCTCGCCCATCTCGAAGAGCTTTTGGGCACGGCTGGGCACGAGCGCGCCAAGCTGATCGTCTTCGAAAGTCTCTATTCGATGCATGGTGACATCGCCCCGGTCGCCGAGATCGCCGATTTGGCGCGACGTTACAACGCCATGACCTATATGGACGAGGTGCATGCGGTCGGTCTCTACGGCCCACATGGCGGCGGCATCGCCGAGCGCGATGGCGTCATGGACCAAATCGACGTCATCGAAGGAACGCTCGCCAAGGGATTTGGCACGCTTGGCGGCTATATCGCCGCAAAGGCTCCGATCATCGATGCCGTGCGTTCGCACGCCCCCGCCTTCATTTTCACCACGGCGCTGCCTCCGGCGCTCGCCGCCGCCGCGACAACTGCCGTGCGCATCTTGAAACAAAAGCAAGGCCAAGAGCTTCGCGCGCAGCATCATCGCCAATCGATGCTCACCAAACATGCGTTGAGCGCGGCGGGCCTGCCGGTGATGCCCAACCCGTCCCATATCGTGCCGGTGCATGTCGGCGACGCCGAACTCTGCAAGCGCGCGACCGACCTGCTGCTCGAACGCCACGCGATCTATATCCAGCCGATCAATTATCCGACGGTCGCCAAGGGCGAAGAGCGTTTGCGCATTACGCCAAGCCCCTTGCACACGGATGTGCTGATCGTGCAACTCGTGGAAAGCATGGTCGATGTTTGGCAGACGCTGAAATTGCCCTTCGTCGAGCCGGCCAAAATCCTCGATTTCAAACGCGAGAGCGACGCGCGCTGCACCTTCCCGGAGTTCAAGCGCGCCGCAGAATAGGCCTGGCTTTGGCTTAGGCTCCACAAAAGCATTGCTGTCTCGCATGCTGGAGAGCTGCCATGCGTCCCCTCACGATTTTTCTCAGCCGGTTCATTGGGCTCTTCACCCTTGTGCTTGCCTTGGCGATGGCTCTGCACCAGGCGTCTTTTATCGAGATCGCAGACCGGATGGTTCACGACGGTCCACTGCTCTTTATCGTCGGGTTGATCGTCCTGGCCATTGGTCTTGCCATGGTCCTCTCCCATAACATTTGGTCGGGCGGCGCCTTGCCGGTCGTCATCACGCTGTTTGGCTGGATCCAGCTGATTCGCGGGCTCATCTTCCTTCTGGCACCCCCGGACGCCTTGGCCTCTCTTTTTGAAAAAATGAATTTCGAGAAGTTCTTGCCCTTTGTGACCGCAATCGCTTTCGTCCTCGGTCTCTATCTGACCGTCATGGGATTCCGCCAAGCGCGGCCGTGAGAGCACACTTCTCTCAGCCTCTCGCCGCGTGCTA
>Ga0187890_10003569_pt1 | contig 10714 bp, 7 predicted proteins | sample June2016WEW_21_1_FD_133005 | JGI IMG/M metagenome (GOLD analysis project Ga0187890, IMG submission 133005) | Peatland microbial communities from SPRUCE experiment site at the Marcell Experimental Forest, Minnesota, USA - June2016WEW_21_10 | ecosystem: Environmental > Terrestrial > Soil >...
AAGGCGGGCTAGGGTTCGTGGTTTCCCACTCTAGCCGCAAGAACAAGAACGCGGCGAGGATGGGGCACCCGGCATGGTGTCGTAGCGCCTTTCGTTGGCGATGTACATGGCGTTCTCCTTGTGGGCAAGGCTGGCTCGGGTTCGTGGTATCCCACCCTAGCCGCAAGAACAAGAACGCGGCGAGGATGGGGCACCCGACGACAGTTATTGGGCACCCGGCTCTTGTATCCCAGGTCCCAACATCGGGATCTCCACCCCACGGACGAAGACCTGTCCGTGGGGGCCCCAGACCTGGGGCACCCATGGTTGGCGAGTTAGCTTAAGATTCCCTTGACAGTGACTTCCTTGCGGCCGTCGGTGGGAGGTGGTACGACGTTTCCATTGATTGACGAGCCATCTACTGTGAGCGCGATCTTGTTGCCTTCGCCCTTGCGCTCGATGGATATCTTGTAAGTCACTCCGCGATAAATGCGAGTGGCTGTGAAGCCCGGCCACGCCTTTGGAATTACCGGAGCAATCTCAAGACCTTCCAGCGAGGTGCGAATGCCGAGGATCCACTGCACGATGGCGTAGTAGTTCCAGGCCGCCGTGCCAGTGAGCCAGGAGTTCTTGGCCTCGCCGAAGCTGGGCGCATCTTTGCCCGCAATCATCTGCGCATAGACGTAGGGCTCGCAGCGATGCAGGTCGCTGATTTCTTCGCGCGCCGAGGGGTTGATGCGGCTGTAGTAGTCGTGGGCAAGGTCGCCGTGACCGATGCGCGTCTCGCCGATCATGATCCAGGGATTGACGTGACAGAAGATGCCCGCGTTCTCCTTATATCCCGGCGGATAGGAGGAGATTTCGCCCATCTCAATGTAGTAATGGGTGTATGCCGGCTGCTGTACAACGATGCCGTGCTTGGTGGCCAGATGCTTGCCGACATTGGCGAGGGCGCTTGCAGCCTTGCCATCTTCCAGACCGATACCGGCCAGCGTACAGTAGCCGTTGGACTCGATGAAGATCTTGCCTTCTTCACATTCTTTCGAGCCGATCTTGCCGCCGAAGTCGTTGTAGGCGCGCAGGAACCATTCCCCATCCCAGCCATGCTTGAGAATCACCGACTGCATCTTGGCCGCTTCGGCCAGGTAAGTTGCCGCTTCGTCCCCGAGCTTGCGGCGCTTGGCAATGGCGGCGAGTTCGCGGCCAGCGTGAACAAAAAGGCCGGCGATGAAGACAGACTCGGCGACCTTGCCCTCCTTGTTAGTCGTGGTCTGGAAGCTCTGACCGGGTGTGTCGGAGAAGCAATTCAGATTGAGGCAGTCGTTCCAATCGGCACGGCCAATGAGCGGCAGGCCATGCGGCCCAAGGCGGGCCAGCGTGTAATTGAAGCTGCGCTGCAAGTGGTCGTAGAGCGGCTTTTCAGAACCCGGCTCATTGTCGTACTGGACCGGTTCGTCGAGGATGCTCCAGTCGCCGGTCTCCTTGAGATAAGCCGAGACGCCGATGATAAGCCAGTGCGGATCGTCGTTGAAGCCGCCGCCAATGTCGTTGTTGCCGCGCTTGGTGAGCGGCTGATATTGGTGATAGGCTCCGCCGGTGGGCAACTGCGTGGCAGCCAGGTCGAGGATGCGCTCACGGGCACGCGCCGGGGCCATGTGAACAAAGCCGAGCAGGTCTTGATTGGAATCGCGGAAGCCTAGACCACGGCCAATGCCCGATTCATAAAACGACGCCGAGCGCGACATGTTGAAGGTCGCCATGCATTGGTAGGCGTTCCATATATTGACCATGCGGTTGGTGTGAACGTCGGGCGTTGTGACCTGGAAGATGCCGAGCAGGCTCTCCCAATATGTGCGCAGCTTTTCGAAGGCGGCATCGGCGGTCTTTGGGTCGAGATACTTGGCGATGGTCGGTTTTACGAGCTTCTTGTTGATGGTCTGCGAACCGGGAGGATCGAACTTTTCGGCTACGGGGTTTTCATGGTAGCCAAGCACGAAGACGATCTGCCGCGTCTCTCCGGGCGCGAGTTCGAGCTTGACCTGATGCGCGCCGATGGGCGACCAGCCGTGAGCAATTGAGTTAGTGAGCTGGCCGGCTTCTACTGTCGCGGGCTTGTCCCAACTGCGGTAGCGGCCGAGGAAGGACTCGCGCTGGGTGTCAAATCCAGCGTCTTTCTCTGAGCAGGCAAAGTAAGCAAAGTGATTGCGGCGCTCGCGGTACTCAGTCTTGTGATAGATCACGCCGTCTTCTACTTCCACCTGGCCGGTGTTGAAGTTGCGCTGGAAGTTGGTGGCGTCGTCCTGAGCATCCCACAGGCAAAACTCGATTGAGGAGAAGGCAGAGATGGAAGCCTTTGTGGATCGCTTGTTGGTGACGGTGAGCTGCCAGATTTCGAGATTCTCGTCGAGAGGAACAAAGTAGCGGGTATGAGCCCCGATGCCGCTGTAAGTGGACCCGATCACTGTGTAGCCCATGCCGTGGCGGCAGGAATAGTCTTTGAGGTCGTGGCGGGTGGGCTGCCAGGAGGGAGACCAGAACTCCTTGGACTCATCGTCGCGCAGGTAAATGTAGCGGCCACCGAAGTCCATGGGCACGTTGTTGTAGCGGTACCGGGTGAGCCGGCGTAGACGTGCATCGCGATAAAACGAGTAGCCGCCCGCGGTGTTGGAAATGATTCCGAAATAAGCCTGGCAGCCTAAGTAATTGATCCAGGGTAAGGGCGTATCGGGTTGCGTTATCACGTATTCGCGATTTAAGTCGTCAAAATATCCGAACTTCATCCGGCTGGCTCCCTTAGAGAAACGTGGGGCCAGTATATCCTTCCGCACAACCCTCCATCAAACGACGGCAGCATCCGGTGACTGCATCGTCAAACGATTTTCCAGAGGGTTGCGAGATGCCTGTGAACTTGAGCCCGGAGTTTGAGCATCCGGAACCTCGAGAACGCAACGAGTGGTAGGCCTTAGGTAGCACAAAACAAAGAAAACGCTTTCATTAAACGCACGAGATGCATGAAAACGTTGCCAAGGCTCCGATGGATGTGAGAGAATTTGGCGTTTTTGAATCGATCCTTTGTGCGGCCGCGAACGACACGCAGAGATGGCAAGGCCAATGGTTTTTCACTCCAGGTACGTGCACGCGATTCAAAAATCGATTCAGTCTGTCGTTCTGGCCGGGTTTGTCTTGTGCTCAGGCGGCTATGCGCAAAGGGCCCAGACCATACCGTGGGCGATCAAGGTTGACCAGGTGGGTTACCCGCTCAACGGTCCAAAAGTTGCCATGATCAGCGCACTTGGAACCTCCTTTAAAGTCCTGCGTTCCAACGACAATTCATCCGTTTTTCAGGGAAAGCTGACTTCGGCAGTAAGGCAATCTGGACCCAGGATTCAGCGGGTGAACTGCGGTAATCGACGTCTGACCCGGCTGCGTGTGCCACAAATCACAATTTGGCCTTGCGCACTCGTTATAATGTTGATTTAGACCTTTGGAAAATCGTTTTACCTCTCTTGCCGAAAGCGGAGAGAAGATGCCGGTGGGTATCGAGGAGTGGAATGCTGCACCTTCACGTAATTGACATGGTTATTATCGTGGCCTACCTGCTGAGCACGGTGTTCATAGGCTACTGGGTTTCAAAGCGCGCGTCGCAGAGCATGCAGAACTACTTTCTCGGCGGCAATTCAATGCCCTGGTATATGCTGGGCATCTCGAACGCCTCGGGGATGTTCGACATCAGCGGCACCATGCTGCTGGTCTACTGGATGTTCGTGTACGGCCTCAAGAGCGTTTGGATCCCCTGGCTCTGGCCCACCTTTAACCAGATCTTTCTGATGGTCTATCTCTCTTCGTGGCTGCGCCGCTCTAAAGTCATGACGGGCGCCGAGTGGATCAAGACGCGTTTCGGAACCGGCCGCGGGGCGCAGCTCTCGCACATTATTGTGGTGATTTATGCCTTCGTCAGTATCATCGGATTCTTTACATATGGCTTCAAAGGCATCGGCAAGTTTGCCGCGGAGTTTCTGCCCGGACATCTCTCGCCGAACCAGTACGCGCTGATTCTGATCGCCATCACGGCCATCTATGTCATCAAAGGCGGCATGATCAGCGTCGTAATTACAGAAGTGGTTCAGTTCTTCATCCTGGCCATCGCCAGCTTTGCCGTGGGAATTATCGCCATGATGAAGGTATCGCCAGAGACGCTGCACAGGATGGTGCCGCCGGGCTGGGACAACCTCTTTTTCGGCTGGCACCTGGGCCTGGACTGGACGACTTTGCTCCCTGCCGCAACTGCAAGGATCTCGGCGGACAAGTATGAGCTGTTCGGTTTCTTCGTGATGATGTTGCTTTTCAAAGGCATTCTGATCTCGGCTGCCGGCCCGGCGCCGAACTACGATATGCAGCGCGTGCTCTCATCCAAAAACCCGCGCGAAGCCTCGATGATGAGCGCCTGGGTCAATATCGTACTGACGCCCCCACGCTACTTTCTCATCATCGGCTTGACCGTGCTGGCAGCGGCCTTTTTCGGTCCCGATCTGCGTGCGATGGGCACAAATCTCGACTTTGAGAACGTGTTGCCGATGGCGCTCGGCCGCTTCGTCCCGGCCGGTCTGCTGGGCTTTTTAATCGCCGGTTTGCTCGCCGCGTTCATGTCGAACTTCGCCGCCACGGTGAATGCTGCACCGCCTTACTTCGTCAATGACATCTACAAACGTTTCATCAATCCCGATGCGGCGCCCAAAACTTACGTTCGTCTCGCCTATCTCAGCTCTTTTTTGGTTGTAGTGATTGGCGTGCTGATCGGATGGAATGTCACGAGCGTGAACTCGGTGGTGATGTGGATCGTCTCAGGATTGTGGGGCGGTTACACGGCATCCAATGTGCTGAAGTGGTACTGGTGGCGCTTCAATGGCTACGGATACTTCTGGGGCATGATCACCGGAATCACCTCCGCGCTGGTGCTGGCGTTTCCGGGCTTGCTGGGCAGCATGCCGATCGTGCAGAGTTTCCAAGCCAGGTATCCGGTAAATCTCGAAGTCACGATCATCTTTCCGGTCGTGCTGGTGATTTCGCTGGTTGGCTGCCTGCTCGGCACGCTGCTGACCGCGCCAGAGGACGAAGCGGTGCTGATGGACTTTTACCGTCGCGTGCGGCCATGGGGTTTCTGGGGACCGGTCCTCAAGAAGGTTCTGGCCGAGGATCCTGGTTTCAAACGCAACACGGATTTCTTCCGTGACATGTTCAATATCGCCGTGGGCATCGTGTGGCAGGTCTCTCTAGTGGCGCTGCCGCTTTACATTGTGATTCGGGAGTTCGATCGCGTGGCGATGGCCCTGGGAGCGATCCTGATCACTTCACTGACTTTGAAATTCACTTGGTACGACCACCTGATCGAGCGCGAGGTTGAGACGGATCTTGCCGCCGCGGGAGACCTTGTCGCTGAACCTCTAGAACAGCTGCATTCTTAAGAAGGCCGCTGTTCAAGACCCGATTTCAGGGAGATGAAGACCGCTTGGCATAGCGGAGAAGGGTTGCGCAGCTTGGAAGGCCGAAGGGAAGCGCAGGTTACGCTCGATCAACCGTACGCCCCGCCGACGAGAGTATCTGTCGCGCGAACTTTCTGGCATGGCTGGGCAAATTGCTTTCTCATCTCCAACGGCAAAGTGGAAGCCATCCTTGTTCCAGCCATCGGCCGGGTGATGCAGTTGCGTCTGGCGGGCGATGTGGAGGGAGCGTTTTGGGAGAACCGGGCGTTAGATGGCCAACTGCACGCATCGGCCACGACTCAAACCAATCTCTACGAGTGGATCAACTTTGGCGGTGACAAGTGCTGGCCCGCGCCGCAATCTGATTGGTCTCGTCAGCGAAAATGCCCGTGGCCGCCGCCGGTTGGCTTCGACTCCTCTCCCATGGAGGCGGTGGCCGGAAGACACAGCGTGGTCATGACCTCGCCCATCGATCCGGACTTTGGCATACAAGTTACGCGCCGTGTTGAACTGGACGCCGAACTGCCCGTGATGCGGATCAGGACCGAGTATCGGAAGATTGTTGGTGACGCAGTCAAGGTTGGCGTTTGGACCATTACGCAGATGGATGATCCAGAGCGAATCTTTATTCCGCTGCGGGAAGACTCGAAGATGACCTACGGGTTTGTCGGGATGCTCGAGGCAGAGCCCGAGGGCCTGCAAATAGAAAGTGGTTTGCTATCACTTCTGCGCCATCCGGTCCATTGCACAAAGATCGGCTCGGATGCATCGAGCATGGTTTGGGTGGGACAGAAGCTCGTCGTTCGAATGGACGCGGAAACTGGACCGGGCGAGTATCCCGACGGCGGCTGCCTCACGCAGGTCTACACCAACCCCGATCCGTTCCCCTATATTGAACTGGAGACGTTAGGTCCCCTTTCAACGATGGTCTCCGGCGACCGTATCGAGCGAACCTCCACTTATACGATCATGCCACGGTCCGAGGAGACTTCAGAAGCCGAAGCGCGGAAGATACTCGGCTTGTGAAAGGGGTCCTGGACTCTGCACCACAACTGGGATGTCTTCAACCTTTTTTGCAACGCGCCATGATGGCGGTGTGCAGGCGTTCGCGGAGTCCGTCGGGAAGGTCGTAGATCTCGTGGGAGCGGTAGATCTCGATGGTCTTGCGGGTGGTCGAGAAGACGACTTCGCAGTGTGCGCAGCCTCCCAGATGAACCTCTAGTTCGGCGCGCGTTTCTGCGTTCACGGTGCCGTCGATCAGGTCGTCGAGGAGGGCGAGAAACTCAGTACATTTCACTTTTCACTCCCCGATTCTCCTAGCCCCTGTTCCTTTGAACGCTGTGCCCTGGAACTGGCTTCCCTAGGGCCCGCTGCTTTGGGCCTCTGATCTTTGGGACTCTTCCTCTTGTGGAAGTATCGGCTGAGGCGCTCGCGAAGTTGAAGGCGGGCGCGCAAGAGGCGTGATTTTACGGCCGGGATGCTCAATCCCAGTGTTTCCGCTGTCTCTTCTGTCGAAAGCCCTTCCACATCTCTCAAGACAAACACGATGCGAAACCCCTGTGGCAGCCCTTGAATCGTCTTGCGCAGAATCTCGGCCAATTCGGCCTGGTCGTAGTTTTGTTCCGGATCAGGCGCCCAGTCGGCCAGATCGCGAGGGACGCTACCCTCATCGGTGACGATGTCCTCATCGATCGAGACCATCTTGCCGGTGCGGCGCTTGCGCAGCCGCATCAGGCTTTCATTGACCGCGATCCGTACCAACCATGTATAAAACTTAGAATTCCCTTGAAACTGATCGAGCTTTTCATATGCCTTCAGGAACGCATCCTGCATGACGTCTTCCGCATCCTCGCGATTTTGCGTGATGTGCTGGGCGATACGAAATACCTGGCGCTCATATTTGCGCACCAAGGTGTCGTAGGCCGTAACATCACCGCCGCGAACCCTTTCGACAAGAGCTACGTCTGGATGTGGCTCGAACTCTCCTGCAACTGTTTGGATGATTGGCATGGTTGTTGGATGCGAGAAATCCGACGGACCAGATTCGGTTGCGTGGGGATCTCTTATAGACGAGTGTAAAGGACGGCAGGGCACAAAACCAAACGGCGAAGTGGATCAAGTCTCATCTTGGGAAGCGTGGCGTAACGCAAGAGATTCCCTGTGGTCGCCTCCGGCGCGAAATCAGCTTAAAGTGGAGAGATGGAGTCCTCATCTTTCCCTGGATTGGTTTCGCGATCCACCTTGCGCTTTTTGGCTGGTCTGCTTTCCGTTTTGTTGATCCTGGTTGTGCTGCCGGCCGCGCGGCAATCCGCCGGCGGTTCACCGAAGGTGCAGGGCGATCCTGCTGCAGCAAAGCCTGCATTGAAGAAGCCCGCGCCTGCGACCAAGAAGGCAACCAGCGGCGGCAGAAGGTCTCGAAGGCCCAAGAGGCGGGCGAGCAAGGCGGTAAGGCGCGCGCGGACTGCGCGGATCAAGCTGGCCTTTGTGGCCTCGGCCGAGTTGCGTCCGATGGCGCAGCAATTGGCTACGCTGCGGACGCCAGCGGCCTATGCCGGGGTAACCAAGTACGCACATGCACATAGCGGCGAGGCGGCGGCGGCAGCATACCTTGCGCTCGGCCACGCATCCATGCTCGACAAGCATTACGAGGAGGCAGTTTCCGACTTTCATCAGGCCAGGCAGGCGGGCGAAGAGCTGGCGGATTACGCTGACTTTTTAGCGGCGCGGGCCGATCACAGTGCGGGCAACGATCAGGCGGCAGAAACGCTGCTGCATGGTTTTGCCGAGCGTTATCCAGACAGCATTTTTGTCGATCAGGCCCCGGAGTTGGAAGCCAACACGCTGCTGAGCCTGAAGGACGCGGCGGGCGCGCAGCGGGTGCTGGCCGCAGCCGCCGATACGGATGCCGAGGACCGAGCAGGGTATCAGCTTGCGCTAGGCGAAGTGGCGTCCGCACTGGGGAAGACCGAAGAGGCGGAAGGTATCTATAAGAAGCTGCTGCTCGGCCACCCGCTGAGCCCGGAGGCGGAAGCCGCGCGCGTGAAGTTGAATCTCATGGGCGCAGATACGAGCCTGACCGCGGCGGAGTTGCGCAGCCTGGGCGACGCCTATTACAACGCCGGACGTTATGCGGATGCGAGCGAACAATACCGTGCGCTTGCCCGGCATTCGAAGCTGGATGCCGTGAGCCGTAACGGATTTGCCGTTGCGGCTGCCGCCTGCGATTTGAAGATGAAACAACTGAGCCAGACAGAGGCCACTGCGTTACCCGATACCGACGACGAGAACGGCGCGCGGCGGCTTTATCTCCTAATGGAGCTGGCAAGGAATCGCGACGATCAGGAGAACCAACGCCGCATCGTGGCCGAGATGGAGTCGAGGTTTCCTCAAAGCCAATGGTTGGGCGAGGCGCTTTTCTCCAGCGGCAACATGTACATGCTCAAGAGGGACTATGCGCCCGCGGTTGAATACTACAGCTACCTGGCGGCGCACTTTCCAGCGAACAAAAACGCAGCGGCGGCACATTGGCGGGCGGGCTGGCTGAGTTACCGACAGGGGCTTTATCCGGACGCTGCGCGCCTCTTCGATGAGCAGATCCGGCTCTATCCGGCGGCGAAGGAGACTGTGTCTGCGCTCTATTGGCGCGGGCGGATGTATGAGACGCAAGATCAGAAACCGGAGAGGGCCGCGGCGAACTATCACGCCATCTTGCGCGCCTATCAGCACTTCTTTTATGCGCAGATGGCCCGGCAACGGCTGGCCGCGCTGGGAGATGCACAGGCGTCGGCGCCGGAGCCGCAACTGGACAGCATCCAGGCTGCGCCGGTGCCAGAACTGCAAGAGAGCTTCCCGGTCGAGAGCCCGCATCTGGCAAAGGCGAAACTGCTGGCCAACGCAGGATTGAACGACTATATTGCGCAGGAGATTGCCGCCGATCCGGACTCCGAATCCTGGAGTGCACTGGCCGAGGCGCAGATCTACGCCTCCTATGGCGAGACGTTTCGCGCCATGCGATCGCTGAAAAAGGCTTTGCCCTATGCCGCAACAGCTTCCATCAAGTCGATCCCGCTGGCCTACTGGCGAATTCTCTTTCCCGAACCCTATTGGGATACGATCAAGGCCGAATCGGCCAAGAACAACCTCGATCCGTACCTCGTGGCGTCGCTGATTCGACAGGAGTCGGAGTTTAACCCCTCGGCGATCTCACCCGCCAACGCCTACGGACTGATGCAGATGCTGCCCTCGTCGGGCAAGGCGCTGGCACGCGAAGAGGGCATGAGCAACTTCCAGACTTTTCAACTGCTCGATCCGATCACCAACATCCGTCTTGGCACCCGCTATTTGCGCAAGACTCTGGACCGGTTTGGCGGGGTGACCGAGTATGCGCTGGCGGCTTATAACGCCGGCGACGAACGAGTCGTCGACTGGAAATCCGCGGGGACCTACCAGGGCATCGACGAGTTTGTCGAGTCGATTCCCTTTACCGAGACTCGGGAGTATGTCGAGGCAATCTTGCGGAACGTAGAGACCTACAAAGAAATCGACGCGGCTGCCGCAGCACAGAGCGCGGCCACGGCGGGAGCGGGACGATAGGACTGATCAAATGGGAACAGGCTTGAGTTTCCCATATCTGGCATGATAATGACGCGCCCGCGAGCCGGAAATCCGCTTTAGTACTTGCACGTTAGATTCCGATTGACTTCTGTGATCGGTAACAAGCACACTTATTTCGGCCGGAGGAGTCTAAGCTTCCGGACAAGCCATTCGCAGTCTGCTGTTGTTGCAAGACAGGGCCAACCGGGGGTTTTCGGGACCGGCTCTGTAGCTTCGACCAACCGGAGGGCACTATGTCAGCCGATTTGCAGTTTCTGGAAGAATGGATTCCCGAGAGAATGGACCCCGGAACGATCTTCGTGCTGGAAAACCAGGCGAAGATGGGTCATGCCCAGAACCCGTTTGTGGCCGTGATGTCGTGCCCACGCTGCGGAACGATGGGGCTGATTACGCGCCGCCAACTCATCGCCGGTGAACCGATGATCTGCGGAGGCGACGTCTGCTCGGCCGAGTACCGGCTGGACGGCGAGACGATCAACTACCGCATGGCGCAATAAGCGCCCGCTTGAGGAACAATGTGCTGCGAGGGCTGCCCAAGTGCAGGCTCGCGAGATCAGCCTCCGATAAAGGCTTAGAAATATTGCGCGTCGTTTGTGTCGACTTACATATTCTGAATCGGTCCATGTTGACTGAAGAATTAC
>Ga0187890_10003570_pt1 | contig 10714 bp, 4 predicted proteins | sample June2016WEW_21_1_FD_133005 | JGI IMG/M metagenome (GOLD analysis project Ga0187890, IMG submission 133005) | Peatland microbial communities from SPRUCE experiment site at the Marcell Experimental Forest, Minnesota, USA - June2016WEW_21_10 | ecosystem: Environmental > Terrestrial > Soil >...
GCAGGACTCAGTGTCTTTGACAAAGACGCTCGAGGGTGGAGGGTCGGTTCCTCTCTCCGATCTTCGCCAGGCCGAGCAGTTGCTCTACGCGGCGACCTCGGAGGTGCCGCAGCTCGAACAGCAAATTCAACAACAAGAGAACGCCGTCGCGCTCCTGCTTGGAGAGAATCCCGGTACTATCGCACACCACGGCGCGAATGCTCTTGCTCCTCCTCCGCAGGATCTTCCCACGGGAATGCCCTCTCAACTGCTTGAACGGCGGCCTGATATTCAAGAGGCAGAGGCCACTCTCATCGCCGCCAATGCTCAAATTGGCGTGGCGCGGGCGCAGTTTTTCCCCAACTTGTCCATCAGCGCTTCTGGTGGAGTCGGTGGAGACAGCCTCGCGACCATCTTCGATCCTGCCGGAAAAACCATCTACGGCATCGGCACGCTGACTCAACCTCTCTTTGAGGGGGGTAAGTTACGCGCTCAGCTACAACTTTCGCGGGAAGCTCAAAAAGAGATGGTGCTGAATTATCAAAAGACAATTGCCGGTGCCTTCCGGGATGTTTCGAATGCTCTGATCGCTCTGAACAAGCAGCGAGCTTACCGCGAGCAGCAAGAGATGCTGGTCAAGGCTGCAACAGATGCAACACGACTAGCTCGCCTTCGCTATCAGGGCGGGTCGACCGGGTATCTCGAAGTGCTGACTACCGATTCAAATCTGTTCGCGGCACAATTGAACTTGGTAAGTGCACAGCAGGGTGAAGCGCTGACCCTTGTGCAACTTTACGCTGCGCTCGGAGGCGGCTGGCAATCCTGATCTGCACTTGGAATTCTCGATTGCTCCTCAGAAATAGTCCAACGCAGTAGCAATCCGTCCCTGCAGAAATCTCACCTCTGCTGCCCCGAATGACTTGCGCCGCTACTTCCTGGCTTCAATCGGAGACACGGGACTCACGATTAATTGCGTGAGATCGGTCGCCATAAACGCCGCAGGCTACGGGAGGCTCTTCGGACTCAAACCTGGCCGGAGGGCACAAGATTCCAGTCGCAATGGCGACTCCTGAAGAACGACACAGCTACATGCGCGTTTCGGGGATCGGTGTGAGCTGATACCCTCTCCCTTCTGCCAGGACCACTTCCAAGATTGCCCTCAAATCCCAATCGAGTGCTCGCTACATCCGGATGGAATAATGGCAAAACCACTGCAGTGCCTGCACGCGAACGTGCCCAGTAGATAGAGAATCGCAACTCCTCGTCCGCAATCCGGTGCTGGCCAGCGGAACCATAAGGTCAGTCATCCCGATTGTGTTTAATATCGCGTCAAAAATGGCGCTGGGCCAGACGCGTGGATCGCGTCGCTTGTATCGTGGGCGTCCCCCTCGCTAATTTTCTTCTTGCAATTCCGACTTAAACGTTTTAGCCTTTTTCCGCGCTTCACTTCGATGAAAAATATTCTCCAGAAATTCGAAGAAGATGCAAAACGGTGTTTATCGCACCCGGTGGATTGGTATCTGCCGAGAGCGTGTTCGTAGCGCTGATTGCTTAGAGCGTGTTTCATAAACATTTCAAAATCCCGTCAACTACTGATTTAAATAGGCTGGGAACGACGGGGTGGCATTATGAAACACACTCTAGGGACCGCTTGTTGTTCTACCTGTATGCGTTGTCCTGGTGCGCTTCCGCAAAAGACTGACGCTTCGAGAAGTCAGTCATCGATATTGGCAAGGTAGCCGTGGATATTGCTCCACGGATATCGACAGTCGTTTTTGTCCTAGGCTCGGCAAGAAACGATCGGATGAAAGGAGATCTCCCCATGCATTCAATGAAGTTAATACTTGTCGCTCTGCTGGCGATCGCGGTGGGTTGGGTGACAACAGGTGCAAGTGCCCAGACTGTTAACGGTAATGGCACAGGCACGAACAATGGTTTCTACTATTCGCTGTATAGCAGCGGCGGGTCGGCGACGATGTCGCTTGGCTCGGCCGGCAACTACTCGATCAACTGGTCGGGTGTCAGCGATGTCGTCGGCGGCAAGGGTTTTAACCCCGGCAGCGCGCAAGTGATCGGCTTCAACGTCGCATCGGCCAGCGGCTATAACAACATCTCCATTTATGGCTGGCTGACCAATCCGCTTGTCGAATACTACATTACCGAGTTTGGCCAATTGTATACGGCGGATGCGTCGCAGAAGGGCTCACTGACCAGCGATGGCCGTAACTACACAACTTACGAGCACCAGCAAGTCAACCAGCCTTCCATCCAAGGCACTGCGACGTTCGAACAGTACCTGGACCAAGGGAGTGGTGCTGTTATGGGACAGAATGGCGTAGTGACTACCTCCAACCACTTCAACCACTGGAGCAGCCTTGGAATGTCTGTGGGGTCATTCAATTACCAGATCCTGGGTACAGAAGCCTATAACGGCGCCAGTGGGTCTGTAAACGCGACAGTATGCGCCGGTTCGTGCGGCGGCGGCGGCGGTGGTGGTGGCGGCGGGGGAACGGAAGGGCCCTACGGCGGCACGGCGGCGGCGATACCTGGCACGGTGATGGCGGAGAACTACGATACGGGCGGTCAGAGCGTGGCCTATAACGTAACTTCGACCAATGGCACCAACAATTCCTACCGTTCCGACGGCATCGATCTGGAGGCGGCCACGTCTCCTGCGACCAGCAACGACCTGGGCTGGACGGCTTCGGGCCAGTGGTTCAAATACACGGTGAACGTGGCCACGGCAGGCACTTACAATGTGACTTTCCTGGTGGCCGGCAATAGCGGTGCCAACGATGCCCTCCATCTCTCGAACTCGTCGGGCACGAACCTGACCGGCTCAGTCGCGGTTCCCAACACCGGCGGCTGGCAGACCTGGACGACGGTGACCACCAGCGTGACACTGCCGGCGGGCAAGCAGACACTAACGCTGAATGAAGATAACGGCGGCTGGAACCTCGATTCCATGGTTTTCTCCTCGGGGGGCAGCGTTTCCTGCACCACCGATCCCAGCGCACCTACCGGGCTGACGGCGACCTCGGGGTCTTCTTCGGCGATCAACCTGGGCTGGAGCGCGGTAACTGCGCCCTCCAACTGCACGATCAGCGCGTACAAGGTTTTCCGCAGCACCACGAGCGGCTTCACTCCGTCGTCGAGCACTCAGATTGCGAGCGTCTCCAGCGGCACGGCGTACTCGGACACGGGTTTGTCGGCTTCGACGACTTACTACTACTTAGTGGAAGCGGTAGACGCGGCGGGAAGCTCGTCGGCATCGTCGCAGGCCAGCGCCGAGACGGGATCGACGACGGGCAGCGGCAGCTTCACCCTGACGCCATCGTCTAATTCAGCGACGGTAACGCAGAGTGGGAGCACCACAGACACGATCACGGTTGGCGACGTGAACGGGTTCTCGGGCAGCGTTTCGCTTTCGGCCTCTGGATTGCCGAGCGGCGTAACGGCCACCTTCGGCTCGAATCCAACAACGGGCTCGAGCGTGGTAACCTTCTCGGCCAGTAGTTCGGCGGCGCCGGGCGCTTCCACTGTGACCATCACGGGTACCTCCGGTTCGTTGACGGCCAACACGACCATCACGCTGACCGTGAATCAGTCTACGGGCGGCGGCGGATCGGCCTGCACAGTCGTCTACACAGTCACGAGCCAATGGCAGGGCGGCTACGGCGCGTCGGTCAGCATCGCCAACGGCGGCACCACCACTCTGAGTAACTGGACGTTGACGTGGACCTTTGCCAACGGCCAGACGATCAGCAGTTCGTGGAATGGAAACGCAACGCAGAGCGGCGCCAACGTCACGGTAAGCGAACAGTCCGGTCAATCGTGGCAGAACATTCCGGCCGGCGGAAGCTACACCGGATTCGGCTTCAACGGCACCTGGAACAACGCAACCAACGCCACTCCAACGAACTTCGCGCTCAATGGAACACCTTGCAACGGCGGCGGCGGCGGCTCAACCGGCAGCTTCACGCTTACGCCCGCTTCGTCGGCTGTGACGCTCACCCAGGGCACCAGCACCACCGATGCCATCTCGGTTGCGGACGTGAACGGCTTCAGCGGCGCAGTAGCACTCAGCGCGTCCAGCTCTAACTCGGGAGTTACCGTTGCGGTCAGCGGCGACACGCTGACTTTATCGGCTAGCTCCTCAGCCAGCGGCACGGCCACCATCAGCGTGACCGGAACCTCGGGCTCGACCACCGCAACCACTTCGATCACGGTGACGGTGCAGGCGGGGAACACGGGCAGCTTCACGCTTACGCCCGCTTCGTCGGCTGTAACGCTTACCCAAGGCACCAGCACGACCGATGCCATCTCGGTTGCCGACGTGAACGGCTTCAGCGGCGCAGTAACGCTGAGCGCGTCCAGCTCTAACTCGGGAGTTACCGTTGCGGTCAGCGGCGACACGCTGACACTGTCGGCCAGCTCCTCAGCCAGCGGCACGGCCACCATCAGCGTGACCGGAACCTCGGGCTCGACCACCGCAACCACCTCGATCACGGTAACGGTGAATACGAGCAGTGGGCAATCCAGCTGCTCGCCAACCGATGTCATGGCGCTCGATGGCGGACTCTACGAGTTCCAGATGAATGAGTACGACTCGACTCTTCAAGAGTGCGCTACGGTGAGCGGAACCGGGTTCACCCTCACCACTGCCAATTTCGACAACACTACTGGTGGTTCGCCCGCGACCTATACGTCGATTTACAACGGCTGCCATTGGGGTGTTTGCACTTCGTCGAGTCCATTCCCGATCGAAGAAAACAACATCGCTTCTGCCACGTCCAGCGTGAGCATCACGCAACCCTCGGGTTACACCGACGATGCCTCGTACGACATCTGGTTCAACCAAACCTCGACGACGACCGGCCAGCCCAACGGCACGGAAATCATGATCTGGCTCAATAACCAGGGATCGGTCCAGCCCTTCGGCACCAATGTCGGTAATGTGACCATCGACGGCGCAAGCTGGTCGGTTTGGACCGGCAATCAAACCTCGTGGAAGATTGTTTCTTACGAGGCCAACACGCCCGTCACCTCGGTCAACAATTTGAACCTGGTGCCGTTCTTCACCGATGCGGTTTCGCGCGGCAGCCTGGAACCGACCTGGTGGCTGATCGATGTCGAATACGGCTTCGAGATCTGGACCGGCGGCCAAGGTCTTGCGATGAGCAACTTCAGCGTGACCGCAACCTCGGGTAGCAGCTCAACCGGCAGTTTCACCCTGACGCCATCGTCTAATTCAGCGACGGTAACGCAGAGTGGGAACACCACAGACACGATCACGGTTGGTGACGTGAACGGGTTCTCGGGCAGCGTTTCGCTTTCGGCCTCTGGATTGCCGAGCGGCGTAACGGCCACCTTCGGCACGAATCCAACGACGGGTTCGAGCGTGGTAACGTTCTCGGCTGGTAGTTCGGCTGCGACAGGCACTTCCACTGTGACCATCGCGGGTACCTCCGGTTCGTTGACGGCCAACACGACCATTGCGCTGACCGTGAATCAATCCACGGGCGGTGGCGGCGGTGGTGGCACCGTTGTGCACGTCGCCAATCCCTATGCGAGTGCGACGCAATATATCAGCCCCGATTGGTCCAATGAAGTGAAAGCTGCGGCGGCCACGGAATCGGGCACACTGGCCAGCCAGATGAACGTTGTCGCCACTTACCCGACAGCGGTCTGGCTTGACCACATTGGCGCGATCTACGGCGGCGCGGCAAACAGCAGCCGGATGAGCCTGCAGCAGCACATCACTGCGGCGCTCTCGCAGCAATCCGGCAGTGAGCCGGTCGTTGTCACGCTGGTCATTTACGATCTTCCCGATCGTGACTGCGCGGCGTTGGCATCGAACGGTGAGCTGAGCATTGCCGGTGGGGATACGGTAGTCGGCTCTGGCGGAACCTCGCAGACGCTGACCGGCACTGGTCTTGAGGAGTACGAGAACAACTACATTACCCCGATCTACAACATCCTTCAGCCGTACGCAAGCAACGCGAATATCCGCTTCGTGCTGGTTGTTGAGGATGACTCGCTGCCCAACATGGTCACAAACACCGGCGAGGGATCAAATTCGGCGATCGCCAACTGCGTTGCCGCAAACGATGGCGTCACGGGTTCGCCTTCGCTGAACGGCGTTTACGTGCAGGCCATTCAGTACGCGCTCAGTACCTTCCACCAGTTGCCCAACGTCTACAATTATCTCGACGTGGGCCATCATGGATGGCTGGGCTGGTCGAGCAACTTCACTCCGGCGGTCAACTTCCTTACATCTGTTGCCAAGGGAACGACGGCAGGTTTGGCGAGCGTTGACGGCTTCATCACCAACACCGCCAACTACGGCCCCACCAAGGAGCCGTATATGACGGCGACTGAAGCTGTGGGCAGCGGGGAAGTTTACGAGTCCACCTTCTATCAGTACGATCCGTACATCGATGAAGAAGACTATGCAGCGGCGCTCGATGCGGCCTTCGTCCAGGCCGGCTTCCCGTCCACGCTTGGCTTCCTCATCGACACTTCGCGTAATGGCTGGGGCAGCTCCAGCCGGCCCGCAGGTGCAAGCTCCAGCACGGATCTGAACACCTTTGTCGATGCCAGCAAGATCGACCTGCGCGACGACATGGGCCAATGGTGCAATCAACCGAACGCCGGTATCGGAGTGCCGCCTACGGTGAACCCGGGTGGGTTCTCCAATCTGTCCGCGTATGTTTGGATCAAGCCGCCGGGAGAATCGGACGGCAACTATCCGGGCAGCGTGTACAATGGCGTCACGTCGACGACGGGCGATCCGAACTGCAATCCAACGCACGACAATGCGCTGGCCAACAGCGAGCCAACCAACGCTATGGCCAACTCACCCAAGGCGGGAACATTCTGGATCCCCTATTTCACTATGCTGGTGCAGAATGCGTATCCGCCAATTCAGTAGCGAGCGCAAGCTCAGTCCAAATTCGGGGACTTCGGAGTCCTCGAATCGACTTTCCAACAATTAGTTCCACTTGGCGCGGCAGGGTTTCATCACCTGCCGCGCACTATTTACTGCATAGGTTTCTGATCTTTCACTTACGCAGAGTGTGCCTCTCCCTCGCCAAAATATCGATCTGCCGCTGAATCAAAACAGATGAGAAGGTCGTTTGGCGCGGCGCGATGCCCGATAAAATTGGCGCTTGCCGGGCACGCTGAGTGCCCGTTCGATCTGCCAGATCTCGCCGCAATCTGCACTGAAAGAACCTGACCTGAGCCCATAGATCCGTCCAATTCAAACGCTACAATCCCTCTCTGTTCTGCTTCATCCTCTCCATACCACCCCTCATCCGTCTTTTTTAGCCCTTCGTCCGAAACCTCGCGCATCTTTGGTTTCGCTTCATATACCTTTAGGCAGAGTTAAAAACGCTTGGGAGAGGGAATGGCAATGGACGAGCTCGTCAGCGTTGAAGCAGTCAGCCGAAGATTTCCACTGGACCACAATTATGTTAGAGCGCTCGACAATGCAAGTCTGCGCGTTGCCGTCGGGGAATTCTTGGCTATAGCGGGACCCAGTGGAAGCGGCAAATCTACCCTCTTGAACCTGATTGGATGCATCGACAAGCCGACAGAGGGCAGAATCTTTCTGGACGGTGTCGACACCTCCACGCTGGACTCAAACCACACGACTGCTCTCCGCCGTCAGAAGATTGGCTTTGTTTTTCAAACCTTCAATCTCATCCCTGTATTCACCGCCGCAGAAAACGTTGAATTCCCGCTCCTCATTCAGGGCATACCATCCCGCGAGCGTCGCAACCGAGTGGCCGCAGCTCTCGAAAGCGTCGGCCTTGCTGATCGTGCGAAACATCGCCCTGACCTTCTCTCCGGTGGCGAGCGCCAGCGTGTAGCTGTTGCCCGTGCCATCGTCCATCGCCCCGCCCTCGTGCTCGCCGATGAGCCCACCGCTAATCTCGATACCTACAACGCCACTCAACTCATCGACCTCATGCATGACCTCAACCGCCGCCTCGGTCTCACCTTCATCTTCTCCACCCACGATCAGCGCCTTCTTGAACACACCGATCGCATCGTCCGCCTCACCGACGGCCAAGTTGTTTCTGACACCCTGCATAACAAAGTCCCTGCCGCCGAAGCGCCGCTAACCCCAAGCCCCGCGCTCCAGCTTCAATAAAGGAATCCAGCCATGGCCAAGTTCTTGCTGCTAGCGTTTAGAAACGTCTTCCGCAACCGCCGCCGCACTATCATGACTCTGATCATGGTCGGCGGAGGTGTTACCGGACTGTTGCTGGCCGGTGGCTTCTTCGCCTTCATGATCGACGGTCTTCGTGAAGACACCATCCGTGATGGCCTCGGCCACATCCAGATATTCACCGCCGAGCACTTCCGCCGTGACGAAGTGCGCGTCCTCGACACAGGCATAGAAAACTGGCGTCAAGTTGCTGCAACCGTTCAGACCGGCAGCCACGTGCGCGGTGTCGCCCCACGCATCGATTTCTACGGAATGTTGTCCAACGGAGTTAAGTCCTCTGTCTTCCTCGGAAGCGCCGTTGATCCCACAGCGGAAACCAGCCTTGGCTTTACGCCTCGCTTCTCCTCCGGCGTCAACCTCAGCGGTAAGTCTGGCGGCGACGTCGAAGCCCTCATTGGCGCGGGCCTTGCCAAGTCCATGAGTGCTAAAGTCGGCGACGAACTCACTCTCCTGGCTGTTACCTCTGACGGTGCCCTCAACGGCATCGATGTAAAGGTCGTGGGCATCGTCAAAACCGGCTATGACGAAATGGATGCCCGCTATCTACGGATTACTCTCCCCTCCGCGCAACGCCTCCTCCAGAGTGATAGAGTCACCAACCTGGTCGTTGGCCTCGACTCAACCGACAACACGGACGTAGTCGCCGCTCAGCTTGCTCCACGCCTAAACGGCCTACCCCAGCATATGGTCCTCAAGAAATGGAGCGATCTGGCTACCTATTACAAACAGGTACGTGGCATGTTTAACGGCATCTTCCTCTTTCTCGGCCTGATTGTGTTCTTCATGGTCCTCATGGCGAGCGTCAACACGCTGCTCATGTCAATGTTTGAGAGAACGCGCGAAATAGGCACGATGCTGGCTATGGGCACGCCTCGCATCTGGGTTGTTGCCATGTTTATGCTCGAAGCCACGCTCACTGGCATCCTCGGAGCCATCGCCGGTCTTCTTGGTGGCAACCTTCTCGGATCGCTCATCAACGTCTCCGGCCTTCACATGCCCGCGCCGCCGGGACTCACCGTTCCCATTTCCTTTCACGTTCTTCACGTGCCCAGCATGATGATCATATCTTCGCTTGTCGTGATCCTCTCGCTGGCCCTGGCGTCCATCTTGCCGGCGATCCGCGCATCCCGGCTGCAAATTGCGGAGGCACTCGCTCATGTCTAAGATCGACTTCAAACTGCGTACTTTCCTGCTGCTCATGTCCGTCGGCTTTCTCTTCGTATGCGTGGCGGTTTGCCGCGCTGCAACGCCCGCGTCCAACCCCGACGCTGAGGCAATCCTCCATCGTGCCGATTCCTTTCGCAACGGTTGGCCCTCCTACGTGCTCAAAATCAAGATCACCAACTTCGAGTCTGACAAGGCCGACGAAGAAAAACTCTACGAAGTCTCTCAGAAGGGCACCGAGAAAACCTACGTAGAGTTTCTCAGCCCCCGCGAGAAAGGCCAGCACCTGCTGATGCTCGGTGACGATATGTGGGTCTATCTGCCAGACACCAGCCGCCCGGTGCGCATCACGCCCCTTGAGCGCCTCTCAGGCGATGCATCCAACGGCGATGTTGCGCGCACCAATTATGCAGCCGACTACACTCCCGTCTATCTGCGCACTGATAAGGTGGGCACCGACGAATGTTACGTCCTTGAATTAACAGCCAAGCGGAAAGGTGCCACCTATCAGCGCATCCTCTACTGGGTTCGCGTTCAGGATTCCCGCCCCGTCAAGGCCGAGTTCTATCTCACCTCAGGCAAGCTCATCAAGTCGTCCACCTTCGATGAATTCACGACGATAAACGGCAAAACCCAGCTTCGCCGCATGACCCTCTACGATGAAATTCGCCATAACTCCCACAGCGTTCTGGATTACTCCGGCATCGCTCCCCATGACTTGCCGGACAAGCTTTTCTACCAAGGCCGAACAGGCATCTTTTGATCTCCATGCTCTCATCTTGAGCGGCGCGCCGCAGAGTCGAAGAACTTGCTCCTCGTAATTTTGGCCAAAATGTGGAAGCAACAAATCTGACCGTTAGTGTTTTTAACCTCGCAAAGAGTGAATCAGGATTAATGAAATACTGGCTTATCATCCCGCTAATCCTCGTGACTTCGTCCGGTCCATTGGCAGCTCAGGGCGCTCCGTCCCAGGACGCGCCGACTCAAGAGGCGCATTACGACCTACGCTACACCCTCGCCGTAATTGACGACGCAACACTCTACAGCAATCTTCAAGTTCCCGCGCCCATAGAACTCAACCAGATCCTCATGGAGCCAACTGTCAACGTCCGCTATCTCCAGCGCTGGAGCTTCTCTTCGAGCCTGGTCGGCATCGCCGACACTTACACCGATACTTACACCCAGTTACGCGTCAAAGAGATCTACGCTGGCCTCTCCGCAGGCGATTTCGATTTCACGGCCGGGCGCCGCATTGTTCGCTGGGGCACTGGTTATGCCTTCACCGCTGCCGGAGTTCTCGACCCTCCGCGCATTCCAACAAACCCCACTGAC
>Ga0187890_10003571_pt1 | contig 10714 bp, 9 predicted proteins | sample June2016WEW_21_1_FD_133005 | JGI IMG/M metagenome (GOLD analysis project Ga0187890, IMG submission 133005) | Peatland microbial communities from SPRUCE experiment site at the Marcell Experimental Forest, Minnesota, USA - June2016WEW_21_10 | ecosystem: Environmental > Terrestrial > Soil >...
CCCGGGTGTCCTAGAGGTCCCCTCCCGCCCGTCCGCACGCGCGGCGATCGCCGCCAGCACGCGCTCGCGCGCCACCGCGCCGAGCACCGCCTCGCCGACCCCAGCACGGCGCACCGCCTCGCCGATCAGGCCCTCGAAGCGCTCCACGCGCACGCCCATCGCCGCCCCCGCGCCGGCCAGCTCGCGCAGGTAGTGCTCGGCATCCGCGCGCGTGGGCACGACCAGCAACGGCTCCTCGCCGTGAGCCACGTGCCGGCGCACGGCATCCATCACCACCTCGGCCTTGCCCGCGTTTGCGGGGCCGCTGATCAGCGTGATCGACATGCCCGCCCATCCTGGCGCGAGCGCCCGACGCTACGCAGCGCTGCGGGCCTCGACCGTCTCGCTCGCCGTCTCGGCCTGTGCCTCGGCCCCTGCCTCGCCCTCCGGAGGCTTGGCGCCCTCCTTGGCCCACAGCTCGTCGAACTCCACGCGCCATTTGCCCTCGTCGGTCTGGCTGAGCGCGAGGTGCGCGCGGAAGCTGCGCCCGCTGCGCCCGCGAAAACCCGTCACCGCCTGCTCGGTGTAGCCCTTCTTGATCAGCTCGCGGGCGATCGCCAGGGGAAGCGTCTTGCCCGCTTTGGCCTTCCAGATGACAAAGCCGCAGCCTGGGTCCTCGCGCGCCCAGCACGAGTAACCCTTGCGGTTCTCCACGATCTCGTGACCGCACACCGGGCACGGGCCGAGCTTGGCGCGCGGTATGCGCACGTCTTTGAGCGTCTCATCGAGCTCCTTGACGGTCTCCTGCGCGAAGCCGGCGATGTCGCTCATGAACTGCTTGCGCGAGTCCTCGCCGCGCTCGATCTTGCCCAGCCGTTGCTCCCAGCTGCCCGTCAGCCCCGGCGAGGTGAGCGCGTGCTCGTTGAGCAGCCGGATCACGTTCAGCCCCTTCTCGGTCGCCACCAGCGCACGCCCGTCGCGCTCGAGGTAGCCGACCGTGATCAGCCGCTCGATGATCGCCGCGCGCGTGGCCGGCGTGCCGATCCCCGAGTCCTTCATCGCCTCGCGCAACTCGTCGTCGTCCACCAGCTTGCCGGCGGTCTCCATCGCCCCGAGCAGCGACGCGTCGCTGTAGCGGCGCGGCGGTTTGGTTTCCTTGCGCGCGCTGCGGATCTCGCGTGTCTGCACCTGCTCGTCGGCGAGCAGGCGGGGAAGCTGCTGTTCGGTCTCCTCCTCCTCGTCGCCGCGCGCCTCGGCTTCGGCGGCCTTCGCGTCCGCGGAGATCTCGTCGTAGACGCCGCGCCAGCCGGGCACGATCAGCAGCTTGCCGCGGGTGCGGAACACGTGGCCCGCGGGACCCTCGCCGCCGTCGGCGACGGCGACGGTCGTCTCCACGCGCGTGTTCTCGAACACCGCCTCCGGGTGGAACACCGCCAGGAAGCGCCGGACCGCCATGTCGTAGATGCGCCTGTCGTCGGAGCCCATTTTCTCGAGGTTGTGCTCGGAGCGCGTGGGGATGATCGCGTGGTGGTCGGTGACCTTCTCGTCGTTGACCACGCGCGCCAGCGGCAGCACGTCCAGGCCGACCACGTACTCGGCGCCTTTGCTGTACTCCTTGTGCGCGCCCACCAGCTCGGCGATCGGCTTGATCTCCTCGACCATGTCGGTCGTCAGGTAGCGCGAGTTCGTGCGCGGGTAGGTGAGCGCCTTGTGCTCCTCGTACGGCCGCTGCGCGGCCGCGAGCGTGCGTTTGGCGGTGAAGCCAAAGCGGTTGTTCGCCTCGCGCTGCAGCGTCGTCAGGTCGTACAGCATCGGCGCTTTCTCGCTCTGCTCCTTCTTCTCGAGCTTCGTGATCGTTCCCGGCCTGCCCTCGCAGGCGGCCACGATCGCCAGCGCCTCCGCCTCGGTCCCGATCCGCGGGCCCTTCGTGTTTCCGGGGCTGCCCGCGGGAGCCTGGAAGTTGCCGATGTACGTGCGCTCCCCCGCCACCTCGCCATCGAGTGGCCCGGCAACGAAGGTCGCGTCCACCAGCCAGTACGGCTCGGGCTTGAACGCCCTGATCTCCTCCTCGCGGCGGGCCACGATCGCGAGCGTCGGCGTCTGCACGCGCCCGAGCGACACGGCTCCGTCGAAGGAGCTGCGCAGCCTGATCGTCGCCGCGCGCGTGGCGTTCATGCCGACGATCCAGTCAGCCTCCGAGCGCGAGCGCGCCGCCTGCTCCAGGCGCTCGAACTCCTGCGCGGGCCGCAGCGACCCAAGCGCGCTCTTCATCGCGGCGCTCGTCATCGAGTTCAGCCACAGCCGTTTGACCGGCTTCTTGCCTTTGGCCTTCTCGAACAGGTACGCGAAGATCAGCTCGCCCTCGCGACCGGCATCGCACGCGTTGACCACCTCCTCGACGTCCTCGCGGCCGAGCTGTTTGGTGACCACCGACATCTGCTTGCGCGAGCGCTCGTCGCGCACCTCGAGTTTGAAGCGCTCGGGAACGATCGGCAGGTCGGCCATGCGCCAGCTCTTGTATTTCGCGTCGTAGGCTTCCGGTTCGGCCAGCTGGACGAGATGCCCGACGGCCCACGTGACCACGTGGTCGGGCCCCTCGAGGAACCCCTCCTGCTTCTTGAACGGGCCCGGCAGCACGCGCGCCAGGTCCTGTCCCACGGAGGGCTTCTCGGCGACCAGGAGCGTCTTGGACATGGCGGTCAGCGTAGCGGGCGCTCGAGCAGCGGAGGTTCGCCGGCACTCAGGCGCGACGAGGAGACGCTCGTGTTCACTCGCCGCCGGCCGGCCACGAGCTCATCCGCTGGTGCACGGCCCGGTGCCCACCTGGCTGCCTTCGCGCTCGTGCGCGTTGGCTTCGCGCAGCACGCCCGCCACGGTTTCGTTGGCCACCCCGTAGCCTCCGCGCACCTTGCTGTCGACGGTCGCGGCGAAGACCGTCGTCAGGACCTGCCCATCGACGTTGACCAGCGGGCCGCCCGAGTTGCCGGGGCGCACCAGCCCGCGCAGCGGCGTGAGCAGCCGCGAGACCGGTCCCTGGCCGTAGGCGTTCTGAGTGATCACGGTCTGCGTGAGCCCGATCCTTCCCGGCTGCACGTCGAACGGCCCGTTCTCGGGGTAGCCGAGGATCGCCCCGGACGTACCCGACGCGGCGCTCGACGCAAAGCTCAGCGCCGGCAGGTCGAGTTCGGGCACGCGCAGCACGGCGATGTCGTGCTGCGGTTCGAACGCGATCGGCTCTGCGGGCAGGCCGGGCGAGTTGCCACCCACCTCGACGGTGGTGTCGGTCTCGCCGGCCACGACGTGCGCATTGGTCACCACCACGCCGGGCTCGACCACCCACCCCGAGCCCTCGATCGCGAGCCCGCAGGCGGTGCCGTCCACCCGCACGACGCTGCGTGAGGCGCTCTCCACGCCCGCGGCGTGGGCGATCGCGGGCGCCGGCGCGGCTACGTTCGGCGAGGGACCGCTGATCGAGGGGATCGGATCCAGTCGCGCCAGCGCGTTCAGGACCGGCCCGGACGGAGGGAGCACCTCGTTGAGCCTGCGCAGGATCACCGATCGCTGGATGTCGGCCTGCAGCTGGCTCTGCCCGGGCGTCTGCCCGGCGACCGCAGCGACGATCCACACGATCGCCAGCGCCAGCACCGCGCCGAGCAGCGCGCCGAGCAACCCGTCGAGCGTGCCCATGCCGGGGATGATCAGCACGCGGCGCAGCCTGAAGCCGACCCCCTCCAGGCCGCTGGCGAGGATCGCGCCGCCGAGCAACGCGCCGAGCAGCCCGAACGCGGGCGCGTATGGCGAGGCGGAGCCCTGCGGAAGCACGAGCGGAGCCAGCCGCGTGCCGAGGAACGCGCCGAGCGCGAACCCGCCGAACGACAGCACGCCCACGATGAAGCCCTGCCGGAAGCCGAAGAGCGCAAGGATCGACGCAAACGCGACTATTAGCCAGTCCAGCTGAGTCACCTGTCATGTTCTACAAGCTCTGTGACTGAAAGCCGCAACCAGCGCATGCGACGCGCGCGCCCCGTCCTCGTGCTGGCCGCGGTGGCCTTCGCGGCTGGCGCGATCATCGGCGCGCGCCACAGCGCACCTCCGGGCTACGCGCTCGCGGATCAGTTCGTGACCGCGTGGACGCGCCGCGAGTACACGAGCATGTACTCCGACGTCGCCGGCTCCTCGCGGCGTTCCACGTCGGTGAGCGAATTCGCGAGCGACTACCGGGAAGCGCTCACCACGGCGACGGCGACACGCGTGAAGGTCCTCGGTAGGGCGCGCGCGGCACTGGGTGGCGGCGTGACGGTGCCCGTGCGGGTCGACACCCGCCTGTTCGGGGCGCTCTCGCTGGCCTTCACCCTGCCGATCGACGAAGGCCCCGGTGGTCCCAGCATCGTGTGGTCGCGCTCGCTCGCGTTCCCTGGTCTGCGTCCGGGCGAGCGGCTCAGCCGCAGCACCTCGCTGCCGCAGCGCGCGCCGCTGCTGGCGCGCGACGGCAGCCTGCTGGCCGAAGCCGCGCCGGGCGCCGTCGCCGGCGCGCCCGCGGAAACGACCCGCAACTCCCCGCTGGGCGCCGTCGCGGACACCGTGCTCGGCACCGTCGGGCCGGTTCCCCCCGCGCGCCGCCAGGCGCTGGAAGAACAGGGCGTGCCGGCGCAGGCGATCGTGGGCCTCAGCGGCCTCGAGCTCGCGCTCGACAGTCGCCTGCGGGGCGCCCCCGGTGGCGAGCTGCTCGCCGGAGCGCGCCCGCTCGCATACGCCAAGCCGCACCCGGCACCGCCCGTTCGCACCACCGTCTCCCCCGTGCTGCAGCGCGCGGCGGTGACCGCGCTCGGCGGCCAGCTCGGAGGGATCATCGCGATGCAGCCGTCGACCGGCCAGATCCTGGCCGTCGCGGGCCTCGGGCTCGACGGCCTGCAGCCGCCCGGCTCGACCTTCAAGATGATCACCACCACCGGCGTGCTGGCGGCGAAGATCGCCACCGAGCACACGGTCTTCCCGTATGCGACGTTCGCCACGCTCGACGGCGTCAAGCTGAACAACGCCAACGGCGAGGAATGCGGCGGCTCCCTCGAACTGGCGTTCGCGGTGTCGTGCAACTCCGTGTTCTCGCCGCTGGGAGTCAAGCTCGGCGCTGAGCGCCTGGTTGCGACAGCCGAACGGTTCGGCTTCAACCACGAACCGGGGATCGCCGGCGCGGCCGAGAGCACGCTGCCGCCCGCCAGCGAGATCCAGGGGGAACTCGACGTCGGCTCGACCGCGATCGGGCAGGGCGAGGTCCTCGCCAGCCCGCTGGAGATGGCGACGGTGGCCGCGACGATCGCCGACGGCGGACGCCGGCCCCGGCCGACGTTCCTGCCCGGTCAACCCCAGCAGGCCGTGCGTGTCATGAGCGCATCCGTGGCCCGCAACGTGCGGCATCTGATGATCGCCGTCGTGCGCGAGGGCACCGGCACGTCGGCCGCGATCCCCGGGGTGACGGTCGCCGGCAAGACCGGCACCGCCGAACTCAAGACCGCCTGCACCACCACCTCGGCCTCGGAAGCGAGCTCCAGCGAAGCGCGAGAAGCGGGCAAGGAAGGCTGCCAGAGCGGCGGCGCCGAAAGCGAAGCCGCCAACACCGACGCGTGGTTCGCCGCGTTCGCGCCGGCGCTGCATCCGCGCATCGTCGTGTGCGTGCTGCTCGTCAAAGACGGCGCCGGCGGCGCCACCGCCGCGCCGGTCGCGCGCGAAGTGCTCGAAGCGGGACTACAGGCCGAACACTGACCGCCCCGGCGGGCGCTCTATACGTCGAGCTCGGCGGAGGCCGATTCCGCGGGGTTTTCCGGGTCGACGATCTTCAGCTCCAGCGGCCGGTTGTCGAGCGAGACGATCTGGATCTTGTAGAGCAGCACCTGCCCCTGGGCCGGGTCGTCGTCGGCGATCGTGCCCGGCGCCGGGAGCTGCCCTTTGGCGGGGACCAGCCCGGCGCGGTAGGCGAACTGGTTGATTTCGCCGGGTTCGATCGGCGTGTAGCTGTTTTCCTGGGTGTCGGTGACCGTCACACTGCTCGCCGCCTGCAATGCGCTGGAGGTGTTGTTGTAGACCTGCATGAAGACCGCGAACCACTCCTGTCCGGGTTCGAGCTTGCGCTGGGCCGGGGTCAGCCCCTGCAGGTAGGTGGCGTCTTCGCTGTTGGCGGGGTTCAGCTCGCGCGAGAGCTGGACCTCGTAGATCAGGGGGCCGACGTTCAGGTACGGCGCATTCTGGCCGGACTCGCCCGCGTAGGTGCCCGTGGTGACGTTCGTGTGGGAGTCGCCGCACGCGCTCAGGGCGAGCACGGCGAGCAGCGCGGGCAGGACGAGCGGGAGCTTGCGCAGGCGGCTGAACATGCGACGCGGCAGTCTATCCGCCGGCGACCGTGACGCGATGGCCGCGGCCCTCGCCCCGCTCGAGGATCCCCCGCAGCCGGTGCATCGCGCGCCGGTTCTTGCGCCGCAGCCAGGAGCGCGCGCCGAGTCCCTCCATCAGCCGATCGGACAGCGTGACGGGCACGGTCTCGAGCGTGAACTGCACGCGCGTGGACCCGGCGGCCGCGGGCGCGAGGTCGTAGACGCCGAGCGTGCGGATGCGGTTGTTCTTGCCGGTGCGGCCGATCTCGACGATTCGGTGGGGGCGCTGGACCTCGGCGAACGTCACGTCTCCCCAGCTGAAGCGGTTGCCGGGAGCCTTCACGCGAAAGCGCGCGCCCGCGCCCGCGCCGACGGAGTCGATCCTCGTCAGGTGCCAGTCGACCAGGTAGTGGTCGGTGAACTCCGGGTGGTTGGCGATGTCCTGCAGGTAGTCGAACACCTGCTCGCGCGGTGCGGAAACGACTATCGAGACGGTCACCGGGTCCATGGCGAGCCGGAAGTCTATGACAGAGGCGCGCTAGGCCGCGCGGGCGGTGAGGCGCACGGCGTGCCCGTGCTCGCAGTGCCTGACGATCTCGCTCGCCACGGGAGCCTCGCGCTGGCGCGGACGGCACAGCTCGCAGACGATCCGGTGCTGGCGCCCGGCGTAGAGGTGGACGTGCTCGCCGGTCAACGGCGTGCGCCCGCAGTCGGTGCAGCGGTGACGGTCGGCCTCCAGCGCGCCGAGCCCGCGGCGCAGCAGCACGAGCTCGAGTTGCTCAACGTGGGTTGACGGCGAGGCCATGACGGTCTCTGGTTTCGCTGCCTGCCCGCCGGCTCCTGCCGGTGAGACGCACGTCCCGCCGGCGCCGTGGCGCCCGCAGCGGACCCGCTTGCGCTCACCGCAGGAAGCGTGTTGCCAGGCAAGCGGCAGCGCTCGATCGGCCGGCGATTTCCCCTCTGCGATACGATTATTCAGAACTCCGACCAGGCTTGACACTCTTGTTATGATCGCCACAAGTTTCCCCCGACCCGCAGGATCGCCCCCCCGGCAGCGACACCCGGGAGCAACTCCGGTAGCAGCGACTCAGAGGGAGGAGCACAGCATGGATTCACTTACTTCGGGAACGTTCGTGGGAGCCGGCTCGTTTCGCTGCACCCACTGCGGCTACACGCTGACGCTCAACGGGTCGGAGAAACTCGCCGACTGCCCGGGCTGCGGAGGCCGGGATTTCGTGCGCGCCTCGCTGTTCAGCACCGAGCGCATCGCCGCAGGACCCGGCGCGAGCGGCGTCGAGAGCGACGAAGCGACGCTGCTGGTGCCGCCGGCGCCCGATCGCGCCGCGCACCTGGCCAAGGCGAGGGAGATGATCGAGCAGCCTGGCGAGTACCTCTGCTACGAGGAGAACGGCGAGCAGCGGACGGTCGCGCTCACGCGCGAGTGGACCCGCGTCGGTCGCAGCCTCGCCGCGGACATACGCTTCGACGACCCGACTGTGTCCCGCCGCCACGCGCTGATCGTGCGCCATCCAGACGGCGTGCGCCTGCTCGACGACCGCAGCCTCAACGGCGTGTTCGTCAACGGCGCGCGTGTCGACGGCAAGGCGCTGCAGGACGGCGACGAGATCATCGTGGGGCGCTACCGCCTCGCGTTCGTGAGCATCCCGGCGGACCCGGACGCGCTCGATGCGGACGCCGAGCAGACCTCGCTGCACACGATCGGCTGAAGCGCCGCACGCGCACGCCGATGACGGCCGCACCCTAGCGCGCGTCGGCGCGTAGTATCGCTGCAACGATGGCTTACACGATCGCCGTGCTCTCGCAGAAGGGAGGCACCGGGAAGACGACCACGGTGCGCACGCTGACGGATGTTCTGCGGCGCAGTGGGGTGCGCACGCTGGCGGTCGATCTCGACCCTCAGGGGAATCTGTCGGACTACTTCGACCTGCCCACCGACGTCGAGCCGACGATCGCCGACGTGCTCGCCGGACGCTCGCAGGCGGTCGAGGCGATCCACCAGGACATCATCCCCGCCAACCTGAGCCTCGCGGAGGCGGAGCTGATGCTCGGCGGCAAGATGGGTCGCGAGCTGACGCTCAAGCGGGCGCTGGCCGCGGCAGCCGAGGACTACGAGGTGATCCTGATCGACTGCCCGCCCTCGCTGGGGCTGCTCACGGTCAACGCGCTCGTGGCCGCCGATCGCGCGCTAATCACAGCGGAGGCTCAGTACTTCGCGCTGCAGGGGGTCGAGCAGGCGATCGAGGTCGTGGAGCTGGCGCGCGACAGCCTCAACCCGCAGCTGGCGCTGCTCGGCGTGCTGCTCAACCTCGCGGACATGCGCACGGTGCACTCGCGCGAGGCGCTCGTCTCGCTGAAGGAGCGCTTCGGCGATCAGGTGTTCGACTCGGTGATCCGCACGTCGATCGCCTACGCGGAGTCGGCCGAGCGAGCGCGCTCGATCCTCGATCACCGGCCCGACCTCGGCGCCGACTACCTCGCGCTCGCCGCGGAGGTGCTCGAGCGCCTGGACGGTCTGAACGGAGCCAGCGAGCGCCTCGCGCAGCTCGCTCAGAGCGCGCCCACGTAGGCTCCCTGCAGCTCGAAGGACACGCGCAGCAGGTTCGCCCAGCCGTCGATCAGCGGGGCGAGCGCCTCGGCGACGGCGCCGGTCTGCTCGTAGAAGCACCACACCAGCACGGTCGGGCCGGCGCCCGAGATGCTCGCCCCCAGCGCTCCCAGCTCGGGTGCGCTGCACGCCAGCTCGAACGAGCGCGGGAACAGGCTCGCGCGCTGGCGTTGATGCAGCCGGTCGTGCAGGCCGCGCGCGAGCAGGTCCCAGTCCGCACTGGCGAGTCCGAGCGTCAGCAGGGCCGCGTGCGCGACGTTGAAGACGGCGTCCGCCATCGGCACCTGCGCCGGCAGCGCCGCGCGCGCGGCGCGCGTGCGCACCGCCTGCTCGGGGACGACCGCAAGCGCCTCCAGGCCCGTCGGCGGGTCAAAGCGCGCCGCGCGGCCATCGGCGCAGACGACGAAGCCGCCGTACAGCGACGCGGCGACATTGTCGGGGTGCCCCTCGATCTCGGTCGCCAGCGCCAGCAGATCGGCGTCGAGCTCGAACAGGTGGTCCGCGGCCATCAGCCCGGCGACGATCGCCGCCGCGCTCGATCCCAGACCACCCGCCAGCGGGATCTCCGATTTGATCCTGAACGTGAAGCCGTCAGCGGGATGCAGCCGCTCGAACGCCCGCACGCACAGGTTCTCCCGCCCCTTGCTCACCGGCAGGTCCGTCTCGACCGCGAACTCGCCCGTCTCCTCCACCTCGACCTCCAGCGCGAGCGACAGCGCGGCGGCCATGCAGTCGAACCCTGGCCCGAGGTTGGCCGAGGACGCCGGCACGCGCACGACCCGCCTACGACAGTAGCCCGAGCCGCCCTCCCGGCGGCTCTGCTGGTTCACGGGCCGCCATCCGGGCGGCCGTGACCGACGGGCCTCACGCCCCGTCTCCCAGCACCGCTTCCTCGATCGCCGCCGTCTCGGCAGCGCAGGAGATCACCCTGCCGTCGTTGTTGGCGATCGCCGTCTCGGGGTCCTTCAGGCCGCGCCCGGTGAGGACGCAGGCAACCTGCTCGGCGCCTTGCGCCCCGTACTTGAGCAGGCCCGCGACGGACGCGGCTGAGGCGGGCTCGCAGAACATCCCTTCCCTGGAGGCCAGCAGCCGGTAGGCGCGGAGGATCTCCGCGTCGCTGACCACGCGGATCGCGCCGCGCGAGTCCGTCGCCGCGGCCATCGCATCCTCCCAGCGCACAGGATTGCCGATGCGGATCGCGCTCGCGACCGTTTCCGGGTGCTCGACCGGGTGCCCGAGCACCAGCGGCGCGGCGCCCTCGGCCTGGAAGCCGAACAGCTTCGGCGCGGCGCCCATCTCCTGAAAGCCGCGCCAGTAGGAGGTGATGTTGCCGGCGTTGCCCACCGGGATGTACAGCGCTTCGAGTCCTCCTTCGAGTCCCTCGTGAATCTCGAACGCGGCGGTCTTCTGGCCTTCGATGCGAAACTCGTTGACGGAGTTCACGAGCACGATCGGATGTGTGTCGGTGAGCTCGCGCACGAGCGTCAGCGCCTGGTCGAAGTTGCCCTTCAGCGAGATCACGCGCGCACCGTGCACGAGCGTCTGGGCCATCTTGCCCTGGGCGATCTTTCCCTCGGGCACGATCACCGCGCACGTGATGCCGGCGCGCGCCGCATATGCGGCGGCGCTCGCGGCGGTGTTGCCGGTCGACGCGCAGATGACGGCCTTGGCGCCGTCGCGCACGGCGGCCGAGACGGCGCAGGTCATTCCGCGGTCCTTGAATGAGCCCGTCGGGTTGGCGCCC
>Ga0187890_10003573_pt1 | contig 10710 bp, 8 predicted proteins | sample June2016WEW_21_1_FD_133005 | JGI IMG/M metagenome (GOLD analysis project Ga0187890, IMG submission 133005) | Peatland microbial communities from SPRUCE experiment site at the Marcell Experimental Forest, Minnesota, USA - June2016WEW_21_10 | ecosystem: Environmental > Terrestrial > Soil >...
AAGCCGTTCACCGCGAAGCAGGCCGACGCCATTCTCGAACTGCAACTGCATCGCTTGACCAAGCTCTCGATCGACGAAATTTCAAACGAGTTGAAGCAGGTGCGCGAAGCCATCGCCGAGTACGAATCGATTCTTGCGTCCGAGGCGAAGCTGCGCAAAGTAATCATCAAGGAACTCGAAGAGGTTAAGAAGCTCTACGGCGACGCGCGCCGCACCGACATCGAAGACGAAGCTGCGGAAATCATGCTGGAGGATTTGATCGCCGACGAGCAAGTCGCGGTCACCGTTAGCCACTCCGGCTACATGAAGCGCACGCCGATCTCGACCTACCGCATGCAGCGCCGCGGCGGCACCGGGCGCACCGGCATGAAGACGCGCGACGAGGATTTCGTCGAGCATCTGTTCATCGCCTCGACGCACGCCTACATTCTGATCTTCACCAACACCGGACGCGTGTATTGGCTGAAGGTGTACGAGATTCCCGACATCGCCGCCGCCGGCAAGGGTAAGCATGTAGGCAACCTCGTTGGCCTGCAGCCCGGAGAAACCGTGCGCACTATGCTCGCCGTGCGTGACCTGGAAGAAGAAGGCAGGTACGTCTTTTTTGTCACGCACAATGGCACGGTGAAGAAGACCGAGGTGAAAGACTTCTCGCACGTGATGCAGCGCGGCATCATCGCGATCAATATCGAAGCGGGTGACGAGCTGGTTGCGGCCTCGCTGACCGACGGCAACCAGATCGTCTTCCTCGCCTCGCATGACGGACAAGCGATTCGCTTCGACGAGAACGACGTGCGCCCCATGGGACGCAACGCCACCGGCGTGCGCGGCATGAATCTGGCCGAAAAAGATTATATCGTCGGCATGGCGACTACGATCAAGCCGGAGGCGAAGGCCATCGTGAAAGAGGGCGATATCGCTCCCGAAATCGCCGATTTGATTCCAGAAAAAGGCTCGCTCATTCTCTCGGTGACTGAGAACGGCTACGGGAAGCGCACTCCGGCCGACGAGTATCGCCTCACCAATCGCGGCGGCAAAGGCGTGATCAACGTCAAGACCACGGCACGCAACGGCAAAGTCGTAGGCATCTCGCAGGTGACTGAGAAATCCGAGGTGATGCTGATCAGCCAGTACGGCAAGATCATCCGCATCGAGTCGAAGTTCATCCGCGAATCGGGCCGGTCGGCACAGGGTGTGAGGTTGCTGAACGTGGAGCCGGGAGACCGGGTCGCGGCGGCAGTGGTGATCCCTCCGGAAGAGCCGAATGGGAATGGGATGCTGCTGCAGTAAAGCTCCGGGTCTCAGATGTACGTACAATGTTCCACGTGGAACACTTTGTACCGGCGCAAATGTATGTACATTTGCATAGGTACAATGGTTTTCCCGGTATCGAGTAAGTTTTTCTAGCCGCGGTGGGCGGGGTTGCAAGTCTTTGATAATGCTCGGCGTCGGTTGTGGCTAAAGAGACACGGCGAAGTAATGTTTACGCTGTAATTGTTACACAGGCCGTTATTTGGTGGGCTGGCGTTCCGGGCGAGTGTCCCCTTCGATGGTGGAGTCGAACGGGGTCGGCGGCTCAGCAGGTCACCCTTCGGCTATCGCTCAGGGCGAGCTTTCTCGAAAAGCGCGAGAAGTGGCGCACCCAGTTATTCGGGTTCGGTGTTAAAAAACAAACCCGCGCTTTACTTCACTGTTAAAGTGGCCCACCCGCCTTCCTTACTTTGCTTTCAAACTCTTTAATGGAGTCGTCTTGTTGGCTTGTCATTTCCCTAATTCCCCTTCGCGCGAATGCTACCCCAACCCAAATCTACAAGATCAAAGCTTCAGACGCTGGCTAATTTTCCGCTCCCCGAAGCCCCGCCAACCAAGCCGATGACATGATCAAGCATTTGCTCTATTCTGAAGCGGGTGGAGGCGGCCAATGAAGACAGCAGACCTGATGGAAACTCCGATCTACGGGCTTACGGAAGCTGCCCAGTACCTCAGGGTGCCGCTCGCCACTCTTCGCTATTGGGTTCGTGGGGGAGGGCCTGTTCCTCCACTCATCCGACTTGCCGACAGCGAGCCTTCTCGCTTGTCATTCATGAACCTGCTCGAGTGCTACATGCTTAGCAGCATGCGGGCGATCTACGATGTACGGATTCCGAAGGTGCGGAAATCGCTGGCTACTTTGGCGAAGTATGTTCAGCATCGCCATCCCCTCGTGGAACAGGCCTTCCAGACTGATCGCCGCGATTTGTTCATTGAGCACGTCGGCAAGGTTGTGAATCTGTCGAAAGATGCGCAGATCCTGATCCCAGGAGTGATGGAACTTTACCTGGAACGCATCGAACGCGATCCAAAGGGCCTCTTCAAGCTTTACCCATTTGTCATGGAGCGAACGCCGAAGGAACCCAGGCTGATTCTAATCAATCCGGCGGTGGGTTTTGGCAAGCCGGTGATCGCCGGAACCGGCATCTCGACTGCGGTCGTCTCCTCCAGGTTCAACGCCCGTGAATCCGTGCCTGACCTAGCCTCCGAATATGACGTCACGCCAAAACAGATCGAAGAAGCAATCCGGTGGGAGCAGCGGACCGCAGCCGTCGCTGCCTGAAGACCTCGTTCTTTATCTCGACGAAAATCTTCACAACTGCCGACCCATTCTGGACGCACTCGCCCGGCACGGGGTCAGGCACGAGCGCCACGGAAGCCACTTCGGTCCGGGCACGGAGGACACCGTTTGGTTGCCTTTCGTCGGCAAGCAGGGATGGGTACTTCTCACCAAAGACAAGAAGATTCGGTTTAACGAACTGGAAAGGTCTGCAATCCAGCGATACCGAGTGAGAGAGTTCTACTTTGCTTCCGGCAATTACAGTGGAGCGGAGATGGCCGAGATGCTGGTCGCAGCCTTGCGGGAATTCGCGAGGTTCTGTCGCCGGTACGATCCACCCTTCATTGCCAGCATTAGCAAGGGCGGAAAGGTCAGCTTGAGGTTTCCCACAAATTCCTGAATTACTCTCTGACGAATTCCACCCGCCGCCCCTCCCGCATTACCGCAGTCACTTCTAAATAGCCCTGCTTTCCGTTACTGTTAACCTTAGTGACACTCCTCCCCGTGTGTGCTTGCGCGGTTGCAGACTATTTGTGAGCGAGCGTTTGTGCATAACATCGACATCGCAAAAACTGAACCGCCCGCGTACCAGGAACTTCTGAGCCGGCCGATTCGCGAGCTGGGGCTTACGCTTGCTGGGTCTCCGGTGGAGCGCTTTGTCGAACAGCTTTATCGCGAACTGGACGCCAAGGGGCTGGCTAAATTTCGTCCGGCCTGTTATTTGACCGACGAGTGGGGATGCCCGTCGGGGGAGCCGATTATCGGAATTCCGTTTTACCTGGCGCATGCGGCTTTGGCGCAACTGGAAAAAGAAACGCATGACCTTGAGGATGCTCGAGAAATCATGATGTACCTGCGGCATGAGGCGGGACACGCGTTCACTTATGCATACAAGCTGCACAATCGGCCGGAGTGGAAAGAGATCTTCGGACCGTTCCGGCGGCCGTATCACGACAATTACCGGCCCGCGCCGTTTTCGCGCGACTATGTGCGCCATTTGCCGGGGTGGTATGCGCAGAAGCATCCCGATGAAGATTTTGCCGAGACGTTTGCGGTGTGGCTGACGCCGCGCTCGAACTGGCGCAAGCGGTATCGCGGGTGGGGCGCGATGGAGAAGTTGCGCTACCTGAACCGGCTGGCGCGGAAGTTGGGGAAGAGCGAGCCCACGCGGCGTCGCGGACAGACCGATCTCACGGTCGATGAAATGGAAACGACGGTGGCGGAGTTCTACCATCTTCAGCAGGCCGCGCAGGAAGAAGTTGCGGTCAGCGAACTCGGCGTTAGGGAATTAACTCCGGATACGGATTTGCGCGACATCTTTCCCGTATCCAAGCGGCGGAAGACGGCGGTGCCGGCGCACGAATTTCTGCATCAGCATCGCAAGGCGGTGATCGACAAAGTTGCGCAGTGGACGGGCGCGCAGCGTCCGCTGATCAAGACTTTGATGGACACGATCGAAAAACGCGCCGGTGAACTCGACTTGCGCGCCGACAAAACCCGCAGCGCGGAACATCTGGCGGAAGTTACGGCCTATGTCACCGCGCTGGTGATGACTTATGTGACGAAAGGAAAGTTTATTCAGCCGTAAAAATGGAGCGACGGGCGTCTCGCCCGTCCCCGTGGCAGTTCGAACGGCCGGGCGGGGACGCCCGGCGCTCCACCAGCAGATGCTTTCCGAGGAGACAGGATGGTCGGATCAAAACTGAAAATCGCGCTGCTGTATGACGTGTGGAACGAAGATCCGGTCGCGGCGGCGGCGAAGGAAGAGGCGACGGCCGCAGCCGTGCGCAAGCCTCGCAAGAAAGTGAAGAAGGTAAAAAAAGAGAAGACCGATCGCGAGGAAATTTTCGAAGCGCTGCAGAAGCTGGGGCACGAGCCCTCCTACTTCGAGCTCGACGGGCGCCCGCAGTCCTTGCATTCGCTCTCGCGTTCGGATGCCGACCTCATTTTCAACCTGACCGAATCTTTCGACGGCGACGACACCAAGGAAATGAACGTGGTCGCCTATGTCGACCTGCTGGGACTGCGCTACACCGGCGCCGGTCCGCACGCCATTATTCTCGCGCAGGACAAAGCCATCGCCAAAAAGATCTTTGCGTTTCACGGCATCAAGACTCCGTTCTTTGCGACGGCTTATCGCGGACGCATTGAACATGCCCACGACATTTCTTTTCCGCTCATCGTCAAACCGGCTTGGGAAGATGGATCGATCGGCATTGATGCCGGCTCGGTCGTGAAAAACGTCAAGGAGATGATGGAGCGGGTCGAGTACATCCAGGACGAATTCGACTCGCCGGCCCTGATTGAGGAATACATCGAGGGGCGCGAAATTTACGCCGGAATTCTGGGCAACTACGAACGGGCGCAGGTTTTGCCGATGATCGAGCTCGATCTGTCACGCTTGCCCGAAGGGACGCCAAAAATCGCCAGCTACGACGTGAAGTTCGAGAAGAACACCGAAGCCTACAAGCTGACCAAGTCTCAGGTCGCGGAAAACCTGGACGAGGACACGGTAAAGCGGTTGTCCGATACGGCGCTGGCCGCGTACCGCGCGCTGAAGCTGCGCGATTATGGACGCATCGACATGCGACTGGCTCCGAACGGAGATGTCTACGTGATCGAAGCGAATCCGAATCCGTGGCTGGCTAGCCGGCAGGAATTTGCCATGGCCGCCAAGGCGTCCGGACTTTCCTACACGGAAATGATCGGCGCCATTATCGATTTGGCGATGAGCCGCTATTTGAATGCCAACCTGGTAAATGCGGCGGCGATGCGCTGAGGCTGCGGAGCTTTGCTCCGCTGGACAGCCGGGGGCGGCTGTCCCTACGCGGATTTCTTTTTGCGCCCGGCTGGGACGGGGCCGGGCCCGTCCCCACACGAGCATTAGCGCCTTTCTAGAACAGATTCCACAGGAACTGGTTGTACACCTCGTGGTGGAACTGCACTTCGGCTGCCTTGACAATCGTGCCCAGCAGGCGCGGGCAGCGGTCGGCCGATGCCTGCTTCAGGTCGGCGTAGCGGCCTTTCACGTCTTCCCCGAGGAGTTTGGTTGTCCATTCGGCTTTGCGGAAGTCATCGATCGCCGTGTAGACGTTGTCGGGCAGGTAGCGCTCGGCTTGGCGGAGGTTCTTGATCTTGGCCGTCTCGCCTTCCAATCCGGTCTTGAAAATGGAGTACATGACCATGTAGGGGTTGGCGTCGGGAGCGACGGCGCGCACCTCGATGCGCATGCTGCGCTCGTTGCCGATCGGGATGCGGATCATGGCGCCCCGGTCCACGGCCGACGCTTTGAGTTGGTTGGGCGCCTCAAAGTGCGGATCGAGGCGGCGGTAAGCGTTGACGCTGGAATTGAACACCAGGCAGAGGTCGTTCCCGTGAGTGAGAACGCGGTCAAGGAACTCATAACCGAACTTGCTGAGCTTCTCCTCACCCTTGGGATCCCAGAACAGGTTCTTGCCGTCCTTGCTGACCGAGACATTGGTGTGCATGCCGCTGCCGTTGACGCCCACCACCGGCTTCGGCAGGAACGAAGCAGTCAGGCCCATGTTGCGTGCGACCTGGCGGCAGATCAGCTTGTAGAGCTGGATATGGTCAGCGGCGGCTACCGCTTCGGCGTAGCTGTAGTTGATCTCGAACTGCGAGGGCGCAACCTCCGGATGGTCCTTCTCGTTCTGGAAGCCCATGGCACGCTGCACCTCGGCGGTCGTATCGATAAACGTGCGCAGCGGATCGCCCGGCAACGAGTGATAATAGCCGCCCGTATTGACGTACTCGAACTTGTGCGTCTCGTGGTAAATGCGTTCGGCCTCGGGCCCCTGGAAGAGGAAGCCCTCGATCTCATTGGCGGCGTTGAGGGTGTAGCCGTGCTTCTTGTGCAGGCCGTTACCAAATACTTTCAGCATGCTGCGGATGTCCGCAGTGTAGGGCTCGCCGCTTTTATCAATGACCTCGCCAAAGACGAGCACCTTGCCGGGTCCGAACACGTCCGCCGGTCCCCAGTAGAAGGCAGCCCAGTCGATGCCCAGACGCAGATCGCTTTCCCGCTGGGCCGTAAAGCCGCGAATCGACGAACCGTCAAACGTCAGGTTGTCGTAGCTCTTCAGCAGGAATTTTTTGTCATAGTCGAGCATGTGCAAACGGCCTTCCAGATCGCTGAACAGCACGGTCACGGCCTTGATGCGCGACTCGTCCGCCAGGTACTTTAATCGCTCTTCCTGAATTTTGTTAGGAGCCACGCGGTCCAGGCGCTGCTTCTTCGCCTTCAGGTTCATTTCTTCCAGTTCGTCGTAGGGGATCGCCAGAAAATTCCGCAGTTCAGTTGACATGCTTCTCCTTATTGATGCGCTGCCCAGGAATTAAATTGACCAGGGGGATAACGACATAGGCTAACGCGTCCGGCGCAAGCAGACAAATAGAATTCGGTTATAGCAACGATTAGCGGTCGTTTATCTTATTCAGACTTCCAAATTGCATCAAGAACGGTGCATTTGAGCTGATTCCCAGTGTCTGCGGCCGAGACGCCGAGGCCGCCGAGAAAAAATGCAACAAGTCTTTCTCTGTGCTCTGGGCGTCTCGGCGGTGACGCTTCGCTTTTCCGTGAAATAATCAAACGCGGGGAACCCACTTGAGCTGCGCGATCTGTGAAGAACGAAAAGCGAAGCGGTTTTGCCCGGCGGTGCACGGAAGAATCTGCCCGCAGTGCTGCGGCGAGCAGCGCGAAGTGACGCTCGACTGCCCCAGCGACTGTCCTTATCTTTTGCAGGCAAGACAGCAAGCACGACAACAGGCGCGCGAGCACGCGACAGCAAACCACCAGCGGCCGGGTGAACGGGATCGCGAGGCTTGGTTTCCGGAGAGTGAGATCCCCAAGGTTGAGATCCCCGAGCAGTTTCTCTACGAACGCGAGGAACTGATCCTGGGCCTCAGCTTCGCACTGGTGAAGAGCGCCCGCGCCAGCCGTTCGCTCGGGGATCATTCGCTCACCGATCGCGATCTGATCTCCGCGCTCAGTTCGCTCGCGAAGAGCTATCAAACGCTGGTCAACTCCAGTCTCATCTACGAGCCGCAGACCGCCAACCTGGCGCACCAGAGCATTGCTCGCGAAGTCGAGACCATGGTCAGGGAATTTCGCGAGGAGGAGCAACGACACATTGGCGAAATACCAGGCCGCACCCGGCTGCGGGATTCTGACGTGTTGAAGGCGCTGGTATTCCTCTTGCGCATGGGCTTGGGACGCACCTCCGGCAGGCCTAAGTCGCGGGCGTTCGTCGATTTTCTGTTTGCCCAGTTCCCCGAAAAGCACTCGGCCATTGCCGGGCCAGAAGACGCAGGCAGCCGGATCGTGATTCCGTAGCCCACCGCTCACGTAGCGACGGCCGCCTCCCGGCCGTCCAGCGGAGCGAGGCTCCGCAACAGCCACTGAGAGTACGTTCAGAGTCGGCGGACGGTCTGTCCCCGAGGCAACGCGGCCAGAAGTTCTCGCGCCGTTTTTCCGAGTTCGGGATGGCGCGCCTCGGGAGCGATCTCGACCAGCGGTTCCAGAACAAACTGCCGCAGGTGCATTGCCGGATGCGGAATCTTCAAGCCCGGCTCATTCACCACGCGATCTCCAAACAGCACCACGTCGATATCAATCTTGCGCGCACCTTTCTTGCTCATGCGGAGACGTCCCATGGCCGCTTCGACCTGCAACGCAAACTTGAGCAATTCTCGTGGCGTCTTATCCGTTGCAATCGCCGCCACGCAGTTCAGAAACCAGGGCTGGTCGGGGACATCGACCGGCTGGGTTTCATACAATGCGGAGACCGCCAGCAAGCGGCCCGCCACATCCAATTGTGCGACCGCCGCGCGCAGGTTGGCCGCACGATCTCCCAGGTTTGATCCCAGCGACAGATAAGCGGTTTCGCGCACCCAGCTAGTCTCGGGGTGAACGGCGGAAGAATCCACAAAAAACTGACCAGGGCTGCGAATTTTCCACAGCGACCTCTTTGCCCTAGTACCTTGGCGCGGTACCTAGGTTACTTTCTTAACTTCTCGGGTACCGCTAGTATCGAGGAAGCTATGCATCTGGACTCTCTTCTCGTCAGCCGGGACGCCGATTTACTCGGCGTGCTGCGTCCGGTACTGGAGAAGATCTCGGTCAATGTCCAGGTTTCTGCCGAGTCCGAGTCCGGCAACGATATGCTGACGAAGCGGAAGTTCGATGCCGTCATCATCGACTGCGACGACTTGCACCACGGCTTCGATCTCCTGCGGTCGCTCCGCCAGACTGAAAGCAATGCCAAGTCCGTTGCCTTCGCGGTGGTGAATGGGAAGACAACCACGCAGGAAGCCTTCCACTCCGGAGCCAACTTCGTCTTGCAGAAGCCGCTCACGCCGCTGCACGCCTCACGCTGTTTTAATGCGGCCCTCAATTTTATGGTGCGGGAACGGCGCCGGTACTTCCGCCATCCGGTGGAGATTCCGTTGCGAATCAGCCTTCCGCACTGCGAGGAACTTACCGCTACGGCGATCAATGTGAGCGAGGGAGGCATGGCCGTCCGCATCCTCGGCAAGTTACCCAAGGATGCACAGGCGCAGCTTCGCTTCACGCTTCCCGGGGCCAACATTTCGCTCGAACTGAAAGGCGAGGTCGCCTGGGCCGACGGAACCGGCCACGCTGGCGTCCGCTTTGTCGAGGTTCCGCAGAGCTCACAGTATCAGCTCGACAAATGGTTGACCGACCAGTTGCAGGAAGAAATGCCCAAGCGACTGCAAGGCTACGCCTCGCTGCCCTAACGGATCGTCCTTTCCTCAAACCTCCCACGCCCCCGGCATCCAGCTTGCAACTTGCGCCCAGCCCCGACTGTGGCACTGTAGAGACGCGGCAAGCCGCGTTTCTACGATGATCACATTGGAAGAAAGAATCGCCAGAACCCAGCGCTTGCTGCGCCGCCTGGAAGAAGACCAGCCCTATTTGCATGCGCGCTTGTCCGTGCTCGGTGCCGAGCACCGGCAGAGCGTGAATGCTTTCGCCGACCGCGTGCGCGCTGAAGCAGAAGCCGAGCTGCAGCGCCTGCTAGCAGAACGCTCGCTGCCCTCCGACTGGAACGTGCCCCAGCCCGCCGACTGACTGTAGAGACGGGGCGCCCCGTCTGCCCGCAGCCGGAGACGCGGCAAGCCCCGTCTCTACTGGAAATTCAACCCGCGGCTAGACGCTAAGACTAACCGCCGCGGCGAGCGCAGGAACCGCAGTTTCATCTTGCAGCGCGGTTTCTTCCCAATACGACCGGTCGCGCAAAATGCGCGACACCAGCGCGGTATGCATGGCGTGGCCGGCGCGGTCGGCTACGACGGAACCCAGTATCTGTTTCCCGATCAGCGCCAGGTCACCGATCAGGTCGAGAACTTTGTGGCGCACGAACTCGTCGGGAAAACGCAGCGGCGGGTTCAGTACTTCATGGCGGTTCAATACGATGGCATTCTCGGTCGATGCCCCCCGGATCAGTCCCTGCTGCCGCATGGCATCGGCTTCATGCAGAAATCCGAAAGTACGCGCCGGCGCAATCTCCTTCAAATAACTGCCATTCGTCAGCCGCACGCAGAAGCTCTGCTTGCCAATGAGGGGGTGAGGAAAGTTGATCGAATACGCAACGGAATAGGAGTCTGCCGGATACACGGCAATGAATTTATCGCCCTCGCGCAACTCGATCTCGCGCACAATCCGGAGATAAGTGCGAGCCTTGCGCTGTTGCCGAATCCCGGCTCTTTGAATCATCTCGACAAACGGACGGGCGCTGCCATCCAGAATAGGCAGCTCCAGATTGTCCAGCTCGACGATGGCATTGTCGATACCGACGCCGGTAAATGCGGAGAGCAGGTGCTCGGTGGTGGAGATGAGCACGCCCTTCTTCATCAGGCTGGTGGCATAACTAACGCGGGCCACGTTGCGTCCGCTGGCTTCGATCGCGAAGCCGTCCAGGTCGGCGCGGTGGAACACGATTCCTGTTCCCGCTGGCGCGGGCAGAATCCGCAAGCTGACCGGTGCGCCGCTGTGTAAACCCACTCCTGTGCAAGTCGCAGCAGCACGAATTGTTTGCTCGTGTGTCAACGGGGGACGATGTAAGTCTTTTGCTGTGTAG
>Ga0187890_10003578_pt1 | contig 10700 bp, 9 predicted proteins | sample June2016WEW_21_1_FD_133005 | JGI IMG/M metagenome (GOLD analysis project Ga0187890, IMG submission 133005) | Peatland microbial communities from SPRUCE experiment site at the Marcell Experimental Forest, Minnesota, USA - June2016WEW_21_10 | ecosystem: Environmental > Terrestrial > Soil >...
CCGCTACATCGCGGTGAATCCGGAGACGCGCTCGGAACTGGCGGTTCCGCTGATCTACCAGGAGAAAGTGATCGGAGTCCTCGATCTCGAGCACACCCGCCGCGGCTATTTCACCGAGGATCACAAGCGCACTCTGACCACGCTCGCGGCGCAACTTGCGATCGCCATTGAAAACGCGCGCCTGTACGAGCAGATTGCCCGGCAAGAGCAGCGACTGGAGCGCGATCTGGCGTTGGCGCGCGAACTGCAGTTTCGCTTGCTGCCGCCCTCGCGCCCGAAGATGCAGAATCTCGAAGTCGAGGCGAAGTTTGTTCCGGCCCGCGCCATTGGCGGCGATCTCTACGATTTCCTCCCGTATTCATTGTCGCGCCTGGGAATCGCGATTGGCGACGTAAGCGGCAAAGGCGCGCCCGCTGCCATTTATGCCGCGCTGGTCAGCGGCATTCTGCGTTCCCACGCGCCCATTGAGCCGGGCCCGGCGGAAATGCTCTCCGCGGTGAATCTGTCGCTGGCGGAACGCAGGATTGCGGCCCAGTTTGTGTCGATCATCTACGCCGTGTGGGACGACGAGCGGCGCACTCTGCTGGTGGCGAATTCGGGCTTGCCGCGGCCCATCTATTGTCATGACGACAAAGTCGAGTTTATCGAGGTGACGGGGCTGCCGCTCGGACTGTTCGACGAAGCTGATTACGACGAATTCAACTTCAAAACCAAGCCCGGCGATCTCTTCGTCTTCTACAGCGACGGCATTCTCGACGCACGCAACCGGCACGGTCAATCCTTTGGCCCGGAGCGTGTGCAAGCCATCGTCGCCGGCTGCGCGGCCAAGTCGGCGGACTGCGTGGTGAACGAGATTTTCAGGGCCGTTACTGAGCACGCCGCTGGTGTGGATGCCTTCGACGATCAGACTGTGGTCGCCATCAAAGTGAAATCCGGCCCAGGCAAACGCAAGTGAAGCAAGCACGCGCATCGTTGCGCCCACCGGCGTTTGGCTATCACGGCGCAATTTTGTGTGGGGACGGGGCGGAGCCTGCCCTGAGCGGAGCCGAAGGGCCCCGTCCAACCGGGACGGCTCGCTCCACTGGCTCGGGCGATCCCGCTACCGAACTTTACTGCGAATCGGTAGCCCTCGAAACCCTCGCCGAGCGCCACGGAACTCCGCTGTACGTCTATTCCGCGGCCATGATCCGCGCGCGCCTGAACGCCTTCGAGCGCGCTTTTCATTCCATTCCTCACACGCTCTGTTATTCGGTCAAAGCCAATTCGACCCTGGCGATTCTGCGCCTGGTGGCCGGCGAGGGGGCCGGCTTCGACGTGGTTTCTGGCGGAGAACTGCAACGAGTTCTGCGCGCAAGCCGGAAGTCCGCGAGCAAAGTTGCGAGCAAGGTTGCGAGTAAGGTTGTGTTCTCCGGCGTGGGCAAGACCTCGGCCGAGATGGAACTCGCCCTCCGCTCGGGGATATTGCTCTTCAACATAGAAAGCGCGTCGGAATTGAGCTTGCTTTCGGCAACCGCGACACAATTGAAAAAACGAGCGGCCGTCGCAGTGCGCGTCAATCCCGATGTCTCCACAAAAACTCACCCCTATATTTCGACCGGATTGCATCAGCACAAGTTCGGCGTTCCGCTCCCCGAAGCGCTGGCGCTCTACGCCCAGGCCGCAAAGCAGCCCTATCTGGAAGTTGCCGGAGTGAGCGTCCACATCGGGTCGCAGATTACCGATGTCGGCACATTTCAAGAGGGCCTCGAACGCGTGGCCGGTCTGGTGCGCACACTGCGCCAGCAGGGCCACGCCATTCGCTACATCGACGCCGGTGGCGGCTTGGGCATTTCCTACGAGGGAGCGCAAGAGAACTTTGAGAAACAGATTGCGACTTATGCGAAAGCAGTGCTGCGTCCGTTGCGCGGGTTGAAGCTGCATTTGCTGCTCGAACCGGGACGTTCCATCGTGGGACCGGCAGGCGTGTTGCTGACCCGCGTCCTCTACCGCAAAACGAATAATCACAAACGCTTTCTAATTGTCGATGCAGCCATGAACGATCTGCTGCGTCCTTCTCTGTACAGTGCGTATCACGAGATTGTTCCGGTGACCTGCAAATCGCGAGGAACCGAGATGACCGACGTGGTCGGCCCCATCTGCGAGACGGGCGACTTTTTCGCGCGTGACAGAGAACTTCCACTGGTCAGCGAGGGCGATCTGCTGGCCATTCTCGACGTAGGCGCCTACGGCACCGTGCTGGGATCGAATTACAACACGCGCGGCCGCCCCGCCGAAGTGCTGGTGGATGGCGCGAAGGCGAAAGTGATCCGGCGGCGCGAGACCTTGCAGGACCAATTGAAGACAGAGTTTTGACTTTGGTAACTGTTTTTTGTGTCGGTGTCCGGTCCAATATAGGAGCAGGTGTTCTTGTGCGGAGGCGCCCTTGAAAGAACTGCTCTTATCTCGGATAAATCGCCCCTACTTGACCGCGAAAACCCTCTTCGCGTGCGTGGTGCTGATTTGCGTGGCCACAGTATCCGCCTGTGCTCAGGACGTGTCGCCCGGTACATGGTTTCTCCACAATCAAGAGGTCTACGTCGCCAATCTGCCGTTGCGGACGGCGCCGTCGGCGGAAGCATCGGCGGTGCTCGCGACGGCGCTGGAGACGATCCTCCCCGAAAGGGATTTATGCTGCGGAAAGGACTCTGGCCTAGAAGACGCCGTTCTCTCAGCTCCATCGTCCTTGAGGGCACTGAGTGCCAAGTTGCAGGGAAGGCATGTCTTGGGCGACGGCCTGTCCGTCGTGCTCCGCGCAGAGTATTTCCCGAAAAGCTCGATTGACCCCAACTTCACCATCAAAACGCTGATGGACCAACAGCCCATGCTCCTCAAGTGGAAATCGCACATATACGTGTTGTATGGAGCTACTTACGATGAAACCCGCACTTACGACATGGGAGCACGCCAATTTGTAATCCATAAACTCTGGTTGCTCGATCCGCGGTATTCCGACCAACGAAGGGAAACCGAGCTCAACGCCGAAACCGACGATTGGACTAAGATCCAGGGAATTCTGACGCTGTCGGTCGCGCGGAAATAATCGTACGGAAATAATCCCGCGGAAATAATCCCAAGGCGCCTGCCGTTCCAGACCGCGGCTACACAGAGTGCTGAGAAACTCGAGTTTCGTATCAGGACATCGCTTCACAGCTTGCGGAAAAAACCGGCACTCCCCCTGCTCTTAGGTGGCGCAGCGGTTTACCGCTGCGGTAACTGCCTAGTTTTGAATTCGGCTTTAGCCGCTGCGGGCACGGCTCTGGATCAGGAATTACTTTTTCCGCAAGCTGTTCAGCGATGCCGCAAGTTCTCCGAATTCAGATGCCCCTTTTGTGTGTGCGTGAGCACTGGCGTTTTTGCAATTCGGTGGAACGAAGGCCTCGAGAGTCCAGCCCCGGAGGGGCGGCCTAACTTAGCCCAGCGCTTCAGCGCTGGGAAAAGTGGGAAGAATGACCTAAGTCCCGGAGGGACGACCCAGTTCTCAAGCACACTTTAGGGCCGCACACAGAAAACGCATTTCTTCAGCAAACCGGAGAGCGACCCCCAATCGTTCGTCACCGCCATTAACGCGCCGTCACCGTTCCCCCCACTTGAGCTTGGTGGCAAGCACTTCGAAAAATGTCTTCTGGAAACGTAACAGCCGAGTAGGATGTTCCGCCTTAACGCAGCGCACGATATCGCCGACTCGCGCTGGCATGCCGACCTGCCCATCGAAACTCAGGTACGCTTCCTCCTTCCCGGTTTTGACGCGGATTTCGATCTCGACCGTATCGCGCACCACCACCGGACGGTGCGTCAATCCGTGAGGCGAGACCGGCGTAATGAGGAAGGCATCCACATCCGGGTGGAGAATCGGCCCTCCCGCTCCAAGAGAATAAGCGGTAGAACCGGTCGGCGTGGCAATGATCAGAGCATCGGCCCTGTAGCTGGAGACGAACTCCGCGTCCACAAAAAGCTCGAAGTGATTCAAGCGCGCGATGGCGCTCTTGCTCACCACCACCTCGTTCAAGGCGGCGTGTGTGGCCAGGGTCTTGCCGCCCCTCATCAGCGAGCCGCTCAGCATGGACCGGCTATCCACGATGTAGTGTTCTTTCCCAATCGCTTCCAGAGCGGGATACAGATCGCCCAGCGCAAGTTCGGTCATGAATCCAAGCGTGCCCAGGTTGACTCCGAGGATCAGCGTTCCGGTTTTCGCAACCGCGCGCGCCGCCGAAAGCAGAGTACCGTCGCCGCCAAGCACCAGAGCCAGATCCGGCGACTGCGTGGCCAATTCAGTTCGCGGCATTGCCTTGCTAGCCGAAAAGTAAGCTGCGCTTTCCTCGTCCACCACCACCGCGTAGTTCCGCTGCTGTAGCCATTTTTCGAGCACCGGCAGCGCTTCCGACAGCTCGGGACGCCCCGGCTTAGAAATGATGGCGACGGTTTTCTGGCGCTTCGGACTTTGGGAAGACTTGGACATGTCTGCGAACTTCTCTCTGGATTTATGCCGGCGTCTCTTCTGACGGACTTCCGATTGTACAGAATCACCGGATGGCAGGCGCCAAAAACTCCGCATGGAGCAGGAATTCGCGATTCCCTTCGCCGCCAAGGATGGGAGACTCGGTCCATTCGGCGCCCCCGCATCCGAGTTCTAAAAGCGCCGCTTCTACCCGGGCCACGGCCGCCCGCTGCGCCGCTTCGTCGCGCACGATTCCGCCTTTACCCACCAGTTCCCTGCCCGCTTCGAACTGCGGTTTCACCAGCACCACAATCTGGCGAACGGACTCCGATACGGCGGGCGCAGTCGAACTGAGTTTCAGATTGCGAGGCAGGTCGGAGCAAAAAGACGCCCGAATCACCGCCGGCAGCACCAGTGTAGCGGAAATGAAGGAAACATCCATGGCAATGAAATCCACCGCCTCGCCAATGTCGGAGGCTTCGAGATAGCGGGCGTTGGTTTTCTCCAGCAGCCGTATGCGTGGGTCGTTGCGCAAGCCGAAATCCATCTGCCCATAACCGGTATCGACAGCAATCACCTTGGCGGCGCCGTGCTGCAACATGCAGTCGCTGAATCCCCCGGTGGAAGCGCCGACGTCGAGACAAACTTTGCCATGAAGGTCGATTCGCCAGTGCTCGAGAGCCTTCTCCAACTTGAGCCCGCCGCGGCTGACGTAGCGGAGATCTTCCCCCAGCAGGCGCAACACCGACGATGAGCCGAAGTCAACCAACGCGCCCGCCTTCTCGATCTTCTGCTCGTTGACCAGAACTTTGCCCGCGAGGATGAGTGCCTGCGCGCGCCCGCGCGATGTCGTCAGGCCACGCTCCACGAGCAACTTGTCGAGACGTATCTTCACTGAGGTCAATGCTTAGCGGCGAATCAATACAGCAAGCACCCGATGCAGTGCAGAATGCTGAAGTTATTGCTTAGCAGAAGGTTACAAGAGTAAGATCCCGGTTTTCCACAAACTTTTCCTCAGTCGTGTTGAAAACTCCAGAGGAACCGATCGGGGGTGACAGAAATTCAAAGCCGGAGCAGTTCTTGCAACTCAAATGACCCGATCACCCGATGGCCCGATCACCCGATGACTTCTCAGCCCGCAACTTCTTCCAGAAGCTTCTGGTCGATATCGAAGTTGGCATGCACGTTCTGCACATCGTCGCAATCTTCGAGCGCTTCCATCAACCGGATCATCTGCGCCGCCTGCTGTCCCTCGAGCTTGATGTAGGTCTGCGGAATCATGCCCACGTTCGAGGAGATGGGCGTAATACCGGCCTTCTTCACGGCCTCCAGCACGCCCTCGTAAGCGGAAGGCTCGGTCAGGATTTCCCAGCTCTCGCCATCGTCCTTCAAATCTTCACCGCCCGCTTCGAGGATGATGTTCATCAGGTCGTCTTCCTTCGCCGCCGACTTCGAAACGATGATGTCGCCCTTCTTGTGGAACATCCACGAGACCGCACCCGCTTCGGCCATGTTCCCATTGTTCTTCCCGAACACGTGCCGGATTTCGCTAACCGTGCGATTACGGTTGTCGGTAGAAATTTCCGCCAGCAAAGCCACGCCGCCCGGCCCGTAGCCCTCCAGCACAAATTCTTCGTAGTTCGCGCCAGGCAGTTCGCCGGTCCCGCGCTGGATGGCGCGCTTGATGTTGTCGGCCGGCATGTTCTCGTTCTTCGCCGCCAGGATCGCCGTCCGCAGCCGCGGGTTCATATCGGGATCGCCGCCCGACTTCGCCGCCATCGCGATTTCCTTGATGAGACGAGTAAAGATCTTGCCGCGCTTAGCGTCGAGCGCGCCCTTCTTGTGCTTGATGGTTGCCCATTTCGAATGCCCGGACATAGCTCTACCTCATCTCTAGAATACTCGAAAGGCGCTGATTCTCGGAATTAAGGATCCGCCCGCGGAGGAAATCACAGATCAGCCTCGACGTAAAACGTTCAGGCGAGTGGGAATTATAGCATGGGCCGGTGAGCGGGCCGGTGAGCGGCGCGGTAAGCGGCGGGTGCCCCACTCATTCGCGTTCTTTGCGAATGAGTGGGTGGCGTGCGCCGAAGCTCACCTGAGGTACTCTTAGGGAATCTCCATGGCCCCGTCCACTCTCGATCGCCAACTCACCCAACTCGAAGCCAGCCGCTACAGCTTCGGCCGCAACGAAGCCGCGAGCGTAGTAAAGCAACTGAATCGCCTAGACGCCAAGCGCTTCCCCGATCCCGCGTCGCTGATCCGCTTCCACGAAGCGCTACTTTTTCTGCGCGCCTTCCCTCAATCGCCAGCCGTGGTGCGCGCGACCGAGCGCATTCTGAATAGTTTCCACAAGAAAGTCGAAGCCCTACGCAAGGCCGGAGCCAACATGGACGACTTCGAGCCCATAGAAGTCTCCGGCATTGCCGGCACCGAGATGGAAGACACGCTAAGCTTCGACGTAGCCAGTTGGCTAATCAAACGCATGCCCGGCAAAGTTGAAATCGCCTGGGAAAATTACGACCCAGGACGTGAGCTAGGCACCACCGGCCCGCGCTTCATCCCCTTGCTCGAGGACGACGCGTATGTAGAGGCCGACACACCCTGGCGCCGATGGCTCGAGACCGCCGCCGCCAAAAAGGGCTCCGATCCTGCATGGCTGGTCCCCACTTGGCTGGTTCAGCGTTTCGCCGATCTACCGCTCCCGCCCAATCAAAAAGCTGAACTCTACGAATCGCTGCGCGTCCCCATGCGTTGGAATCTCGGGAACTCCGACATCACGCGCACGCGAAACTGGAAGCCCGTTCCAAGCGTCTTCTACCACCGCGAACCGCTAATCAGCCGCAGCCAGGTGTCGCTGGCCGCCGAGTTGGCAAGGCGTCCACCGCAACTGACGAGGCTTTCGCGCCAGCAGGGCGACGAGGTCATGGACATGATCCGCGAGGTCATGCTGGTGCGCTACCGCGAACTTTACGGCACGACGCTGGGCGATCCGAAGTCGGTGGTGCAGTCCAATGTCGCCCGCGGCGTTTCCATCCATCTCTGGGACCTGCCGCCCGATCGCCGTCTGCCGCTCCGCGCCTATGTCGCGGGCTTGACGCTGAAGAATGGCGTGCCCGTCAACTACATCGAAGCCATCGCCCTCTGCGAGTGGATGGAGGTAGGCTTCAACACCTTCTACACTTTCCGAGGCGGCGAAGCAGGATGGATCTACGCGCAAGTGCTGCGCTGCCTCTGTCACCTCATGGGAACGACGTGCATCTCGGTCTACCCCTATCAACTGGGCCATGAAAACGAGGAAGCGATCGAATCGGGCGCGTTCTGGTTCTACCGAAAACTGGGCTTCAGGCCAGGACGCGCGGATCTCCAAAGATTGGCGGAACGAGAAGAAGAAAGAATCGCCGCCGATCCCAAATACCGCACACCCGCGCGCACGCTGAAGCGCCTGGCGGCGGGGCACGTGTTCTACGATGTGCAGAAAAACGAGTTGCCGGGCAGCGAGGTGGGGGCGTGGGATCGATTTTCAACACGCAACATCGGATTGCAAGTCAACCGGCGGATGGCGCGCGAGTTTGGCGGAGATGCCGGCCTCATGCGCGAGCGTTCGAAGCGAGCGCTGGAGCGAATACTGGGCGTCAGCACGTCTTCATGGACGCCGCTGGAGAAGGCAGGCTTCGAAAATTTTGCGCTCGTTCTGACGCAGGTGCCGGAATTGCGCGCGTGGCCACGAGAGGAAAAAGAGGACCTCGTCCGCATCATCCGCGCCAAAGCCAAACCGGACGAAATGCTCTACCTGCACCTCACGCAACGGCACGGGCGGCTAAGGGAGGCGCTGCTGAAGCTCGGGTCGTAATTAGTTAGCGAAATGGCAATATTACGACAACACCTCCTGCGGGAGTGCGCTTACACAAGGTAAATGCCAGGTGAGACAGCGTGCAATTTTACTTGCACGCCTCGGGTGTAGCGCCGTTCCGCGCCTTAAGGTTGATTTTGAGAGCATGGTAGCAGGTCTGGTTGTCCTGTATGGGCCTACTTATCCAAACGCGCAGGATGCGGTTTAGTTCCTTAAGATTGGCCTCTTCCGCAGGAGTGCTTGCTTCCACGTCGGCCTCATTCACGAAGAAAGAGACACGCTCCGGAGTTATGCCACTCTCATTCGTGTAGATCACAGCCCGCAGTGCTGCCTTAGCGTAGTCATCGCCAATCCTGCTGTCCTTGCTCTGGGACAGAGCAGACGCGGTGAGGACGACTATCAATGCCATGCCGATATTCATTTTGTTAATCACTGGTTCTCTCCCGCCGCGCTGCTCTGCGCGGCTAATCTCTATGCCAAACCACCGAAACGCTCCAAGAGGAGGTTCGCCTGTCTGTTCCTTGTCAGAGAACGGTTAACGAGAGCTTACTTGCGCTCTGAAGCCTAGCATCATTGCTGAAAATAGGCGTTTGGCGGGTGGACCACTTTAGCGGGGAAGCACATCGGGCCTGTCTTTTACCATTAACCGGAATAACTGGGGGTGCGCCACTTCTCACGCTTTTTGAGAAGTGGCTCGCCGAACTGCTGGCATTGTGAGGCTCCGCGTTTACGCTGTCCAGATCGGACTTCCAAGTCGGTTTGCGGCCTGAGTCACGTTCGGAATGTCATCGGATCGCATAACCGCCATCGACACGAATCGTAGTACCGGTAACGAAGTCCGATGCCCGCGAGGCCAAGTACACCGCTGTTCCCGCAACTTCCTCAGGTTGACCCCATCGACCGGCGGGAGTCCGCGCAAGAATTTCGTCGTTCATGGGCATTGTACGTACCGGCGCCGTCATGTCCGTTTCAATCCACCCTGGCGCGATCGCATTAACTTGAATGTTGTGCGGGGCGAGCTCAATGGCCATTGACTTGGTCAGTTGGACTATCGCTCCTTTCGCTGCGCTGTAAGAGGGGACGAGCCCAGATCCAAAGAACGAGTACATGCTCCCGATGTTAATAATCTTTCCACCTTTACGACTAAGCATCGATCTGGCAGCGAGCTTCGAAAGAAGGAAAACTGCATTGAGTTGCGTCTCGATGACGCTGTCCCAATCTTCAGGTTTTTCCTGCAACACACCGCCGCTCAACGAACACGTTGCCGGCATTATTTACCAGGATGCCTATGCCACCGAGCTCGCTCTCGACCCCGTTAAGCGCCGGCTCCAATCCGGCGCGGTTGGTCACATCAACCTTCACCGCAACCGATGGAACACCGATCGCTTTCAATTCGGAAAGCACCCGCTGGTTCTTGTCGTCGTTTCGTCCAAACACTGCGACGGCAGCCCCGGCTTCGGCCAATCCAAGCGCAATGCTGCGCCCAATTCCGCCATTACCACCAGTCACGACAGCCACCCGACCGGTTAAGTCAAATAACGCAGGCGCTTTCATCAAGCACTCCCCTTTTCGAATTTCTGCGGTGGCGGCCCATCTGCTGTTCAGACTAGCCGTAGCTAAGGCGCGGGGTCGGCCACATCACCGCGGAAGTATAACGCGGGCTTGTCTCTTAACTTGACCGAAATAACTGGGTGCGCCACTTCTCACGCTTTTTGAGAAGTGGCTCGCCGAACCGCCGACACCGTTCGCTCGCTTTACGCGGCCGGAGGTCGTATCTTCAGTCTTAAGCATTTCCCACTCCGTCACCTTTACCAGACCTGCCTAGTCCAGGACCAAATTCTGATAATTGTAATAATTACAGTGTAACTAATACACGCTTGTGTCTATTTAACCACATTTGACATCGTGCATTATCAATGACTTAAGCGGGATGACCAGGCTAAAATAATGACCAATGGTCACTAATAAACACCGGGCGAGCCCCATAGTTTCGCCTTTTGTGCGCCCAAGTCATGCCCATCGCCTCTGAATATGTACGTACACATTTGTCATGTTCCACGTGGAACACTGTACGTACAGTTCTGGCGGGGTCGCCGGTTGGCGGTTTATTGTCGCAGCCAGCGCCAGCGAGCTTGAACCGCCTCGTTTGACCGTGTATAAAGACTTAGGAAGCACGACGCCGGGTGCGGTACTTCCGGCGTGTGCCATGCAGACTGCGATGTTCCCTCAAACGGTCTGCAAGAGATTGATTTCAAAGCGGAAGTGGTGGAACTGGCAGACACACCATCTTGAGGGGGTGGCGCCGAAAGGCGTGGGGGTTCAAATCCCCCCTTCCGCACCAAATTTGACTATCCACCCAACGAGATAGTTACG
>Ga0187890_10003579_pt1 | contig 10699 bp, 12 predicted proteins | sample June2016WEW_21_1_FD_133005 | JGI IMG/M metagenome (GOLD analysis project Ga0187890, IMG submission 133005) | Peatland microbial communities from SPRUCE experiment site at the Marcell Experimental Forest, Minnesota, USA - June2016WEW_21_10 | ecosystem: Environmental > Terrestrial > Soil >...
AGCCGCTCGATGGTGTCGATGGTGCTCTTGCCGATGCCGCGGGTGGGCGTGTTGATCACGCGCAACAGCGAGATCGAGTCGTCCGGGTTCTGAATAACTTTGAGATAGGAGATCAGGTCTTTGATCTCGGAACGCTCATAGAAGGAGAATCCGCCGACCACTTTGTATTTGAGTCCGTAGCGGCGCATGGCTTCTTCAAACAGACGCGACTGAGAATTAGTCCGGTACAGGACGGCGGCACGAGGAGTTTCGCCGCCCGAGTGGTCAGCACGACCGGCTTCGCGCAGATACTTGCTGATGTGGTCGGCGGCAAAGAGCGCTTCGTTTTCGCCGTCGGGAGCCTCGTAGTAGCCGATCTTGGTGCCGCCCTGGCGCGAAGTCCAAAGATTCTTGCCTTTGCGGCGGATGTTGTTCGCCACCACCGCTGACGCCGCTTGCAAAATATTTTGCGTGGAACGGTAATTCTGTTCCAAGCGGATGATCTTAGCCTCGGGAAAGTCTTTTTCGAACTCAAGAATGTTCCGGATATCGGCGCCGCGCCAGGAGTAAATCGACTGGTCCTCATCGCCGACAGCGCAAACGTTGTGCCGGTCGCCCGCCAGCATGCGCATGAGTTCGTACTGCGGGCGGTTGGTGTCCTGATATTCGTCGATGAGCAAATATTGGAAGCGGCGATTGTAATACTCGCGCACATGCGTGGCCGTCTTTAAAAGGCGCGTGGCTTCTAAAAGAAGATCATCGAAGTCGAGGGCATTGGCCTTGCGCAACTCCTTGCGGTATTCCTCGAACAAATGCGCGATCTTTTCGTTCTTCGGATCGGCGGACTGCAGATAAAGTTCCTGCGGATCGAGCATGTGATTCTTTGCCCAGGAGATACGCGAGAGCACGATGCGCGGCGTGAGTTGTTTGTCGTCGAGGCCAAGCCGCCTCATCACCGACTTGACGACAGACTGCATATCGCTCTCGTCGTAAATGACAAATTTCTTCGTGTGGCCGATCGGCGGCTGCCCCGGCGTAGCCGAAGGGATTTGCAAAGCTTCAATATCGCGACGCAGAACACGCACGCAAAAAGAATGGAATGTCGAGATCACCGGCTTGGCGATACTCAGTCCGCCAACAAGCTTCTCGACGCGCTCGCCCATTTCCGCGGCGGCCTTGTTCGTGAACGTCATCGCCAGAATGGATTCCGGCATCACTCCCCTGTGCTCGATCAGATAGGCGATGCGGTAGGTAATGACGCGCGTCTTCCCGCTCCCCGCGCCGGCGAGGATCAGCACCGGGCCCTCGGTAGTTTCGACGGCCTCGCGCTGCTGCGGGTTGAGTTGATCGAGAAAAGACAATGCGGAAGTGGCTCCGGAGCTGATGAGTTAATTTTACAGGGGAATGGGGATTTGCGACTGCGTCCGCTCCAGCCGCGTAGCGGCGGGATGTGAAAACCCGGCACGGAAGTGCCGGGTGGCTGCGTCCCCGAGACCCGAGTCCCGTAGGGACGGCACCTTCATCCGAATACAAACTCGGGATCGTACTTCACGCCCGACTTGCGCAGAAGCGAGACAAATTCATCTTCGAATGAACGTTTCGCGTGATGCTCGGCCTGATGCTCGATGTAATGCCTCACTGCGTCCGCGTTCGAGGCGCTCACGCTGAACGCTCCGTAGCCCTCTTGCCATGCGAAATCGAATCCGTGTTCGCCGAGCCAGCGCGAAGAGTTGGCCTTAAGCACCTGGACCGCTTTTGCGAGAGGCATAGAGACGGGCAGCACAATCAGCAGATGGGAATGGTTGCCGGTTCCTCCGGCGCATAATATCGAGATGTCGTGACTCTTGCCGATTCCGACGAAGTACATCGAGAGCTTCTCGCGTAAATCATCCGGGATGGAATTACGGCGCAGCTTGGTGCTGAACACGGAATGGATTAAGACGTTGGGATAGGTATGGGCCATCGGTGCCGTCCCTGACGGGACTCGATTGTCCTAAACCACATTCACCCGGCACTTCCGTGCCGGGCTTTCACATGGCGTGCCTACGGCACTGGAGCCGTGGCGGACAGGGCAATATCTTTTGAGTCTCTCGTAGAGTCCTGCGGTAGTCTGTGACGCATGAACCAGGAAATCCACAACGGTCTCCATTTGGGACCCATGCTTCCCTACAAAAGTAACTTGACTGCAAACTTGGGTGACCTACACTGAAAATGTGCCCAGATTTGATCGGCCCCGAGGAATCGGGGCCTTCGTCTTTTCGGACCTCACACCCACGCCGCCATCAAATGTCCAATGCTGCCGCGCACCAGCAGCCCATCTTTGCGGTCTTTGAAATAGCGCGCGTTCAGTTCCTTGCCTTGCAAGAACTCGGTGCGACGGAATCCCATCCCCTTCATCTCGCCCTGCAGTTTTTCGGGATCGAAGAACAGTTGAAAAGGCTCCCCCACCGCAGCCACTCTTTTTGAGAGGGCCTTGAGCGCCATCCTCTGCCCCAGATTCAGCAATGCCGGGTCCACTGCGAAGTCAAACACCACCCCGCTGCCGGCAGGCATTTTCGCAATGAAGCTCAGCGTAACCAGGCACGCTTCGCGCGTGAGATAAGGCGTCACCCCCAGCCAGGAAAAGAATGCCGCCGCGCTCCCATTGAATCCGGACTGCCCAAGTCCATCCGCCAGCGTTCGCCGCTCGAAGTCGATAGGCGCGAAGGTCAAAGACGTTGGAATCGCAATACCCGCCGCCTCGAGTCGCTCCCGTTTCCAAGCCTGCGTGGCGGGATGATCCACTTCGAACACCCGCAGGCCGGAATGAGGGTTGCGATAGGCAAAGGTATCGAGTCCAGCGCCGAGCACAACATATTGCCTCACGCCCTGCGCGACCGCGAGCGCCAGCTCGTCCTCGGCGAACCGGCTGCGCGCCGCCATAAACGCCCGAAACGCCCGCGAAAAAGCATGGTCTTCTTTGGGATTGGATCGCAGCTCGTTTTCCGCTTCGGCGCCAATAATCCGCAGCGCCAGAGGATCGTCGAGCACCCTGGGCTGGTCCAGAAGCTGGTGCGCGGCCCGGCGAACCGCCACCCGATGCGCAGTCTTGCTGAATGTGCCTTCTTGCATCGACAGGCCTAGGCCCTACTCCTCAGTTCCCGCCGGGGCCGCCCCTTCGGCAAGGCTCAGGGCAAGCTTGCACTCCTCGCACGGGCAAACCTCGCGCAGGAACTTCCATGAGTAGATGCCGAGGTCGTGGTCGTCGTTCCACGCGAACCGGATAGCGTACTTGCCGATGCCTTCGGCGGAAACGGGCTTGGCCGCGGCCTTGAACATGGGCAGCATCCCAGGAGCGAGCTTCGCCGGCTGGCCGGGCTTACGGCCCGTCTTGTCGCGCTCTTCGTTGCACATGGCGCAAGGGCAGGCGTCGCGAAGATAGACAAAGCCGTAGTGCGAAACGTGCCCGTCTTTCCACTCGATATCCACGCCAGTGCCAGTAGTGAGATTCACCTTCACTGACTTGGGATCCGTGGCCGCGGTGGGCGCCTGAACCGGGGTCTGCATGGGTTCAGTATCGCATAGGGGAATGCGCCGGGGGGCGAAGGGTGGGGTTGCTGGTCAAAGAAATGATCCAGTACCGAATGTTCTTGCTAGTGCGGGGCGGATGTAGGGCTCGTAGTCTTAGGACTGGTAGCGAATCCCACGGCCAAGCCTCCAATGGCTCCGGCCAGAATCCCCATCAAGGCCAGGACGAGCGCGCTTTCCACGAAGGCCACCTTCCCTCGATCTAACATGGATTTCCCCTCCTCGTATCGCTGCCAGCGACAAACTTAGTTTACCTCAGCCGGTGTAGTCTTAAACACTGTAAGACACCACCCCTCGGCTGGACGAATTGTCGGCAGAGGCCCTAATCCGGTAGAATAGCTAATTCGGGTCAAGGCCTCTGAAAGGATCGATAGCAGTCATGGCACAACAGTGTGATATCTGCGGCAAGAAGCCGCAATTTGGAAACCGCATCAGCCACGCCCATAACGTCACCAAGCGGCGCTGGAACGTGAATCTGCGTCCGGTGCACGCCCGCATCGGCGCGGCCACCAAGCGCATCCGCGTGTGCACGTCCTGCCTGCGCAGCGGGAAAGTGGTCAAGGCGTAAGAGCAAGATTTCTCGCCGGGCCCGCCGGGAACTTTTTCCAATAACAAGAGATTTCTCGGCGTGCTCGGGGGTGATTCTTCTACTGCACGCCCAGCAACTGCACGTCGAAGATCAGCGTCGCGTTCGGCGGGATCGGCCCACCCGGAGTGCCTTCAGCCCCATAGCCCAGAGCGGGCGGAATCCTCAACTGCCGTTTGCCGCCCACTCTCATTCCCGCAACACCTTCTTCCCATCCCTTGATGACTTCCCCGTTGCCGATGGTGAAATCGAAAGGCTTCCCTGCATCGACTGAACTGTCGAACTTCTTGCCCGACGTAAGCCAGCCCGTATAGTGCACGCGCACGTGGCTTCCCTCTTTGGCGGCCTCGCCATTGCCCACCCGGATGTCCCAATAAATCAGCCCAGAGGCCGTCTTCACTCCGTCTCCAGTAACTTTGGTGGGAGCGCTGGTGTTGGGAGCCGTAGTCCTCTTGGCCGTACTCTGCGCCAGGACAAACACTGCTGTCAGCACGACAATGATGATGGCAATTGCTGCAACATACTTGGTCATTCGTATCTCCTTCCAGAACATCTTAACCAAAATCTCAACCGCATAGGCCGCAGGAGCGCACCCTTCTTGGGCTACCCTGTGATCCCCTGTGTCTAGGGTTTTCTCCTACTCGAGTGCGATCACGTCAATCTCCACCAGCACGTCCTTGGGCAGGCGTGCCACTTCCACGGTGGAGCGAGCCGGCGGATCAGAACTGAAATACTGACCGTAAACCTGGTTCATGGCGGCGAAGTCGCTCATGTTCTTGAGGAAGACGGTGGAACGCACAACCTTCCCCAGCCCGCTGCCCGCGGCTTCCAGAATCTCCGACAGATTGCGCAGCACCCGATCGGTCTGCGCCGCCACATCACCTGTGACAACTTGCTGCGTAGTCGGATCGATTGCAATCTGTCCGGAAGTGAATACGAACCCGTTCGCCTTGATGGCCTGCGAGTAAGGCCCTATCGCCTGAGGAGCGTCTTTCGTAGAAATGATTTCGCGCATAAGAGCCAGTTGTGAGTTACCAGTACACGCATTTGCCGGCAAAAACCAGAACCGCAAAGGACTCAGGGTAACACAGAGCGGCAGGTCGGTCGCCGGGCCGTGGGCTGGAAAAATCGGGAGGGCAGGTTGGGAACTTATCGCTTGCGGATGGCAAAGAGGCGGCATAAGATGTTCCGGCCTTGGGACCGGAAGAGTCTCAGTCATTAGAAAACGGAGGGCCTATGCTATCGAAATTTGTCGGAATTTGCGGAGTTTTGTCAGCCCTGTGCGCTGTGCCTGCCTTGGCGCAGTTGCCTGCCGGGTCTGCTTCAGCGATAGGGACGGCGGCGATGATTCCGGGGCAGGTCCCGCGGCAGCACCGGCCAAGGATTGTGGCGCCCGGAACGCCTGCACCCGTGTACGACCCGATCCGGCACGTCACGGTTTCCTACAACACGATCTGGGCCGGGTACGCCGTGACCGGCTCCGAGTTCACCTACGTGCAGGGATCGTGGATCGTCGCGCCCGTGGACTGCACCAAGACGCCGAACACAGACTCATCGGAATGGGTGGGCATCGACGGCTGGTCGTCCAACACCGTGGAGCAGACCGGTACGGATGCCGATTGCAACGGCAAGACTCCGTTCTATTACGTTTGGTATGAGTTTTACCCTCTCAACACCGTCGTGATCAAGGATGTCTCGATCGCACCGGGCAATAAATTTTCGGCATCGGTGACGTACGAGGGCGACAACGAATACTTAGTGTCGATCACAAACGAGACGACGGGGCAGGGCTTCAGCAAGGAAGTGGAGTTCAGTGGGGCGGATGGAAGCGGCGTGCCTCCGAGGAATTCCGCGGAATGGATTGAAGAGATGGACGGCAACAAACTGTCCGACTTCGGCGTGGATTCTTTCGGCGAGCTCTATACCGGCATAAGCACAGGGGTGGATGAAGCGACGGACTCCTCCATCTCGGGACCGATCACCGATTTCGGCAGCACAGTGCAGGAATCGATTTCCACCCGAAACGGAACCAGCAAAAGCAAGGACACGGCAGTTCCGTCGGCGCTGGCAGCGGACGGGGCAAGCTTTACGGTGACGTGGAAATCTGAATGAGGTAGTGGGTCAGTTTGAAAATCTTCAACGTTGCGTCATCCCGAAGTCCCGCGTTTTCACCAGCGGGACGAGGGATCTCCCGTGCGCACACACCCGCCCCTTTTCAAACTGACCCATTACCGCCGGTTCTCACAATGGATTCAAGTGGTCGCGACCGGTGTACACTTTCTGGTTTCGTAACTTTACAAAAGAACGCCCCGTCGAAAGGCTGAACACGATGCTCCGCTTTTGGAAGAAAGCTATCAGGCATTCTGTGGTCTTGACCATTTTGCTCTGGGCCTGCCCGCTTGCTGTCTGGTCTCAACAGTACACCAAATCTGATCGCGAAAGCGCCCAGGCAATGCTGCGGGACGTCGCCGCCGACGTCAAAAAGTACTACTACGACGTCAAACTTCATGGTGTGGATTGGGACGCGAGGGTGCGTCAGGCGAAGGAAAGCATCGACAAAGCCGATTCACTCAACGGCGCCATATCGGAGATTGCCGCGGCTCTGGATAGCCTCAACGACTCCCACACCTTTTTTATCCCGCCGCCCCGAACCTACGACCACGATTACGGATTCAAGATGCAAATGATTGGCGAGCACTGCTACGTTATTCGCGTACGTCCTGGCAGCGACGCGGAAAAGAAAGGTCTCAAGCCCGGGGACGAGATCGTAGCCGTCAATGAGCATCCCATGTCTCGAAAGGTTTCCTGGAGACTGCGCTACATCTACGAAACCCTGCGGCCTCAGCCGGGACTCGCACTAACTCTGAGGAACGAGGGTGGCGGGGAACGACAGCTAGAGGTCCTGGCACGATTTCGAACGTCCTCGGACACCAGGTACTTTCTGCACCAGGGAATCAACCAGAGGGTCCGCGACATGGATAAGGAACACCAGCTGGCGCGGGCGCGTTATTTCGAAAAGGGAGACGAGATGCTCGCAGTAAGAATCCCCGAGTTTGCTTTCTCAGCCCTGGAAGCCGACAGCATCATCAGTAAAATGCGAAGGCACAAAGGCGTTGTGTTGGATCTCCGAGACAACCCCGGGGGATACGTCGATACTCTCGATCGCCTGCTGGGCGGACTGTTCGAAAACGACTTGAAAATCTATGACCACATTGGACGTGATTCAACCAAGCCCGTATCTGTGACCGGCCGCCACCATGACGCTTTTACTGGCAAGTTCATTGTCCTGATCGATAGCGAGTCGGCATCGGCATCTGAGCTGTTTGCTCGCGTCGTCCAGTTGGAACGCCGGGGATTCGTTCTGGGAGACCGCAGCTCGGGCAGCGTGATGGAAGCAAAACGTTATCCGCACGAGATGTACCTGGATGCGGGAGTCTACTATGCCGCATCCATTACCGACGCCGATCTCGTCATGTCCGATGGCAAAAGCCTGGAGCACACGGGCGTAGATCCCGACATAGAGGTCGTGCCTGCAGCGAGCGACTTGGCCAACGGATGGGATCCGGCGATGGCCAAGGCAGCCAAACTGCTGGGCGTGCTGCTTAGCCCGCAAGAAGCCGGAACGATGTTCCCCTATGAAGGCCCTCTCGAGAACTAAGAGATCTGGTTTCCCCTCCACCGCTCCACCAGATCCCTGGCGGCTCCTGGCCACTCAGGAAACTGAAACTCAAATCCCCCTCGCAGCAGCCGTCCCGGAACAACCCGACGGCTCTTCAGAATAAGTTCGGTCTCCGTGCGCAGAAACACCGCACCGAGTTCGAGCAGAGGCCGAGGTGCGGGTAGGCCAACTCGCGTTCCCCACGCTCGCCTCAATGCGCGCATAAAGTCGCGATTAGGTAGCGGGTTGGGCGCAGCCAGGTTGACCGGACCCTCGAACTCCTCATGAGCCATCAGGAACTCGATGCTGCGAATGAAATCTGCCTCGTGAATCCACGAAACGTATTGATCTCCTGACCCCGCGGTTCCTCCCAACCCCAAGCGGACAAGACGCAGCAACTCGGCGAAAATACCGCCGCGGTCCGGGCTCATGGTCATAGCACTGCGTAGCGCGATCTTCCGAGTGCGGGGAGCAACTGCCGAAAAGAATGCCTCTTCCCAACTGGTGGCAACGTCAATGCTGAAACGCCAACTGGACGGGCAGTCCCGCTCGTTGCCCCCGATCTCACCCGTTTCTTCGTCCATCGCCCGGTCTAGCGCATGTCGATAGATGGTGGCCGTGCTGGCATTCATCCACACCCGCGGCGGGTGAGCCAGTCGGGCAATGGCTCGGCCGAGCAGCAGCGTGCTTTGCACCCGCGAGTCCTTAATAGCCTTTCGGTTCGCAGGAGTGTATCGGCAATTTACGCTGCGGCCAGCGAGATTGATGAGCAGATCGGCACGCTCCAGTTCGCGGGACCAATCACCCAATGTGGCTCCATCCCACTCGACCACCCGCCAGGGAGCAGGCTGAACCGACCGCGCGATCACGACAACCTGATGCCCCTGCTCGTCGAAGTGACGGGCGAGCAGGGTTCCCATCTGCCCGCTACCGCCAGTCAGAACGATGCGCAGCGCTTCGCTCACGGCGTCGCCTCCGGAAGTGGTGGCTCGTCGCCATAAACAATCTCAAATAGATCTGTAGCCAGCTTTCGGACCGGCCGCATCAACGGCAAGCTGGAGAATTTAATCAGGTTCACCACAATGGAGAGGCTCTTCTGAAACAACTGCCTGGTTCTGGTTTGCCCAGGCGATGAGTCATACACCCAAAACAGCAGCAACCCCATCTGGTAGAGCCATAACACCCGCGGCAGATGCCCTTTCAGGTCGTCGGGAATCCGGATCTTCGCCCCGTCGACCGCAGCCGCCAGAAATCGAGTGTCCCGCTCGCGGATGGCCCTGGTCTCCTCGCTGAACGGCGACAGCGGATGTTGGGGATCGATATGCGCAGACAGCGCTCCCAGCAGTTGTCGGTTGGGAGCAAAGTACTGAAACTTCACCTCAATGGCCGCCCGCAAGCGTTCTTCCAGCCCGTGCGTTTTGGCCAAAGCCTCCTCCAGCAAAGGACCCAGGTCCTGCTGCGCCCGCTCATAGAACCCCATCACCAGTGCGTCTTTCGAATCGAAGTAGTAATAAGCCGCGCCCAAGGCTACTCCGGACTCCTGCGCGATGTCTCGCATGGTCGTTTTCTCGAAGCCCCGTTTGCGGAACAATGCCAGCGCGGCTTCCAGGATACGGGCCCGAGTCTGCTCGGACTTCTTGGTCGTGGTTGTGGCGGACCGAGTCATAGCTAGGCCAGGGGCGCCGGATGTGCAGTCGCCGGATGCACAAACGAGACTTCCGAGCCAGCGCTCGCCCGCGAGCGTTTGCGCATGCGGGAAAAGACAAACAGGTTGAAGAAGTGCATGCCTCCAAGCACCAGCAGGACCAGGCCGATCTTGTCACTGACCAGTTCGATCGCCGCCCGCATGGTATCCGGAGTCCCGTACGTCCTGAGGGCAAGCGTCACGTAGCCGACATTGATCAAATAGAATCCCACCACCAGCAAATGGTTCACCGAGTCGGCCAGCTCCGCGTTCCCACGGAAGGCATCCACCAGAAACACCCTGCCGTTCTTATGCAGCGTCCGCGCCACCCAGACGGTGACCACCAGGCTAATCAGCAAGTAAGTTACGTAGCATCCCACGATATACATGCAACCCTCCCCTGGAACTCAATAGTTGAACATGTTCAATTAAAGAATGCGACATGCTGACGCCCCTGTCAAGAGAAAAATGAACGCGTTCAATTCAAAAGAGTTACGCGCAGGAAGCTAACCGAGGGCGGCGTCTTACTGGCAACTGGCAACCGGCAACTGGCAACTGCACTGCTTCTAGATCTTCTGCAGTCTCTGCACCTCGTGCACCCCTGGAATTTTCCTCAGCCCAGCCATGATCTGCTCGAGGTGTTTGAGGTCGGAGATATCGAGCACGATCTCCACGCTGGCCTGGCTGTTGGCCGTATGCGCCCCGATATTTCTTATATTACTCTGAGCATCTCCGATCACGCTTGTAATATTTTTAAGCATACCGAAACGGTCGTCGCAATAAACCGTAAGCTTGACCGCGTAAGCCGTGGGCGTGTTCTCATCGCGCCCCCACTCCACATCGATGCGCCGTTCCGGTTCATACATGAGGTTGGTCACATTAGGACAACTCACCGCGTGCACCGCCACTCCCTTGCCCCGCGTGATGTAACCCACAATGCCTTCTCCACGAATGGGATTACAACAGCGCGCGCGGTAGACCAGCATGTCTCCCTGGCCCTTGACCATGATGGCGTTGTGGTCGCCAAACACGCGGCGCACCACGCTGGCAATGGCGCCGGGCTTGTTGCTCAATCCTTCGGCCTCAATATCGCCCGCCATCGAAGGCGTCGCGCCCGCCGGCAGCAGCCGCGCCAGCACCTGCCGCGCGGAATATTTTCCATAGCCGATACCGGACATCAGATCGTCAACTCTGCCCAGGCCATAAGCGGCGGCAACCTTCAACA
>Ga0187890_10003586_pt1 | contig 10687 bp, 7 predicted proteins | sample June2016WEW_21_1_FD_133005 | JGI IMG/M metagenome (GOLD analysis project Ga0187890, IMG submission 133005) | Peatland microbial communities from SPRUCE experiment site at the Marcell Experimental Forest, Minnesota, USA - June2016WEW_21_10 | ecosystem: Environmental > Terrestrial > Soil >...
ACCGGCATAGCTGGTTTTATTGGGTCCGCACTGGCAAGAGCGGTGCTGGCACAGGGTGATAAGGTGCGTGGCGTCGACAATTTTTCCACCGGACGCTCCGAAAATCTCGACGAGATTCGACATCGCATAGACCTTCGCGAGACCGATGTTCTGGATCTCGACGCCATGAATCAGGCCTGTCGGGGCGTGGATTATGTTCTCCACCAGGCGGCGATCGCCTCGGTCCCAAAATCGGTGCTCGATCCGCTGGGCAACAATCGGACGAACGTGGACGGTACCCTCAACGTCCTGGTCGCCGCTCGCGACGCAGGGGTGAAGCGCGTTGTCTACGCGGCCTCATCGTCGGCCTATGGCGACAGCCCTGTTCAACCCAAGCAGGAGGACATGCGTCCGGATCCGATTTCTCCTTACGCTGTATCCAAACTCGCCGGCGAGCACTACATGGTTTCGTTCTATCGTTGTTACGGCCTGGAGACGGTCTGTCTGCGTTACTTCAATATTTTTGGCCCGCGCCAGGATCCCACGTCTCCCTACTCCGGTGTCCTGGCCAAGTTCATTAGCCAGATGCTTTCGGGCGAGCAACCGACGATGTTCGGTGACGGCGAAACGAGCCGCGATTTTACCCACGTCGATGATGCGGTGCGGGCCAACCTGTTAGCCTGCCAGGCACCTGCACCTCAGGTCGTCGGTCGAGTGTTCAATGTGGCTACGGGTCGTCCGACCACCCTTAAGGATACGTTCCGGCTCCTCAAGAACCTTACGGGATATGATGGCGACCCAAAGTACGAGTCGGAACGCGCGGGTGATGTTAAACACTCCCGCGCCGACATCTCAAACGCCGAAAAGCATCTTGATTACAAACCAGGTATCGACTTCGAACAGGGCCTGAAGAAGACAGTGGAGTGGTACAGGACGCAGATGGATTTAGCCGGGCAAGAACTAGCGGCCGGAGACTGACTCCTTGATTAGTCTTGGCTGTCTACTCCAAGGCCGACCAAAGCTAGGACTCAAATTCACAGCTCAAGAAAACCGGGCCAGCACCACTTGACGGCATCACCGAACACCTCTCCCAATTGACCTGCAGCCTTGAAATCAGGAGGGAATCATGTGTGGCATTGTAGGATACGTCGGGCACAAGCAAGTAGTCCCCATCATTCTAGACGGTCTGCGCCGCCTCGAATATCGCGGGTACGACTCTGCGGGAATCGCGGTTTCGGGTAACGGAGAAGGCCTCCAGGTCCGTCGCGCGGAAGGGAAACTATGCAATCTGGAAAACATGATTCGCGTGCACCCGCTGGATGGCACATACGGAATCGGGCACACTCGCTGGGCCACGCACGGCCACCCCACCAAAGAAAACGCGCACCCGCACCGCGACTGCACCGGCAGGGTGGTCGTGGTGCATAACGGGATCATCGAAAACTACTTGATGCTCAAAAAGAAGCTGTGCGGAGAAGGACACCGGTTCACGACAGAGACCGACACGGAAGTCATTGCTCACCTGATTGAAAAGCATTTCCTGAAGAGCGGCAACGGCCATCGGCTTTCGCTCGAAGAAGCGGTCCGCAAAACCCTCAAGGAACTTGCGGGAGTGTTCGCGCTGGCCGTCATCGCGGTGGACGAGCCGAACAAGATCGTTGCTGCCCGCAACGGCCCGCCGGCAGTGATCGGCTTGGGCAAGAAAGAATATTTTGTGGCGTCGGACGTACCAGCGATCCTCTACCACACCCGCGATCTGTTCTTTTTGGCCGACGGCGACTTGGCGGTGATCACACCGGATGGCGTGCAGCTGTCGGACTTCGACGGGCGGCCGAAAATGCACCAGGTACAGCACCTGACCTGGGACCCCATCATGGCGGAAAAGGGCGGCTTCAAGCATTTCATGCTCAAGGAAATCCACGAGCAGCCGCGCGCCGTCCGCGACACCTTGCGGGGGCGGATCTCCGAGGACACTGCCGACGTTTTCCTGGACGAAATGAAGATCAGCGCCGCCGAACTTGAGGCGGCGCACAAGATCAACATCGCGGCCTGCGGGACCAGCTGGCATGCCGGGCAGGCGGGCAAGTTCATGATCGAGAGCCTGGCCCGAATTCCGGTGGAGGTCGACTACGCCAGCGAGTGGCGCTACCGGGATCCCATCATCGCACCCGGCACGCTCACCCTGCTGATCTCGCAGTCGGGCGAGACAGCGGACACGATCGCGGCGCAGCGCGAAGCCAAGGCCAAGGGATCAAAGACGATTGCCATTTGCAACGTGGTGGGCTCGATGATCACGCGCGAGGCGGCGGGCACGATCTACACCCACGCCGGGCCGGAGATTGGAGTGGCTTCAACCAAGGCCTTCACTGCACAGCTGACGGCGCTCTACTTGTTTGCGCTGTACCTGGCTCGAATTCGTGGCACCATCACAGCTGAGCAGGCAAAGCAGGCCATCCACCAACTTAGTTCTCTCCCGGCCAAGCTTGAACATATCCTGAAGCGTGAAAAAGACTGCGAAGAGCTGGCCAAGAAGTACTCTCGGGCTCGGGACTTTCTGTTCCTCGGCCGCGGCATACACTACTCCATCGCGCTCGAAGGTGCTCTGAAGCTGAAAGAGATTTCCTACATCCACGCCGAAGGCTACCCGGCGGGCGAGATGAAGCATGGACCCAACGCGCTCATCGACGAGAATCTCCCGGTCGTGATCGTCGCCACGCGCGACTCCGGAGACGCGGCCTCCGGAGTCTGCTACGAGAAGACGATCTCGAACCTCATGGAAGTGAAGGCGCGCTCCGGCAAGGTGATCGCACTTGCCACCGAAGGAGACAAAGAGATTAAGGAGTACGCCAACCACGTGTTCTACATCCCGCCGGCGCCGAAGGAACTCTCGGCGATCCTGGAGATTGTTCCCTTGCAGCTACTGGCTTACCATATCGCTGTCCGTCGCGGCTGCGACGTGGATCAACCCAGAAACCTCGCGAAATCGGTGACGGTAGAGTAGCGATTCTGATCAGCAGCCTGTTGTCGGATCGGTGTGGAATTAGTCGCCGGGATAGTGCCTGGAGCTCACTGTTTGATCAGCGGATGTGGGGAAGAGCGAAGACTGGAGTTGTTGAATTTCGTGACCGTAGTAACACTGGACGCCGTCTCCTGCGAAGTCCTCGTGCATTCCGTGCGGAATAAAAATTCCACCAAAGATCTGGAACGTCCACCAGCTTAAGCGTGCCCGTCGTTGCCATTACAATCTTGTCCGGAGACAACCATGAAAGATGTGTACGAGGTTTTACGTCAGAAGGAAGCGGACACAGAGCGTGTCCGCCGAGAGATCCGGGCACTCCTTCTAGTCATCCCTATGCTGGTTGACGAGCGGCAGTTGCCGGAGGAGGCGGTGAACGAGAAGGGGCCCGACCCTGTTGTGCAGCGCACCATCCTCCTAGGCGATCAACTACCCAACGTCGGGGCTTACGCCCCGACTCTGCAGCGTCCTCGGACTGCAGGATCGTGACTTGTTTTTCCGAACGACGGAACACGGTTCCGGGACCACACCTCGTGATGCTACTGTTCGTAGGCACCGATGTCGATCGTGCTTCCTAGCTCTCGCGGATTGCCCAGGAAATCCACTGTGCCCACCAGCGGGCATCCCCAATAATCGCCAGCTTCTCCAGTCGTGTTGTTGCAAATTAGACTGCTCAAAGAGCTGCCTGCATTTGTGGCAGGCGAACTCGCCTGCACTTGCAAGTTAGGCGTCGTCAAGCTCAGCAATGCGGGGTTCGCATATTGAGAGTGGCTGTCTTCCCCCGTCGCCGCTTGATAGGAGGGGAAGCCGTTGTAGCCCGTGCCATTCCAGAGGAACTGCGCTGCCGACGAGCTTACCGAAGAGAAGTAGATGTTGTAATCCGCAGTCACCGGATTGGCCTCTGAATTCGTGTAGTTGTTGATGAACAGACCCTGCGAGGTGGCATAGACGACGTTGTTCTCGAACACGTTATTTGTGGCGTGGTACTGCACCTGTAACTCGCCGCTGCCAGTGTTCTGAGTGTCATCCTCAAACAGCGTGTTGTTTACGATGGCGACATATTGGCTGCCCCCTACATTGCTGGCGTAACCACCGATGGAAATGCCGACGGAATTGGCGTTGTAGACCAGGTTGTTGCGGACAGCGACGTATTGAGAATACTTGCCGGAATGCTCGCTGGCCACTTCGATGTTTAGATCACAGTTACGGACCAAGTTACGCTCGATGACGACGTAGGCGCACGTGTCGCAGTAAATGCCGTCGGCGTCGTACTGGTTGCCTTCTCCAGCGTTGTTGATGGCGCTGATGTTGTAGACGGTGTTCCCGCTAATTTCTCCGTACCTAGCATAATCGGATCCGCTCGGGCCGACTCCTTCACCGCCAATGGCGTCGATTCCGATATTGTCGTTGTCGTGGATGATGTTGTTAGAAATCGTGAAATTCGTGACGTTGCCATCGACATTCACGGTTTCACTGTTGCCAGTCTTCAGGCCATAGACTGTGTTCCCGCTGATAACAAGGCCGTTGATGGCGGCGGCTTCCGTACCATAGGCCGCGATACCGAAGGCGTTGCCGTTCTTCTCTGATGTTGTCGTGATGTTGGTGATCGTGTTGTTGAGAATCTGGATGCCGTTGCTGGCCCCTGAAACCCAGATTCCTGCCGGACAAGCATTGGCGTTAGAAGTCGTATAGTTCTCAATGGTGAAGCCTTGAATGGTGACGTAGTTTACGTCTACTCCCGCTGGGGTAGCGGAACCGATATTCCAAAGTCCCTGCGTTTGGGAAGTAGATGGAGTAAGGCCCGTGCCAGTTACAATTGCCCCACTCTCACCGGTAAAGGTGATGGGAGCCGATGAGGTGCCCGAGACCGTGACGTTGATGGATTCGTTGTAGGTGCCAGCCTCGACATAAACGGTCGAACCGGCAGGTACAGTGCTGGCCGCGTGCTGAATTGTTAGCCAAGGAGCGGCGCTCGTGCCCGGGTTGGAGTCACTACCGGTGGGTGCGACGTAAAAGGACTTGCCGCTCCCCGTGGTTACCGCAGCGCTTACCGCCAGCGCTGCCGGCGGAGTGCTGACCACACCACTCGAGGAGGCCGTAATGCTGGTGCTTCCGGCTGCCACTCCGGTAGCCAGTCCGGTGGCACCGATGGTGGCGTACGTCGTTGCGGAAGAGTTCCAGGTCACACCCGCGGCGAGAGTCTGAGTGCTGCCATTGCTGTAGTGGCCGGTGGCCGTGAATTGCTGGGTTGCACCGACGGCGATCGAAGCCGAAGTCGGGCTTACCGTGATGGATTGCAGCACCGGGGAGCCTGTACCACTCCCGGCTCCAGTTCCTATTAGAGGTACGCGAACAACGCGAGATCCGTTCCCTCCATCGGCATGTCTTGCGAGCGTCACTACTACATTGCCGTCGAAGGTCCCGCTGGTTGGCGGTGTGAAGGTCACGACAAATCCCGTGCTGCCCCCTGGCGTCAAGGTCATCGGCATGGCCGGCGTGCTTATGGCAAAAGCGGTTCCCATCACGGTCACGCTTTCAACGATTAGGTCCCTTTGTCTGTCGTCTGTGATGGTCAAGGTCTTCGCCGCACTAAGGTTCACGGCGACGTTGCCGAAACCAAGGTTTTGGGGACTCACGTTCTGACCAAGGCTGAAGTGTTGGCACAGGACTAAGAAAGCGGAGAGAGACAGAACGAATGCGAGAGCCCGCTGCGCAGGGGAGTTGTTTCTCACGGTCGATCCTTTCCAGCGTTGGTTCGCGCTGTTCGGAGGGGATTTGGAGACGCTTTCGCCCGACCATGTCGGCCGTGAGGCTCGTTTGGCAACGGCCCAGCATTGGGGGGAGAGCATCTGTTCCTAACTTGAGCCTAATCAAAACGTTTGCACAGGTGTCAGAAGTACAAGGGGGCCGGCGCCAAGGAGCGTGTCCGTGAGTAACGCGGTTGGGACTCTGTGGAATCTTGCCACGGATCCTGACAGATGGGGACACCGGCCAGCCGGGCGATTTAGGTTACGTGTCCTACCGGACATCCCCCGCTATGTTGTATTTCAGACTGACATGTGCGTTGGGCATGTGCCCTTCTGTGTACTGGTACGGCATTTCATATCGCGCAATCATGGAAAATATCGAGCTCTAAGACACAGAATGACTCGGATCAATCACCCTTCGATTCGGAATCAGGAACGGAAGCACCCTCGGTTTCCTCTAGATTACCCGGTTCACCTAAAGTACCGGAACGACGGTGAGCTGCAAGAACTCGAAACCATCAGTAACAACATAAGTCAGGGTGGTGTTCTGTTACAGGCGCTATCGCCCGTTCCGCCGAACTGCGAAGTAGAGTTCGTGATGACGATTCAAAGAAGCAAGACGCTCAAGCCCATTCGGCTAAAGGGCGCTGGGCGAGTCGTTCGTCTAGAACGGGATTTGTTGGGGACAGGATTCGGGATCGCGATCGAGTACACGCATCCTATCTCCACTCTCCTGAGGCGCGTCCGTCCCTTTCTCATGTGAATCTCAATCCTGCTCGCTTGCTGGTTGGCATCAGACCGGGTATTGAACGGAATAACTCCCAACCGCTTCGGTCTTGGCACCGCCCCACGCGGTGCAGTTGGCCAGTTCCCTCGGCCTGCACTTTCTAAACCGGGCTATCGCAGCGTCACCGTGATGGGCGACGAGGTCGAACTGCGGTAGACCGAATTCCCTGAGTAAACGGCTTTCAACGTGTTCGTGCCGGGTTCGAGCTCCGACGCAGTGAGTTGCAGACTCGCCGCAGACTCCGTGGCACTGGCCGGCACTAGCATTTCCGTTCCTAGCAAGGTCGACCCCAGCATGAACTTCACGGTACCGTTGGGCACACCCCCGTCACCGGGATTGGCGAAGACGGTGGTGGTTAGAGTAGTCGTCTGACCTGGCTGAAGAGTGTAGATCCCCGAAGTCAAAGTTACCGTCAATGAATTGGTCATTCCGGTCGTTTCGTATGCGCCAATGTCAATGTTCGAGCCGTTCAGCCGAGGGTGACCGATGAAGTCGGTGCTGCCATAGATGGAATGAGGGGAAGTGCTGTTGCACCAGCCAACATCGCAGGACAGACTGGTGCCACCGGCATTGACGGCCGGCGACTTAGCAGTAATGTCAAAATCTGGAGGCGTGGATCCCAGGTTGACGATGAGGGGATTTGCGTTCGGGGATTTCGCGTCTTCTCTGGCCGCGCTCTGATAGGCTGAATAACTCTTATAGCTGCTCGCGCCAGCCCAAAAGATTGCCGTTCCTTCTGCGTAACCGGCGGCGGAGTAGTACAGGTTCCAATTGAGCGTAGCGGGCGGGGCAGGATAGGACGTCGTGGGTGGGACGAAGCTGTTAATCCAGACATTTTGTGCGCCGGCGTAGACAATGTTGTTTTCGAAGATGTTCGCTTGAGCTTTTCCCGAGTGGTACTGAATCTGGAATTCACCAGCCTGGTTCTGCGTATTATTGTTGTACAGAGTGTTGTTGACGATGACGACGTGGGCGCTGCCGCCTACGTTGTTAGCATAACCGCCGATCGAGATACCGCAGGCGTTTGAGTCATAGACTACGTTGTTGCGCACCGTGACGTACCTGCCGTTACACGGCGAACTGCCTTTGCCGATGGCTCCGGATGAAGAGTACTCGGTGCCGGTGCTCTGGCAGGTTTTGTGTTCGCTGGCCACTTCGATGCCGTAGTCGACATTATGTATGAGATTGTCCTCCAGCGTGACATAGGCGCAACCGTCACAATAGACACCGTCGGCGTCGTAAGAATTGCCCTCGCCCGCATTGTGAATTCCGCTGATGTTATAAATCGTGTTCCCGCGGATTTCCCCATACATTGCCTCGTCGAAGCCGACCGGACCCACGCCCTCGTATCCAATGGCATCAATGGCGATGTTGTCATTGTCATGAACGAGGTTGTTGGTAATGGCAAAGTTGGTTACGTTCCCATCGACGTTCACGGATTCGCTGTTCCCGGTCTTCAGGCTGTAGACCTCGTTGCCAGTGATGACCAGATGGCTGATTGGAGTCTGCGAGGTGCCATAAACGGCGATGCCGAAAGCATTGCCGTTCTCCTCCGACGAAGTCGTGATGTTGTGCACCAAATTGTTCAGCAACTGGATGCCAGTGCCCGAGCCCGTTATCCAGACGCCGGCCGGGGTGTAGGCGGGATTGCCGGTGGCAAAATCGCGAATCTCAAATCCCGCGAGTACGAGGTAGCTCTGGTTCACGATATTGATGAGACCCTGCGTTTCGTTCCCGCTCGACGGCGGGTTCGATGTGCAGCAGCTAACGCCAGTCCCGTCGATCACCGCAGTCTGTCCGGGATAACTCTCGAATGCAATCGGCGCCCACGCTGTTCCGGACGCCGGAAAGTTCACAGACTCGTTGTAAACTCCCCCGAAGACGTATACCGTCGCGCCTGCCGAGACTGAATTTGCCGCGTGTTGGATGGTTAACCAAGGCGCGCCGATCGTGCCGGGATTGCTATCGTTGCCTTTGGTCGACACATAGCGGGTAGCGCCGGTTTGTCCGGCAAGTGGGAGCGCTAGCATTAGGGCGATCACAAAGAGCCCGGCATGTGGAGCGCCTAGGTTCCGTTGAATCGGGACGTTACGCTGCATGAGCTTTCTGTATCTGAATTTTTCTAATCTCTGCTCTTTGCATTTTCCTTTTGTTCGGTCGCTGAAGGGAGCTTGCGGAAAACTTCCTTTCCGTTCTCGTAAACCAGAAGACTACCTGCCGGAGTAGGGGCAACCGCTGGGCGCGGCCGGGACGGCGAATCGCAAGCTCCAACGGTTTGTCCGCTCATCGCAAAAGGACCGACCGCAGTTAAAGAATCAGTAGAGGCCGAATTTCCCACGGCCGCGGTTAGAAGTGACGACGCGCCGGCGTTTGAGGAAGCGAGTTTCTTGGACGAGATCCTGTGGGCAGATTCTGACTTGTGCGTATAGTCAGCTGTGCCTCGATGCCAGCCCCAACGGAACCCAACCAGCGTGCAGAACAAGATGGCGCAAGCAAGAACCGCCCCCCGGAGAGCAACCGTCGTAACTTCGAGTTGACGGTTGCTAATTGGGCTGACCAGTTCTGCCGGAAAATAGGCTGATCCACTTTTGCACGCTTCCAATTCCGCCACGTCCGATGGCTCGGATCGCATCAGAGCGGACGACGCGTCGGGTACCACCGTCAAATGAGGGCCGCTGGCCAACTTCAAATTCTTGAGCACGCGTTGACCCAGTGCTTCCAGCGTGCTCTGGTCACGTTCTCCGAAGGCGGAAGGACGAGGCGAAAACAGTTCGAATACTCCGACCAGATCGTTATCGTTTCGCAGGAGCGGAAGAATCATCACCGAGCGGATGTCCGACTGAAAACCTTCCAGGTCTCCGCGCGGGTCCGCTTGGGCATCGTCACAGCGCTGTATTTGGCGAGACTTGACGCACGCGCCCGACAGACCAGCCTGGGTGTCGAGCCGCGCGCCCAACTCCGGAGCATTGGCGCCCGTGCTGGCGCGGCATACTAGTTCTGAATTGTGCTCCAGCACAATGGCAGCACTGGTCGCGCCGGTGGCCCAGCAGGCCTGCTCCGCGATTTGGTTGAGAACGATCTCGAGCGCTAGGTCAGTGGACAACTCACTCGACAGACCGCTGCCACAGAGGGCGGAAACCCTTGCCGCCAATCCTGCCAGATCGGATTCCGCTTCTGGGGACTTATCAGGCCCGGATGGGGACGCTGCGTCAGGTTTCTTAGGATCGGGTTCCGACATCGGAAGGCGCGCCATAGAGACAGCTCCGATCAAAAGCAGTGTCCAGAGCGGAGTTTCGCCCCAAATGGTCGGGTTGTCAATACAACATTCGGGCTATTTTTCTGCTGCCAGGGACGGCGAAAGCGCTGAAATATTACTATTTGGTTAATAGATTGATGGCCTGGGTGTGCGGGCGGGGGCGACACAAGGTGTGCCCAGGGCCCCTGTGATCTAGCAGTTTCTGGGGGCTCGGTGCCTGCGGGCAGTTCCATCTCGTGCCAGCAAGTGGGCTTGGCCTGGAGGAGCACGGGATGAAGTGCGGGCACGATTGCCCCCCCAACTCGCCACCCAATCTATTCTGATAAGGGCTGGTGCTATGCTCTCGTCATATGAACAACTCAGCTGTTTCCGCTGAAATGGGACAACGCGGTCAAGGCGGAACGCGCAAGGCGCAGGAGCCGGGGGTTGTTCAATCGGAGATGTTCAATAGATGAGTGCAGTGGCGATAAAGAAAGGTCAGAGCCGAGAGAAAGCCGCGGGGTTCCAGGAAATGGGGATCCTGCGCTGTGACGGTTGTGGCGAGCAGTTCGTCATCGCTCACCAACCCGCGTCTGCGGATAGGAAGATTGCCGAGAAACAAGCGGCCTGGTTGGAAAAGGTGCTTGCTGAAGAGCACGAGCGCGAGAAGAAACACCCCGACCGGATCGAACTGCCCGACTGATCTGCGCGAGCCATTCGCAAAGATCCGAGCCAGTCGCAAAGATCAGTGCATTGAACTGGCTCTATCCGGCCTATGTGCGTGGCGAGGCCGACGGATCTATTGAGTATTGCATAATATAGTGACATTCCTGAGGATTCGTGCTACTCTGCGGTCATGGGAAACCCGGCGGGAGTAAGACGCGATTTTCAGAAGTTGGAAGAACGGCGGCTGTTAGGGGCGC
>Ga0187890_10003587_pt1 | contig 10686 bp, 9 predicted proteins | sample June2016WEW_21_1_FD_133005 | JGI IMG/M metagenome (GOLD analysis project Ga0187890, IMG submission 133005) | Peatland microbial communities from SPRUCE experiment site at the Marcell Experimental Forest, Minnesota, USA - June2016WEW_21_10 | ecosystem: Environmental > Terrestrial > Soil >...
CCGACACCACGGCGCGCATCATCTACGCTAAACTCGGCGAAGATCTCGGCCAGCCATTCGCCATCGAAAATCGCGGCGGCGCCGGCGGTACTATCGCCGAGGCCGTGGTCGCCAAGGCCGATCCCGACGGCTACACCATCCTGCACGACGCCACCGCGTTCTCGGTGAACGGCTCGCTCTATCCGGACTTGCCGTTCGACTACCGCAAGGATTTCGATCCGGTTTTCCTGGTTGGCCTGGTGGCGAACATTTTGGTCTGCACGCCGTCGGTGCCGGTGACTACGGTGGCCGACGTGATCGCCTACGCCAAGGCGTCGCCCGACGGCATCGACATGGCGTCGTCCGGCAACGGCACGCTGCAACATCTATTGCTCGAATTGTTCAAGCGCACTGCCGGCATCAAGATCAATCACATCCCGTATCGCGGCGGCGGGCTCGCCATCACCGATGTCATGGCGGGCCAGGTGAAATTCGTTTTCTCGAACGGTTCCGCGGTCGTCGGCTTGGTCAAGTCCGGCAAGGTGAAAGCGATCGCGCAGACCGGCAAGGGGCGGCTCGCGAGCCTGCCCGACATTCCGGCGATGTCCGACACGCTGCCGGGATTCGAAGGCTACGACTGGAACGGCGTGTTCGTGCCGCACGGCACGCCGGGGCCGATCGTGCAGAAGCTAAATGCCGGCCTCAACACAGCGCTGGCTTCACCGCAAGTGAGCGCGCGTTTCGCCGAGCTCAACATCGAATCGCGGCAGAACACGCCGGCGGAATTCGGCGCCTACATCGAGGCGCAGATGGCGCTGTGGAGCCGCGTCGTGAAAGACGCCAATATCAGATTGGGTTGAGGTCTTGGCATGGATTTGGCCGACGAGCCGCCGCGCATCGCCGGGCCGGTGCCGCAGCCGAAACGGCCGCGCCTGTTGCCGCCGCCGGGCGCCTGGGATTCGCACTTCCACATTTTCGGGCCGTCCGACAAATTTCCCTATCAGCCGGGCCGCGCCTATACGCCGCCCGACGCGCCGGTCGAGCGCTTGATCGCGCTGCTGGATCACCTCGGTTTCACCAACGGCCTCGTGGTGCAGGGCAATGCCCACGTCTACGACAATCGCGTCGTGCTCGATGCGCTGGAGCGCTTTCCGCAGCGGCTGCGCGGTGTCGCCATCACGGACACGCGGATCGGGCCCGGCGTGCTGCGCGACTGGCACAAGCGCGGCATGCGCGGCTTGCGTTTTCATTTGTTTCCGCCGGGCGTGCGGCGTGGCGTCGGATTCGACGCGTTCGAAGTCTTCCGCAAGACCATGGCCGACCTCGGTTGGGTCGCGCAGTTCTTCTGCGATCATCGGCTGCTGGCGCCCTCGGCGGCAATGTTCAAACAAATCTCACGCGACATGCCGGTGATCGTCGACCATCTCGGCATGGTGCCGGCGGAACGCGGCCTCGACGACGAGAATTTTCAGGCCTTGTTGAAACTCGTCGGTGACGGACACGCTTATGTAAAATTATCCGCGGTGTACCGACTCTCGGCGCAATATCCCGATTATGCCGATGCGCGGCCATTGCACGACGCGCTCGTTCGCGCCAATCCAAACATGCTGATGTGGGGCACCGACTGGCCGCATCCCTCGATCGCGGCGAACGTGATGCTTGATGACGGCCATCTGCTCGATCTGTTTTACGATTGGACGCCGGACGAAAAAACTCGCCGGAAAATCCTTGTGGACACACCGGCGCGGCTGTTTGGCAATTAGGCGTTATTCGACGCGCGCCCAGCCGTCCGGCGTCAGGCGCTCCTGGGGCAGGAAGCGGCTCTTGTAGTCCATCTTGCGCGAGCCGCGCACCCAGTAGCCGAGATAGACGCAAGCCGACCCCATTCGTCGCGCGTGGGCGAATTGGAAGAGCACAGACACGCCGCGGGTCAAATTTTGCGCTTCTGCCATTGCTCGCTGTTCTCTCCTCAGTTATGCCTATAACCTGTGGTAGTGTCGATTGACTGTCGCAATTGCGCCGTCGACACGATCGCCATTGGTGAACGGAACGCACAGCGGCGTGCGGCCGGTGCCACATTGGCGGACCAATCCAGTCGCGTTAGGGAGCCAATAGACAATGGTAGAGCAAGCGCCGAAGGCCGGTAGTCCTGCCAAAACCTGCGACATCGTTTTAAAGGGCGGGATTACAAGCGGGGTGGTTTACCCGCTTGCCCTTACCGCGCTCGCCAAGGAGTATCGATTTTCGAGCATTGGCGGCACGTCCGCCGGCGCAATGGCTGCGGCCGCTGCGGCCGCCGCCGAATACGGGCGCCAAACCGGGCAACCGGGATTTGAGCGGCTGGCAAAGATCCCCGAGGAGATCGGGCCGAATCTCCTCGCCATGTTCCAGCCGACTTCCGTCCTGAAGCCGCTCTTCGACATATTCGTCGCCGCGATGCGAGCAAAGACGACGATCGGCCGTACCTTCGCCGTCGGTTGGGCCGCAATCACGGGCTATTGGGGTAGCGCGCTGCTGGGGGTCATCCTCGGGCATATTATTATCGTGGTGGCCGCGACGCGCGGCGGGGGTCTCGGATATATTCTCCTGGGCCTGCTGACGGCAGCGGTCGGACTGGTCGTTGCAATCCTGCTGCGCTTGTGGAAGGCGGTGAATACAGATTTGGAAAAAGCCGACTTCGGTATTTGTCCCGGCATTCGTCAGCCTTACGCCTCGTCCGAAGCGTTCACCGATTGGCTCGCGCGAGTGATCGACGAGGCAGCCGGACGTGCAAAGCCAACCGATCGCCCCCTTACGTTCGGCGATCTAGCTGCCGCCCCGGACGGCAGCAGGCCGGCCGTCCATCTGGCGATGATGACGACGAGCCTCATGGAGGAGCGTCCCTATACCCTGCCGATGCACAATCGCCGCTTCTTCTTTGAAAAAAGTGAATGGGCTAAAATCTTTCCCGAACGCATCATGGCGCTTCTCATCCGGGAATGTGATCCCTTCCAGCCGCCCGCCGGAGAACCCGGGCAATATTATTATTTCCCGGATAAAGTGCGGTTGCCGCTTGTTGTTGCAGCCCGGATGAGTCTCAGCTTTCCCGGCCTTATCTCGGCCGTGCCTTTGTGGACGCGGGACTTTACGCTTGTTGACGAGGCCGAGAGAGCGAAGCTTCGACGCTGTCTGTTCAGCGACGGCGGCCTATCGAGCAACTTTCCAATTCATTTCTTCGATCACATTTTGCCGAACAGTCCGACCTTCGCAATTACGCTTGATGATTACGACCCCAAGCGAAATCGCGATAAAGTCTGGCTGCCGGAAACCGCCGTTAGCGGCGTCCAACTGCCCATTCTGCCCTTTACCGGTTTGGGTGGGTTTTTGATGCGCCTGGTCTATTCCGCCAAGGATTGGCAGGACAATCTGCAAAGCACGCTTCCCGGATATCGCGAACGGATCGCGCACGTTGCGCTCGAGTCGGACGAGGGTGGACTCAATCTGACAATGGACGAAGCGACGATCCAAAAGGTGGCGGGTTACGGTCAGCAGGCCGGCGAAGAGCTGCGCGACGACTTTAATCTTGATGAGCATCGGTGGCGGCGTTTTCTCGTCGCCATGGCGAGGATGGAAGAAACTCTCGACGAGGTCGCGACGGCCTATGCGGGCTTCGGTGCACCTGAATCATTTGCTGCTTTTCTCAACCGCTATGCGGCGCATGCAGCGCAATACGATCAAAAGCCGGAGATTCTGTCGGTGATGCTCCAGCGCGGCAACGAATTGGCCGTCGAGGGCACGAATTGGCAAACGAAACCGACGGTTCGCGATGGCCATATACCGCAGCCTGCAACGAATCTTCGGATATCGCCGAAGCCGTAGGTGCCTGTGAGTGCCGGCAGTCGCTGCGCGCTGACTATTCGATCCGCGCCCAGCCGTCCGGCGTCAGGCGCTCCTGCGGCAAAAAGCGGCTCTTGTAGTCCATCTTGCGCGAGCCGCGCACCCAGTAGCCGAGATAGACGTAAGCCAATCCCATGCGCCGCGCCCGGGCGATATGATCGAGCACCATCAGCGTGCCGAGCGAGCGCGCCGCTTCGTCGGGCTCGAAAAACGAATAGACCATGGATAGCCCGTCGCCGAGCACGTCGGTCAGCGCCACGGCAAGGAGATCGCCGCGCTTGTCGGCGGCGTCCGGCTGGCGGCGCCGATATTCGATGATGCGGGTCTCGATGTGGCTGTCCTCGACCATCATGGCGTAATCCAGCACGGTCATATCGGCCATGCCGCCGTCGCGGTGTCGGGAATCGAGATAGGCGCGAAAGACGGAATATTGCTCGGAGGTCGGCACGGCGACCCGCATCTCGCCGATGATATCGTCGTTGCGCTTGACGATGCGGCGCATGCCGCGGGTCGGGCGGAAATCGTCGACGACGACGCGTACCGACACGCAGGCGCGGCAGCCCTCGCAAGCCGGCCGGTAGGCGATCGATTGGCTGCGGCGGAAGCCGCCGTGAGTGAGGATATTATTGAGCTCGCCGGCGCGCTCGCCGACCAGGTGCGTGAATACCTTGCGCTCCTCCTTGCCGCCGAGATAGGGGCACGGCGACGGAGCGGTCAGGTAGAATTGCGGCGTATCACGCGAATGCTGGGTCACGGGGCGGTTCGGCGTTGGGTCGCTGCCGGTCACGAATCCGGCCGCCGCCTAAGATCGCCCGACAGCGCCCGCGCGTCAAAGGCGAAATCGACCCATGATCCAATTTGGATCATGGGCTGGAATCCTTATTGGAGCATGATCTTATCCGAAAACCGGGTCCCACTTTTCGGGATCATGCTCTAGCGCCGCATCCGCGCACGCAACGAGGCCGCCCGTGCCGGGTTGTTGATGAGCACCATGCCGACCAGCATATCGTGCAGCAGGCGCCGGCGGGCGTTGAACAAGCCGACCAGGAGGATGAACGGCGTCAAAACGCTGATGCTGACCCAATAGACGATGGCATGCACGGCGCCGAGCAGGAAATAGGCTGGCGCGCCGTACCAGGTGCGGATTTCCAGCCCCATGGTGCGCATGCCGATGGTGGCCGACGCCGGGCTGCCCATCGTCAGGCCGTAATAGAAAAGGGCCCAGACGACCGAAGCCGGCGACAACAGCCAGAACAGCATCCAGCCGAGGCCGAGCGTCACGATGCCGAACAGGAAGATGAAGATCGCGGCCGCCATGACGGGAACGGCGATGGTGACGACATCGATGAAAAAGGCCAAAAGGCGCCGCGACAGCACGCCCTCGAACAGCTCCGGATTGGCGGCCGGATCGTAGGCGTGCGGCTTGACGTCGAGCGAGATGCCGATCCGTGCGGGTCCAGAATCTGTCATGATGAGCCTCGATCCTAGAGCATGATCCCGAAAAGTGGGAACTGGTTTTCGGATAAGATCATGCTCATACAAGGATTCTAGACTGCGATCCGATTCAATTGAATTAGATCGCAGTCTAGGACGCCACCCCAGATGGGGAAACGCACCCGCCGCTGCAAGGGGTCGTGACCGCGATGGTAACGCTTGCCGACATCGAAGCCGCCCGGCGCACCATTGCCGGCCACGTGCTGCGCACGCCGCTGTTGCCGTCGCCGCCGCTGTCGGCGCTCACCGGCGCGGAGATTTTCGTCAAGTACGAGAATTTGCAGGTCACCAACTCGTTCAAGGAGCGCGGCGCCTGCGTCAAGCTTGCAGCGCTGAGCGCCGAACAGCGCCGCCGCGGCGTCATCGCCATGTCCGCCGGCAACCATGCCCAGGCGGTCGCCTATCACGCCCGCCGCCTTGCCATACCGGCGACCATCGTCATGCCGGAGACGACGCCGTTCGTGAAAATCAAAGCCACCGAGGCGCTCGGCGCCATGGTCGTGCTCGACGGCGAGACGCTCGCGGAAGCGCAAGCGCGGGCCGAGGCGATCGCCGCCGAGCGCAATCTGGTCTGGGTGCACCCTTACGACGATCCGCACATCATCGCCGGTCAAGGCACCATCGCGCTGGAAATGCTGGAGGACGCGCCCGATCTCGAGACGCTTGTCATCCCGATCGGCGGCGGCGGCCTGATCGCCGGCAACGCCATTGCTGCGCGCGGCAAAAAGCCGGCGATCGAGATCGTCGGCGTCGAATGCAGGCTCTATCCGTCGATGTGGAACGCGGTCAATGGCGGCGACCTGCCGTGCGGCGGCGCGACGCTGGCGGAAGGCATCGCGGTGAAGAATGTCGGCGCGCTGACCTTGCCGGTCGTGCGTCAATTGGTGAGCGACATCATTTTGGTCGATGAGCCGCTGATCGAGAGCGCGGTCAACGCGTTCCTGACTTTGCAAAAAGCCATGGCGGAAGGGGCAGGCGCCGCGGGCCTCGCCGCCATGCTGGCCACGCCGGAGCGCTTCGCCGGCCGCAAGGTCGGATTGATCCTGTGTGGCGGCAATATCGATCCGCGCATCCTTGCTTCCGTCATGGTACGCGAACTGGAACGGGAGGACCGCATCGTATCGTTCCGCCTGACCATTCCCGACCGGCCGGGGATTTTGGGCCAGATCGCAAGCCGCCTCGGCGGGCTGGGCGCCAATATCCTCGCCGTCAATCACCACCGCCTGTTCCTCGACGTGCCGGCGAAGGGCGCCAAACTCGACGTCACCATGGAGACGCGCGACAGCGGCCACGCCGAGGAGATTTTTCGCGCGTTGACCGACGACGGCTACCGGCCGATGCGCTTGGCCAGCGGCGCCGTCTTGGAATGAATGCTGCTTTGTTTGTTAGTGCCCGATGCCGGGATCGTAGCCGGACGGCGGCGCGTCGGGCGTCGGGGTCGGCGGTTCGGGCGCGTCGCTCGGACGAGCCCGCGGCAGCGGGATGTTGGTGTCCGCGAGCGCCAGCACGCTGGGACGATGCCGCGGCAAGGGAACCGGGCCGGTGATCGGATCCGGCGGCGGCAACGCGTCGGCCGTGGCATCATTTGCAGCGTCCGGTGCGGCTGGCTGCTGCGGCGCGACAGATGGCGGGTCCGGGAAAACGCTCGGCGCGGATGCGGGCGCCGCTTGCACCGTATCCGCGGCTGGAGCCGACGGAGCCGCAGGTGCGGCGGACGGTGTCGGTTGAAGTGCGGCGACTTGGACATTCGGCGCGGCAGTATTGCCGGCGCTGTCGCGCACACGATCGCCCCTTCCGTCATCCGTCGCACTGGCGTCGGTGACTGACTGCGCGGGCTGAGACGGTGCGGGAGAATTGGCCGTTGTCGTGTCCGCAGCTGCCCTCATCGGTGGCGCGGTGGCAGGAGACGCCGCGAGCGGCTGGGGCGCCGGTACGGTAGGCTGCGCGATGTAGGTGTGCATGAAAGCGGTGATGGTCCACAGCATCACCGGAACCGCCGTGATCACGGCGACAAGAATGATGATCCGCCGCAACACCGGGGCATAGTGCTGGATATTGTCGTCGTCGTATTCACGCATGACACCCGTCCCGCTATCGCCGTCCCGGCGGCGCTTCAGCTAAATTTCGCCTTTCTTCATTTTCTCCGCGACGCGCGCGGCAAAATAAGTCAGCATGCCGTCGGCGCCGGCGCGCTTAAACGCGATAAGGCTTTCGATCATGGCCTTGTCGCCGTCGAGCCAGCCGTTCGCCGCGGCGGCCATGATCATCGCATATTCGCCCGACACTTGGTAGGCGAAGGTCGGCATGCCGAAGGTCGCTTTGACCCGGCTCAAGATGTCCAGATAAGGCAGGCCGGGCTTGACCATGACCATGTCGGCGCCCTCGGCGATGTCGAGCTCGACTTCGCGCAACGCTTCGTCGGTGTTTGCGGGGTCCATCTGGTAGGTGCGCTTGTCGCCGATCAGCGTGACACTCGAGCCGACCGCATCGCGGAACGGGCCATAGAAGGCGGAGGCATATTTGGCCGCATAGGCCATGATCTGCACGTCGCCAAAACCCGCGGCATCGAGGCCTGAGCGGATGGCGCCGACGCGGCCATCCATCATGTCGGATGGCGCGATGATGTCGCAACCGGCGTCGGCCTCGACCAGCGCCTGGCGGACCAGGACGCCGACGGTCTCGTCGTTGAGGATGACGCCATCGCGCAGCAGCCCGTCATGGCCGTGGCTGGTATAGGGATCGAGTGCCACGTCGCAGAGCACGCCGATCTCCGGCACTTCTTTCTTGATGGCGCGAATGGCGCGGCAGACCAGATTGTCGGGATTGAGCGCTTCGGAACCGTCGTCGTCGCGCCGCCCCGGCTCGGTATAGGGAAACAGCGCCAGGCAGGGGATCGTCAGCTTTGCCGCCCGTTCCGCCGCCCGCACCGCTTCGTCGACCGAGAGGCGCTCGACGTCGGGCATGGAGTCCACCGGCGCGCGGACTTTCGTCCCATCGACAAGGAACAGCGGCCAGATCAGGTCGTCGGTGGTGAGCACATTCTCGCGCACCAGGCGCCGGGTCCACTCGGCACGGCGGTTGCGGCGCGGCCGGATCGCCAGATCGAGCCGTTCTGCGGGCTTTTCCGCCTCGACCGGCGTCAGACGGTTCCTTTCGAGCGGTCGGCCGAATTTGATCGCCATAAATGCGCTCCGTGAGCGCCAGGCTATCCTGGCAGCGCCTCTTTTACTCCCTCCACCCGGGCCCCGCCACTGGCCACAATCGGGCCGCTGAGACGCCATTTTCGGGCAGCGTTGACGGGTTGCCGGGGCACCTCTATCGGTCCTGCCGGGATGACCGAACAAGCGCAGAAAAAGCCGACCCGGCCGAGCGACATGCTCGAGCCCGTCCGCGCCGGCAAGGGCTTGAGCGTGGCCGGCTCGTGGACCGAGTACCTCGTCCTGTTCCTGCGCCTGATGGCGGCCGTGTCGCTGATCAAAGGCCTCTATCACTGGGCCCAGGTGTGCGGCGTCGGCGCGGCCCCGGACGACGGCTTTCTGGCGCATTCGGTGGCATGGCGCTCGGCGACGGTATTTTTCGCCGTGCTCGATCTGGTCGCCGCGGTCGGGCTGTGGCTCGCGGCGGCCTGGGGCGCGGTGGTGTGGCTCAGCTCGGTGGTGTCGATGGCGGTGGTCGAGATCTTTTTCCCCAACGTCTTCGGCGGCAGCATTTTTGTCGCGCTGATCGAGATGACGCTGCTCGGCGTTTATCTGTGGCTCGCGATCGTCTCGGCGCGCGAGCATCCGGCCTGACGCAACGCCGCGCGAATGCGCTGCGGCGTCGCCGGGATTTCGTCGATCGAAACGCCGAACGGCGCCAGCGCATCGTTGATGGCGTTGAGGATCGCGGCTGGCGCGCCGATGGCGCCGCCTTCGCCCAGGCCTTTGGCGCCGGTGATGGAAGACGCCGCCGGCGATTCGATATGATGCAATTCAATCTGCGGAATTTCGCACGCGGTCGGCGGCGTGTAGTCGGCGAGCGTCGCGGTCTGCGGATTGCCGCTGTCGTCGTAGACGATCTCCTCGAACAGCGCGTTGCCGATGCCTTGCGCGATGCCGCCGTGCACCTGGCCGTCGGCGATCTTTGGATTGATGATGCGGCCGGCATCTTCCACCGCGAGGAATTTTTCGATTCTGACACGGCCGGTCTCGATATCGACTTCAACGATGGCGACGTGACAGGCATTGGAGAAGGTACCGGGCGGATCGTAATCGGCGCTTTCGCTCAAGCCCGGCGTGATCTCGCCTTTGAAGTGGTGGGTTTGATGATAAGCGGCGCGCGCCAGATTTGCGATCGTCACGGCGCGATCGGTTCCCAAAACTTTGGCGTGGCCGTTTTCGAGCACGATGTCGCCGGTTGCAGCCTCCAGTACGTGGCTGGCGATGGTGAGCAGTTTTTTGCGAATCTTTTGCGCGGCCAACAGCGACGCGCCGCCGGCGATGACCAGTGAGCGGCTGGCGAATGTGCCCCAGCCGTAAGGCGTGCGGTCGGTATCGCCGTGCACGATGCGCACATGCGCCGGCGCGACACCGACTTGGTCGGCGATGATTTGGGCAAGCGTGGTGCGCAGGCCTTGGCCGTGGGGGCTGGCGCCGATGCGCGCTTCGACGGCACCGGACGGGTCCATGGTGATTTCGACGGTCTCCCAGCCCGGCGTGATGTCCATGCCGCGGGCGGCGAAGGCCGGGCTGCCGTAGCCGGTACGCTCGGAAAAGGTCGCAAAGCCGATGCCGCGATAGCGGCCGCGCGTGCGCGCGTCGCGTTGCTGGGCGCGGAAACTTTTCAGGTCCACGTGCGCGATCGCTTGATCCATCGTCTCGATATAGCTGCCTTCGTCGAACACCAGTCCGGTCGCCGAGGTGTAAGGAAATTTCCTGATCAGGTTGCGCCGCCGGATTTGGTCCGGGCCGAGATCAAACGCAGCGGCCGCCTTGTCCATCAACCGTTCGATGGCGAACGTGATGACCGGGCGCGAGACGCCGCGATAGGGCGCCATGGTGCAAGTGTGGGTGGCGACGCCGCGCGCCACGCAGGCATAGGCGGCAACGTCATAGGGCCCCGGCAATTCCGCCATGGCCATCAGCGGCTCGACGCCGCAGGTGGTCGGAAAGCACGAATAGGCGCCGATATTGGCGACGACGTCGGCCGACAGCGCGATCAGCTTGCCAGCTGCATCGAAGGCGCCTTCGAGCCGCACATGCTGATCGCGGCTGTGGAATGCGGCGATCAGGTTTTCCCGCCGGTCCTCGCTCCAGGCGACGGTGCCGCGAAGTTTTCGCGCCAGCCAAACCAGAAAAA
>Ga0187890_10003588_pt1 | contig 10685 bp, 9 predicted proteins | sample June2016WEW_21_1_FD_133005 | JGI IMG/M metagenome (GOLD analysis project Ga0187890, IMG submission 133005) | Peatland microbial communities from SPRUCE experiment site at the Marcell Experimental Forest, Minnesota, USA - June2016WEW_21_10 | ecosystem: Environmental > Terrestrial > Soil >...
CCGTTCCCGGATGCTTCGAGATACGGGAGTGCTTTCTCTACGAGGAACACTGGCCCACGGAGGTTGGTTCCGAGTGATTTGTCCCACGCCTCAAGCGTGAGTCGGCCGAGAGGAAGTGTCAGCGCGTTAGCGGCGTTGTTGACGACTATGTCGATGCGACCGAATTCCATGACCGTACGCTCGACGAGTGCATTGATGGAGTCGATGTCACCCATGTGTGTTGGGACGCCTATCGCTTCCCCGCCATCGGAGCGCAGGTGTGCCTCCACCTGCGAACAAGCGTCCTCCTTGCGGCTCGCCACCACGATTTTGGCGCCGGCTGCTGACAGACCCTCGGCTATGGCCAGCCCGATTCCCCGCGTTCCGCCGGTGACTATTGCGACCCGTCCTGCGAGGTCATGCAGACCTCTCAATCTCTCGGCGTCCATATCCCCTCCTCATGCGGTCGACGGCTTACTGGTGGGCACGTCGGCCTCGTCATCTTGCAAACTGTGCCCAAACCTTCTTGCACGACCGCAATGACGCCCGCCGACTGTTGCGGATGGGCGTCGTAAAATATAACGTTATCTCTTTCGTGAGAAATCAACCAGTACAACGGTTGGAAAGGCAAGCGCGCATTCCCATGAGTAATCCAAGCACGGTGGCGTGATGTCGGAGCGAGCTTGTGAGGGCACGGTGGCCCTGGTGACCGGGGCGAGCAAAGGCGGCACGGGAACGGCGATCGCCGTTCGGCTGGCCGCCGAGGGAGCAAAGGTCATGCTGACCGCACGCACGCTGGAAGGCCTGGAAGAGACACAGAGCCGGATCAAAGACATCGGCGGCGTGGCGCGTGTGATCCCCTGTGACCTCTCCGACCCGGAGGGTGGCCGAGCAGAGTTGGTCGCGCGTACCGAGGCGGACCTGGGTCCGATCGACATTCTCGTGAATAACGCTGCTGCCAACGGCTACCATCCGTTTGAGCAGACGACACCCGAAGCACTGGAGCGATGCCTCCAGGTAAACCTCTGGGCGCCTTGGGAGTTGATGCGGGGCGTCGTGAGCGGAATGCGTGCACGTCGTCGTGGCTGGATACTCAACCTGACCTCGTTCAGTGCCGAGCTTCCACCCGGTCCACCGTTCCCGACCAATAGACCGGGAAAGGCTGGCTTTCAGTACGGGGCGTCCAAGGCTGCGTTAAATCGATTGACCGTTACTGCTGCCAGTGAGTGTGAAGGAGACGGCATCGCTGTGAACGCCCTCTCGCCTCAAGCGGCCATTGCTACACCAAGCCTCGTCGCGGCTGGATGGATCGATGAGACGATGTTTGAACCACTCGAAACGATGGCCGAGGCGGCCCTCGTTCTCTGTTCGGAAAACCCGGCTGAATTGACGGGCCGCATCGCGTACAGCCTTCAGCTTCTTCTAGAGCTGGGACGACCCGTCTACGACCTCGAAGGCGTCAATCTCATTGAGGGGTGGCAACCATCAGACCTGTCGGCCGTGATCGCCCTTCAGGAGGAACACCTGGCGCACCAAGGATGGCCGGATGCATACTCGTTCGGTCGCAAGCACAGTCCCCGACCTTGATGCGTCGTTACAGCAGCGCCGTCGTCGGCGGCCGGCGCCTTCTCCCCTAGGTCTTCACCAGTGGTTCCAGTGAATCTGGGTCTCGGACTTGGACCGATCCACGACCTTGAAGTTCGTGCCCAATGTATAGGCCACCGGAAACAAACCCGCTTGGGTCTCCGTCTCGGGTATGCCGAGGAGGGCGCCCATTTCACGCTCGCGAAGCAGATGCAGTGTTGTCCAGGCGCTACCCAGGCCGTGAAGGCGGAGCGCAAGCATGAAGCTCCACACGCCTGGGGCGATCGAACCCCACCTGCTCGCCTGCCAAAAGACCCCCTCGTGTTCCACCCGCCCCCGGAACGTCGGGACCAAGAGGACGGGGACGTCTGCCAAATGGTCCGTCAGAAACATCACTGAGTCAGCCATCCGCCTCTGTTTGGCTTCCTCCTGTGGGGTGCGCTGCGTGAGATCAGCGGTTTCTCGGGGACGGTCGGCAAAGTCACGCAGCGCAGATCGGTAGATAGTCGCCATCTGCTCTTTCGTAGGTCCGTCATCGACGAGGACCCAACCCCACGTCTGCTGATCCGAGCCATTTGGCGCCTGGAAGGCGATACGGAGACACCCTTCGATGACTTCACGATCCACCGGCCGTTGCAGATCAAGACGTCGGCGGACGGCGCGAGTAGTCGTGAGCACTTCCTCGGCGGACAGAGTGCGTTGTTGCATGTACACCTCGCTCTCATGATGGTGGATGGAGCTGGGCGGACGCCAGCAAGGCGAGCCGACATTCTGGTGTCAGTCCGGCCCTGAGGTCGCTACCTCCTTCGCCCATCTGTAGTCGCCCTTACCCGACGGTGAACGTTGCACGTGGCCTACGAATCGGACGCTCTTGGGCACCTTGTAGCGAGCGATGGTGCGCGCCGAGAAGTCAACTATCTCCCCTTTCGTCACAATGGCACCAGGAACCAGCTCAATTAGGGCACAGACCTCTTGACCCCAGCGCTCCGAGGGCCTCCCGACCACGATCACGTCCGCCACCGCCGAGTGGGCCGCGATGGCGGCCTCGACCTCCTCGACGAAGATCTTCTCTCCTCCCGAGTTGATGCTGAGCGAATCGCGCCCGAACAGCTCAATCCGCCCGTCGGACAGGTGGCGGGCTCGGTCACCGGGCACGGCAAAGCGGACCCCGTCCACCATGGGAAAGGTCTGCGCGGTTCGCTCGGCGTCACCGAGGTAACCAAGTGGCATCCAACCCGCCTGACCAAGCCAGCCAGTGCCGTCATGCCCAGGTTTCAGCACATGCTGACGCTCAGCATCGAGAACGACCGCACCCGGTCCAGGGTTGAAAATTGTGGCGCTCTCGGCCTGGTTGGTCGCGAGATTCATCTGCGCGCCAGTCTCTGACGACCCGACGGTGTCAGCAACTATGAGATGTGGAAACCGCGCCAGGAGATTCCTCCGTACCCCTGGAGTGAGCGGAGCTCCTCCGTTGGCGATAGCTGCCAGAGACTCCGTGTCGTACTTGTCTCGCTCGAGCTCATCGAGCAGCGGCCGCACCATCGCGTCACCGATCACCGAGATGGTCACCGCACGCTCACGCTCCAGCGTCCGCCACACGTCTGCCGGATCCATACGCCGTGTATCTTCCGGCATCACGAGCGCATTTCCGTCTCGAAACAGGTGGAAGGCTCCCCACTGTGCTCCACCATGCATGAGGGGTGGAAGCACAAGGACGGGCAGTCCTGAACCGTCAATCGCACCCTTTTCTATTTGTTCATAATTCATCATTGGTTTCCAGGTACCGACGACGCGCCCGCCCATGGCTGCCATGAAGATGTCGTGCTGTCGCCAGAGCACGCCTTTGGGCATCCCTGTTGTTCCTCCCGTATAGAGGATGTAAAGATCGTCTGGGCTCGGCGTAACCGGCGGTCCCGCTGGGTCGGCACTTTCCAACGCCGCCTCGTAGTCGACCGCCCCGGGAAGGAGGTCGTTTCCCGAGCTATCTTGGACCTGCAGAAGCAAGGGTGGGGGTTTCATTTCCGCAATAAGTGGGGCCAGGACCGGAGCCATCGAGCCGTGATATATGACTCCTCTGGGCTTGGCGTCATTAAAAAGGTAACGCAGTTCGTTCCCCACATAGCGGTAGTTCACGTTGAACGGGGCGACTCGGGCGCCGTAAGCGCCGAGCATTCCTTCGATGTACTCAGGGCCGTTGTAGAGCATCAGGGCGAGGTGGTCCTGGCCGCTCTCGTGCCCAGCCAAATCGACCCGCTCAGTGTGCCAACCGAGTCCGTGCTCATGCAGGTACGAGGCCAGGCGCCGAGCCCGCGTTTTCATCGCTCCATAGGAGACCCGCCGGGCGCCCTGTATGACTGCAGGGCGGTCGGGCACGGCATCGGCCACGGCATCGAAGACGCCGACCAGCGTGAATTCGGTCTTACCGCCTGTAGGGAGATGCGACACGGTGGTCAATCTACAACTAATCTGAACTATTGTAATAACGCTATTTTATCAGGTATCGTACGGGAAGCAAACCGGGGAACGAGTACCTGCCCCAAGGGAGGAAACGGCATATGAGCGTCGTCGGCCACATGATCGGAATCGGACGAATTTTGTTACGTCCCCGGGCTTCTCTGGTGGCACGATGATCGCGCCTTGGGAGGTTCAAGAATTGATCAGTCGCTGGTGGTTCGCGTACGACCAGGGCCTGTTCGATGAACTGAGTCTGCTTGTAACTGAGGATGTGCACTTCACCGTTCGGACCGATACCGGCAAGACAGACTTCGAGGCATTCGTGACCGCCGATGTCCATGGGAAGGTAGATGTCATGCATTGGCAGACGGAGCATCGCCTGGACAGTCCGTCACCGCTCCGGCACAACGGAACCAATGTGCATCTGGCTGGTACGCGTGGGGAGGATGTTCTTTTCCAGTCATACATCTTCGTCACCCAGATCGTCGAAGGAAAGGTGTCCAATCTCTCGACCGGCATTGTGACCGGATCTGTCCGGAGCGAAGCAAGCAACCTCAAGATCTCCTCACTTCACGTCGTCCTCGACACCGAGCCCTCGCGAAACCTTCGAGACATACTGGCTGCAGACCTAACGTGACGCAGGTGCTCGAGATGAATTACATTCTTCGATTGGCTAACTCTGAAAAATGCGTGGTGAGCGGAAACTCAGTTGAAACGCGCACATGCTACGGGGTCACTTTGGTGCCTTTCGAGGAGCTCCGATCGCCCTGGTCTTCTGGGTCGTTGCGACGCCGGAGGACTTCGGAAGCATGAGTGATCGGGCAAACCGTTCGGAGACATCAGACCAACCTCGCCTGCTGTTTGGCTGAATGCCCACTGCTTCAAGAACCCCCAGCCCGACCTCCGCGGCCCAGGTATAAAGCACCGCCGCTTGGATATCGACGGAATCATCGATGCCCAGTCGATGCCGCTCACGCTCATATCCGACAATCCACGCGTTCAGGTGCACGAGTTGCTCGTTACGGAGTCGGTCACGTGTCTCTTTGTCGGTAAGCGATGCAGCCGCGCCTTGCACAATGAGGGCTCGCAAGCGCCGACGCTTGGGATACTGGTAGGCCAGCCGGGCCAGCGTTTCCACATGTGAGATCTCCCCTTGGAGCGGGGACTGAGCCTCGAGTTCGTTCGCGATCCGACTATTAATGGCTTCCACGAGAAGATCTGCTTTGTTCTGAAATTGGCCGTATACGGCGCCTGTTGTAAGTGCGGCCCGGCGGGCAATATCTCGGATTGAAGTCTGCCCGTACCCCTGCTCCGAGAACAACTCGGTAGCCAGTTCAATCAGCATCGCCCGAGTGGCTTGAGCCTTCGAGCCACCGATACGGGGTTTGCCTACTTCTGCAGAACTGCCTTTCACGTCCGACTCTCCAGTGCGATAGGCGACGGGTCGATGAGTTCGTTCCAAGAACTGCGCGTCTGGTATCGGCTGACATTAGCGGATGCCTACCGGCGGGAAACACATCATGACGACGGAACCGCCTCCGTTGGCTCTCACGGACCTTTGTCCACGTGGAGCCGACGACTAATCCTTCTCACAACTCCGAATCTCGTGGGGCCGGAACAGAAGTCGGCCTGCCAGCGTCTTGCATCGTTCTCTCGCTCATTCATCTCAAACTTTTCGGTTCCAGGGGATGTAACATTGTTATGTGGCGCTGCCACTGCTTTCGGGGCAGCGTTGCGGGACATCTCGAACGACATTTCCAGAGAAAGGGGTCCTTATGCCGGACCAAAAAGGCCTGTTTGATCTCACGGGCAAGGTAGCCATTGTGACCGGCTCCACCAAGGGAATCGGAAGAGCGATGGCCGAGGGTCTGGCGCAGGCCGGAGCAACCATCATCGTCAGTAGCCGGAAGCAAGATCTCTGCAGCGAGGTCGCCGATCAGATAAGTATCGCGACAGGATCAAAGGCTGTCGGCATTGCGTGCCACGTCGGAGATTGGGAACGCATCCCGGACTTCGTGGACGTGGTGATGAAGCAGCTCGGACGGATTGATATTTTGGTAAACAACGCCGGCATAAATCCGGCGAGAACAGCGATTGAAGACATTTCACTCGACCTTTGGAGAAAGGTGTTTAACGTCAACCTCGAGGGGCCACTCCGAACGAGCCAGCTCGTTGCACCCATCATGCGCGATCAGGGAGGCGGAAGTATCATCAATATTGCAAGTATGGGTGGATACTCCGGCGGAGCTCCGATTTCGCCCTATTGCGCATCGAAGGCGGCCCTCATCAACCTGACCAAGAGCATGTCGCAGGCGTGGGCGCCCTGGAATGTTCGCGTAAACTCCCTGGCTCCCGGGCCGTTTATGAGCGAGATGGTCGAAGGCGCAGCTCGTGTTTCGCCCGGTTTCAAGGACCTTATTGCCGGGGGAACCCTCCAAAAGCGAATAGCTGAACCCTGGGAGATTGTCGGTCCGGTCGTCTACCTTGCGAGCGACGCTTCTTCGTTTGTGACGGGCGATGACATTTCCGTCTCGGGTGGAATGCAGAAATAGGCCGTTAGAGGTGGAGAGTCCTTGGATCCCACTAAGGGAGCCGAACACGTGATTGATAGGAAGGAGAGAACCGATGTCAACGATTGAACTCGAAGCCGTGAATTCTCGAGTGATGGTCTTGCGGTTGAATCGACCCGAGCAGCTCAATGCCATCAACTTCACTCTCGTGTCAGAACTCCACGCACAGCTAGATGTGGTTGCAACGAACGACGAATACCGAGTCGTGATCCTGACCGGCGCCGGTCGAGCCTTCTGTTCGGGCCTCGATCTGCAGGACTGGGGCGAGCTCCCAGAGGTGGGAGCTAATCCACATCGCAAGGCAGGTTCCACCGGCCAATCCTTCCTGTCCAGCTTGGCGTCCCACATTCGTGCGACGCCGCAGATATTGCTTGCAGCTGTTAACGGTCCTGCCTACGGTGGTGGCTTCGCCCTTTCACTCGCCTGTGATCTTCGAGTTGCGTCGTCAACAGCGAAATTCTGCGCCGCCTTCATACGCACTGGCCTTACGGCCACCGATGTAGGAATCTCATACTTTCTCCCGCGTCTCATCGGCGCCTCACGTGCATTCGACCTCATGGTCACCGGACGTTCGCTTGATGCGTCGGGAGCCTTGGAGATGGGAATTGTGTCCCGCGTGATTGACGACGCCACGTTTGAAGAGGAGATTTACTCTCTGGCCGATGACATAGCTGGTTTCACATCAATTGGGCTGCGTATGACCAAAGAGGTCATGTGGGCCAATCTCGATACGCCTAGTCTCGATGCATGCCTCGCACTTGAGAACCGGAATCAGGACATAGCCAATAATTCTGAGGAAGTCCGGGAGTACATGTCCAGGTACCGTGACAGAATCACCAGCCGTCGCAACTAATCGGCGAGGAAATCTGATCCAAGACGCCATCGGGACCGATGATCCGAGTGCCGGGGAGCGATCCGCTATTTCGGTGTCTCGCTCCACGGAATACTGCGTTGCGCCTCTCGAGGTAGCCCGAGAATGCGTTCGGCCAGAATGTTGCGCATAATTTCGGACGTCCCTCCTTCGATGGTGTTTGCTCGTGCTCTGAGGAACGCAACACGAGGGTCGGAGCGGAATGTCGTTCGGGCGCTGCCTTCCGCGTTGGGAGTCTCGCTCGGATACAGCATGCCCGATGGCCCCATCAGCTCGACGACGAACTCAAAGATGCGCTTGTTGTGCTCGGCCGCAAACAGTTTGTTGACCGACCCAACGGGTCCTGGAACGCCCGCCTGCGCGAGGTGCGTTGACCGGAGCGTCATCAAGCGTCCCAGCTCCGCTTCAATCCACAAACGCATGGAGCGGTCGACCAAGCCACGATCGGCTGTATCTCCGGAGGTCAAAAGGGAAAGCAGAAGCTCCGCTGGTCCGGATCCACGGGATGCCATCGCGCCTCCAATCGCCACCCGCTCATGCATCAAGGTCGTCATCGCAACGGTCCACCCGTCACCGACGTCACCGAGGCGTTGGTTATCGTCTACCAGTACGTCGTCCAAGAAGACTTCATTGAATTCTGCTTCCCCCGTGATCTGCCTCAACGGCCTAACTTCTACTCCATTCGTCTTCAAATCAACAAGAAAACAGGTCAGTCCTCGGTGCTTTGGAACCGTCGGATCGGTTCTTGCCAGTAGCAGTCCCCATTGAGCAACATGGGCGAGTGACGTCCACACTTTTTGGCCGTCGATGCGCCACCCATCTCCCACCCTTTCCGCCCGTGTGGCCAGCCCCGCGAGATCTGATCCAGCCCCCGGCTCACTGAACAGCTGACACCAGACCATCTCCCCGGTGTAGATGGATCGGAGATGCTCATTGCGTTGCAGCTCCGTGCCGTGGAATGCGATGGTTGGCGCAACCATGCCGATGCCGATGGGATTACCTGGGAACGGATCCGGACTGCCGATCCCTCTGAGTGTTTCTTCAACCACTCTGTGATGGCGCGGCGTCCCTCCAAGGCCGCCTGCCCCACGTGGATAATGAGTCCAGGCCAGCCCGAGGTCATAGCGAGCTCCGAAGAAAACCGCCGAAGGCACTTGGTCCGGGGGATACCTCTCCAGCAACTCCTGAAGTTGACCTGCCACCAGGCCATCGAGATCCAGGTCACTGCCGACGTCTGCGCCACTTTGGGAAAACCCGTTTGGTACCACCAGCCTCCTCGAGTGGGCCACTCCGAGCCCGAGTACTACCCTCATGTAGTATCATATCGTTGTTATCTTCCCGTGGAATCAGCGCACGAATCGGGGATGTCCCTCCTCGCTTCTTCGACCTTTCGCCACAACGCCTCAGCGGCCGAGCGGTCTCCGCCCGGCACGGCGTGCGCGTAGACGTTGAGCGTCGTCGAGGCCCGGGCGTGGGCGAGGCGAGCCGCCACGATCGGAACCGGCACGCCGGCATCGAGCATCTCGGTGGCCATGAAGTGTCGGAGATCATGGAGACGAAAATGGCCAAGGCCAGCGGCCCGACGAGCAACGATGAAGCGCTTGGTGACGAAGTTCGGCAACCAGGGTCGGGTTCCTGCAGCGTCGGCACAGAACACAAAGCGTTGTTCGAACGCATCTGCTCCGTTCTCCTCCCTCACATGTTCACGGTGGGTCCGCAGGAGTTCGACGCTGGCGGGGTCGAGCGCGACCCGGTGCGAACGACGGGTCTTGGTGGGAACGAGGACCGGTCCTTCAGGCCCCTCGACGACCGAACGCTGCATCGAGAGGCTTCCGGCCACGAGGTCGACATCGGTCCAGCGAAGCGCGAGCAGCTGTCCCCGGCGGGCGCCGGTGGTGGCGGCCAGCGTGAGGTAGAGCTGGAGGGGTGGATCGTCTGCGACGGACTCGAGAAGTCGCGCTACCTCGGCGGGGGTGGGAGGTCGCATCTCGACGGGTTCGCCTCTGGGTGGGCTGGCGTGATCGGCCACATTGTCGAAGACCCACGGCCAGCGCTGGGCCTGCGCCAGCGCAGCGTGGAGGGTGGAGTGGACGCGCCGCACGGTTCCGATTGCTAGCGGCTTGCCTTCAATGCGGCCCTCAGTGCGCAGGCGCTCGTAGAACTGATCGACGATGGCCGCCGTGAGATCGCCCACCAACAGGTCGCCCAGCGCGGGTTTGAGGTGCCGCTCGACGATGGAGCCGAGATTGCGCACCGTGGTCGGTGACCAGCTCACGCGACCCCGGGCGAACCACTGGTCAAGGAGCTCGGCGACCGTCGTTTGCGCCCCGACCGCCGGGGCGACATTGGCGTGCGCCGCCAGTACTTTCAGTTCGCGCTGCGCATCGGCGCGAGTGCCACGCACGGTCCGTGTCATCCACCGGCGCTTCCCTGTGTCGGGGTCGGTGCCGCAGTAAACCCGCAGCTCAAAGGAGCTACCCCCGCGCTGACGGATCGAGCCTTTCAACGGAGTCGCCCCGGCGACCCCTTACCCGGGGCCGCATGCGTGATGGGCAACTGATGGGCAGTGATGGGCAAGAATCGAGGGCTGGATGCCGCCACATTCGGATTCTACCCTGGTCAGACCCTACTTTTTGGAGCGGAAGACGGGATTCGAACCCGCGACCCTCACCTTGGCAAAAAAAAGGTGGCGGAACCCGTCCACAGGGTTCTCTCCAGTCCCCTGGCCTGCAGAAGAGTCCATCCAGTTTCCACCCAATCCACCGGATTCGCCCCTGGTGTAGAGCGGTCTACTACGAGTGGCATCCTCGACGAGCATCCCTCAGTCGAGGACAGGTAGCCGCGCGACTCGCGAACTGACCGCACGTTTCGACGCTAACGGTGACGGAGAAGCCTCGCCGCCCGGCTCCTCGGGGAGCAGCCGTGAGTGATGCTCGCCGCCGCCGGCCAGGCTCAGACTAGGTGAGCCCGTAGCGGGGCATGACCCCGCTGAAGGAGTGCTCGTACAGCCCGTAGCCGACCTTTCCCTGATAAGAGAATCGGGCGGCGTGGTCTACCACGGCGTATGACCCGAGGACCTCGATGTCAGCGACGTCGTAGACCTTGCCTTGCACGACCAGTTCGGGGCCCTGCCACATGCCATGACGCCAGTCTTCCTCCAGGCCGTAGCCGGTGCCGACGGCCAAGTAGTTGGCCGCCAACGGTTCGCAGGTCAGCTCGATGCCGGC
>Ga0187890_10003589_pt1 | contig 10684 bp, 7 predicted proteins | sample June2016WEW_21_1_FD_133005 | JGI IMG/M metagenome (GOLD analysis project Ga0187890, IMG submission 133005) | Peatland microbial communities from SPRUCE experiment site at the Marcell Experimental Forest, Minnesota, USA - June2016WEW_21_10 | ecosystem: Environmental > Terrestrial > Soil >...
AAGCTGGAACTCGTGGCCGATATCGACACCATTCAATCTCAGCTAGCAAAGCCGGAACCCAACCGAACAATCATTAAAGCAGCCTGGGAAGTAGTAAAGGGCGCTGCGGCTATCAACGGCTGCACCGTGCTCGTACGCAAAATCGCAGGATTGCTGGCGCACTTTCTTTAAGGACGGGACGGGGGCCCATTCAAGCCCGGTTTTGGTTTGAGTGGGAACGTCCCATGACAGCGCCGTCAAATATTCCTGTTCCGCTTGAACATGAAATCGAAGCGGCTTACTTGCCATGCAGCAGCGTACGTCCCTTCTGCTGGACCTCTTCCCAAGAGACAGTCCCCACCTTGCCGGATTGAACCTCATGCAGACGGCGCACGACCTCTTGCTGCCAGGAGGCGTCGACGTCCGGATCGACGGTGGCGTCCAGGCTGGAGATTAAGTTTCCGGCCAGTTCCGCACGTTCGTTATCCGGCAGGGCCAGGGCCTTTTGCAGCAGTTCTCGGGCTTCTTGGGTCATGGGGAAATTATACAGAAGAGGTTTCCACCCGCCGAGGTTGCAGGTTACGCTGAGCGCAGCTAAATTAGGTGCGGGAGTTGGAGCTATACATGAAAAAAACCGTCCCGGTGGAATCTGCCTCTGCATTCATCGACGAGAGGATCAAGGAACTTGGGGACTGGCGCGGGAAGACGCTCGCGAAAGTGCGCGCAATCATACACGAAGCAGACCCTGAGATCGTCGAAGAGCGGAAGTGGGTCAGGGCGACATCGCCGGGGACTCCCGTTTTTTCGCACGGCGGCATCGTCTGCACGGGAGAGACGTACAAGAACGTCGTCAAGGTGACATTTGCCAAGGGAGCTGCGCTGAAGGATCCTTCAGGTCTATTCAACTCCAGCCTCGACGGGAATGTCAGGCGCGCCATCGACATCCACGAAGGCGACAAGGTCGATGAGGCGGCCTTGAAGGATCTCATCCGCGCTGCCGTGGCGCTCAACCACCCCACGAAGCCAACACCGGGCTTCGTGGGGGACCCGGTCAATCTCAAGGGCAAGAGCAAGCCGAAGCCCCGGCGAAAATCCCCACTCTAAATTTCGCAAAGAACGTGAAATTTGGGATGGGGCACCCGGCTTCCCCTTCTGAAGCAGGGCGCTCTTTCATAATGCATTGACCCGGACCGGCCAATTCTCAATTGAGCCAGCGCTACGGGAGGTATGGCGCGGATTGCTGCAAACCCCCTGCTAGCGCGCCAAAATCGCTTTTCGTAGCAAATTGAGACGAATCGGCGATGCAATTATCGTAAGAAAGGTTGCAAATAACACAGACACGAAGTATTATGATCGGTTGGACGCAGCATTCCGCGTTCATCTTGTCCCAGCAAAACCAAAACTTCCAGGTAGAAAACGCAGCCCTAGCTTTTAAAAAATCTAAAGGGGTGCCCAAGCCCCGGTGCAATTCGGAGAGAATGCATGTCGTGGTACGCGTACTGCCTCACGGAACACCAGACCCTTTTGAACGGTGTTCGCGCCCGCCGTCCCTTCTTGCTGGATGGAATACAAGGTGTGAACTCCGCTCCCGTCATGAGCTACCCCAGCGGGGAATTCGCGGTGATCGTCAGTGAATTTGACCGCGCTACCTCCAAACTCGACGAAAAGTCGGTGCTTGAGCACGCCCGCGTGGTGAGCCAGAGCTTCCGAACCGCCACCGTCTTGCCCTTCCGCTTTGGAACGATTTTCGACACCGAGGATGCCATCCGCCAGGCCGTCCGCGCCAACCGCCGCACTTTCTGTGAGAGCGTGGCCCGGCTTCGCGGCAAGTCCGAGATGCGCATCAAGCTGGTCGTCCGCAACGGTTCTCTGCGCGGCGCTACGGAAGAGATTGTCCTGCCCGATACCGTCGGGCGCGAGTACCTTAGCAAGCTCCGCGAGAAGGCGTCCCGCGAGCGCGAGCGGCAGACCAAAGCCCGCGCGCTATCCGTCCAGGTACACAAGCTCTTCAACCCGATCGAGGAAGAAGTCAGCTGCAAGAAAGTCAATGCCGACGGAATGCTGCTGGATATCGCTCACCTCATCGATACCAAGTCGATCGAGAAATATCAGAACCGTTACAGCACGGCCGCCAAGCAATTCAAGGATTGCCAGTTGTTCGTGACCGGTCCCTGGCCGCCCTACCACTTCCTGCCGGGAAAGGTGCGCACCGTGGCTGGCGACAGCTAGAAACCTCTGCGCTTTGTGCCAAGCCCCCTTTCGAGGGGGTTTTGCTGTTTGGAGGCTATGTAGAGACGCGGCTTGCCCCGTCTCTACGGCGAACTCTTCTGCCAAAGTGCAGCTTTATGCACCTGGCATCACATTGCTCGGTGATGCCGATGCCGGCATTCGCCTAAGTGATTGACCCTAAGGTCTTGATTTTGAACAGGTTCCCAAAATGGGACACGCCAGCGCGGCCCGTTCCCATTTTGGTGCGGCAAATGCATCTTTCCATCCCACTGAAGAGGCCGCACCGTTGGAACAACTTCACTCTCGATGTTTTCGACATCTCACTCTGTCCGTTCCCATCCCCGGAGCGGCGCCAAACTGAGTTACCTCTGATTCCCGCCACTTAGCCTCTTTGAAAAGGGTGGCCCCGAAAGGGGCCGCTTTTTTTGTCTCGCAGGCTCCTGTACACTCGCGGTTTCCAGCCATGAACCGGCTCGAAAGAAGAGGGCACTGAGAATGAGAACTTCGGCAAGGAGAAAGCTCAACTTGAAAACCCCGACTGCGCTCTTCGCTCTCCTGCTCTCGGCCAGTTTTGGCGCGTGGTCCCAGACTGCGCTGGAAAAAGCGCAGGGCGCTCCACCGGCAGCCGCTTTTTCCAAAGAGCTGCGCGAGCAGTTGCAAGCCGTGCGCGATGCCGCTCTCGGCAGCGACTACGCCTGGCATCAACTGGCGCACTTGACCGAGAACATCGGCCCCCGCCCCGCCGGATCGCCGCAAGCGCAGGCTGCCGCCGAATACGTCGCCGCCGAGATGCGCAAACTCGGCCTGGAGGTTCACCTGGAGCCCGCGCAAGTGTCGCACTGGGTTCGCGGCGAGGAAAAAGCGCAGCTCGTCGAATATCCCGGGCAGGCGCCGGAGACAACGCAGCGAATTGTTCTCACCACGATCAGCGGCAGCTCTGCGACACCCGCCGAAGGCATCACGGCGGAGGTCGTGGTTGTCCACAACTTCGACGAACTCACCGCTCTTGGCCGGCAAAAAGTTGCCGGCAAGATTGTGCTCTTCAACGTCCCCTTCGACGAGCGCAAAGCGCTCGCCGGCATGGCATTCGAGGCTTACGGCGAAGCCGTTGGCTATCGCGGACACGGCGCCAAAGCGGCGGCTGAACTTGGCGCCGCCGCCTCGCTTGTTCGTTCCGTCGGAGGCGCCGACTATCGCCTGCCGCACACGGGTTACAGCGTTCCCGCCGGAATTCCCGCCGCCGCTCTCGCCGCCGAAGATGCCGATCTGGTCGAACACCTCGCCGCTCAGGGCCGCATTCGCATGCACCTCACGCTCACTCCGCAAAGCCTTCCTGCCGCCACCGGGTACAACGTTGTCGCCGACCTCAAGGGCAGCGAGCATCCGGAACAGATCGTCGTTGTCTCCGGTCATCTCGATTCCTGGGACCTCGGTCGCGGCGCCATCGACGACGGCGCGGGGGTTGTCATCTCCATGGCGACCGCCGAACTGCTTCAGCGGCTGCATATCCGCCCGCGCCGCACGCTGCGCGTCATCGCCTGGATGGACGAGGAAAATGGAGGTGGCGGACACGAGGCCTATGCCAAAACTCACGCCGCGGAATTTCCGAACCACGTCGCCGCGATCGAGAGCGACTCCGGAGCCGGGCACCCCCTCGGCTTCTATATGAAGATGCCGCCCGCCGCCCTTGCCGCCTTGCAACCGCTGCGCGACATACTGCGCCCCGTCGGCTCGACGGTTTTCCGCTCCACGGAACACAGTCCCGGCTCCGACATCGATCCACTGGTGGAAGCGGGCGTCCCCGGCATCGGCATCATCCAGGACGGCCGCAAATATTTCGACTATCACCACAGCGCCGCCGATACGCTCGACAAAGTCGATCCACAGGATCTACGCGAGAACGCCGCGGCCATGGCGGTCATGGGATACGCGCTCGCGAGCATGCCCGGGACGCTGCCGCGGTAGGGATTGAAATCAGATGGCAGAGATCGGAACGCGTTCTCGAACGAGGTGAGCGACACGCAAAACTCAGCCTCAGTCGCGCACAGGACGGCGCAAAGCGGATGATATAATCAGAATTTCTCCTCACCTAGCCGTTCGCAGTGGGCGCGTAGCTCAATTGGCAGAGCAACTGACTCTTAATCAGTAGGTTGTAGGTTCGATTCCTACCGCGCTCACCACTTTCTCCCTTGTTTTCATCGGTATCCATTGCATATTCGCGGACATTCGCGGATAATGAAAACAGTCCTAAATCGCATCAGCGTCGGACGCGGGACGGACGCAGCCGGACGCAGGAAGGTCAGCAGGCCATGGATTTCCACATAACGCAGAGGTCAGTCAACGCGCTCAAGCCGCCCCCGAAGGGCAGCCACAGCCGCGTGTGGTATGACGACGAGCTTCGCGGCTTCGGAGTCCGCGTCTCCGAGGCAGGCGTCAAGGCGTTCGTCCTGAACTACTCGATTGCCGGGCGCGAGCGGCGATACACCATAGGGCGCTGGCCCGAGTGGAGCGCGGACGCGGCCCGCACCGAAGCACGATCCCTGCGCAGCGACATCGACAGGGGCGTCGACCCGCTCGCCGAGCGGGAGGCGGCACGCGGCGAGGACACGTTCGCCGAGCTGGCGGACAGGTACATCGACGACTACGCCATCACCCACAAGCGTCCGAAAAGTTTGTACGAGGACAGGCGGATGCTCAACAACATCATTCTGCCGAAACTGAGCTCCCTGCGCATCTCCGCGATCAAGCGGATCGACGTCGAGAGGCTGCACAACTCGTTGAAGGAGACCCCGTATCAGGCGAACCGCGTGCTCTCGCTCTTGAAAAAAATATTCGCGTGCGCGGTGGACTGGGAGTTGCGGCTCGACAATCCTGTACGGAAGATCAAGAGGTTCCACGAAGACAAGCGCGAGACGTGGCTCAGCGGTGATGAGTTGCAAGCCCTGTCGAACGCGCTGGACGACTACCCGGAACAGGACGCGAGCAACGCGTTGAGACTGTTGATCGTCACGGGCTCGCGTCCCGGCGAAGTGCTCTCCGCGCAGTGGCCGCAGTTCAATTTGCAGCGCGGCGTCTGGACCAAGCCATCCCATCACACGAAACAGAAAAAGGAAGAGAATATTCCGCTGAACCCAGCCGCGCTACTGATTTTGAAGCGCATGGCGCAGCACAAGACTGGCATTCACCTGTTTCCCGGGCGGGAAGGAGACCGCCAGGCCCGCACGACGCTGCGCAACGCTTGGAGACAGGTTTGCAAAGCGGCGGGACTCGCGACGGAATATCAGGTCATGGGAAGACGCGGGAAGCTGCTGCCACGCTGGAAGCCGAACGTCCGCGTGTACGATCTCCGGCACACGTTTGCGAGTCACCTGATTTCGCGTAACTGGTCGCTCCAGTTAGTCGGCAAACTCTTAGGCCATACGCAGTCGCCGACGACCGAAAGGTATGCGCACATCGCAGACGGCGCGCTACGGAACGTCACCAACGATTTCGGCGAGGTGCTAGTTCCGCAGAAGCAGTCGAAGAAGGCGAAGAAGGGCGAGAAGCCGAGGAAGAACATGCGGGCCGATTCAATTGCTGGTCGCGCTCCGGCTTTGCTAGAAGCCGTGCCGCAGCCACGGACCGCGCTTCGTTCCGAAAGCGGCGCGGCTCTATAAGGACCTAGCCATTCCACAGTCCAGTGTCCGCCAGACCGGGGCGTGCATCATACTCGCAGGTGAGCACAATGCCGCCACCGAGTTGTTGTCGCCACGGTGAGTGCGCGCCTTCGCGGTTGTTAGGGTAACCCACGGCCTCGACTGGACTTGAATAGGAGGTTTCCCTGCCCCGGGGCGTTCACCGCAGTGGTGACGTAGTAGTAGGTCGTCCCGGCGACAACCATATAGTCTGTGTAATTGGTCGAAGCGTTGAGCGCGGTATTGATCTGCTGGTAGGGAGCTCCCTGGGCGTTGCCGCGGAACACGTGAATGACTTACCGTCCGGAGCCATGGCGATGCCTTCCTCCTCGGTGATGCCGGAAGTCATCACTTCGGTCGGCACTCATGTGAGCACCCGACTTCCTTCGGAAAGCGAAGCGGGAAGGGTCGTGGCATCAGTGGCGCGCGAAACACAAAGACGGAGAACCGCGCTTTTTCATCGGCCTATTTCTCCCCGGACCGCACGGGCACGGATCGTTCCGCCCGACGTTGGAAAACATTGGGCCCTGGTTCTTGGCAAGATCGTCCACTAGGAATTGTGGAGCCCATTGGAGCCAAAACCAGGTGGGACGATGTCGCTCAATATGGTGGCCAGGAATGGAGTTGAACCGCCGACGCCAGCATTTTCAGGGCTGCATTCTCCCAAACTAAACTCACTAATTCTGCGGGTGTTAAGTTGCGATTTCATGCAAAATCACGCCACTTTTGTGGTGGCATAACGGTGGCAGCGGAAGCTAAGCGGTTCGCCTCAACCGACCTTGGCGGTGGTCTGAAGTCGGCAAGGCAACCCGAACCCCGTTGCGGAGTGCCATTTTCATGAGCTTTCGCGGGCCGCTGGGCCCCAAAAGACAATGCATTATGAAAGAGCGCCCCCTGCACAGCGCAGCGCAGCGGAGGCGGCGCCCATCACAGCCCGCGACTTTCCGAGCGGGGGCGCTCTTTCATAATGCATTGACCCGGACCCTCAAAATTCCACCAAGCAACTCGTCTCTATCCCTTTTTGTTGCCTCCAGTCTTCTGCGCCTTCGCGCGAATAAAGGCGTAGTTCAACTGCGGGAGCGGATTGAAGCTGGCTGCCTGGGAGCGATACTCCTGGGCCTTGGCGCTGTCGCCCTTTCCTTGACAAGCCTCGTACAGGCGGAAAAGGTTGCGCGGGTTTTGCAGGTTGGCCTGCTCCAGTTCCGCAATCGCGCTGTCGTAATTCTTTTCAGCCAATGCGATCACGCCGGCCAATTCATGTGCCTGTTTGACCTGCGCAGGATTTTTCGAAGCCTCAGCGCCCTTGCGGAATTCCTCCAACTCCGCCTTGGCCGTTGTGTAGTCCTTCTTGCCCACCGCGATCATCGTCAGGTTGAAGTGATGAAGTTGCCTGGCATTTTCCTTGATTCCCTGTGACAGGCCGGAACCTTCCGTCAGCTGTAGAGAGCGATCAAAGGCCTTCTGCGCATCAGCATACTTGCTCGCCTCTAGCAGGATGTTACCCTTGGCCTGAAGGTCTGCCGCCATCGCGGCCGCGTCGTTTTTCTTTTCCGCGACGGCATATTCCTTGTCCATTTCCTGTACCGCTTGGTCGAACTTGCCGCTGTCGGCGGCGACCACAGCCATACCGAAGAGCGCGAGCCGGGTGTCCCCGTCGCTGCGCGCCTGATCAATGATTTTCTGCAGTTCAGCATTCGCATCCTGCGGCTTACCCATATAGGTAAGATCAGCCGAAATCCCGAAGTGCGACGCAACGAATTGCGGGTCAACCGACAGTGCCTTGCGGTACTGCGCAATCGAGTCGTCGAATTTCCCCATCTTCAGAAGCAACTCCGCATACGAGTCGTAGGGATTCGGATCATTCGGAATGAGCTCGATGTATTTCTTGAATGCCTGTTCGGCATTGGCATAGTCGCCCTGTTGCCGGTAGGAGTAGCCCAGGAGGTTATAAGCGGGTGAGTAGTTGGGAGCGATTTCGGTGGCCTTCTTATAGTGCTCAATGGCCTGAGCGAACTCCTGTTGGCCGAAGTAGTAGCCGCCCAGGTTGAAATGTGCGCGTTCATCGCTCGGATACTCGGTCACCAGCTTCTCAAGATATTCCTTCTGCTTCGCCACGTCGCCATTCGCTCCCGCCTGGTTGGCAAGGATGAGGAGTTTCTCCCCTTCTGAAGCTTTGTCCGCCAGGCTCACCGCCTTTTGCTGATGCTCGAAGAATTCCTTAGCCGTCGGAGATGCGTTGCAGCGAGCCAATTCTGCAACGGCAAATTCAGGATCGAGCGCGATCGCGCGATCAAAGTGTGCGAGTGAGTCTTGCGCCAGAAGCTTTTCTGCCAGGGCGCGTCCTTGCAGAAATTCGTTTTTCGCCTCTTCTGACTTTGTGGTAATGGGAATCTTTCCTCCCTCAGGCGAAGTACTGGCCGAAGTTGGATTGTTTGTCTGGTTGCATGCACAGGCCGCCAGAGATAAAGCAACGACTGCGGCCAATAAATAACGGCTCGAAGTTTTCAGTTGCATGGAATTTTTCCTCCGAATCTGAGTGATCGACACCTTTCACGAGTTCTTGTATCCCGTACTTCGTCGGTACATGGGGCCGTTCGCCTTCGACTTCGACAGGACACGGTAGATTGGCACCTTACAGCGGATGCATGCCCTAAGGGCCTAGACGAATGCGCTGTAAATCGGATAGCAAAGCTTAATCGAGATAGACAAACGCTCTGTAACATAACAAAACATAGTTGTTTTGGGAGGGCCCGGCTTTAGCCGTGCCGATGCGCGGGCTCACGAACAAGGCTTCAGTCCTGAGGGATAGCACGGAACGTGGTTGCCGGAATCCACAAACCGGGCTCCTATCGGCTGAAAGCTCTAATGGCGATTGCTGTTGTTACATCGCGATTTCACTCATCGACGCCAAAAAAGGCGAACAGACGGCGCAAGCTTGTGCTAACGCCTGATAGCGTCAGTTGACAATTTTTGTGCAAGCAGGTCAGGCATGGTTGGAAGATCGCCACGCTGCTACTGCAGCTTCGCGTATTCGGCTTTGGCTTCCTTCAGGATGGGGATGTCGGAGCAATGTTCATTGAAGTCGCCTCCTGACGGCAGCGCCAGTGTTCGGGATGGATTAGGCATCAGGTTTGCGTTCTTCGCCTCGAGTGATGTGCTATATCAGCGCGTACAGATTTCCGTCCGCGCTGCCGAAATAGATCACGCGGTCGACCACCACGGGGGAAGAGAGAATCGTTCCAACGGCCATCATTTTGCTGACGCCCGTAACCAGGTCGTCGTAGAAATCGGATGCGAATGCTGCTTCGTAGTTCGGGGTGCCATCGGGTTTCGTCCAGGCAGCCGCGTTTTGTTTCGCGCCCTCGGTTTCGAACATCCAGGATGTCTTCTGGGCGGCGATGTCGATGACGATCAGCTTGCCCATGTGCGAACCGATGTAGATCAAGTTGCCAGCGATGGCGGGGGAGGAAAACATTGGCCACCCCTGGAACTTGAGGGAGAAGAGCGGGCTGCCGGTCTTGGCGTTCAGCGAGTAGAACAAACCCGAGTCGGAGGTTGCGAAGTATACTCTACCGTTCTGGACCGCAGGCGAACTGATGACCCACGAACCCTGATTTGAAAAGGTCCATTTCTTCTGGCCTGTTGCTGCATCCAGAGCATAGAAGTTCGAGTCGCGACAACCGAAGTACACTACTCCATCAACCACCGCTGCCGAGGACTGAATGCCAACCTGATTGTGAATGTCCGGATCTTCGCCCGTCTTAAATCGCCACCTTTCCTTCCCTGTGGCGGCGTCGAGAGCGTAGAAATAACTGTCCCAGCTTCCGATAAACAGCGTGCTGTCTGCGATCGCCGGAGACGCGTGGACTACGTCGCCGGTCTTAAACTTCCATTTCAGGGTGCCCGAGGCTGCGTTCAGGGCGTAAATGTTTCCGTCGCCGCTGCCGAAAAACACGCCACCATTCCAGACCACCGGCGACGAAAGATAAAAGTCAAAAGGATCGGGCATGGTTTCCGCGGCTGGCTGCGACCCGTGCAGATGTTTACCCGCGTAGCGCCGCTCTCCGGCTGTCTGGAACTTCCATTTCAGTCGGCCCGTCGCTGCAACCAGGGCATAGAAATTGCCATCGTAAGCGCCGAAGTAAACCAGACCTTCTGACACTGCGGGGGACGACGTGATCCGGCTCTGAGCTTCGAATTTCCACTTCAGTGCGCCGGATTCACGGTCGACGGCATACAGGTTTCCGTCGGTGCTGCCCACGATAACCACTTCGCCAAAGACTGCCGGAGAAGAGATCACGCGGCCGCCAGTATGGAACCTCCATTTGACCTGGCTGAATTTCGCCACTCCGGCGGCGTCGTAAACGCCACTGTGCTGCGGGTTGCCGCGGAACATGGGTGCATCCGCGCAGAACGCCGGCACACAAACCGACACGGTAACCACAATCACCCAGAGAAATTTCAGGCGCATGGAAACGGGACCACCTTTCGCGTTATCGAATTGCGAGTCGGGGGCAGAACGAGAACATACCGGCACGCTCGATGATTGGACGCGGCAACGTTGTTTCGGTTAGTTATTCGCATCATTCCTGCTTTCGCGATAGCGACGCCGTTCTCAATAGGAATCGGACCTCGTAGTACAGTTGTTCCATGCAGGCATACGGATCCTAGATGAAGAAGGCCGTATGGAGTATCGTCTGGCTTGCTGCGGTCGGGCTAGGCTTGATGTCTTATCTATGGTTCACGCCAGGGCGCACTCCGTCAATCCACGGGCCTAACAGTGTTGCCTCGCTGGAACGACT
>Ga0187890_10003591_pt1 | contig 10683 bp, 9 predicted proteins | sample June2016WEW_21_1_FD_133005 | JGI IMG/M metagenome (GOLD analysis project Ga0187890, IMG submission 133005) | Peatland microbial communities from SPRUCE experiment site at the Marcell Experimental Forest, Minnesota, USA - June2016WEW_21_10 | ecosystem: Environmental > Terrestrial > Soil >...
AGCGCCTCGGGGAAGAACAACAGCTGCTCTTCGTTCGGATGCGCGACGACGGCCTCGCGATAGTCGGCGAGAAGCCGGGCAGCAACCGCGTCGAAATAGCCAAAGGGCAGCGTGGGATAAGTCTCGCGCTCGTGGCGCACGAAGCGCTTGATGTCGCGGCGGTATTCTTTCAACAAAGTCTGCGCGCCGTACTCCGGATGACCCTGGAAATGCACGAACAAGCTGTTGCGTTTTTGCTTGGTAAACAGGTCCACTCCGGCTTGGGACGACCGGGTGAGAATCGAATAACCGCAGGAAACCAGGCTATCTTCCCGCACTTCATTCCAGCGGGAATGCGGAAAGCGGATGGTGTGTGGCGCGCCGGCGGTCAACTGGTGCGGGCACACGACGTCGGAGTCGAAGACTCCGAACTGCTTATCGCTGAGCGGCTGGCGCGAAATACCGTCGCTGTGCAGCACGCTGGCGTGGGCAGCCAGACACGACAGTACGGTCGACGATGTGTTGCGTTCGCACCAGTCGAGCACGCCTGCCAGCGCGTGCCAGTAAGGTTCCTGCCGCAAATCGGCCTGACGCGGTTCGGTACCGGTGATGATGACGGCGTCGACAGGGCTGTTCCAGAGCTCGTCGACACCGGAGTAGAAGCTGTTCAGGTGCTGTAGTCCGCGGTCGCCGCGGGGAACGCGCGGCAAAGAAAACAGCTTGAGCCGCACCGGCAGATCACCGGAAGCAGACTCGAGAAGTTCCATGAACTGAATTTCGGTGTCTTCCAGGGCGGGGTCGGGCATGTTGTTAATAAGCGCGACGCGGACCGACTCCGAGCCGGCACCGTAGCGGTTGTTCGGCTTCGTGGAAAATGCGGTCTTTCGCTCAGCCCACCGAGGCGGAGTTCTGCCCTCAATCAGTAACGCCATGGCGTACCTCCACAATTAGCGATCGCAACTACGCTCACGAATTTCATGCTGTCGTCGTGTCCAGGGCCTGGGAGAGGTCTGCCAAAATATCGTCGATGTGTTCGATGCCCACGCTCAGACGGATCATTTCCGGGGTCACACCAACTTGCAGTTGTTCTTCCGGCGTGAGCTGCCGGTGGGTGGTGGACGCAGGATGACAGGCGAGCGACTTGGCGTCGCCCATGTTCACCATGCGCTTGAATAATTTAAGCGCGTTGAAACATTTCGTTCCGGCTTCGAATCCGCCTTTCACTCCAAAGGTCAGGAGCGAGCAGCGCTGCGAGCCCATATAGCGTTGCGCCATGGGATAGAGCGGATTGTCAGGAAAGCCGGCGTAGTTGACCCATTCGACGCTGCGATGCCCGCGCAGGAATTCCGCGACTTTGCGGGCATTCTCCACGTGGCGCTCGACGCGCAGCGCCATCGTCTCCACGCCCTGCAGCAGCAGAAAACCGTTGAATGGAGACAACGTGGCGCCGGTGTTGCGCTGGCAAACCGTGCGGCAACGCGCGACATACGCGGCCTCTCCGAAATGATCGACGTACACCACGCCGTGATAGGCAATTTCCGGCTTGTTCAGCATGTAAAAGCGCTCGGGATAATTTCGCCAGGGAAACTTGCCGCTGTCGACGATCATCCCGCCGAGCGAGGTGCCGTGCCCGCCCATGAACTTGGTCATGGAATGCACCACCACGTCGGCGCCATATTCAATCGGCCGCAACAGGATCGGCGTGGCGACCGTGTTGTCGACAATCAAAGGCACGCCATGCTTGTGCGCGACCCGGGCCAGGCCCTCGATGTCGGCAACATTGCCGGCGGGGTTGCCCACGCTTTCGCAATACACGGCGCGGGTGTTCTCGTCGATCAGCTTTTCGACGTCGTCGGGATGGTCGGTTTTTGCGAACCGGCCCTCGATGCCGCGTTTCGGAAAAATGTGCGCCAGCAGCGTATAGGTCGCGCCGTAGAGCTGCGGCAGAGAAACGATATTGTTTCCCTTCTCGGCGATGTTGATGAGCGAATACTCAATCGCCGCCATTCCCGAACTCACGCTAAGCGCCTCCACTCCGCCCTCGAGCGCGGCGACGCGTTTTTCCAGAACCGCGTTGGTGGGGTTGCCGATGCGGGTGTAGATGTTGCCCGGCACTTCCAGATTGAACAGGGCAGCGCCGTGCTCCGCGCTATCGAAGTCGAACGCTACAGTCTGATAAATGGGCACAGCCACGGCTTTGGTGGTGGGATCACCGTCATAGCCGGCGTGAATAGCAATGGTTTCGCGCTTCATGGCTGTGGCGTGAATTAGCGGATCGATCCCTGCGAGGCTGCTCCGGCTTTCTCGCGCGAAGACGGGATCTCGATCTTATGGAGTCCCTGTTTATGCGGCTCGTGTCCGCTCAGTTCAGGGTGGGCAGAAGCGGGAGTCTCGACCGCCCGCCGCAGACTCGAACTCGCCATCGCCCGGGTCAGCGTGCGCGCGGCGAATCCAGCCCCGTAAGCGAATCGCATGACCGGTCCAAAGCTGTTGGCGGCGGTAATCCCGGCAAAATACAAGCCGGGCAACGACGATTCGAAACTCGACGAAAGCACCGGCGAACCGGCAACCAGCTTCAGTTGCGAACGAATGTCAGAGCTGACGAACTTCAACCGTTCGAGATCCACGCGGTAGCCGGTAGCAGCGATCACGTGCTGAGTGTGGAGTTCGCGGGTACTGCCCTCGGCGTCGCGAAGATGGAGCCGCACGTGGCCGTCCTGAATCTCGGCGCGATCAACCGTGCATCCCAGGTGCAGCGGAACCTTTCCAATGACTTTGTCTTTGGCGAACCATCCGCCGGAGGGGCCGAGCACTCTTCTGACAGCCTCCAGCCGGAGACTTTCGGGCAGGTAATGAAAGGCCCAGGGCGCGTTGGCCAGGAAGCGTAAGCGCCAGCCCGGACCGATGCCCGATTGCGGATTTGAGATCTGTTGCCACAAGGAACGCGGCTTGCCGACCTCCGGCCTGCCGTGAAATTTCAATGACTCCCTACGCGATACTAGATGCACGTCGGCACCAGCCTCATGCAGCAAGCCAGCCAGATCCGTCGCCGAAGATCCGCCGCCGATCACAACCACGCTGCGGCCGCGAAACGATTCCAGGTCGTGATGACGAAAGCTGTGCGACAGAAGCTCCGCGGACAGCCCCGCCAGATTGGCGGGAACGTATTCGAAGTGAGTAATGCCGACGGCCAGAACCACGCGGCGGGCTTCCAGAGTTTCACCAGTGTCGAGTCCTAGACGAAATCCGTTCGGCAGGCGTTCCAGACTGGCGACCTGCTTGTCTTCGAGTTCGGGCACCATACGATCTTTGAATGCGGCCCCGTAAGCACTGAAAGTGTCGAGCCGCACCGGCAACCCGGAATCGGAGTACTCGATACCTTTCTCAGCGCAGAACTGCCGAAGGGTGAATGCGCCTTCGGTATCGTAGATGTTGGAGGCGAAGCCGTCGGACTTCAGGCACATGCCTTTGGGCATGTGCGTCCGCCAACTATCCATCAAGCGGCCAAAGATACGGAATGGAATGCCGCGGTTCCGGAAATGAGCCGCGATTGAAAGTCCATAGGGACCCGCGCCAATAATTGCTGTCTCAAGCATATTTTTCGAAAGCTCCCGGTTGAGTAGTCAGTTGTGACCAATGCCGATAAAAGGACTGGGCCAAACTCTTAGGGGGAAGTGAAAAAGGGGAAGAAGTTAAGAGCATCATACCACGGTTTGCAGACAATCCAGAAATCCAATTAGCTCTTTGTTTTCAGAGATATAGGGACTGGTTTTGCGCCTGGCTAAATAAGGCCCGGCGCGGCTATGCTTTGTGCGTCCTGAGCGCCAAGGACGACGCCGATGGAATGGCTGGAGCTACCGGCTTTCGAACCAGGATTCCGGGATCGAGTTCTGATAGGTCGCCGTCGAGAAAGCCCCGAATCGTCGAAATGAGCCGCGGGGTGGCCTCCAGGGCAATCGGATTCTTTCCCGGCACAGTCAGGGCATAGTCGAGTTTCTCGGCGAAATCGTGTTCGTCATTGGCCACGATCACCTGGCCATGCGAGCCAAAACGTTCGGCGGTCGCGACCTGATGATCGTTGCGAGTTTCGCGAAATCTCCCGCGACGGGGCATTACGACAATCGGCTTGCCTTTTTCGAGCGCCGAAATGATCGATCCCATTCCAGCGTGGGCGACGACAACGGTCGCTTCCCGAATGGCCCGGTTGAATTGGTCAGGGTCGAGGAACTTCGCAAAATCTATGTGAGTCGGACGAAACGTCGAATTTCCGATCTGGGCAAAAACGTCGGATCGTCCATGCGCCAGGGCCCAGTCGTCGACCGCACGAATCAATCGATCGAAGGGTTCCTGTGAACCAACGGTAACGAAAATCACAACACACCTCCTCCATAGTACGGACCTTCACTCTTGGCCAAGTGCGGCCATTGAGTGAGCCAGAGGTCCGCGTAGCGGCCGACGCGTGATCCAGACATCGAGAGACTCTCAACGTTGGCCATGCTGTCGATCCAGATTGTCTTAGCTCCGAAGAAACTTCCGAGCAGAATTGCAAAGTATCCCGGCGCCGCGCCGGTCGAGATAATCACTCCAGGCTTTTCCTTGAGGATGATCCAGGCCAGACTCAGTGCCAGTACGATTAAACCCAACTTGTTCCAGCGAGTCGCGTCCCGAACCGTATAAAACTTGTTTTCCGGCACCTGCGTGCGATACGAGTCGATGACGGTGACGTAGACGACCTCGGATTTTTCAAATGCCGGCACCACCCGCCGCAGTTGAACCCAATGGCCGCCGCTGGAAGCCACCGCCAGAATTTTCCTGCTGTTGACGGTTGCCTTGACGGGCGTATTTTCCAAACTTACTGACATAGTTCCCTCAATGGTGCGACGTTGAACGATTCCTGCTGCGCAACGTCGAGCAATAGCGCGGTTAGTTCGAGCACATACTGATTGCGCTCCTTGGTCCGGTCCAGGTCATGCATCAGGACGATGCCTCCACCCGCTCGGCGCAACTGTTCGGCTACGTCGGCGGGCTGAGGCAGAACGTTCCGGGTGTCGCCCGAATCGATGGTCCACCACCAGACCGGAGCCTTCCGGCGGTGGATCGACCAGCATGTGGGGAGGGTCATCTTGCCGTGCGGCGGACGAAACATCCCGTCCGGTTGAATCCAGTGCGAAAGACGTTGATATCCAGCATTGATATCGGCGATCGTTTTCCAGGGCAGCGTCTTCCAGGCGTTGAGGTGCTGATCGGAATGACAGCCGATGTCGTGGCCTTCCTGCTGGATGCGATCGACGATGCTGGAATTCTGCTGGACGTGGCGGCCGAGCATGAAAAACGTGGCGCGCGCGCCGCGGCTGCGCAGCAGATCCAGCAACTGAGGAGTAACTCCGCTGGGCCCGTCGTCATAAGTAAGGGACAGGATGCGATCCGCCGCCATTTTTCTGCGCACGCGTGCCATGCGATAGCGCCGCCACAACCACGGCGAGAAGTACACCGCACAGCATGCAACGGCCGCCGCCAGGATCAGTAAGTTCGAATTCATTTGGTTCAGGTCTGGGAAGATCAGGGAACTAAGCAGTAGCCCGGGAAGTCTTGTCGCGCTCCCAGATCACGGTTCCATCCGAAAGCCGCTTGCGAGCGCGGTATTTCGCCGTGACGGTGATCAGGCAATAAGCCAGCAGATTGCCCCACAGCTTCGGATTTTTGAATAAGTGGATTAGAGACTTAAAGTTGCTCTCACCACGGTGACTCCAGCGATCGGGAAACTGCCGAGCCAGTTCGAAGGAGCCGTAGTGCGAACGAGTCTTGGTAGCGATCAGTTGTGCGACGCCGCGTGGCGGAAAAACCGTGGACTCGGCCTCGGCCAGCGTGGCGCGTTCCGACTCCTGGAACTGAATGCGCACGAAACCGTCGTCGGCGGTAAGGGCCGGAAATTCCTGAAACCGCGCACGGCCGGCCGCGGACAAGGCATAGACTCCGGAGCCTCCGATTCCTTCTTTGGCAGAAGGCAGGTGAGAGCGGATGTCATAGTAGGCGCGAACCGGCCAGGAGCAACCGGCAAGATCAAAGGTCGGCGTAGGCGCTGCGACCAGAACATCGCCTTTTTCCAAGCGGCGGGCCAGAGTACGAATCGCCTCGACGCTGATGACGACGTCCGCATCGGCATAGATGCGGGGAAATCCATAGGCCGCCTGATCGCCGAGATTCATGGCATGCGGCTTGCTCGCAATGTGGGTTTCGATGACTCGAACCCGCGGAGCAAAGCGGCGGGCCACGTCCGCTGTATCGTCACTGCATCCGTTGCACACTACGATCACGTCGAGTTCACGCGGTTCGGCGCCGGCAGTCATTGCCTGCAGAGTGCGGGCAATTACCGAGCTTTCATTGTGCGCGGGAATGATTACGGAAATCATTAAAGGACAATCACGGAACGGAAATCAGCGAAAGACTGCGGGGAGGACTGACTCAACAGCGATTCACTAGATTTCTTGTTATGAACGACTAACTGAGTAACGACTGGCAACAGCGCGCCCAACTGCGCAGGTGCAACGGGTTGGCTCGAATGGAATCCACGAAGGCCTGCACCGCGTCCCGGGTGTCTTTGATCTCCAGGTAGCTGACTCCAAGCGAATACAGCATTCTCGATCGCAGGTGCGGAGGAATATCGGAAAACGATTCCAGCAGCAAGCGGACCGCTTTGACCCGGTTGGTAGCCATACCCTTTGGATTGCTGGAAAGACCCGCGCCATGAATCCGGTAATGAACGAGCGCTTCTTCGATATAGAAGAAGGGATATTTCCGGGAAACTTTCGCCCAGCAAACCCAGTCTTCGAGGGACCGCAGGCTTTCTTCGAATCCGCCGGCATACTGAATCGCTTCCCGCCGTAAGATCACGGTCGGGACGCAGAGAAAATTTCTCTCGCACAACACTTCAAACAGGTTGCCGGACTTGGCTTGTCCCTTGCGATGCAACAACGAACTGAAGCGCTCGCCCGTCAGCTTGCCCTCGCCATCGATGATGGCGCTGTCGCAATGCACCAGGCCTAATTCCGGCTGCGCCCGAAAGCAGTCCATCTGAGTCTTGAGCTTATTGGGCAGCCAAACGTCGTCGGCATCGCAGAGCGCAACGAACTCGCCGGAACTAACTGCCAGTCCGCTGTTTCGCGCGCGGGCCAGCCCGTGGTTTACGTCGTGCAGCACGGGTACGACTCGTTTGTCGAGACGCCGGAAATGTTCGACGACCTCACGGGACTCATCCGTCGAGCAGTCGTCGGTGATGATCAGCTCCAGGTCGGAGTACGACTGCGACAGAACGCTCTCGATGGAGGCAGGCAGATAGCGCGCGTAGTTATACGACGGCATCAGCACGCTGACTTTAGGCACTCGATTCATCTCCGTTAAGAATTTGAAGCTCAAGCGGCTTGCGGATGAAGCCATCCGCGAAGCCTCATACCTAGACAGTTTCACCGGCCTCGACCAGCTTCGAGCTGCGGACCTTGTTCAATACGGCGTCCTTCAGGGCGCCCAGATCGTGCTTTCCCAGTTCTCCGGCAATCACCAACAGCCCGAGGTAGAGCGCGCCGCCGATGGCGACCGATCCGATCTTCACCGCGATTCCCGACTGAGTTCCAGAGAAGCAATACGCAACCGGCGCGACCGCAAGGGCGGCGGCAGCGTAAATGGTGGCAGTGGTTCTCCAGGGGAAATTCGCGCCCGCGTAGCGAATGGTGTAAATCGTGCCGCCGAGCACGCCCACGATCTGCGCCGTGCAGTTGGCGATGGCCGCGCCCAGCGCGCCATGGCGTGGAATCAGAAGAAGATCCATCGCGATATTCAGGACGGCTACGAACGTGCCAAACTTGGCGATGAAGCTCTGCTTTTCAGTACCAACCAATAGAGGTGAGCCAACTACGCCGATGCTGGTAATCGCCAGGCTGACCAGCAGCAACTGCAGGGGAAGAACGACCGGGCCATAGTTGGCGCCGTAGAGCAGTTCCACCAGCGGTTTGCAGATGGCGGCCGCCAGCAGGCACGGAAATACCATGACCATCTGCAGATACTTCAACGCCCGCACGTAGACGGCGCCGATATCCTTGAGGCCATTGCGGCCGTAGCTTTCCGAATAGAGCGGCAGAAGCGTGCTCGAAAAAGTGCCGGACACTTCGCTCAGTTTGGTGGCAATGGAAAACGCCAGAGTATAAAAAGCAATCTGCGGAAGCGTGGAATACCACTTCAGAAAGAGAACTTCGGACCGTTGCCAGACGATCGTATCCAGCAGAAGGATGTAAGAGATGGTGATCGAAAATTTCCGGATGCGGAGGAAAACATCACTGGTTTCAGGCGCTGAGAGTGTCGGGGTCGTATCCAGCTTCAGCAGCAATTTGTCCACGGCGCGATAGGCCAGCGCCGTTCCCAACGCCAGACCGGCGAGCGTGGCCCATAACATCCCCATGACTCCGGAATGCAGGAGCGCCGCGAGGCCAACGGATGTGACTTGCGCCAGCGCTGCATAAAGGCTGATCCAGGCAATGCGATCAAATCTCTGCACTCCAGCCAGCACCGCCAGGAAGCCCTGCTGCAAAGCCTGCAGCAGAATCATGACCGCGGCCAGAACGATGATGCTGCGGAAGGGTGAATCGAAGAAATAAAGTCCGGCCGTGAGCGCGGCGACGATCAGGCCGGCGATGAGTTGGATACGCAGCAGGCGTTTGCCCACGCGCACGGCAGTTGCCTGATCGCCGCTGCCCATGAATTCCGAAACATACTTGGTCAGTGCCGCGGGCAAGCCAATGTTGGCCAGAATCCCCAGGGTGCCCACAATCCACATGGCATAGCTGTAGACCCCCAGGTTCTGCGGGCCTAAGGTGCGCGCCATGATTGCCGATACGCAGATGGTCGCTCCCGCGCTCACGACCAGACGGGCGCCACTGAACAAGATATTGCGCAGCGGGCTATTGGCGTGGGGGCGGCTCATCGAATGCCTTTCTTCGACATAGCTTTGCGAACTCGTCGCGCACCCCGGCGGAACTCACGGGCCACGCAATCCGACAATGTCGGAGCTCCGTAGTCATCGGCCAGAGATTCCAGCATCGGCCGCGCCCAAGCATGGAAGTTCGTGTTCACCGCGCGCACCCGGCGCGGCATCAGATGTTCCAGGTAGCGCTCCCAGGCTGGACTTTCCCAAAGATGATTGGCATAGACATTCGTCAGATCGATCGAGTCCGCAGAGTTGAAAATCCGCTTGATATCTTGCTCTTCAAAGGTCGGCCAATAAAACGCGGTGTGCGGCAGGATCGCGACTTCATCGGAATGCTTCTTCGCCAATTCGTAGGGCAGTCTCACGGAATGCTCGTCCCAGTAAGCGTCGTGCCCTTTGGAGCGGAACCAGCGGTACTCTGCGTGCCAGCGTTGCAGAAACGCAGAGCCGGCTTCCGCCAGGATGATTGCATTGCACAGCCCTACCACCGCGCCGTCAATGCGTTCTTCGCCCAGGACTGCGGGATGGCCAAGCAGCGGATCAAACGAACGATGCACGAAGACGTCGGCGTCCAGGTAGATGCCGCCGGAGCCAAGCAGTTTTGTCAGGCGAACCACGTCGGCGCGATGCGCCCCGTGCAGCAGCGGGTTCCCGAAGATTTCGCGCGGGGCGGCAATTTTCTCAACGGTGACCATGGGCTTGGTCAGTTCCCACCAGGGCCCGGCCGGCTCATGCTCGCAGTAAAACAAAACGTCTTTCGGCTGGATTCTCTCGACTGCGCTTTTCAGGCAGACGTAGTGCACCAGGCTCCACGGCTTACCGCCGAAGTCCGGAGACATGCCGAAACAATAGTGAAGAATCTTGGGTATCAAGTAATTATGTTCCCTGGTGTTTTTAAGAGTGCGGTGCGGTCTGGTTAAACAGCTTCCTCAGGAGTGAGTTGCTCGCCCACAGCTTCGGGCGCGGCCTGCGGGGAGGAAATCAGGGAATCCCACGTCGGTCGAACCTGCGGCTGGGCTGCCTTCTTCTGAACGGGCAATGCGACGGCGGCCGAGATCATGGCCAACAGCCCATACCACATCACGATTGTTTGATCGAAATAGGAGATGCCAAAGAAGGCGACCACGTTGGCAAACAGCGCCGACCCCAGTGCCCACAGGAACAGCGCCGGCGTCTTGTCGTTGTTCTTGGCCTTATCCTTGTCCATAGTCCGGCGCGCCCGCCCCAGAAACTTGAAGCCGTAAACCAGAATGGCCACGAACAACAAGAAAGGAAGCAGCCCGGAGTTGTCACAAGTGCCGACATACTGGTTGGCCGTGTCCCACATATCCCATCCCCAGGCGCTGGTGTCTTTGACGCCCATGAGCCACCAATCGCCGAAATGGCGGATGCATTGATCGACCAGCATGAAGCGATGCCATGAAGAAGAGCCGCCGCTCAAGTCGATACGGGTAATCAAGTGCCAGACCGGGTTTTTCATGACCAGATGGAGCGAAACCAGGGTCAGCAGAATGCCCCAGCGCACGACACGCATCCACTGGCGCACCGGCCACATGCACAGTGCCAGCACGCCCGCCAGGTATGCCAACATCGGCGTGCTGGAGTTGCACGCCAGCGTCATCACCGTGGACGAAACCATGCCGAGCACCGCGATCTTGCGATACTTCCTGTCTTTCCACCACAGTCCCACAAACACGGGCAAGAGCACGGCGCCAAAGGTTCCCGCCAGA
>Ga0187890_10003592_pt1 | contig 10681 bp, 10 predicted proteins | sample June2016WEW_21_1_FD_133005 | JGI IMG/M metagenome (GOLD analysis project Ga0187890, IMG submission 133005) | Peatland microbial communities from SPRUCE experiment site at the Marcell Experimental Forest, Minnesota, USA - June2016WEW_21_10 | ecosystem: Environmental > Terrestrial > Soil >...
AACTCTTACCACGGGTTTATTCGCAAGGCTCAGCAAAGGCGAAGCAGGTTCTGATGCGCGCGCTAATCTACTCGATCTTTGATCGTTTTGAACACGGAAGGTTTGAGTTTACCTATGACCCCATTAGTCACATATCAGTTTCATCAATTCACCGACTCAAGCGGCATGCAGCATGTTGTGAAAGATAGCGGGATTGTTCAGATTGAGTGGCGCGAGACTGATCCAGTTGGGAATATTGTCCTTGCAAACGGAAGCACCATTGCTGTGAGTATGGCCACCATGAATCAGGTGATTTCGGAGCTCACGATCGACGTGTTCCGGATCGACGGCGTCGGAGTTGACGGCAAGCGTCATCACGTTCTAAACAAGGGACGCATTGATCATATAGAGTGGCTAAGCAGCGATCCCGAGGGAGTGATCACTCTCTCGAATGGCAACGATATTGTTTTGGGAATGGATCAGCTGATTCAAGTAATCACCGTTCTTACAGAGACGATCAACCTCAATCCCTGACGCTCTTTTTCCGTCCTAGAGGTATGATCCGGAACCTGCTAAGCCGGCAAAAATCGCCATCACCCAGCCGAACAAATCAATGCCTCGAAGCATTGTCCGCTGGTGCAGTACGAGAAAAGTGAGAGAGGCTGGAGGAGATCATCTACGGTTCGTGGACAGCAGGAGATCGGCAGTCGTAAGGTGTCCATATCGCTTTGTTGTTTGCAGTCAGAATGGGCGCGGTCACGCGCTGCAACAAAGGGCATTTCCCCGCGCCTCAAAATTGTCAGTGGCAGAAGTGTGTCGCGTAGCGTGAAATGCGCGGGCTAGTGGTTCTTGCCTGTTGTCTGTAAAGTTGCACAACCGGTCTCGATTCCTCAATTTTGAAAATGGGGGTCATCCCATAATGGTGGTTCAACCTGCTTCAACGCCAGAAGTGTCCTCACGCGCCGGCCGTTGCCAGCGTGTCACCGCCGTTGCAGTGTTAGCCGCGCTCCTGTGCTCGGGCGCCACGTCGTGCACGAAGACGCAGGTTGGCCTTTCGGTCGCCGCCATCGCCGCGGTCCTGGTGGGTACAACCGTGGGCGTCACCTATGCCGTGAAGAACCACAACCACACGCTGCAGGGCTGCTTGTTCTCTGACGCCGGCGGACTGAAGCTCCGCACCAGCGACGGAGCGGTCTACGCACTCAAGGGTGACGGTGCCGGGGTCAAGGCCGGCGAGCGCGTGAAATTTCACGGTTCAAAAGTGAAGAGGGCCAAAGGCGACTCGACCGGCGATCAGGTCTTCGAGGTCCAGAAGCTGAACAAGGACTACGGACTTTGTCCCGCGACCTTCGCGACTTCTCCAGCCTCTGCGCGATAGACAATCGCGTTCGCAAGACACGGGCAGCAATGGAATCCCGTTGCCGACGGAGCGATCCTTCCCTAGCGATCCTTCCCTTTCGTGCGTTCCACACCTTGCGGATCAGGTGTTTGCAGTTCTGACTGCTTTCCCTCACCGGTAGCCGACTCCTGCCGCAGGTGAACGAACTGGGCAAAGAACAGCACTGCGACCACCAGCGATTGTCGTGGATCAATATGCGAAACTTGTATTTGACTAGGTTGGGGAGGGAGAGTCGGGATTGACGGGCTGGGAACTCCTCGTGAAGAGATCAGACCCTTAAGGTGCCAATGCAAGTTGCATCCCAAGGTCTTATTCCGGACCAGAAGAATCTTCTTACATGACATCGCCCAGTTCAGACACTGTCAAAAACACGAAGGAAGCAAGGTTGCCACGGCGCGATTGGATACTCATGCCGCTTCTCAGCTTGACGACTATTCTTGTTCTGCTTGGTTCGGCGGAATTGATCGCACGAGCAAAGGGTGGGAGTGGTTCGGAACAACTGGGAATGGGCCCGTGCATCGTTTCGAACGACTTGTCAACGGGCGTACGGTTTGTCCCCAATTCCGAATGCCGCGATAGAAGCATGGAGTCCTCGTGGACGGACTACAAGTTCAATTCTCACGGGCATCGAGCAGGATGGGAGTATGGTCCCAAAGAGCCTGGAACTTACAGAATTGTGATGACTGGTTCATCCATTCCTTTCGGCTTTGTTGTCGACCGGGAAAGATCTTTCGCGGCATTGCTGCCGGGTGAGATCTCGCCCCGGACTGGACGCAAAGTGGAACTCTACAACGAATCCATGGGCTATGCCGGCGGGGGAACCCCGCACAGCGTCTTGCTTCGATTTGATGAAGCACTTGCGGCCAGTCCCGACGCTATTCTCTGGGTGCTCACTCCTTACGATATCGAGAATGTTTCATCAATAGGGTGGGTAAAGGGCCTGACTCAAGACGCCGCCAGGGACGCGGATAAAAAACCTGGGCCGCCACACACTCATTTCGAACAAACCGTTCTCAAAATCAGCTCAGGCTTAGGCATCAAGTCAATTCCACAACCGCTCTTGAACTGGGTCGATAAGGCAAACAGTCAAATCCAATTTCAAAACTACCTCAAGCATTTCCTGTATGAGAGCCAATGCCTGTATGTCAACGCCAGCCTCAATGGTCCGCCGGAAAAGATTGGATTCCTGAACGAAAACTGGGGACCGGTTTGGACTGATCGGCTTCACGATTTCGATGGCTATGCCGAAAGTCTCATCGCAAAGGCCAGCGATGCGGGTATTCCGGTGATAGCAGTGTTTGTGCCAGACAGTCAGCTTGCCGCCATCCTCTCCAAAGGGGAATGGCCCGCCGGCTATGATCCGTTCAAGCTTGACCACGAACTGGGCGCTTCGATCACCAGCCATGGCGGGACCTACATCGATATTCTTCCCGACTATCAAAAGGATCCCAATTCTGAAGAAGGATACTTCCGTTTGAACGGGCACCCCGACGCGACGGGCCATGCGAACATTGCAAAGATGATTGCCAGGGAGATCACGGGCGGCGCGGTTCCAGCGCTCAGGGCTAGCGGAAAGACGCAAACTTCTCCGATGCAAATGAAATAAGCAATGGCCATGGACAATGCTTCCTTCCAGTTTGTGGCATTCGGCCTCGCGATAGCGCTGGTTTCGAACTTCAGCCGCTCGCGTGCCTGGCGCTCCGTGGCTTTGCTGGGCGCCAGCATGCTCTTTCTTGGCTGGCTTGCAAATGGCGTCCGGGTTCTTATTCCTTTGATGGGGTTCTTGCTATTGGGTTATGCCGCGCTATCTTTGCTGCAGCGCGGCGTGACCAAATCTGCAAGGTGGAGCATTCTCGCCGTCATCTTTGTTTATATCTGGCTCAAACAATATACATTTCTGCCCCACGGCATCTTTCTTCGCGCTCCTTACCTGACGCTCGGGCTTTCTTATATTTTCTTTCGCGTGTTGCATCTCCTGATCGAGACAGGAGACGGCGCGCAAAACCAGCGTGTCGGACCATTGGCATTCCTGCTGTACTGTTTGAATTTCACAACGCTGATTTCGGGGCCCATCCAGCGCTATGAAGACTTTGCGCGGGACCAGTTTGCCATCGAGCCAATTCCCCTGGGATCGCGAATCATCGGTTTGCAAGTGGAGCGCATCATTCGAGGCTTTTTCAAAGTCAATGTGGTGGCATTGCTTCTACATGCTCTCCAAGTCGATGCCCTGGAACAGATCACGCATCCCTGCCCCCCTGCAGTTGCGGCTATGGGCGGCTCTACGGCTGGCGATTCTCTATCCATTTTTTCTCTACTGCAACTTCTCCGGCTATATCGATATCGTGATCGCGATTGCAAGGCTGATGCGCTTGCGTCTGCCGGAAAACTTTAACAGGCCCTTCGCGGCTTCTTCTTGCATTGATTTCTGGAACCGTTGGCACATGACGCTGTCGAACTGGTTGAAGACTTACGTATACAATCCGCTTCTCATTATCTTAATGCGACGTTTCTCATCGTTAACCGTGCAGCCTTTCCTTGGAGTTGTATGTTTTTTTGTGACCTTCTTTCTGATCGGCGTGTGGCACGGTCGCACCTCGGAATTTGTCTTCTTCGGTGTTCTAACCGGCGCAGGAATGGCAGTGAACAAGTTGTGGCAGCTAGGCATGGCGCGCAGGTTGGGACGCAAAGGCTATAAGAAGCTCGTGGAGAATTGGGTCTATTCTGCTCTCGGGCGCGGCCTTAACTTTGTCTGGTTTGCATTTACACTTTTCTGGTTTTGGAGCAACTGGAAACAGATAGGCCAACTGCATGCAGCGTTGAGCGGTGTTCAGTGGACCGGGGTCTGGCTGGTCGCATGGGCGAGCGTAACCGTTGCACTGGCAGTGTGGGAATGGCTTCGAAGCTGGTTGTTATCGTTCAAAACGAGCGAAGGACCGGTCATGAGCAGTCGTTATGCCCTTGTGGTTTACGCAACGGCTCTGGGTCTGGCTGCAGTAGTGATTAACGCATTGCTGCACCAGCCGGCACCAGCAATCGTCTACAAAGCTTTCTAGTAACTCGATCTCGCCCGGTGTTCCGGAAACATCCCGGGCTCGATCCGCGTCTCCAATCAAGCTGAATGACCTCGACCAGGAGGTTGACCCCGGCAGCAGAGGCGACGGGGCAGCTTTGCGCAGGCTGAACCGCTCTCCACCGCATAGTTGATTACGCAACGGATGCAATGCGCTTCGAGTTAACGGATTCGATCCACTCCTGAAGATTGAACGCGATGATCAGGAGGAAGGCGATGAAGAGCAGGCTGAGGTCGCGCAATTCTCCCGGCTGGCAGAAGAGCAGATAGAGCGGGATGTTGATGACCGCCGCGATCTGTGCGTGGCGTTTAAGCCACACTGGGATAAGACGCCAGCCTCGCCACACGGTCCAAGCGAGGAAGAGCATGGGAAGAGGGCTGCTCAAGGCGGGGAAGATCAAGTCGTAGCTCCTGTCAACCCAGGTGTCGAATTGGAAGGGATGCAGGAAGAAATCAAGTTGATCGTGAATATGCCACTCGACGGCGCTGCCGGGATTCTGCGCGAAGCGGAGACGAATTGGAAGATAGACCGCAGCACAAATCGCGACGAGCACGGCGACTCCCAGCAAGGAGCTCAGGCGGGTGCTGCGACGGCGAAAGAGCGGATAAAGCGTGAACATGAAGAGCAGGAAGGATTCCTTGTTCCAGGCTCCCAGCGCGGCGATGGGGATGACCCACCACCAGTCGAGCGTGAGTGCTATCCATGCAGCCAGTGCCATGAAGAGCAGTTCAGGGAAATCGAAGGAGTATCCGCCCTTGACGCCAATCAGGGGGAAAAGGAGCATGAACACGACCGCCGTGAAGGCCGCGGTTGGTGGCGGCAGATTGGCTGCCGTACACACGCGGTAGAGAGCAAACGAGGCCAGCAGCGCGGACAGATACATCGCGATATAGACGATCAGGTATTGAACCGGGTAAGCCTTCGAAGGAAGGTCAAATGCCGCGCTCACCCGATCTTTCGCTCGCTGCGGCAGGCGGCTGGAAATTGCTTCGATCGGCAGTTCGCGGGCCAGCCAGTTAGCGGTCGCGGGCAGCAGTTGCCGGTAGATGTAGGGGCGGCGCGCGCTGCCGTCGATCATCTGGCGAAATTCAACTCCGGGATCGAAACCGCGCGATCCCTGCTCTCGAAAATGCCACTTCTCGTAGAAGGCGCTGAACGAAGCTGCTGAAGCTACGATCAACACCAGTAACAGGCAAATGTGATGGTAGAGGCGCGAGCCGCGGAGCTTTTCCGGGGCGGGTCCTGACTCTTGGGGAGAGAACACGTCCTGTTCCTCGTAAGCTGACGAAGAAGCTCCGCGAGTCGGGGAAGAAGTCATCGGGGTTTGTGCAGATTATAGCGGAACTTTGTTTCAAAGCACCCAACGCTTGAAGAAGATTGCCTATTCAGGGGCGAGACGTTGAAACGCGCGCAAAGCCTTCGCCGGACCTGACCCGGGCTCCGGCCCCTCGAAGCTGCATGACCTTGTGGAAGCTGAGGTACCGGAACAATTGTTTTACTATGACATCAGCGGACCGGCGCTTGGAGCGTTAAGCGCTACGGTAGAGGCGTCGTTATGAGTTTGAGGTTGTTGGCCCACAGTGGGCATTTCATTTCAAGTAAAGCAGTGCAATGAATAAGGCCATCATCAAGGCTCGATCGATAGCGCGGCGTATCGGGCTAACTCGGCTGTATTACCGCTTCGCTCCGCAACACGGCTACGAGGAGAAGTTTCACGACGCGATCTCCTCGGAACTGCGCGCGGGCGATGTGGTGTGGGACGTTGGCGCGAACATTGGCGTCTACACGAGGATGTTTGCCGAGCGGGCCGGAAATACCGGTCGCGTGTTCGCATTCGAGCCTATGCCGGATATCTTCCTGACACTGTGCGGCCAGACCTTCAACTATCCGTGGGTACAGAATGAAAAGATTGCACTGAGCGATTTCGACGGGTCGAGCCGGATGCTGGTGGAGGGCGAATCACAAACGATTGGCCGCCTGGAAACGTTCGAAGGCGAAACGACCACGGGAACCAGCGTCGACGCGAAGGTGATGCGGGGGGATTCCTATTGGACAACATCGGGAATGACGCCGAACCTGGTGAAGATCGATGTCGAGGGGTTCGAGCAGGAGGTGCTGGCCGGTATGGCGGGGCTTCTGGCCGCGCCGGAATTGCGAGCTGTTTTCGTGGAAGTGCATTTTGGGATGCTCGAATCGCGTGGTCATCTCGAAGCTCCATTGCGCATTGAAAACCTGCTGCGGAGCAAAGGCCTGATACCGAAGTGGGTTGATGCTTCGCATATCGCCGCCAGACGGCGGTCCGCCTGAGGATCATGCGTTTGCAACATCGAGAGAGATCGCTCTTTAGATTTAACCGTGAGCGGACGCGGGCGGAATACATGCTCGCCTCGAAACCACCCCTGATGAAAGTTGCACATGAACGACCTTGAGGCTTTTTTCGCAAGAAGGAATGCGGCTGGAAGATGATCCTCGAACAACTCCCCGCGGGTGAATCAGACCATGAAATATGCGTTGTCGGCTCAGGCCCAGTCGGCATGGCTCTCGCACTTGAGCTTGAACACCTGGGCCACGATGTACTGGTGCTGGAGTCCGGTGACAGGGTCCTCGACGACAGCATAGCGGATGCCTCGCGAGCTGAAATCGTCGACCCCAAACGGCACGCGGACATGAGCCTGACGGTCTGCCGGGCGCTGGGAGGAACATCTTGGACGTGGGGTGGGCGCTGTGTCGCCTACAACGACGTTGACTTTGCGCAAAGGGACTTCGTTGCGGAATCGCACTGGCCGATTCGCCACGACGCCATCTCTCCGTGGTACACGCTGGCGTCAAAGTATCTGCTCTGCGGCAACGATTGCTTCACCATGCCTTACGGGCAATCGCTGAGCGATGGATTGACGCTTGATTTTGTGGAACGATGGTCGATCAACTCCCGCATCATCGATGTGCAACGTGATGCGCTGCTCCAATCGGAGCGGATCAGGATTGGTCTTCGCTGTACGGTCGTCGGACTCAGGATGAGCGAAAACGGAAGATGCGTGGAGAGCCTCGACATCGCAACGCCGGCGGGCGCGCGTTCGGTGAGAGCGCACAACATCATTCTTGCGACCGGCGGCGTGGAGACGAATCGTTTTCTGCTTTCCGTTCAGCAAAAATACCCGTCGCATTTTGGCGGAGTCGATGGACCTCTCGGGCGCTATTACATGGGTCATCTTTCCGGCAAGATCGCGAGCATACAGTTCGACGCGCCGGATGTGTTCGACGACCTCGACTTCAAACTCGACGGCAGCGGGGCCTACTATCGCCGGCGCCTCATGCTTACCAACAAGGCGCAGATCGCCAACAAGCTGCTGAATGCGGTGTTCTGGGCAGACAATCCTCCGTTTTACGATCCGGATCATCGCAGCGCAGTTTTGTCGGCGACGTTTCTGGCGCTCGCCTTTCCGCCGTCAGGCCGCCGGCTGCTGCCTGAAGCGATCCGGCTGGCGCACACCGGACCTCGTCCCTACAGAATCGCTGCGCACCTGCGCAATGCCGTCCTGGGCGCGCCGGGCGGTGCTGTGGAGATGTATCGCGTGCTGCGGGACCGCTTCCTGACCAAGCCGAGAAAGCCGGGCTTTGTGGTTCCCAACAAGGGAGGGCGATATGCCTTGCACTATCACGCCGAACAGGCTCCGAGCGCCGAAAGCAGCATCCGGCTGACAGCGGAGAAAGATGCCTACGGCATGCCTCGCGCCTCCATCGACCTGCGTTATACAGAGCAGGACGTCGACAGCGTGCTTGCTTCGCACCGGCTGCTGGATCAAGCGCTCCGCGCCAACAAGCTGGGGCGGCTCGTGTTTTGGCAACCTCCGCAGGAAACACGCGATTCTGTTTGGGAATCGGCGAGCGACGGGTTTCACCAGGTTGGCGGCGTGCGCATGGGAACCGACCCTGCGACGAGCGTCGTCGATCCCGATCTCAAGGTGCATGGGTTGACGAATCTTTCGGTCGCGTCCTCGGCCGTGTTTCCAAGCGGAAGCCAGGCAAACTCGACGCTGCTTGCCGTGGCGTTTGCCATGCGGCTGGCGCACCGTCTCGCGGGAGAAAACAGCGACGGGTATCTCGCAGAAGCAGCGAGAGCAGTTTCAAATCATCAGCGATAGTATCCTGAGTTCAATGCGGACAATCGATCTCAACATCCCTGGCCAGAAGACAACAGTGAAGAACGTATCGGTGCTCGGCCTGGGATGCGCGGCGATGCTGGGCAGGGCGGGACGGCGCGAATCGATGGCCGCCCTGGGCGCTGCTTACGAGGCGGGGATCACCTTCTATGACACGGCGCGCTCGTATGGATACGGGGCATGCGAAGGATTGCTGGGAGAGTTTTTCGCGGGAGAACGGCGCAGCTCTGTCGTGCTCTGCACCAAGTTTGGAATTCTGCCGGGAAATCCCGGCGGATGGAAGAACAGGGTAAAGCCATTGGCGCGCGCGGTCCTCAAAGTGGTTCCCCAACTGCGTGGAGCCGTGCGCAAACAGGCTGCCGACCAGTTCACGCCGGGACAATTTTCAGTGGCGACGCTGCGATCGAGTTTTGAGACCAGCCTGCGTGAGTTGAAGACCGACTACGTGGACATCCTGCTGATGCACGGGCCACCGGCAAGCGTGCTTGAGGACGAGGATCTGCTGGAAGAACTTCGCCGCATGGTCGACACAGGCAAGGTTCGCGTGGCTGGAGTTTCAGCGGAAGGCGAAGTGATTCGCAGCGTCTTTGCGAAGCATGCACCGCTGCTGCAAGCGGCGCAATTTCCCATGAATCCATTCTCGATGGACCTGGCATCGCAAACCACCGAGGCTGCGAAGTCGATGATGCTGATTGCGAATCATCCGTTCGGGGGCGCGGAAGGAATCGCACGATGCCGGGCGCAGATTGAGCGAATCCGGCTGAACAGCGCGACGCCAGCATTATTGCGAGAGAAGCTTGATGCGCGAGACGAGGGGTTGCTGCCGGAGTTTGCGTTGAACAGCATCCTCAGCGATACCGGCGTGTCGGTTGTGATTCCGTCGATGATGCAGCCGGCGCACTTGAAGAGCAATATTCGCGCCGTGGAGCAATGCCGCTTTTCGCCGCCGGAACTCAGGCAGATCAGGGAATCATTTGCTTCAATATCTGTATGACGGTTTTTGAAAGTGCCGTAATTTTCAACACGATGCTTGCGTGGGGTAGCAGGCCGTGCTGAGCCCTTGGGGCGTGGCAGAAATTCAGGCGTGGTTGGGGATCGCGAGAAAATCGCCTATGCCGCCGGGGTCTTCAGGAGAATCAAATCGCTCAAAGTGATAACCGTGCGGTTCCATCAGTGCGCGGCACTGGATCCTGAGTTCCACGGAGTGTGTAGCCAGGAACCAGAGTATGTCTCTTTTGGAAAGAAGGCTTTTCGCCCCTTGAAGAGCCAGCTCTTCGACACCTTCAATGTCCATCTTGATAAATACAGGAGCCGGGTTTCCGGCAGCTACGAATTCATCGAGAGATATGGCGGGAATTACGTAGGATTTGTCAGTGCCCACACTCCAGCCATCGAATGTAACCATGCCTGCATGGTCGGCAATGGCTACCTGCACGACTGTGACATTGCGGATTTTGTTGAGTTCAAGATGGCGGCGCAGGTAGTACACGCTACGGGCCGACGGCTCGAATGAGAAAACATGTCCCGATTCGCCCACAAGCTTTGAGAGGGCCAATGTATAGAAGCCAACATTGGCTCCCACGTCGTACGCGATTGTCCCGGGTTTTACGACACGTGGAAGAGCCCCCGATTCAGTCGTTTCGTAGTTCCCCAGCCAGCATCCGTTGGTCGGCCCGGAACCGGTGATCCACCGCATGCCCTTATTGATGCCGCCGAGGACACGCACGACACGGTTGTCGGGCATGAGTCTCAAGGGCAATCGAGCGACGCGTCCGATCACGCTTCCTGGATCTGGAGCCGAGCGAAGCCACGCTTTATTCATGCTCCAAAATAGCTCAGCCTGCATCTTCGGCGCCATCAAAAACAACGGCTGTTCGAGAATGCTCTGAGATGTCGCAGGGCAAAGGCTCTTGTCAGTTCGCTTTAGGTACCGGGGACGATATGATGGCTGGCATGGCGAAGAAACTGCGCTGGGGCGTTCTCAGCACCGCAAACATTGGACTGAAAAAAGTGTTGCCTGGTATGCAACAGGGCCAGTACACGAGCGTGGATGCGATTGCATCGCGCGATTC
>Ga0187890_10003600_pt1 | contig 10663 bp, 8 predicted proteins | sample June2016WEW_21_1_FD_133005 | JGI IMG/M metagenome (GOLD analysis project Ga0187890, IMG submission 133005) | Peatland microbial communities from SPRUCE experiment site at the Marcell Experimental Forest, Minnesota, USA - June2016WEW_21_10 | ecosystem: Environmental > Terrestrial > Soil >...
CCGCACCGCCGGCGAACCATCCTCGCCCTGGATGTCGATGCTGCGGGCATCGACGCGGCGAATACGTAAAACGCGGGTTGTGTCATCGAAGGTGAAACCGGCTTCGTTGAGGTCCGTGCGCCGGGCCATCGGCTTTCCATCGGCAGTGACAAACTGCGGAACGAAGTCAATGCGTAGAACATCATCACTCTCAGAATCGAAAGTTGAATAGGTAACCGAGCCTTTGCCGTAGCGAATTCCCGTCACTACAGAGGTCGATCCGAGCAAGTGCGACTCATCTGCCGGCGCCCACTCCGGCACAGCCCAGAAAGCATCCATCATTCGCCGCGGCCCGTCGGCGAACTGATCTGTGAACCACCACTGTCCGGCAAAGGGGCTGTGCGCTGCGGAGGAAAGACCCTGAAAGTAAGTCACCCAGTTATACGAGCGGTAAGCCTCATCGCGATAAGCGACGTCGCCGGTGTTCGCGTAGTAGAGAGCCTCAACCGCAGCAAGACGCGATGTGTGGCTGTCACAGCATTGGCCTGGATCGTTGCAGCAATAATTGATGCCATTTCCTTGCTCGGTGGTAATGGTCGCGCCGTGCACAACGTACTTGGGCCATTTCGGTGTTGTCTTGACCCATTCAATCAACTTCCGGGCGTGCTCGCGCCAGTCAGGATCCTTGTCGGGGTGCAGAAGAACGTAGCGGGCAAACTCCAGCGGGATCACCTGGTTCATGTTTCCCATGCTGGGCACCGTATCTTCGAAGTAGCCGACCCAGACGTTATGCGCAAGAGGATACGTCTTAAACCATTTCCACGCCGCCGAACGAACGCGCTGATAGTCGGAAACGTTCCCCTGCTTGATACGAATGAGTTCATCGAAGAGCATCATTGGTCCAACGACGTTGGCGGAGTAGGGCCCCATGGCTCCGCCTGGCGCCTTTCCGTCACGTGCATAGCAGCGCACTGGCCACGGAGAGTGCTCCGCATCACCGGCCGTCCAGTTCTTCACCAGGGCCTCTGCGCACCGGATAGCAGCACGCAGGTACTTCGTGTTCCCGGTGATTTCATAGAGTCTGAGATAGGCGTAACCGTCTTCACCTACGACATGCGGCTCGATGTAGTCTTCGCCCAGGCTGCTCCACCCGCTATAGCGTGCCGCTCCTGGATTCGCCGAGGCATAAGGCACCTGCGACCACGCGTACCCTTCGGGCGTTAGGCCGTGTTCCAACTCGTAATCAACGAACGACTGAAGAAACGTTAGCGTTTGCGCGTTTGCCGTGTAGGGATACAGGCGCTCGATGAAGCCCTCCATCATGGCACGCAGGTAGCCAGTGGAATTGGCCCAGTGTGGATCGGGCTGCAACTCAAAAGTGGTTCGATCAAAATCGAAACAGCAATAGTAATAAGGCAAGCGCTGGCGATTGTACTGGTCCCACACAATCGTCCATTGGCTGAGGACATAAGACGAATAGGAGTAGCCGGTATTGTCGGGCATCGGCCAAGGCAGCAGTTTGGCTTTTGCATCGAGTTGCACCGGGCGTCCGGCGATGGTGGGAATGTCGAGGATGGAGATGGGAGCGAATGGTTTCTCCTGCCCTTCGACCGTGACCATCACTGAAAACAAAACCGCGCACACCGCTAGATTGCGAATTTTGCCTTGCATCATTTTTCACCTTCTGCTAAGCAGCCCCGAATGGGAGATCACAGATTATTCTGCAACGCCACGCCGGTCACTGCTGACGTTCTTGATGAGCTCACGATGACTCACATAATAAAGAGTCAAGGAATAACAAATCTCCTTGATCCTCCCTAACAGTACTTACCAAGCCTAGAAGATGATGGTGCTTGCAGATCGATGGTGCGCGAACCAAACCCACCCAACACATGGCCGAATTGGTCGCCCCAACGCCAATCTCCCTTCCTGCCAGCGATCTATTGCCGTCTGTGCAGGTAAGCTTCAACGGTCGTCTCATCTCTCTTATGCTAGGACGGGATGCTCGGAAAATCACAATTGGGGCGTGCGGCGGACCGGCGGACCATCCTTCAGTGTCCATCCTTCAGTTACCACTATGCAGCGTGAGGGTGGACGGTGACTTGCTCGGAACGAATTTCACCCTCGAGTACCGAGGCTCTCAACGCACCGATGAGCACCAAGCCGAGAAAACCGGCATGACGCCTAAGAGCCGAGGTTGGCCAAGCAAGCATCTGCCGCCCTTTCATCAGTTCAACCCGGACTGCGTGGCTTTTACCAGGGCTGCCCCGGTCTTGGTTGCGTAGTAAATGCTCGAAGCTTCGCTGAGACTACTGCCGTTATCGATGACGATGCCGGTTGTGCCGCCACCAGCAGCCAGCGCTGTGCTGGCTGCACTTATGTTTGGAAAGCCGTTAGTGATGTCCAGACTTAGGACGCAGCCACCGGTTCCGCCGCCGCTTTTAGCGATACAGTTGTTCGTGACCCCCACGAAAATGTAGTCCTTCTGCAGCGAAGCGTTGTAAAACTCCGTTACTGGCGACGAGTCCGCCGTGCCGGTGGCCAGAGCCCCTTGCGAGCCGGCACTCGAGTTCATTACGCCGCTGCCGTCGAATCCGACGCTGTAGAGAGTCGGAAGCATGCCGGTCCCCGTCCCTACGACGTACATGAGCGGCGTTCCCGATCCGTTGTACCACGCGTTGTTAAAGTCCGGATCGTACGGCCCTGTATAGGTAGTATTGGCCGAGCCCACGGCTACCTGGACAGTGCTGCCCAAGTTGGTTGGGGCCTGCACAACGATGGCGTTCGTGCCGTTGGAGTTGAAGGTCGCGTAGACCATCTGATTGGTACTATCCACCGTCACCGGATTCACGGCGGTGTCTCCGGCAGCCAGCACCGCGCTATAAACAACCGACGGTGATACGCCTGTGTCGGTTACGTAATCGATGCGCCCGTTGCTGTCAGTGAAGAAAACCCTGTTCGATACGGAATCGTAGACCGGAGTGGACGGAACGGCATTGATGGGGACGCTCCAGATAATCGTCGGGTCTGCGCTGTCGTTGAACACGTTGCCAATCTTATAGAGGTAGCCGGAGCCATTCCCGATCCGGCTGTAGGTGGTCGCGTAGGCGGTGTCGTTCGCATAGTTGACGAAAACGCTATTTGTGGAACTCTGCGTTGTCGCGCCGCCATCCGGCGAGAGCAAAATTCTCTGGTCCACGGCGTCGCTCCCCCCGGCGCCCGGGGCCACTGCCGCCGTCGCGCTCGCCCCTTCGTTACTTGTAGTGCCAATGGTCAGGACGTGGAAATAGGAGCTGCCGGTCAGCAGATTTTCAACATAGGCAATCTGCGTCCCCGTCAGAGAAATGCTCACCGAATCCGGTACCTGTCCGCTGCCCGAGGCATAGGCGAACTTCACCGTTGGCCCGCTAGTGGGGCAGTAGCCGCTTGACTCAGCGGAGCTATAGAGATTATTTACTCCCACGATGTTCGCCTGACCGCCCGATGCAGGGTTTGTGGGGATGCCGATCACCACAAAATCGTCTGTGCAGCTTGGAGCCGCGGTTACGTCAAATACAAATTTGGCCGGATAGGTCTGGCCGCCGCCGGGAGCGGGGTTCAAGATGAATGTTCCGTCTTCGTTCAATTGCGTCCCATAGCCGGCGGACGTGTAGTCGTAATAGGAATAATTCCCAGGACTGTTGCCCCAGATATTAATCTCCATGCCGGGGACGGCGAAAAGAAGCCCGTCGAGATCGATCTGGGGATTCACCGAGGGTGGGTAAAGCAGATTGTTGTAATAGAACGCGCCCATGGGACTGGTGAAGACGCCCGGCCCTCCGGGATACAACGGGTACGTCCCAATGTCGTAGCCGCCGGTCACGGTAAGGCTTCCTCCGGTAGTCAGGAACTCACCATTGCCCACGTCCATGGTATTCAGGCTGCCATACCCGGTCTCGGGGAGTATGGAGAACGCATAGTCGAATAGCGGCTCGAAGCCGATGGTCGAGGCCGAGGCCGACAATGACAGGCTCCAGTCTCTGGATGTGCCTTTGCCAGCTTCCCCGCGTTTATGACCGCGTTCCGGCCACCAGGCGGCTGGATGGTGAAGATACCAACTCTGCAACCAACGAACGTCCGCTTGAATGGGTGCCCTCACGGAATCGTTTTTCGACTCTGCGTAGAGAACATGATGACGCGTCCAATCCGAAACGATTCCAAGTGGGGCTTGCTGCGCGGGCGCGGCTATCAGCGGCGGCGTCGCCGCAAGCGCCATCAGAGCACTTACGAAGACCAATTTCATTTTCTTACCTGTGGTTTGCTGGGCCGATGATAAGCGGGATGGCGCTCTACGCGCGGTGACAGAGAGAAGGAGAGGAATCAGGTGAATCAACCGTTAAAAGCCTGCAGTTTCCGATTGGCGAGGGCAACATTCTCTCAAGGGTCTTCTGGAACCCGCGTATTTCTGTCCACGCAACGCGGAAACCCACGTCCACCACAAAAACGCATCGCTTTTTCGGTCGTGAAGGCCACCGCTGGATCCTCGACCAGTACAACGTGCCCTACACCTACAACTACAACCTGAACATTCAACGTTCCTTCGGTGCGAATCTCCTTGCGCAGATCGGCTACGTGGGCTCGGTCAGCCACCGGCTTGCGAGTTGGTTCGAAGGGGATAACATCACCCCTGCCGGCCACGCGGCTTGCCTTGCCACACCGGCGTGCGCTGCCAATCCCGGCGCCATCGCCCTCAACTTCCCCCAATTTCTGGCCCAACCCGCGCTTTCACCCAATGGAACACCCTGGTTTACGACCATCGGCGAACAGAACACAGAAGGCACATCGAATTACAACTCCTTGCAGGCAGGCCTGACCAAGGCTCCCACCCACGGTTTGTCGTTTATCCTTGCCTACACCTATTCCCACGCACTCGACGACGGTTCCGGCTACGAGAGCGCGACGGGCCAGGCCGCCGGCAGTGTGCGGATTCGCAATTTTGTTCCCGGATTCGAAAACCTCAACTACGGGTCCTCAGATTTCGACGATAGCTGGCGCAAGTTGACCGGAGCCGTTTCCCAGATTCGTGAGAGTGCGTGAGGTCACACCGTGCTTAGCGATTTAAGCTTTCGTCTCCGTGCTCTGTTCCACCGTAAGGTCATGGAAAATGACCTCGATCAGGAATTGCGTTTCGATTTTGAACACGAAGTAGAGAAGCGGAAGAATGCTAGCATGATGGATAAAGGCCACGCGCAGGTCAAGGAAGATTGCCGCGAAGCCCGAGGCACCGGTCTCTTGGAAACCTCGCTGCAGGACACTCGATACGGCCTCCTCGTCCATCGCAAGAGTCCTGGCTTCTTACGCTGGATGCCTTGGATCGATTTAAACTGCTCAAATCTTTGTGCCGCGGGGGCCCCGGAATTCAACAGGACCCCAATTCGCATGCGGCACGGAGTAGTGGTCAAGAACGGCCGGCGTTGTCGGCTGCTACGGCGAGGGTGTTCAGTTCGTTGAGGAATTTCTTGCTTTGACCGAAGAAGAGGCCGTCGGCAGTGAAGCTTGCGATCGTGGCCACGGCGCCGCCAAACTTATCGGTCAGGGGACGAATGATCGAGACATGGGGGAGCTTGGGGCTGATGAACTCGCAAGGAACGGGAAAGATCAGGCTGGGCTGAACCAGGCTCGCCGGCTTCAGAGGTGGGTTGGCGAAGAAGTCGGGGAACGTCAGGCCCGCGTCTGAAATCGGCGCCACGGGAGCTTGCACTCCATTACCCGCGAAATCGACCCACTCCAGAAAGTGAGCAATCTCATCTCCGCCGATGCCGAGAGTAATTTGTACCACATCCGGATGAGAGGCTTTTTGGTTCATGGCTGCGTAAAGACTCGAACCACCTTGCTCGATGTATCCGAAGTGAAAGGCGGCAGTGTTCGCGATTACCTGGATGCGATTCTTGTCGTTGAAATCAGCGTCAGTAATGGGAATCGCTGTGCGGTTGGTAATCGTGATTGCCTGAGGGAATGTGGCACCGAAGTCCGGGCTTTTTGCACTGCGGTAGCGGGTAAACCAGCTGGTGTCGACGTTCAGATGCATGAGATTGGTGAGCCGGCCGATGTTATCCGCACCCGTTGCTGTGCTGCCTTGCAAGATCCGAAACTCGTCGAAGTTGACAGGGTCGGCCCCTTTGGACTCGAGATAGGCATTGAGAAATGTGGCGTGGCTTACCTCATCGAGTGTGTTGCTTGTTATGTATTGAGGGCCATCAGAATCAAGTTGCGAGAGTGCAGACTGATAGGGGTTCAATTGTTCGTTCGGATCAATCTCGATGGGCGGGTTATCTCCAATGCCACCAAGCTCTGCATACTGCGTCCAAAGATCGGCTTCAATCAGTTCGGCCGCTGCGAGAAACCGGAGGATGGCGACGTCCCCTGCGCGGAGGCTACCGTCTCCATCCTGATCTTGCGCACGGGCCAAAGTTTCATTTGCTAACATGCCGGCGCCAATTGTAACTGCGCCACCTGCCAGAAGACCGCTTCTCATGAAAGAACGGCGGTCGAGTGACTTCTTGGAATTCTTTGTTGAATCTTCCACGTTGCACTCCCAAAATTGATCTGAGTAAAGATGACTCTCGTCGGAGAGGCACCCGCAGATGACGATAGTTCACCTGGCATATGTCATATGTCACACGATTGTCAGCATAGTGTCTTTCCTTTGTATATGAGTTAGATAATTTGTCTGCGTTGAATCGACTAAGTTGTTTATGAGAATCATCCCCAGCCGCATGTTATGTAAAGCGATTAGATGAAGCGATGATGTAGGTTCGCCGACCGAGTGTCGATCAAAGATACAACCTCATTACACTCGATGCCTCAAATCGTAGACGGTCGCTGAGAGCGATCGGCTTCAAGGGATCACACGACGTCGAGATATGGCGGTGAGCCATAGGCTGCGGCCACAGTCGCTTGCATAGACTAAGGTTTTGGAGTCTGGTTCCCACGACGCCTGGATCTGATTGCATGGCATGTCTGTCACCTGGCGGGTGACGCCCGTCTGCTGATCGCGAATCCAGAGATTCCACACGCCATGTTCCAGATGGCTATACGCCATCCAACGTCCATCCGGCGACAATGCAGGATAGCGAGACTCTCCAAGCTCGAGTGGCGTGTTCTGGCGGCTCTGGTCGGTCAGGTAAATCTGAGGAGGCTGGCCGTTCTCCACGCCAGAAACTGCGAAGGTGTGGTGAGAGATGAAGGCTGCGTCATACACGTTGATGGAGGGAGGCGTGAGCGCAGTCTCCGCCGAGTGATCAGACTGAAACGACTGCAACTCCATCAACCGCCCCCGCCCGTGATCCGCGCGTACAAATGCGAGGTTCTGTCCGTCGCTCGACCGCATCGGATTCCCTCCATCTTCGACAACTTTCTTTTCCGGATCGAGCGGGTCTTCGATCTCGGAAATTCCGCTGCGCGCCTTTTCCACCAATACCTGGCTTGCACTGGCGCTAAACGACAGGTCATCGCCGGACGAGGGGTCGATCCATGTGTTAGTCACCGAGGTCACCAAACGAAGCCCACTTGTAGAGAAAGCTAGATAATTCGTCGTCGAGCCACCTGCGATTGGATTTCCATGTAGCCAAGATCGAGTCTCGAACGGGACCCGGAAGGCAAAATCCTGCCGTACAGCTTGTTCCCGCTGCAATGTTGAACGCACATTGAACAGTACAGCTACGACGATAAAGCTCGCCCAAGCATAGTCGGTCCAATCCGACACTCCTCGCTGTTCGCGAGGACTTCGCCACAACAAAAGATGGATACCAACCAGCACGGCGATTAGGAGAAACAGTCGTGGGGTAAAGAACAAGATTGCCGGCCCAATCGGCCGCCCGGGAGTGGGCATCGGAAATCCGATCCCCAGGTAAGCAACAATGAGAGGGATCAGCAGTCCATAAGTTCTGCGCTCGATTATGAATGCAGTGAGCACACATACCGGGAAAACCATGAGCACGAAATTATAGGAGGCCGGTATCGTAGAGATGGTCAGAGCCGCTGTCAGCACGCCGATCCACTCGAAAATGATTCGCTTGGATGTGAGGTCATTCCTCCGAATCAATAGGATCGCTGGCGCGAGCAGCAGCATCTGGAGTGTCGGTTGCAAGAGAGCGTACAGGAGTGGCGAATTATGCCACGGATGCGGATTCCACTGCGGCTCGGAGAGCAGCAGAAAATGCAGGAGGCTCGATATCGACGCTGACGACGGGATGTAGGGAGGCATTGCTTCGCCCTGGAGCGCCCAGGGAAGAATCTGATGCAGATACGTGCGATGTAAGTTCCAACCGAGGACAGCGATCGATATGGCGGCAGTTCCGATCCCCGTGACTGCAAAGGACGCGAGAGAACGCCAATTTCTACGCCGCAGGAACAGCACAACGAATAACACCGGGAAGATTTTGCACGCAGCAGCAATCGCGATGAGCGCACCTGAGAGAATGTAGCGTTCCTTCACATAGCACCAGCATCCCGCCACAATCAACGCGAGGAGAAACACGTAGTATTGCCCGTAAAGCAGGTTGCGCTGGAGCGGAAAACTGAAGGTGAGAATCAGGGCGATGCGCCGGTAGGATAAGCCCGTCAGCGAATGGATGAACCAGCAGATTGGGACAAGCAAACCGAGATTCGCGATTATCCATGCGTGCTTGGCCACGAGCACTGGAAGGGAAGTCAGCGGCCATATGACCAAAGTTGAGAATGGAGTAACCGGGATAAGACCGATGGTTGGAATATCGAATGAGCGAAGGTCTTTCTCTCTCTGCAGCCAAACTCACTCATAAACTCGGGACGTGTCGACGCCCTCGTGGGCCAATCGCGCCGTCAGGTACAAATTGGGAAAGTCCGTGATCAATTTGCTCCAGGCGTTCGGGACTGTGAAGAGCGCCAGATAGGCAACCGCCGCCCACAGAGCGACACGTTCAATCCAGGAGACGATATGCTGATTCCGCAATATACTCACATCTCATGGTCGTATAGGCTGCGATCGCTAATTGTCAGTGAGTTGTCATTGAATCGTCGCCAGATTGTACCGATCCTTGCTGACCCACAATGTGCTGGCATCGTCTCGCTGCAAGAGGGCGATAGCGCCCTTGTCGGTCTGGTGGAAACAGCCGTCCCGCACGTCTCTGAGAATCAGGGAATCTACCCGCGGTCTGTAGCACAGCGGATTTTCGCAGAGAAAGCTCAAAGGGGGTTCGTCTTCAGCTCAAGGAATATTGGAAGATGCCACCTGAACAGCACACAGAAACCGAATGCAGGTGACGACTTTGCGGATAGCGTCCTCTACGAGCACGGTGTCAGGTACTCTTCCTGTCACGACGTCATTGTTCGCTGTCCATCAAGCGCTGAAAGAAGACGGCGGCTAAGCTGCGGCTAAAACTTGCCGTCAAGTGATCAGCATCCCGATAGATGACCTGTCCCCCGACTTCGAGATAGCATCGATCGGGACCGCACATCCGATCTGACAAATCGAGGACTTTGACATTGCCGACGCGTTGGACCGCCCGTGTCGCTGCGGCATAGATGCCGGGACTCAACGCAACCGCGGCAACCGGACCCGGACACTGTGTGTGTCCATCCCATTCCGCCTGGGCCAAGCAACCCGCCACATCGTAATCTGCGTACGGAGTGTCGCGGATAAATCGAACCTTCGCTCCCTGCTTTGCAAGTGCCGCAAATGTGTCCCGAGCCCCTTGTTCCCAGATCCGCCTGTCTTCAGTCATGTTTCCTTCTGCGCCCGGATGGCGTGATGCGCTGGTTACGATCACCAACTCGGGACGTAACTCCTCGATATCTTCAAAAGCCGCACGACGCCATTCCTCACAAACCCGCTCCATCCGTTGGGTTGGTTCTTCCCTGATGCTCAGCGCAGTGCAGCCTGGTTTGATGATGGTCGCCATCCGCCAATGTTGTAGATCGGCAATCTGCAGCAGCGCCGGAAACCACTGCGCAGCGTGCGAATCCCCAAAGAGCACCATTGTTGATTGTGGGTGGGAGATCTCTCCGAAAAAGCACATCGCGGGATGAGGATCCGCTTTGTCAGGATCGCAACCCTTTCGATATACTCACGGACACAAAGCCGCCCCGCAGAAATTGCAATCCGGCATGGGAAGCAATCACCAGACCGACGGCCAAAGCCCGCGAACCTTCGATATCGGGCCGGAATCGAATGCTCGTTTTCTGGCGTGATCGATTCAAGTTCGTGTTAAGCCCTTCCGCGATGCACCTCTGTTTGATTCACACTGTCAAACGAATGTAGTTCGCGCTGCTTGATTGGCTCTAGTGGGCCGTGGGTTCCACCAAGGCCCAAGCAATCGAGCAACACTCTAGTGTGAGTCGTAAATTGACAAGAAGTCACCGTTGCGTTGAGAAATGACAATTGAGTGACAATGAACGGAGTGGCTAAGTCGATGGTCTGAAGCGGATGAGCTGCCGAGATACTGCCTAGCTGCGGAGCCTACCGATGGAGTGTGTGTTAATAGGTATCTCAGATGGCAGTGGCCCAAGGCCTGCCCGAATAGAAAGAGGGAGTGAGGAACGCGTTGAGCTGTTCGAGGTCGATCTATTTACCGCTGCTCTTTCTAAGAAATGCGATCAGATCCTTGCGTTCTTGAGGCTTCGAGACCAGGAAATCCATGTTATTGCCAAGGACGAACGCATCCGG
>Ga0187890_10003604_pt1 | contig 10658 bp, 12 predicted proteins | sample June2016WEW_21_1_FD_133005 | JGI IMG/M metagenome (GOLD analysis project Ga0187890, IMG submission 133005) | Peatland microbial communities from SPRUCE experiment site at the Marcell Experimental Forest, Minnesota, USA - June2016WEW_21_10 | ecosystem: Environmental > Terrestrial > Soil >...
CATCGGTCTCGGTGTGGTGGGCTTGGCTCTGCTGGTCGCCTTCTGTGTGGTGGAGTCAAAGGCGGTCGAGCCGCTGATCCCGCTCACCCTGTTCAAGAACCGGACCTTCAACGCGGCGTCGGCGGTGGGGTTCATCATCGGCTTCTCGATGTTCGGCGCCATCATCTATCTGCCCTTCTATCTGCAGACCGTTCACGGCGCCACGCCGACCGCAGCCGGACTCGAGCTCCTCCCCCTGGTGGGCGGCATGCTGTTCACGTTCATCCTGAGCGGCCAGCTCGTGACGAAGACGGGCCGGTACAAGGTCTTCCCCATCGTGGGATCGGCCGTGCTGGCCTTCGGCCTCCTCCTCCTGTCGCGCATGGGGGTGTCGACGTCGTTCGGGATCACCTCTCTCTACATGGTGGTGGTGGGCCTCGGCGTGGGCTTGGTCATGCAGGTGCTGGTGGTGGCGGTACAGAACTCGGTTCCCTACGAGCTGCTCGGGACGGCCACCTCCACCGCCACCTTCTTCCGCACCATCGGCGGCGCCTTCGGCGTCTCGGTGCTCAATGCGGTGTTCAACAACCGGCTCTTCGCCGATCTGGCCAGGTCGCATGTCCCGCCCGCCGCGCTGCGCAAGATCCTGAGCGGTTCGAGCATCGTCGTGAACCCCGCCGCCATCGACAACCTGCCGCCTGCCGTCAGGGCTCCGATCAGAGAAGCCTTCAGCCATTCTCTGCAGGCGGTCTTTCTTGTCGCCGTGCCCTTCGCGGTGTTGGCGTTCGTGCTCAGTTGGCTGATGAAGGAGATCCCGCTTCGCACCACCGCATTCAACCCACCGCCATCGGGGCGGCGAGGCGATGATGGCGACGGCCTGAGCACCGGTGGGGACGGCGCCGAGCCCGAGGTTCCGGTGGAGGTCGCCGCCTTCTGAGGACCGGACGGCGCCCGTCTCGACCCCGAAGCGGAGACCGCGCCGTGGCGCCGAGTCGCTCAGACGCTGTGCAGTCGAGAGGTGCGGTCGGCCTCTGACACCGAGGCCATCATGGCCAGCGCTCGGGCGCGGGCGGCGCGATACGACGCCCACAGCCCGACCTTCGTCTCGATGTCGACGGTGGTGGTCGCCCGGACGACCGAGAGGTGCATCTGCGCCACGAGGTCGTGCAGCTGAGCCTCGTGCGGTCGACCTCGCCTGGCCGAGGGCGCCGAGGTCGGCGCCGAGCCGGCCTCGAGGGGCTCGATGGGTCCGAAGTGATCCTCGTACCTCACTGCCGCCGACATCGCGTACCTCCCACGTCCGCCTGCAGGTGCATCGGCCCCGAACGGGCCAAACTTGACATCGTGCCCACAGACCCCTTGGTGCCACCGTGGTGGCGCGGGGAACATGCCGCATGCGTGGCCCTGGTGTGACTCCTCAGAGTGGTGGTGATGCGAAGGGCACGGGAATGCTGGCCGCAGTGAGCGGCGGGTGTTCAACTGACTGACCCGGGTCGGCGTCCGAAGGTGTGCACGCCGGCGTGGTGTCATCTCATAGGGCCTGTCGGGATCGAGAAGCGAGGGAGCGGCGGTGTCGGCGTGGTGGCAGGGTTTCGTGTCGAGGCCGATTCCGACTCCCTTGCGGTTGGTCTGCTACGTGGGCGCGTGCGTGGTGTTCGTGATGATCCTCTTCGTTCGAGGTGGCCCCAATCCGGCCGAGACCGATGCCCACGCCGTGACGCTTCCCACCACGGCCATCTCGCACGGTGATCTGCGCACCGCCGAACGAGACACCCTGGTACCCAATCCGCCCGGCTACCCCCTGGTGATGGCGCCGGTGCTGATCGCACTGCGTCCCTGGATCGGTTCGCCCCGATGGTGCGATGACAAGCCCATCCCGGCCATCTTGCACACCGTCGGCGACCGGTACTTCGAGTCGATACTGGGACCCTGCACGGCCCGGCACGGTGCCGACCACGGGAAGCCCTATCCCATCTGGTACCGGTCCCAGGCCGACCTCGCCATCCTCGGGTGGATCGTGCTGGCCGTCGGAGCCGTCATGCTCCTGCGGTCGACGGGATCGGGGGGAGGAGTCGCCGAGGCCCTCCTCGTGCTGGCGATGGCCGTGATCCCCGCTGCCTCCGACGCCATCGCCCAGACCTTCCATCCGCAAGACCTCATGAGCGTGGGGCTCATCTGCGCCGCCCTGGCCCAGGCCCTGCGGCGACGATGGGTCCTGGTCGGCGTGCTGTTCGGGGCGGCGTTCCTGTGCAAGCAATTCGCCGTCCTGCCCTTGCTGGCGGTCCTCGCCGCCGCCCCGCAGTGGCGAGATCGGGCGCGGGTCTTTGCCACCGCCGTCGCCGTCGTCGCCGCGGGTGTCGTCCCCTTCTATGTCGTCGCCCCGGTGGCCACGGTGCACGCCATGACCGCCGTCTACGTCGCCGGTGTCACCCTCGTCAAGACCCCCACCATGGTGGGGGTGCTCACCATCGCTGAGCAATCGAAGCTCGAGATCGCCCGCGACGCCCCGATCGTGGTGGCGGCGGCGCTGGCGCTGTGGGCCCGGAGGCGAGCCGGCCCCCGCTTGTTGGCGCCGGCACCGCTCGTGGGCCTCTGTGTGGCCTGCTTGGCGAGTCGGCTCGTCTTTGAGATCTCGCTTCTCAACTACTACTTCCTGGCCGTGGCCGTGACCCTGGTGCTGCTCGACTTCACCCGCAAGCGACCACCCCTGTGCTCCGCGGCGTGGATCGTCGCCACCCGCTTCGGGCTCACCCCGGTGGCGCCCTATTTCCCTCTGGTGTTGACCGCGGCCCTGTTCCTCGTGGCCGCCCTGGTCCCCATCGGGGTCGGCCTGGCCCAGGTGCCGAGGACGAACCCGATCGACGGCCCCCCGGTCTCACCCCGGGCACGGTCCCCGCTCTAGCGACAGGGTTTCCACGGCTTGGCCCTCAGGGCCAACGCCTTCTGCATGGCGTCGCGTCCGTGGCTCTCGGCGCTGGGGCAGAAGCGTGCCGGGCGGGTGTGGTATTCGACCTCGACGACAGCCTTTCCCGCTGCGGTCCACCCGTCGTAGGCGTCACACTCGTCGTACTTGGCGCACTGCTCGTTGATGGCGAAATCGAACGTGCCCTCGAGTTGGTTCAACTGGTCAGTGTCGTTCTTGAGGCCCACCGACAGGCCGTAGGAGTGGGCGATGCCGGCCAGATCCTCGTTGAACGTGAGTTGCTCGGCTGCGGTGAGCGGGAATCCGGTGTCGTTCTCATATCCGTCGACGTTGTCGAAGTCCACGGCGTCGAAGCCCGCCGCCTGGCACTTGGCCACCCGGGCGGTGATGATCGGCAGCAGGATGCCGGTGGCGCTGATGTCGAGCCACCGCTCGCCGGGCCATCCGTTGGACTTGCCCAGGACCGAGGCGGGGTAGGCACCGGCGTCGGGCCGGAAGTCCTCCCACGTCCCGGCGTCGACGTAGCACACGGCGTGTGCCCCCAGGGCGTGGATGGTCGTCACCGCCGCGCTGTTGGGCGTGACGCCGTTCGGGGCGTAGAGGTCGATGTCGTAGACGTTGGGCCGCACGCAGGCGCCGCCGCTCCACGGGACGACGCAGAGCTTGGTGTTGAGCTTCCCCTGCAACTGGTACTGCCATTGCAGGCCCTGGGACGGGATCCATATGCCCTGTCCGCTCGCCCCCGGGACCATCACGAAGAGCGAGGCACCGAGCACCACCGCCGCCATGAAGGTCCACCGCACCCGACCCACCCTCGATCTCCGACCCACCCCCGGCCTCCGAGCCACGGCAAGAGCGTAGGCCTCGCCACCACGGGCCGCCGGGTCCCCGGGCGTGGCCTACCGTCGTCGACATGAGGCTCTCTGTGCGTGTGCACCCCGGTGCCCGTCGCGACGAGGTGGGTGGCCGATACGGCGACACCGAGCCACCGATCCTGATCGTGCGGGTGGCGGCGCCGGCGGCCGGGGGTCGCGCCAACGAACGGCTCGTCTCGGTGTTGGCCTCGGCCCTGGGAGGCCCCCGCAGTGCCGTCACCGTGGTGGCGGGTGGGTCGGGGCGGACCAAGGTGGTGGAGGTGTCCGGCGCCGACCCGGCGTGCCGTGACCGTCTGCTCGCCCGATGACGGCCGGGAACCTCGGCATGTGAGAGGTGATGGGGCGGCTCGTGGACGCCGAGCCCGTAGGGCGATGCGGCGACATCGTGCAAGGATCTGGCGTGCCCATGGACGTGGCGACCCGATGACGCCCCGAAGGCTGCGATGAGCGGGCTTGTCTTCGCGTTGGGTCTGGCCATCGTGGTCATCACCGCGGCCAACGTCGTCTTCACGCTCGTCCTCCCCAGACGCCCCGCGGGCATCGAGCGCCTGTCGCTGGTGGTGAACAGGGTCGTGCGCTTTCTCTTTCTCGTGGTGTCGCGCGCGGCGAGGAGGTACGAGGTCAAAGACGCCATGCTGGCGCCGGCGGCCCCGGTGGCGCTCCTGGCCCAGCTGGCGGTGTGGCTGGGATTCTTCGTGCTCGGCTACGCCTTCATGCTCGAGCCCTCTACCCACGGATTCTCCGGGGCCTTCAGGCAAGCCGGGGTGACGCTGTTCAGCGTGGGCACGGCGCATGCCGGGGGACCGTCGAACCGCGCCGTGGACATCGCGGCGGGCGCCACGTGGGCGGTCGTGGTGACGCTGCAGATCGCCTACCTTCCGTCTCTCTACGACGCCTTCAACCGACGCGAGGCCCTGGTGGCGATGCTCGAGAGCCGCGCCGGTCTCCCGGCGTGGGGCCCCGAGGTGCTGGCGCGCCACCAACTGGTCGGCATCATCGACACCCTCCCCGGTCTCTACTCGGACTGGGAGCGGTGGGCGGCGGACGTGGCCGAGAGCCACACCACCTATCCGGTCCTGCTCCTGTTCCGGTCGCCCGAGCCGTGGTACTCCTGGGTGGTCGGCCTCCTCGCCGTCCTCGACGCGGCGGCCATGGACCTGGCGCTCTCGCCCGACGGGTCCGCCTCGCAGGCTCGGTTGTGTCTGCGCATGGGGTTCACGACGCTCAACCGGATCGCCAAGACGCTCGGATGGTACGTGGACCCGGATCCGAACCCCGAAGGCCCCATCACCTTGACCTTCGAGGAGTTCGAGCAGGCCGTGTCCATGCTGGAGGAGATCGGGTATCCCATGGAGCGCTCCGCCGAGGAGGCATGGCCGAACTTCCGCGGCTGGCGAGTGAACTACGAGGCCAATGCCTACCGATTGGCCGACCGGGTGGTGGCTCCGCCCGCGCCGTGGTCAGGACCGCGGAGCCATCTGCGCTCGGGCCCCGTCGCCCCTCGTCGACCACCGCAACGGAGCCCGGGTGCCAAGGTGTTCGCCGACCGGCGCCCCCCGGCGGCGGCGGCGCCGGCCCGAAAGCGCGCGAGCTTCACGCGCCCGAGGAGGTCGTCCTAGCCGGGACGACGGGTCACCGATCGACCTGAGCGTCGTCCTCGGGCTCGTAGGTGAGGTCCACGTCGACTGATTCAGACCGGCTTGTCGGGGTGAGGGTGACGGCATACCCGTCGACCACGTCCACCACCCGGACGCCGTCGACGTGCGGTCGGGTGGTTCCCGCCCATTTCGCCCGGGCGCGGCGCCGAGCCTCGGCGAGGTCCCCGGCGACGACCAGGACCACTTCGTGGTCCTCGGACAGGCGGCCCGGAGCGGGATCCCCGCCCAGGTACACGGCATAGAGCTGCAGGTCGTCGGTCACGGCTCGTCCTCGACCAACACCGTGGCGCCCACCGCCCCCGAAAGGTCGCCGAGCTCGGTCCCGAGGACCGCCGGGGCCCGCTCCGGAAAGCGCAGGTTCGTCGCCATGGCCCGCTCCACGCGGCGCACGAAGGGCTGTCCCAGACGGTCTCCGAGCCCGCCCCCGACGATGATCGCCTCGAGATCGAGCAGGTTCTGGGCGTTGGCCAGGGCCACGCCGAGGGCCTCGACCGCTTCGTCGACGAGCTCGATGGTGAGGCGATCGCCCTGCTCGAGGGCGTCGGCGATGACCGAGCTCGTGACCCGGTCGCGACCTTTGCGATCCATGATCTCGAAGAGCTTGGTCTTCTGCCCCTTCTCCACTCGCACACGCGCCGTCTGCTCGATCGACTGGCGACCGGCATAGGCCTCGAGGCAGCCCAGTCGCAGGCACCCGCAGCGTCGGCCCCCCGGTTTGACCGTCGTGTGGCCGATCTCGCCCGCGTTGCCACCGCCGTGGTGCAGCTCGCCCTGGAGGATGAGCCCGCCCCCCACGCCGGTTCCGACGAACACGCCCAGGAAATTGCGATACGGCCGCCCCGCCCCTTGGCGGAACTCACCCATGACCGCGGCCCGGACGTCGTTGTCGACCAGGACACGTGTACCTCCGAAGGCGGCGCTCACGGTGGGCCCGAGGGCGACGACCTCCATGAAGCCCGGGACATTGCGGGCGCTCGACACGTGGCCGGTTTCGACATCCACCGAACCCGGCGAACCGACCGCGATGGCGCTCAGGCTCGACGGTGCCAACCCGGCGTCATCCAGGGCGCTGCGGATGCTGGCCACGATCTCCGCCACCACGTCGGTGGCGTTGGTGTTCGGTGTCAGATGGCGCGACTGGCCCACCACGACACCGGCCGACACGATCACCGCCTGGATCTTGGTGCCGCCCAGATCGACGCCAGCAACCGCCTGCGTCATGGTGAGGGATCCTCCAACTTGGGCCTGCAGTTCGGATCACCCGCGCCGTGGCGGCGCAGTGCACGCCACGGTAGCCGTCGGATCAGCCGTCGCCGAACATGGTGGCGACGGGGCGCGCCACCGTCACCCGGGGGCGCGAGCGGGCTCCACGTCCCCCGGCACCGCACAGCTGTCGGAAAAGCCCTGACTGCGGAGATCGAGGCCGGCGTTGAAGCGCGACCGGAAGTTCTCCAAGGCAACCCACGCCACCAGCTCGACGATCTCAGCCTCGCTGAAGAGACGGTGCAATGTGGCCATGAGCTCGTCGGGCACCTTCACCGGCGTCGACGTCGCCGCTTCCGCGTACTCGAGCACCGCTCGCTCGCGCTCGTCGAAGACGTCGCTCGTCCGCCACTGCAGGACCGCCCGTACCTTGGCAGGATCCGTGCCCTGGTGCATCCCCTCGTAATACCCGTAGTCGGTGCACCACGAGCAGCCGATCTCCATGGCGGCGGCCTGGATGGCCAGCCACCGGAGGTCGTGGTCCAAGCGGTGCCAGCCCCGTTGGGCCGCGGTCTCGAGCGCGCCCATGGCGAGGAGGACACCGGAGTGGTGGGCGGCGGCCGCCACCGGCTCGACCACGCGTCCGAAGCGGCGCCGCGAGTAGGCAAGCGCCAGCTTCGGGATCAGGCGGTCCGCTTTGTCCGAGAGCGCCACGTGCGCCATGTTCCTACCTCCTCGCTGGGGCGCCGGGAGTCTCGGTACCGAGTCCCGAGTACCGACGCCGATCTACCCATAAGAGGCGAGGGCACCCCGAAAGGTTCCCGTATCTCGGCGACCCGGTTAGATCCGTGTGACCGTCGCCAACCAGGCCGGGGCGCCCTCGTCGTGGAATCTCGTCTCGATGCGGTCGGGTTCGATGGCGGCGACATTCCATCCGTCGCCGGGGCTGAACGCCGCGATCAGCTCTTCGGGGCTGATGGGGTGCGGGCCGGTGTCGGGCCCGTCGTCGCTGAAGCACACCACGTACAAGGTTCCCCCGCGCTCGGTCACCGACCGCAGACTGGCCGCGTATCGCGGTCGCTCGTCGGAGTCGAAGGTGTGGAAGAGCCCGCAGTCGAGCACCGTGTCGAACCTGCGCTCCAATCGCTCCAGATGGAATGCGTCAGCCGCCGCGAACGCAACCTCGATCCCTCGGTCGTCGGCCTTCGCCCGGGCTATCGCCAGGGCCGTTTCGGCCACGTCGACGCCCAGAACCGACAATCCCAACGAGGCGATGTGAAGCGCGTTCTCGCCGGTCCCGCAGCCCACGTCGAGCACCGCTCCGGCGAATCCGCCTTCGGATGCCACCTGCACGACGGCCGACTGCGGGTGGCCGATATCCCACGGCGCCGGGCCGGGGTCATACGACGCGTCCCAGGGCAGTCCCGTCAGCCGTTCGTGGCTGGTCGGGTCCCGACCACGCAACGGATCGTCAGCGGGGGTTCCCGATCGCTCCGACAACAGACCGCTCCTTCCGGGCACTGATCCTGCCCCTCATCGTGGCACGCCGATCCCCGGGCCCTTTCGTTCCTCGTCGGGGTGGCGCCGGGCCCGGGCCGCCGGTCGGTGCGCCGGTCGGTGCGCCGCCCGGGCCTGTCTCGCCCCGGGAGCGGACGCTCTGCTTGACTCGACACCCTTGGAAGATCTCCATGTCCCCGTCGACACGGGAGCGGGTGCTCCGGTGATCGTGCTGCATGGATACGCCATGCGTCCTGACACCTATCTGCCCCTCGCCGACCTCCTGGCGCCGCGCTGCCGGGTCGTCATCCCCGACCTGTTCGCCTTCCGGGGCCGGTGGAGGTACCCGCAGGTGCTCGACGCCTTTACCGCCACCGTGGACCGCCTGGGCCTGGAACGCGTCAGTCTCATGGGGCACTCGTTCGGGGGTGGCATCGAGCTCGGCTTCGCGGCGCGGTATCCCGATCGGGTGGCGGAGCTGGTGTTCTCCGACACCTTGGCGGTGTCGCGCCAACTGGGATTGGCCGACGAGGTGTTGCGCCATCCCCTCGGACTGTTTCACCTGGCCACACCGAGCGCCGCCTCCGCCTTCGCGAGGTCATGGATAGAACATCCCCGCCAGCTCGTCGGGGCAGGGTGGTGGGGCTTCAGGAGTGTTCGGGACGGAGAGAGCGAGGCGTGCGCCCGGGCCGGCATCGCGGCCCACGTCCTGTGGGCCAATCGCGATTCGATCCTCTCGCGCAGCGACGGGGAGCGATTCGCCGGAGAGCTCAACGCGTCGTTCACGGTGGCATCTGCCCCCGACGGGAGGCCGATCGACCACGACTGGATGTTCCAGGAGCCCGAACTCTTCCTGGCGCATCTCGAGGAGCTCAAGCTCCACGCACTGGCACCCTGATCGCACCGGTGGGCCCGGCGGTGGCGACTCGCCTCGCCGTCGTCGTGGGTAGCCTGGGCCGCGACGCGAAGAGGGAGACCCATGGGCGACGATTGGGCGCGGCCGGTCGTGCACTTCGAGATCGAGGCTCGCGACGCGGAGCGGCAACGAGCTTTCTACGGTGCGCTGTTCAACTGGGAGATCGGCGACGGCCCCATCATGGCGATTCCGGCCGGCCTCGGTGGCCCCGAACCGGGGCCGGCGGGCCACGTCCGCCAGGGCGAACGCAGCGGGGTAGCGCTCTATGTGCAGGTGCGTGACATCCGGGCGTCGCTCACCAAGGCCGCCGACCTGGGCGGGACCGTCATCGCCGAGCCCTTCGACATCCCGGGCGGGCCGACCCTGGCGCCGATCACCGACCCCGAGGGCAATCCCGTCATGTTGGTGCAGCAGTAGGCCGGGTCCGAGCCGATGCCCGGACCGGGCTTCACTCCAGCGTGTCGAAGCGCCTGGTCGTAACGCTCGAGCCGTCCACCAACGTGGCCCATCGGGTCATGGCGGCGTCGTCTCGGGCCGCCGCCGCCGACGCCTCGGCATCAGGGGCCGAACCCCACAGCGTCACCACCAGCCATTCCCCGTCCGACCCGCGAGCGGTCGTGCGCCGCAGGGCGCCGCGCCGGCTGTAGACGAACTCGGTCTGGGCGCGCTGATCCGCGTCTCGGAACCGGGCCTCGTCGACGCCGGGGGCGAGACGGAACGTCACGACTTCGATGACGGCCATTGGTGGTCCTCTCGATTCTCCGCGCCCGGGTCGCGACACGTTCTACTCGACAGGGACAGCAGCCGCCGGGAGAGAGTGGGACCGAGCACCGCCGTGGCCATCTGGGCTCCCTCGCCACGGCGCGTCGACGGGAGAGGGCCCCGATGCCCTCTCCCGTCGAAGACCGACGGACTCAGAAGAACAGATTGAGGGTGTTGGACCCGTCGTCGACGAACCAGATGCCGCGCCCGCCGGGCACGAGGGCCAGCCCGAACAGGTCTCCGGCCCCACCGGGCGCGGGGCCCGAGTCGTCGAGCGTGGCCGTGTCGATCGTCTGCCCCCAGGGCGCGGTCTCGACGATCAGGCCGTTGTCGCCGTTCACGGTCAGGATGTTGCCGTTGGGGGCGAGGACCATCCCGAGAGGATCGTCGAGCACCGACGCCTCGGACACGGTGATGCCGCCGGGCACGCCCAACACGTTGTTGCGCCACAGCGCGTCGGGCACGGCCGCGATCCGGTTGTTCACCGAATCGGCCACGTACAGCGTTCCGTTCCACCCGAGCGCCACGCCGGTGGGCCCGATGACGAGGGCGTCAGGATCGGTGCGTTGCGCGAACCCCGAGGCCACGACGGTCTGTGATTCCATCTGCGGATTCTGGCCGTGGAACAGCCCCACCTTGATGCGCACCACGGTCCCACCGTGGACCACGTTGCCGGGCTGGTCCGACGGGATCCCGTTGTCGGCGGCCACCGTGCCGTTGAGCACGTTGGTCACGAACAGAAATGCCGTGTCGCCGTCACTGGTGGCCGTCATGTCCCAGGGACCGTTGATGGCGCCGCCGGCCCATGTCTCGACGAGCTGTCCTGCCGAGTTGAGCACGAGCAG